>Ga0209385_1001319_pt1 | contig 10520 bp, 9 predicted proteins | sample NGEPerB_FD_184506 | JGI IMG/M metagenome (GOLD analysis project Ga0209385, IMG submission 184506) | Arctic peat soil microbial communities from the Barrow Environmental Observatory site, Barrow, Alaska, USA - NGEE PermafrostAB12-B... | ecosystem: Environmental > Terrestrial > Soil > Wetlands >... | reverse complement strand
GGTGCAACCCCCGTAACCGAGCGGCCTGGCGACGGCTACGGCGTCAGCCACGAACGCGGCCGGTTCTGTCGGCCAATCCTTCGACGTCGCACAACCGACCTGGCTGGCACCCGCGGGCATGCCCAATGTGGATCAAAGCAACTTCCTGACATGGGAATCGCCGGATGGCAGCCGCGCCGTCCGGTTCATGCTCCCGTCGGCCGTGTACGAGCCCGGCGCGGCCGCCGCAACCCCACCGCCGGCGGATTACCTTGCCTACCTGATGGGCCAGGACACCAAGGGAGTGCAGTTCACCGATCAGGCGCCGGTCACGGTGGACGGCCAAGCCGGACGCATCTTCACGGCGACGACGGACAAGAACCTTGACGGCTCGTTCGGCTGCCCGGACCCGAAGATGACGGCCGGCGACTGTTTCGGGTTCCAAACTGACCTCATTCTCCGGATGGCCGTCGTCGACGTCTCCGACCATCCGATGGTCGCGTGGATGCGCAATTCCCGAACCAGCAACCCCGATGATGTGCGGAACGATCAGAAGTCCTTCGCTGACATGTTGGCCTCCGTCCGATTCACCGACCGGGCACCATCGTCCGCCGCTTCAACGTCCGCGGCGAGCACGACCCCGATCGACGGAGCGTGGGAGGCCGGTTGGACACGGGAGGAGCTGGTGAAGTCCCCTCTGCTGATGGACCCAGGCGAAGTCAATGACGAGAACTGGGGCACCCTCACGATGACGTTCAACGCGGGCGCCGCAACGGAAACCATCAGTAACCCCAAAGGGGAGATCACCGGTCACTTCGCATATCAGGTCGACGGGGACGCCGTGACCTTCCAGCGCGACAACGGCGAACGATTCGTGATGCGCTGGGCCATCAAAGGCGACCAGCTGACATTGACCCGCGACGAGTCCCTCGGTGTCGGCCCCACCCCCTATGTGATCAAGCCGTTCACCCGCCAATCGTGAGCCCGACCTTCGCCGTGGCCCGATAGCGGCCGACGTCATCCCGGCGAGTCGGATGCTACCCATCCGTCAGGTCGTCCGAGGTGCCCAGCAAGCCGATCCAGCAACGGTGACGGTGGCATCCTTCGGATCGAGAAACCGGCCAAGTGGGTGAGAGCTCGAGGGACGACCTGATCGAGTCCTTGGTTGTGTCGGGCCATGCCACGCATTGTGGACACGATCTCCTCGTCCAGTGCGCGGGCGCGAACAGCAAGTCACCCACCTTCAGTCGCTCGACGACCAGAGCGTGCCGGGGGTCGTCGGCCACGTAGAACACGGCGAGGACTGACGCGTCGACGACTGCCAAGCTCACGAGGCCTCGCGCACCTCCCGCACCGCGGCCACCACGTCTTGCACCGTGACACCGGTCCCGCGAGGGACTGGGTAGGTGGCAAGCAATCTGCGGCGCGCACTGCCTGCGCCACCTCGGAGAGTCGATCGACGACGAACGCACTCAGCGACTGCCGACTGCCCCCGGCCGCCGCGACGAGGACGGCGGCGACATCGTCGGGCACGTCACGGAGGTTCATCCTCTTAATGGGGCCATTTGGCACCATCCAGCTTTGACGCCGATCCGTGCGACCAACGGACCCGCGTTCGTCCCAGAGCCGGATCCCACCAGGGCTATCCCTCGCGCAGCGGCCGTCGCGCCATTCAACTATCGCGACAAAGTGTCTCAGTACGCCAGGTCGTCCAAGCGCATGGACGCGCGCTTGGCGACCGACCTGCGCGCGTCCATGCGTAGGCGCTCGAGCTCGGGCACAAGCCAGTCGGCCAGCTGCGTGTCGCGGGTTGCCCACTCGGTCAGGACGTCCATGGTCACGTTCAGAACGATCCAGTCCGTCGATGAGCTCAGATTCCTTTGCAGGAGTTCGGTGGCCTGTTGCATCTGGTCGTCCGAGAGGTCGCTGCGAAGGTGCTGCAGCATCTGGGCGACATGCCACTGCACCGACGGCTGCGCGATCAGTCCGAGGTCGCTCAGCAGGTGATCGATGTGGCCCACGAACCATCCCGGTTGCTCGCGGCACACCTTCTCTAGCGCGTCTCCGACACGCATACGGACGAGCTCGTCCGGGCCAGCCATGGTCGCGAACAACTCCTGCAGCCGAGTACGGTCGCCCAGGACGATGCCGACCACCTCCCCGGTTCGGCCAAGGGAGTTGGGGTGGCCGCCCCTCAGCATGTCAGCGAACGGCTCGCGCACGCGGCAAGCATTGCACGCACGATCTTGTACCGGCACGCTTCACGTGACCATCCCCTGCGGAACGATGGCGAGCCGAGCGCCGTTGTTGAGATCGCTCCCTCGACGTGCCGATTTCGACGCATTGTGCAGATGGACTGGCTGCAGCGGTTGCCGCCGTTGTCGGTGACCGGGGCAGTGTCGCGCCGGGCCGGCCAAGTACGGGAGGTGCGCCATGGCGGCGCTTCTCATCGGATACGCCCGATGCTCCACCGACGAACAGGACCTGACCGTCCAACGGGAAGGACTCGCAGCGCTGGGTGTCACCCCCGACCGGATCTACGTCGACCACGGGCTGACCGGGTGCAACCGCGAACGGCCCGGCCTTCGCGAAGCGTTGGCCGCCTGCCGCGACGGTGACACCCTGGTCGTGACCAAACTCGACCGGCTCGCCCGGTCCCTGCCCGACGCCCGGGCGATCGCCGACGAGCTCACCGATCGGCGAGTCCGGCTCAACCTCGGCGGATCCGTCTATGACCCGACCGACCCGGTCGGCCGGTTGTTGTTCAACGTGCTGGCGATGGTCGCCGAATTCGAGGCCGACCTCATCCGGCTGCGCACCCGGGAGGGCATGAGAATCGCCAAGGCCAAGGGTCGGCTGCGGGGCAAGCAACCCAAGCTCAATCCGCGCCAGGAAGCTCACCTGGTCGCGTTGCTAAAGTCCGGTGAGTACAGCACCGCCGAACTCGGCGACCTGTTCGGCGTCGCACGGTCCACCGTGTACCGGGCGATCGGACGCGAGGCGGCCAGGCAACGCACCGAACGATCAGAGCGATCAGTCACCGCCACCACCCGCTGAAACGACGACACCTGCAATCCCGGGTGCTCGATCTCGACCGACATTCTCACGTGTGACAGGTGTCCCGGAAGGTTGACCATCGCGGGACACCTGCCGGCGTCAGCCGACAGGTGGTCAATCCTTTTCACAGCAGGTTCGGCTATCGGGACCGCTCAGGCGTGGACGTCGGCTTCGTGGCTGGCGTGGTGGGCGAGTTCGAGCTGGAAGGTTGAGTGCTGGACCGAGACGGGGAAGTGGCCCGCGACGCAGGCCGGCATCCGGGCAGACCAGGGGGTCTCCCTGAGTCGAAGGGACCACGGGCCGGGGGAAGGTGGTGGAGCCGGCACCGACCGGTGCCCAGCATCTCAGGACGAGGGGAAACAGTCATGGACCTGAAGCTCGAGGTCGTCATCCTGCCGGTCTCAGACGTCGATCGAGCCAAGCAGTTCTACAGCGGCCTGGGCTGGCGGGAGGATGCCGACATCGTCGCCGGCGACGACCTGCGCATCGTGCAGCTCACGCCGCCCGGGTCGCCGTGCTCGATCACCTTCGGCACGGGTGTCACGACCGTGGCGCCCGGATCTCAGCAGGGCCTGCTGCTCGTCGTCGACGACATCGACAAGGCTCGCGCCGAGCTCGTGGACCGCGGTGCTCCCGTCAGCGAGGTCTTCCACGGCGCGGCTGGGCGGTTCCATCCCGAGGACGCGAGCGTGCGCCAGCCTGGGCGTGACCCGGAGAATCAGAGCTACTCCTCGCACGCGGTGTTCAGCGACCCGGACGGCAACGGCTGGGTGCTCCAGGAGATCACGACCCGCCTGCCCGGGCGCTGAAGGTGACCACCATGGACTCCCCAGCCCTGGCCGAGCTCTTACACGAGGCCGAAGAGCACCACGGCCACTACGAGCCGACCGCCCCGAAGCACCATTGGTGGGACTGGTACGCCGCCTATGTCGTCGCTCGTCAGCAGGGCCGGACCCCCGACCAGGCGTACGGCGACGCCTCGGCCGCCTTGGTAGCAGCGCAGCGATGACGTCGAGTGGTTCCGCGGCGTCTGCGGACGCCTTGGGAGGCACCCATGACCGACATCGTTAGCGACGGCCTCGCCGTCACGCGCCCCGCCACCCTCGCCGAGGGGTCGTCGGACGGGCCCGGCCCCACATCATCTCAGTCCAACTACACGGCCCCGAACCTCACGATCGAAGGACGCAACGGCACCACGTACGCCTACCGCCGCTTCGGCCGCGCCGGCGCCGTGCCCGTCCTCTTCCTCCAGCACTTCCGGGGCAACCTCGACAACTGGGACGCTGCCCTCGTCGACGACATCGCCGCCGAACGCGAGGTCATCCTGATGGACAGCAGCGGCGTCGGCCTCTCGACCGGCACCACCCCCCACACCGTCATCGAGCTCGCACGTGACGCGCTCGCGTTCATCGATGCGCTGGGCGTGACCCTGATCGACGTCGTCGGCTTCTCGATCGGCGGCTGCATCGCCCAAGAGGTCGTGCTCCTGCGCCCCTACCTGGTACGACGCCTCGTGCTCGCCGGTACCGGCCCGCGCGGAGGTCGGGGGTACCACCCGTGGGCACCTCAGATCCGGGCGATGGCCAACCAGGACGTCCAAGACGCGCGGCACATCCTCTACCTCTTCTTCACCACGAGCCCCGCCAGCCAGGCGAAGGGCCAGGAGTTCGTGGGGCGGATCTTCACCCGCGAGGAGGGACGAGACGTGACCCCGGCGCTGACTGCGCGGGACGCCCAGGGCGAGGCGCTGCTCGAGTGGGCGGTGCCCGACTTCGGGCAGCTCGCACGGCTGGCGGCGATCACGCAGCCCACGCTCGTGGCCAACGGCGACAGCGACCGGATGATCCCCACGCCCAACTCCTACCTGCTCGCGGGGCACATCCCGGACGCTCGGCTCGTCATCTACCCCGACGCCGGGCACGGCTTCCTGTTCCAGTTCCCGCACGAGTTCGCCGCCGAGGTCAACCGCTTCCTGAACGAGGACCCCGCCGCCGGCTGACGGGTGGATCCCCAGCTGCGCGAATCACCCCATGGCCGACGGCGTTCAGCCACCGGCACTCCACCTGACACGGCGACGGAAGGCGTGCCATGTCCACCAAGATCACCGTCATCTACGACAACCCGCTCGATCCAGCAGAGTTCGAGCGCGTCTACGCCAAGGACCAGGTCGGCCTCGCCCGGAGTCTCCCGGGAGTGCTGCGGGTCGAGTCCGCCAAGGTCTGGCCGAAGGAGGACGGCAGCCCCACGCCGGCCTACCGTCTCCTGGATCTGTACTTCGCGGACTACGACGCGGCGAGCGAGGCGGTGTCATCGCCCGCGGCGGCCGCTCTCTTCCCGAGTGTCTTCGAGCTGGCGACCGGCGGCGTCCGGATCGTCTTCGCCAACCTCGAGGAATCATGAGCGGGTCCTCCAGCGGCCGTGTCGCGTCCGTCGATCCGGACCGCGACGAGTGGGACGTCGTCGTCGTCGGAGGCGGGGCGGCGGGTGAAAACGCGGCCCAGTACGCCAGCCAGTTCTCCGGGTTGAGCACTGTGATCATCGAGAACGAGCTGCTAGGCGGAGAGTGCTCCTACTGGGCGTGCATGCCGAGCAAGGGCATGCTCCGGCCGGTCGAACTTCTGTCCGCGGCGCGTGCTCTGCCCGGCGTGCGGGAGCTCGTCGGTGACCGGCCCCTCGACGCCGCCGCCGTCCTGGGCCGCCGCGACGTCATCGTCAAGAACCACGACGACGGCTCGCAGGTCGCGTGGGCTGTCGGCGCCGGCATCGACGTCGTCCGTGGCAACGCGCGGCTGACGAGACCCCGCAGCCTCCGGGTGACTCACGCTGACGGGACGGTGCGCGCCATCACGGCGCGCCATGCCGTGGTGCTGGCCACCGGTAGTCGCGCGGCGATCCCGCCGGTGCCGGGGCTCGCGCCCGCACGCCCGTGGACGTCGCGCGACGTGACGAACATGCACGACATCCCCGGCTCCGTTCTGATCATGGGGGGTGGCGTGGTTGCCTGCGAGGCCGCGACGTGGCTGGCCGCTCTCGGCGCCGAGGTGACCGTGGTCGAGATGTCTGATCGGCTCCTCGGTCGGAACGAGCCCTTCGTCGGAGCCTTGCTGGGCGAACGATTCGCGGGCACCGGGGTCACGGTCCACCTCAGCACGACGGTGGCCAGTGTCGAACGGGCCGAGGTGAACGCCGCGGGGACGGGACGGCTTCATGGAGGACCGCTGACGGTGACGCTGGCGTCGGGCGAGACGCTGCGCGTCGACGAACTCGTGGTGGCTGTGGGCCGGCGGGCGAACAGCGATGGTCTGGGTCTGGAGGAGGTCGGCCTGCCCGGTACTGGATTCGTGGGCGTCGACGACCAGTTCGAGGTACTCGGCGTCGCCGGCCGATGGCTCTACGCCGTCGGTGATGTCTGCGGACGGTCCCTCCTCACCCATATGGGGAAGTACCAGGCCCGGATCGCCGGCGAGGTGATCGCGGCCCGCGCGCAGGGTGTTCCGCTCGAGACGGTGCCGTACAACCGGCACACCGATCTGGCCGACCATGGCCTCGTCCCGCAGGTGACGTTCACCGACCCGGAGATCGGCAGCGTCGGACTGACCGAGCAACAGGCCCGGGACGCGGGGCTGGACGTGGAGACCGTGGAGTACGACCTTGCAGGTCTCTCCGGCACCTACGTCCTGCGTGATGACTACCTCGGCCGGGCCAAGCTCGTCCTCGACCGCGCCGCGGATGTCGTCGTCGGTGCCACCTTCATGGGCGCCGGGGTCGCCGAACTCACGCACTCCGCGGCCATGGCGGTCGCCGCGCGAGTGCCGATCTCGGTCCTCTGGCACGTCGTCCCCAGCTATCCGACCGTCAGTGAGGCCTGGCTGCGGCTGCTGGAGGCACTCCACGCCGACCGCACCAAGCGGCGATCGGCGTCACTCGTCGCCGCGAGGTGACATGGACGTCGCTCCGTCGTCACCGCGCTGGGCTGGGACTGCGGGTGCTCGACGTGGGCGTCACGCCCGGTCGAAGGTCTCGTCCAAGCCGGCAAGCAGCCACCGATCGTCAGGGGCGAAGTCGGCGCGCAAGGGAGTCCGGAAGCTGAGACCTTCGATCAGGTCCACCACCCGGCCAGCCAAGCGGGCGGCGCCGGGCGGAGGCTCTCCGGGACGGACGACGACACGCGAACCGGCCTCGACGACGAAGCAGCTGTCGGGGTCCGTGGCGAGCAGCCCGAGGCATCCCGCCCGGGTGGCACCACGGGTCGCCCGGAGCGCCGGGCCCAGGGCCGCGACGTACCATAGGCACGCCGTCATCTCGTCGTGCGCCTCGCCGGCCACGAGACCGAGCGGGAGCAGGATGTCGCGCTCGTGGATCCAGCCGTCCCACAGCGCGTGGACGGCCACCAGATGCAGCACGACGCGCCCGAGCGGGGACTCCCCGATCAGGGACCAGCTGTCATCGTCCAGGCCAAGGACCGCCTCCGTGAGTTCCTCGTTCGACTTCACGAGCCGGGCGAGAGTCTCCTCCGGGGTCCACGCCCGGGTCGCCTCGAGCAACCGAGGTGGGGTCGTCACCGGATCGAAGCCCTCGAACAGGCGGGTCGGCGTGCCCTGCAGTGCCCCGACAATCGACATCACCCAGAGCTCGTTCAAGCCAGCGACATGAGCGGCAACCTCCCGCACAGACCAGGCGTCGCACCGGCTCCGCACCGCCCACTGTGCCGGTTCGAGCCCTCGCAGGGCCTCGATCAAGCGCCGCCGCTGAGAGAGGAGCGGGACCGACGGATCAGTGGTGGCGCCCGCGAACTGCAGCACCGGCACGCCGTCGTACCGCGGCGTCACCATCACGATGACCAGCTGGGCTTGATCACTTCAATGATGCCGCCAATGTCCATCCTGCCAATTTTGCCGACGACCGCCGGGATTGCCTAGACTGCTGGTGCCCACTGCCGCTCGGCGAGACGACGGTGCCATGGGAACGGGTAATCCAAGGTTCAACCTGGTCGGCCGTCAGCGCGAGTGCGAGGTGCTGGATCGCCTCCTGGCTGACGTACACGTCGGCCGGAGCCGCGTACTGATCCTGCACGGCGAGGCCGGCGTCGGGAAGTCGGCGCTCCTCGACCACCTCGCGCACTTCGCGGCAGGGGTTTGCGTCGCACGGGTCGTCGGCGTGGAGTCTGAGTTCGAGCTGGCATTCTCCGGGCTGCACCAGCTCTGTGTGCCGTTCCTCGACCGGCTGGACCGTCTCCCCGCACCCCAACGCCAGGCGCTCAGCACGGCCTTCGGCCTTCATCAGGGGGAGCCTCCCGACCGCTTCCTCCTGAGCCTGGCCGTGCTCAACCTGCTGTCGGACGTGGCTGAGACGCAGCCATTGCTCTGTGTCGTGGACGACGTGCAGTGGCTCGACCTGGCCTCCGTGCAGACGCTCGCATTCGTCGCGCGCCGGTTGCTGGCCGAGGCCGTGGCCTTGGTCTTCGCCGTGCGCGACCTCGACACGCTGGCCCTGTCCGGTCGCGCCGAGCTTGCGGTTCGTCCCCTGGCGGACCGCGATGCCCGCGCCCTCCTCGAGGCGGCGGTCATCGGCCCGCTCGACCACCGCGTCCGCGACCGCATCGTCGCGGAGACGCGCGGCAACCCCCTCGCGCTGCTGGAGCTGCAGCGTGCTGCGTCGACGGGGCCGGCAGGTGGCCTGGGGTTTCCCGACCGGTTGCCGATAGCGGGCCGGGTCGAGCGCGAGTTCTCGCGGCGGCTCGAATCGCTTCCGGACGACGCCCGGCGTCTCCTGCTGCTTGCTGCCGCAGAGCCGGTCGGTGACGCCGCGCTGCTGTGGGGCGCAGCCGCATGGTTGGGGATGGGTGCGGACGTCGCGGTCGGCGCGGAGGCGGCCGGTCTCATCGAGATCGGCACTGGCGTGCGTTTCCGGCACCCTCTGGCCAGGTCGGCCGTCTATCGCTCAGCAGGGGTGCGCGCGCTGCGCGAGGCTCACCGTGCTCTGGCGGCCGTCACCGATCCGGACCGCGATCCTGACCGGCGGGCGTGGCATCGCGCGCAGGCGTCGTCGGGGCCCGACGAGGAGGTGGCGGCAGAACTCGAGCTATCGGCGGGCCGGGCGCTGGCGCGTGGTGGGATCGCTGCGGCAGCGGCATTCCTCCAGCGCGCCACGGAACTCACCCCCGATCCAGAGCGTCGCGGGGCTCGCGCCCTGGTAGCCGCTCAGGCGAAGTTCGACGCGTCCGCGCCGGACGCGGCGGCCGTACTCGTGGCGACGGCCGAGCTGTGCCCGCTCGACGCACTCCAGCGTGCCCTGCTCGAGCGCCTCCGCGCCCAGCTGGCCTTCATGCCCCGCCCAGGCACCGATGCCCCGTCGTTGTCCCTGCTCCTGGAAGCCGCGCGCCGGCTCGAGCCGCTCGACGTGGCCCTCGCCCGGGAGACCTACCTGGAGGGTCTTCGTGCGGGCATCTTCGCGGGGAGGCTGGCGCCCGCCGCCGAGCTTCTGACCATGGCGGAGGCGGCGCGCGCCGCGCCTAGCCCCGCTGTCCCCCGTGCTGCCGACCTCCTGCTCGACGGTCTGGCGGTGCGGTTCACCGACGGCCCGCTGCCTGCGGTGGCAGGACTGCGGCGAGCGGTCGAGGCATTCGCGCTCGAGCGGGGCCGCGGCGCGGACGACGTCCGCTGGCTCCTGCTGGCCTGGCCGGTCGCCTTCGAGATGTGGGACGACGAGGCGTGGCATCAGCTGACGATCCGGCTCGTCGATGTGGCGCGGGCACTGGGCGCACTGACCGCGCTTCCCCTGGCGCTGATCTACCGCGCGCAGCTTCACGTGCAGGCAGGGCAGCTGGACTCGGTGTCGAACCTGCTGGACGAGGTCGACCTGCTCAAGGAGGCCAGCGGGGACACGCCGATGATGTACACGTCCACGATGACGACCGCACGTCTGGTCCTGGCGGCCTGGCGCGGCCGGGAGTCGCAGACACTGGAACTCATCGAGACCAGCAGCCGCGAGGGGCAGGCCCGGGGCGACGGCCGCGCGATCTCGGTGTCGGAGCTCGCCAAGGCCGTGCTCTACAACGGTCTCGGCCGCTATGACCGCGCGCTCGCCGCCGCCCAGCGCGTCTGCGAGTACGACGACCTGGCGCTCCTTCCCTGGGGGCTGGCGGAAATCGTCGAGGCAGCAGCACGCCAAGGTTCTGGCGATATCGCGCAGGCCGCGATGCGGCGCCTACAGGAGCGGACGCAGGCCACCCCAACCGACTGGGCGTTGGGCACCGAAGCTCGCTGCAGAGCCCTTCTCAGCGACGGTGACGAGGCCGACCGGCTCTTCCGTGAAGCCGTCGAACGCCTCGGCCACACCCGGATCCGCGTTGCCCTGGCACGCACGCACCTGCTCTACGGCGAGTGGCTGCGCCGCGTCGGGCGACGCAGCGAATCGCGCGACAGGCTGCGGACCGCGCACGAAATGCTGACCGAGATCGGGATGGAAGCCTTCGCCGAGCGTGC
>Ga0209385_1001315_pt1 | contig 10527 bp, 8 predicted proteins | sample NGEPerB_FD_184506 | JGI IMG/M metagenome (GOLD analysis project Ga0209385, IMG submission 184506) | Arctic peat soil microbial communities from the Barrow Environmental Observatory site, Barrow, Alaska, USA - NGEE PermafrostAB12-B... | ecosystem: Environmental > Terrestrial > Soil > Wetlands >... | reverse complement strand
CGGATCCCCCTCGGAAGTACCGGCCTCGAGCCACGCCTTCGGGAGCTCGATCCCGGCGAGGTTCCGCGCGGCGAGCCAGGCGTGGCCCACGATCGGGCTCAGAGCCGGAATCGTCGCCACCCGGACGGGACCGGCCGCCGGCCACGAGGCGCCGGCCGGAGGGCGCAGTCGCTCCGCGTAGCCGTCCCAGCTGCCCGGCGCGACGAGGACGCCGGGCAGGTTGATGAATGCTCCTGCGACGAAAGCCGCCCGGACCGCTCCCGCCGAGACGAGAACCGCGGGGGCGACGAGTAGGGGGAGCACCGGCAGGAGGTGGCGCGGTCCCCACGACGCGCCGCCTTCCCAACTCCACCAGCGGGCAACGACGAAGAGAAGCACGAGCGGAGCGCCGGCACAGAGAATCTTCGCCGGACGCGAAGCCCGCGCCAAGCCGAGGAGTCCGACCGCCGCCACGGGCGCGTAAAGAAAGATGCTCCGCCCCGGCGAAAAGAGCAGGCCGAACAACCCGTCTCCGAGCGGTGTCGTGAAGCGGAGGATCTCCTCCCCGTAACCCGTTTCCAGGAGCGAGCCGTAGAGAGAGCGGTTTCCAAGCCCATGCAAGCACAGAGCGGCCGCGAAGACGCCAAGGGCGGGTAGCGTTCCGGAGACCGAGCGTGCCCGGCGGGTGTCGAGGGCGGTCGAAAGCAAGAAGACCGGCACCGTCACCCAAAGGATCGGCTTAAGGAGGCATGCGGCCGCCCATGGTGCGGCCGCGGCGACGCCCGGGCGGCCGGAGAGAGCGAAGGCGGCTCCCGCCGCGAGGCCCGCCGCCGCGAATGGCTCGACGAACGAGTCCGCCGCGTAGGGCCACAAGAACGTCCCCGCGACGAACGCCACCTCCCACGGCCCGGTCGCCCCCGGCCGGAGCGCCCGCACGAGCGAGCCGAAGGCGAGTGCGGCAAGCGCTGTTCCGAAAGACCACGTCAGGGCCGTCAGCGCGTCAACAACCGAAGCCCCGATCAGCCGTCGCAACAACCAGGCCGGCCCGAGAGTCGGGAGCGGCAGGAGCGACGCATAGAGACCGTACTTCGAGTGGGCCGGCGGCGCTGACTCTGGCGTCGAGGCGCCGGCCGCCGGAATCCGGCCGAACCCCGGATGTCCCTGTACGAAGAGACCGAGGGACTCCGACACGACCTCGGCCCCGTCGGACGTGTTGACGCTCCGCCCGATGAACGCGGACGCGCAGACGAGGGTCAGGAGCGCCAGGGCCGCGCCGCGAGATCTCAGTCCGCCCCGGAACGCTTCTCTCAACCCGCCGGCCGGCGCATGAGGTTGACCGCCTCCGTGAGCGCCGGGGGGCCTACGCCGTTCTCGGGCTTTCCTTCGGGCTCCGGCCGCGGTTTCTCGTCGCCCTCGCCCGGCGCGAGGAACAGGTTCGTCTCGACGCCGTGCTGCTTCGTGTACATTTCGTAGTATCGGCCGTGCGCCGCGTAGAGCGTCTCGTGCGTGCCGCGCTCGGCGATGAGGCCGCCTTCGACGACGAGAATCTGGTCCGACCGCCGGATCGTGGAGAGCCGGTGCGCGATGACGAATGTCGTGCGCCCCTTCATCAGAAACGACAGGCCTTCCTGGATGAGCGCCTCGGACTCCGAGTCGAGGCTGGACGTGGCCTCGTCGAGGATGAGGATGCGCGGGTCCGCGAGGATCGCGCGCGCAATCGACACGCGCTGGCGCTGCCCGCCCGACAGTTTCACCCCACGCTCGCCCACGACCGTGCCGTATTTCTTCTCGAATCCCTCGGCGAACTCGTCCACGCGCGCGATCTGGCACGCGCGGAGAATCTCCTCCTCGCCGGCCTCCGGGCGCGAGAACGCGACGTTCTCGCGAATCGTGCCGTCGAAGAGGAACGTCTCCTGAAGGACGACGCCGAGCGCCGATCGATACGAATCGAGGCGCACCGTCGAGAGATCCACGCCGTCGATGCGCGCGACGCCGCCCGTCGGAACGTGGAAGGCCGCTACGAGGCCGATGATCGTCGTCTTGCCCGAGCCCGAGGGCCCGACGAGGGCCGTGACGGTGCCAGGCGGCGCGTGGAAGGAGACCCCGTGAAGGACCTCCTTCCCCTCCTCGTACGCGAATTTCACGTCCTCGAACGCGATGTCGCCCGAGATCGCGGGAAGGACGACCGTGCGGCGCGGATCGGCGTCCTCGCGCTTTTCGGCCAGGATCTCGCGCGTCCTCTCGAGGCCGGCGAGCGCCTCCGTGAGCTGCGTCCCGATCGCGACGATCTGGAAGATGGGCGCCACGAGGAAGCCCATGAAGAGCGTGTACGTGAAGAACCCGCCGAGCGTGAGCGTGCCCGCGACGATCTGGCGCGTCCCCACGTACATGACGACCGCGCCCACGATGCCCAGCATCACGGTCGACGAGAGGCTCATGACGCTCGTCGAGGTGAGCGTCTTCAGGACGTTGTCGAGAAGGCGCTGCACACCCGAGGCGAAAACCTTCTCTTCCCGCTCTTCGGCATGGTAGCCCTTGACGACGCGCACGCCGCCCAGCGACTCCATGAGGCGGCCGGTCACCTCCGCGTTGATCTTTCCGCGCTCGCGGAAGATCGGACGGATCGTGCCGAACGCCCGGTTCAGGACGAGGCCGAAGCCCACGAGGAACGCGAACGCGAGAAGCGTCATCGTCGTCGAGATCTTGAAGAGCACGACGAGCGCGATCGCCGCGGTGAGGAGGCCGCCGGCGAACTCGACGAGGCCCGTGCCGATGAGGTTCCGCACGCCCTCGACGTCCGACATGATGCGAGACACGAGCGCGCCGGTCCTGTTCGCGTCGTAGAACGTCACGGGCAGCCGCCCGATGTGCGCCTGCACCTTCCGCCGAAGCTCGGCGATGAGGCGCTGGGCCGCCTTCGAGAGAACCTGTGTGAGCGAGAACGACGTGACGCCCTGAACGAGCGTCGCCGCCACGACCCCGGCGAGGAGCGGCAGAAGCATGTCCGTGCGCCGCTTGCCGATCACGTCGTCGATCAGCCACTTCGTCGACGCGGGCAGGACGAGGCCCGACACGCGGTTGATCGCCATGAGGACGAAGCCGAGGGCGAGGATTCCCTTGCGGGGAGCGACGAGCGCTTTGATGTCCGGCAGGAGCGCCCTCAGGCGCACGGACTTCGGCAGCTTCGGCCGCTCTTCGCGGACCCGTCCGGCCGATCTCTCGGAGCCCGGAAAGCGCCCCATCGGGTTCTTCACCGCGGCCACGGGTCCTCCTCGGTTTCGGAAAACGCGACGCCCCGCGCCGCGAGACCATCGACGAAGGCCGCGAAGAGGCCCGGCCGCGTTCCGAGCAGCTCCAGCGGAAACACCCCGAGCTCGCGAAATGTTCCCGCCGAAAGGAGCCGCGTCGCGATGACGCACGGGAATCCCGTCGTGCGCGCCATGGACGTCGCGCCCGTCTTCGCGTCCGTCCGATCGAACAGGTCGTGAACGAGGCGCGCCGGCCTCCCGGCCCTCGAACCGCGCGACTCGACGCGCAGCACCGTGAACTCCTCTTCGCCCTCGGGCCTCTTCCACATCGGGAAGAGGAGCGCCTCCGCGACCGCGCGCGGGGCCACCCGGACGCCGCCGGCCTCCACGGGCACGTCGCCGAAGAACCCGGCATCTCGGAGGAGACGCATCTTCTCGGCATGACCCGGCCAGCGCAGGGTCTCCTCGCGCAGGTTCCGCGCCTTCACGGTCGTGAGCAACGTGCGGAGGCCGTCCGTGAGGAATCCCTCCAGCGTCCCGACGCCTGGCAGCTCGAAGCGCGTCACGTCCGAGAGGGCGGGCCGCGTGACGACCTTTCCGTCCTCGATGAGGCGGGCCGGACGCGTGTACTCCTCGATGACGTCGGTCGCGGAGAACACGATGCGGTACTCCCATGGCTGCGTCCGCGTGAGCGGAAGCCCACCGACGGAAATGACGATGGACTCGAGGGTGTCGGTGTCGAACCACGCCGCCGCGCGCCCGCACGCGAGATTCGAAAGACCCGGCGAGACTCCGCAATCCACGATCGCCGGGACACCTCTCTCCTTCGCGAGAGCGTCCAGCACCAGGGGATCCTCCGGAGCGAACGAGATGTCGGCCACCGGCTTTCGAGCCTCGATCACGGTCTTCAGCATCGCGTGCCCGAGAAACCCGGGCACCGCTCCCACCACGACGTCGGCGGGCGCGACGGCCGCGGCGATCGCCGCTCCGCTCGCGAAATCGAGCCGGGCGGTGGCGACTCGAGGCAATCCCGCGAGCGCCCCGAGGGCGTCCTCCGAGCGATCGCAGACGAGGACGTCCCAGCCGTCCGCCGCGAGTGTCCGAGCGATGAGAGAGCCGACGAGGCCCGCTCCGAGGACGCTGACGCGCGGCACGACAGGGCCTATTTCTGCCCGACGAGGAACATCCCGGCGACGATCAGGAGCGTTCCGATCCAACGGTTCGGGCCCACCGACTCGCCGAGAAAGAGGGCGGATGCGGCGAGGAGGAAGACGAAGTAGAGGCTCGACATCACGGGTGCCGCGAAGCTGATCTCGAACCGGGAAAGCGCCGTCAGCCAGACGAGATTCGTCAATCCGCCGAGCGCGTAGCCGACCAGGATCAGCGGGGTCGTGAAGATGCGGCGGATGAGGACCATGAGCCCCTCGAAGCTGATGGCGATCGGTCCGCCCTGCGACACGCCGGCCTTCAGGAGGAGCTGGTTCGCACAGCTCATCGCCGCGACCACCGCGAGGAGCAACACGTGAGGGCCGTAGCGAGAGAACGCGTCGCCGTATGACTTCACCGGTCTCCTCCTTCTGCCCGCCGTCAGCGGGCCGACGTCATCTTGCCACGGCGCGGCCGGGGCCCGTCTCGACGTCGTGGCGCCTGACGATGGACCTGGCCGGGCGCTATCATTTGCCCGCTCATGCTCGGGAAGACGCGGTCGAGGCAGTCGCGAAAGGGCCGAGACCGTTCGCTCGAGCCCGAGTCTCCGCGGACGTGGGAGGAGACGTTCCTCTGGTTTCGAAGTCAGCCACAGAACGCCCGACTCTCGATCGACAGTTACTTCGACGATCCCATTGAAGGCGCGGCAGCCCGGTTCTTCGCGAGTTCGGAATGGGAGGCCGCGCGCCGTCTCCTGCCCGCAATTCGGGGACGTGCCCTCGACGTCGGGAGCGGCCGGGGGATCGTGGCCTTTGCGCTGGCGGCCGACGGATGGGCGGTGGAGGCGATCGAACCGGACCCGAGCCGGATCGTCGGAGCGCATGCGATCCGGGATCTGAACCGTCGAACGCGCGGCGCGATCGGGGTCGAGCAGGCAGTGGGGGAAGCGCTCCCTTTTCGTGCAGGCCTCTTCGATCTGGTTTACGGGCGCCAGGTGCTCCACCACATGGCGAATCCGGAGGCGTTCTGTCGCGAAGCGGCCCGCGTCCTCAGGCCCGGCGGCCTCCTCGTCCTCGCCCGCGAGCACGTCGTGACGTTCCCCGGGGACCTGAAGCGCTTCCTGAAACGGCACGACACTCACTTCATGAGCGGAGGCGAGTACGCGTATCGGGTCCGGGCCTACAGGGACTTTCTCGAGGCCGCGGGGCTCGAGGTCACACGGGTCCTCAGCACGATGAGCTCCGAGATCAACCTGTTTCCGCACACGCGGCCCAGCCTGAGGGCTCTCGTCGCGAAGAAGCTCTTCCTACCCGAGGGAAGCCAGGTGCCGGATTGGACGTTGTCGGTCCTCGACCTCGTCTACAAGGCACCCGGCCGTCCGTATACGTTCGTCGCGGTCAAGCCCCCGTGAACATCGGTACGGGGAGAGCGGGATGACATCCACACACACCAACCGCGAGGTGGGCATCGCTGGTTTTGGCGCCCTTGTTCTATTTCTTGTCCTTTCTTGGCCCGCCGCTGACACGTTCTCGCCCTATCCCCATCCTCTTGAAAGCGCGGCCGATACATTGAAGGGCGCTGGCTCCGCCTCTGATCTTGCCCAAGATATTATCGGCTTTCGAGCGATGGTTCGTCAGGACAACGCCTATCCGATCCTGGGGCTCGCAGGCAAAGCACTGGGGTTGGAGTGGCCTGTTGCGCATGTCAGTACTCACCCCCCAACGACTTTTGTTCTGGTCGCACCGATTGCGTTCTTACCCTGGCCTTTGGCGGCGATGATCTGGGCGTGGCTCATGTTAGGTTTATTAGCATGCGCTTTTCGCCTTTATGGTCTGTCCTGGTTGGTCGCCCTGGGACTGACGCCGATCGCTTTGTTGTGGCCCCCGGTATCCACCTCGCTGGGCCAATTTACGATCATCTGGCTATTTGGATTGGCAGTCGGTCACCAGTATATGCGGCGCAATTACCTTCTCAGTGGAGTCGGAATAGGCTTAGCCGCACTCACTAAACTCATTCCCGGCGTGATGATCATTCTGTTCTTATCGAAAAGACGCTGGCATGCCATCTTGGGGATTGCGTTGGTTGGAAGCGTTTCGTTGGCGAGCGCTGTGTTGCTGTCTCCCGATGTGATCTACCAGTATATGCAGGCCAATCGATTGAATTCAATAACCATGATGTTGCGAGAAGACAACGCGTCCTTGCTTGGAACGGGTTATCGTTGGGGTGGCCGGTGGGGAGTCATCCCCGTGTTCATGTTTCTTGCACTGATTGTGTGGGCAAATCGCAGGGCCGTTTGCGAAGAAAGCACGCTGTTGCCATCGACGACGCTTTGGATGCTGCTGACGTATGTCTCGGTTGCGCTCTTGCCGGTGTCGTGGATATATTCTCTGGCACCGTTATTGCCCGTGATTGTATTTCTTGTTGCTAAGAGGAAGCTGTTTACGCTGTGTATTGGATTGTGTTGCATCGGGATCCCGTGCTTGTTCCCGATATGGGGTCCGCGTTCCGTATTGCCTCTTGTGCTGGTCAATATACTGATTGGCGTGGGCCTGATTGTTGATGCATCGCCTTCCCGGTTACTTACGGCCCGTTCTTTACGGACATTACGCGCTCGTCCACGCGAAAAGAGCCGCTCGCGCCAGAGCGGAGACGGGCGGAGGCCTAGGAGGTGAGGAGCTCTCCGTAGACCAAGTCGTGAGCGCGCACGCACGCCTCGAGCGTGAGCTGCGCGGCCCTTCGGCGGCCTGCCTCGACGAGAGGGGCGGGGTTCCGGAGCACGTCCTCTATCCCGCTCGCGATATCGCCGGGCGAGAGCGGATCGACGTACCTCGCAGCGTCGTCGCAGACCTCCGGAAGCGACGTGCCGCGCGAGACCACCACGGGGCAGTCGCAGGCCATCGCCTCGACGGGAGGAAGCCCGAAGCCTTCCCACAGGCTCGGGAAGACCGTTGCGGACGCGGTCTGGTAGAGACGGACCAGCTCGTCGTCGCTCACGAGCCCGCGGCTCGCGACGCCCTCCGGAAGGGTGCGGCCGCCATGGCCCGCCCCGGTCAGGACGAGCCTGAGCTCGGGCCTTCTGGCCCGCACACGGGCGAACGCGTCGAAGAGCCGCGCGTGGTTCTTGTGAGGCCAGAAATTCGCCGGGTAGAGCAGGAACGGCTCGCGTGCCGCCGCGCCCGGGCGGAACCGCTCCGGATCGACGCCGAGTGGGATGACACGAATCTTGCCGGCCGGCACCCCGAGATGCCGCATCAGAGAACTTGCGCTGAAACGGCTGAGAGTGATGACGACTCGAGCCAGTTTCGCGGTGCGTGCATACATCCATCTCCGGTACAGACGCTCCGGGGCCGAGAAGAACTCCGGATACTCCTCATGCTGAACGTCGGCGATCGTCACGGCCGCTGGGACACGCGTCACGGGCGGGATCATGACCGTCAGCGGATAGTGCAACGCCTTAACGCCACCCGCGAGCATCTCTCGCGCGACGCGACCTGGCCTCGCGACCGCAAAGGCCATCGCGACCGCGCGCCCGGTGAGGCTCCGCGACGCGGGATACCCACCGATCACACGACCGGGAATCCCGTCGGCCGCGCCCGGAGCGACGGTCGGAAGCAGGGCGACGTAGGCGCGCGACCCACAGTGGCCGAGCCCGCGGCACAAGTCACGCGCGTAGCGTTCGATGCCCGCGCCCGACGCGCCCGGGACAAGAGTCAAAAGGCTGATGCCGATCACGAGGCCTCGCTTCCGCTGACGCGCCGGACGAAGAGCTTGTCGGCCTCGATCGGAAGCCCGCCCTCCTCGAGCTCGTTCAGTGTCCCCGCCTCCGCGAAACCGCGCGCGGCGAGGAGGGCGCGGAGCGGCTCGTACGAGCCGGACGGGCCGTAGCTCACTTCGAGGAGGACGGCCGCACAGTGCGGCCAGAGCGACCCCATGCCTTCGAGCGCCTCGGCCTCGGCCCCCTGCAGGTCCAGCTTCACGAGGATCCGTTCGCCCGTGATGCCGATCTCGTCGAGGCGGACCGTGTCCACGTCCCACGAGGGCCGTCCGGGGGCGGACTCGAGCACGACGCTGCACGACGTCGTCGCGTCGGCGGGCTGCGTCAGCCTGAGCCGGCCCGGCGCCTTCCACAGGGCGGCCTCGACGACGCGAAAGCCGTTCCGGCGCAGGATCTCGGCCGAGGGCGGGTGAGGCTCGACGCAGACGAGGGGGACGCCCGGGCACGCGTCGCGCGCGGCGAACGCGAACTCGCCGACGGCCGCGCCGCCGTCCACGATCGAGTCGAAGCCGCCCGTGCGCAGGAGGTGCCGGACCCTCGCGTGCCGGAGGAAGACTTTCGAGGCACGCGCCAGGATCGAGGCCAGGGGCCCGACCCGGAACGTCGCTCCGAGAAGCGTGAGTCCGAGCCGATAGAGTGCGAGCTGGCGGCGCGTGCGCGCCCCGCCTTCGGGGGCGGACGGTTTCATCCTGCGGCTCCCCGAGCCAGGCCGCCGAGGAAGTCGGTAAGGTCCGGGAGGTGTCGGCGGTAGTCCGCGGCCTCGGCGACGCGCCTCTCCTCCTCCATCTCGCCGGCCAGACCGGAGAAGAGAACCGTGCGGCCCGTCGCCCGGGCGTTCCAGAACTTGGACGGGAAGACGGCCTCGGGGATTGCCGGGTGGCCCGCGACGAGATGCACCTCGGCCTCCCAGTACGCGCGGATGAGATCCCCGGGTCGCTTCAGCGCAGGCCCCACGCGGATCCAGTCCGGGAGGCGCGCGAGACCAGGGCCGTCGCCCTGGACGGTGATCTCGAACCCCTCGCGCGCGAGCTTCTCGCAGAGCGCGAGGAAGCTCGGCAGGTGGTGGCCCCAGCCGAGGTTCCCGGAGTAGAGCGCGGTTCCCGGACGAAACGGACGAGGCTCCCCGAGGTCGAGGGTCGGCCAGTTCCGGATGACCCGCGCATTCACGCCGTGGTAGCCGAGGTTCCCGGCGGCCTTCACGACATGGTCCCATTCCGCGAGGCGCGTCCGCCACGTCGCCGAAAAGCGTCGCCGGAGCGCGAGAGGGAAATCAACGACGCCGCGGATCAGCTCGGGATAGAAGTCCTGCAGCCAGTAGACGCCGCGCGCGCCCTTCTTCCGGATCTGACGGATGAGCCCGATCGTCGTCGGCGGCGCGCTCGTCACGACGACGACGTCCCCCGCCGCGACGGACCGCGTGATCTCCGACGCAAACGCGCGCCTCACGGATTCGTACTCGAGCGCCGTCCAGAGGAGGTGGCCCCTCCTGCCCTCGCGGTGCGCGACGCGTTCGATGGACGTAGCGGGCGCCGGTCTCTCGCCCGGGCGGTACGTGCCCGTGCCGCCGACGAGCCGTACCGTGACGCCGGCGCGAGCGAGCGCGTCCGCGACCTGCTCGGCGTAGATTCCCGTGGGCGCGTCGTCCGGCCACAGGTACTGCGACAGGATGTGGACGACGACGCCACGCGGCCCCGGTGAGGACTCCGGCCTCATCCCCGAAAGTTGCGGAGCTGGATCTGCCACGCCTCGCGACGATGCCGGAGCCCCGATTCCAGCGTCACGCCCGTCAGGAGCGAGAAGAGCGACAGGTTCATCAAAGCCGCCGCGAGGATCGCGAGCGGGAAGCGCCCGACGAGCTGGGTTTGAAAGTACTCGCGCACGGGCAGGAATCCCGCGGCGAGTCCGGCCGTGAAGAAGAGCGCCGAAACGAGCCCAAAGAACTCGAAGGGACGATAGTCGCGGAAAAGCACGAGGATCAGACGCAGGATCCGGATCCCGTCGCGCACGGTCCGCAGCTTCGACGCGGTTCCCTCCGCCCGCACGAGGAAGGGCACCGGCGCCTCGGCGACGCGGAAGCCTTTTTCGACGGCCTGAATCGTGAGCTCCGTCTCGAGCTCGAAACCGCGGAACAGGATGGGCACGTTCTTGTAGAAACGCCGCGAGAAGAGCCGCAAGCCCGAGAACAGGTCTCCCGGCGCGTAGCCGAACACGAAGCGCATCGCCGCGTGGAACAGGGCCGAGCCACCGCGATGGAAACGGCGAAACACGGCGGCCTGGTCTCCCTCGGGAGTCCTGAGGCCCGTCGCCATGTCCATCCCCTGCTCGCAGAGCGGAAACAGGAGGCGCGCGCCCTCAGCCGGGTAAGTCCTGTCACCGTCC
>Ga0209385_1001314_pt1 | contig 10531 bp, 9 predicted proteins | sample NGEPerB_FD_184506 | JGI IMG/M metagenome (GOLD analysis project Ga0209385, IMG submission 184506) | Arctic peat soil microbial communities from the Barrow Environmental Observatory site, Barrow, Alaska, USA - NGEE PermafrostAB12-B... | ecosystem: Environmental > Terrestrial > Soil > Wetlands >... | reverse complement strand
TGTGCGGATCGACCGTCTTGGCGCGCATGCGCCACGACGTGCAGCGAAAGCGCCCGTCGGTGAAAACGCGGTCGAGGAGCGAGTCGCCGTGATCGATCGTGCCATCGGCACACAGCATCACGCCCGACTCCTGGGCTGCCGCGGCAAGCGCGGCGGGCACCCGGCCGCTGTCGCTCGCGGCGTTCGCCGCCCACAGCATCGCGAACAGGGCGATCGGCAGCAACAACATGAAAAGAACGACACGCCACGTGCCGTCGTCGTCGCGCTTGAACCAAGTCTTTGCGGAACCCATCGGCCGATCTTAGGATGGGCATGGAGCGCATGGTCGGGACCGACTGTCGCGGAAGCCGTGGGCGTGAGCAAATGCGCGTTGCGGCGCATCGGGCCGGTAGAGTACGGCAACCGACTCACACTCCCGCCGCCATGCGATTCCATCTGCTCTGCGTTGCCGTCGCGTTGGCGACGTGGGCGACTTGCGTAGCAGCAGACGACGAGGCGACCTACACATTGAAGCGCGACACGGCGAGAACGGGCTCCCGGATCAAACGGGTCGCCGTGACGGGCCACATGCTTCCCTACGACAAGACCTATTCCGAGCTCACGACGGTGGAACAAGGTCGACTGAAAGCGCAGTACGAGCAAATGGACGACGGCGACGAGCCGCCTTTCCCGGTCGAGGGTCTTGGCCACTTCTACGGGTCCGTTTCCGAGATGCGACACAAGCTCCGCATCAGCGAGGGCGACCTCGACCTCGTCGTCGACGTCAACAGCCGAGGGGCGCCGACGAGCGTCTCGGTGTTCCTGACTCCCGACGACAAGCTGGGGCGATTCGCGGCCTCCGAGTTGATGCGCGACAAGTACAAGCCTGCTCTCTGCAGCGGGCAGCCTTGCGCCATGCAGTTGCGCTACTTCGTCCACTTCATCCGCGGCCCGAACTAGCGGCTCGATCGCGTTGTCAACGGTGGGGGTTGGTCCCCGGAGGGACTCGAAGGCCGCGCCGTAAGCCGCACTAGCACTCGCGGTCCTTAGTTCGGCTTTCAAGTGTTCCCCTATTTGTTCCCCGACGGGCGGATCGTCGGACTCTAAGCGGGGGCATACACGGTCTTGCGGCAGGCTCGGATGGAGCTTGCGATCGCGTAAACGGTGCCGCCTTTTCTCAAGGAATCACGAGCGACTCGCCGCCTTCCCCTCGATTGGACTCGTGTCCGCTATATGGGCTGCTCTTCGTGGACGCCTTCATCTTTCGGAACGAACACCATACGCGTCTTGGCGTTGAAGTCCATGAGGCCGGCATATCGCCCCCACGCAATCATCGTGTCGAACGTGTTCTGCGGGTTGTCGTAGGGAAGTGCGCTGGCAATGTCCCGGACGATGCGTTCGGCCTCCACCTCTTCGTACTCCTTCAGCAACGCAATGATGATATGGAAGAGGCGCAGCCGAAATACCTGCTCAGCGAAGATGGCGCGCTTTGCGAGACGGTCAGCGGCCACGAATCTCCGGCCCAGAGAGGTCAGTCGTACTTCGTGTTTGGGTGTGTCGACGAGCTCGAGAATTTCGGCCGCCTTCACGATCGCGATCGTCTCGCCGAACTCCTTCCCGATCTGGTCCGAGATATCGTAGATGTCGGAAAGTTGAGGGTTGTCGTGAAGGATGCTCATCAATCCGAGAATCTGGCCTACCGGGACACTTGGAATGGACTCCATCCGGGAACGCGCGCGCGAGATCGGCTCGCCCGCGACGTGTACCTCGGGCGGCAGGTCGGGCAAGGTCGTCGTCGTGATGGATTCGTGGATGACGCTGACCAGGCGTTGGAATTCGGGACTCTTCGGGTCGCGGGGGTAAGGCAGCGAATTGTCCAGAACCAGGCCGATGCGGCCAGGGCTCGGGAACAGAACGACGATGCGGGTCGCCATCTCGACCGCTTCCTCGATGTTGTGGGTCACCATGAAGATCGAACTGAGCTCCCGAGTCGGGCTGCGCCACAGCCCGAGGAGTTCCTGACGCAGGTTTTCCGCCGTCAAAACGTCCAATGCGCTGAACGCCTCGTCTAGGCATAGCAGGCGCGGTTTGGACACGAGGGCGCGCGCGATTCCAACGCGCTGGCGCATGCCGCCCGAGAGCTCCCTGGGAAGCGCGTCGTGGTAGTTGCCGAGGCCGATCAGTTCGATGGCGTGATCCACCGCGGAGGCTCGCTCGGCGCGCGTCAACCGGCGCGACATCAGTCCCACGGCGACGTTTTGCTCGACGGTGAGCCATGGATACAGCGCGAACGTCTGGAAGACCACTGAGGCTTCCGGGTTCACTCCGTGCAAGCCTTGCCCGTTCGCCAGCACCCTGCCCGACGTTGGTTGGATCAGGCCGGTGAGGCAGCGCAGGATCGTCGACTTGCCGGATCCGGACTGGCCCAGCAAGGCGAGCAGTTCGCCTTGACGGACGGCCAGGTCGATGTTGTCGAGAACTTTCAGTTCGTGGCCCCGATCGATCGTGTACGACTTGCTCATCGCGCGGAGCTGAGCGACAGGGGGCGCGGAAGTCTCAGTGAAGTCGGGATGCATCATTTCAGTCCAGGCGGAAGCGTCGCTCCGCGAACGCGTAGAGGCGCCGCCAGATCAACTTGTTCATCGAGACGACGAAGATCGTCATCACAGCGATGCTCGTGAGGATGAGAGGGGTGTCGCCGGACTTGGTGACGGTGGCGATGTAGGCACCCAGCCCATCGGCCTTCAGGGTGACGGTGCCCCAGGACGCAAGCTCTGCGACGATGCTCGCGTTCCATGCACCGCCGGCAGCGGTGCATGCGCCGGTGACCCAGTACGGAAATATGGCAGGCAAGATCAGTGTGCGCCATCGGTCCCAGCGTCGAAGCCGGCACATGTGGGCGGCTTCTTGCAGGTCGTTAGGAATGGCCATGGCGCCGGCGATCACGTTGAACAGGATGTACCACTGGGTGCCCATGGCGATCAGAAGGATGCTGCCCCAGTTCAGTGTGATGTGGCTGGCGACGAACCACCCCACCACGATGGGGAAGGTCATGTTCACGGGGAACGAGGCGCCGATTTGGGCCAGCGGTTGAGCGAGCCTGGCGACCTTCGGCCGCGAGCCGATCCATACCCCAACCGGAGTCCAGAGCAGGGTCGCCAGAACAGTCATCGCGGCGACGCGGAGAAACGTCAGGAAGCCTAGCCACACCACGTGTCCGAAGATCCGGGGCGTCAGCGCGCCGCTCAAAGCCAGGATCGCACCGACAAGGCCGGTCGCGATCTGGTACGCCAACCAAGCGACAAGCAAGGTCAGCAAGATCGTCGACGCAAGCTTGCTGCGTCTCGCCTGGATGCGCGCGACAGTCGCCGAAATCGGATGCGACGCTCGCGCGGCCATGGCGGCGACGGGTCGAACGACTCGTCCCTTCAACCATGCGAACACGGAGGCTCGACGCACCAGTTGGTAGAACCAGGATGTGGCGGGAGTTGCGGAACCGGTCGATTCGACCTTGAACTTGTCGGCCCACGCCAGCAGAGGCCGCCAGACAAGTTGGTCGCTCAGCAGGATGAGGACGATCATCGCCGCCACGGCCCAGAACGCGGCCCGGTTGTCGCCTTGCGCGATCGACTGCGCCATGTAGGACCCCAGGCCCGGCAGCTTGATGTCCTTGTTCATGACACTGATCGCCTCGCTCTGGGCGACGAAGAACCAACCACCTCCGAACGACATCATCGAGTTCCAGATCAGGCTGTGCGCCGACGCGGGCAGCTCGACCGTGCGAAATCGCTGCCAGCGGGTGAGGCCGCAAGTGGAAGCGGCTTCCTGCATGTCGGTCGGAACCGTGATCATCGAGTGGTAGAAACCAAACGCCATGTTCCAGACCTGACCCGTGAAGATCGCAAAGACCGAAGCGCATTCCACTCCCAGCAGGCTGCCGGGGAACAAGGCCATGAAACCCGTGACCGTGACCGACAAGAATCCGAGAACCGGCACCGATTGAAGGACGTCGAGAATCGGCAGGATGAAGGCGCGTGCCCGCACGTTCTTGGCGGCAAGGTAGCCCGTGCCCACTGCGAACAACAGCGAGAAGCAGAACGCGACCCACATGCGCAGCAGCGTGCGGCCGGCGTAGTAGGGAATCTGGCCCGGCGAACTGTCCAGCTGCGGCACGGACGCCGGATCGAAGGCGGCGAACATTCCGCGGCCGAAATGCAGAACGCTCCACAGCAGGCCGAAAAGCAGGAGCATGACCACGCCGTCGACCCAACTGAGTCCGCGGCGTTCTTTCGCGACGGTGAGCTGGGCCGCAGTGATCGTGCTGACAGCGGACAAGTGCCTCCCTTGCGAACACGTTGCGCTTCGAGGCAGCCATCTGCCAATCGGCCGGATACCCGATGACAGGCCGGCCCCGCGATGCGACGTCCGATCGGACGCCGCCTCAATCTAGCCTTCGGCGCGTCAAGAAAGCATCAAATTCTCGGCAGCCAAGAACTGACGATCGCAAGAGACCGAGCGCGCGAACGATGAACCATCCGCATGGACTGCCGGGCCTACCGCCAGGCTGACCGCATGTGTGCCGAAGGTGCCCTCTCTCTTTACGCCGTTTTGACGGCGAAAGGAATAGATTTCATCGGGCAGACAAAGTGCAAGTCATGAACACGACCGACAACCTTCCACACGTCCCGCTACTGCGGGCTTCACCCTCCATGAGGGAGCTCTTTCTGGTCTGTGGGATCGCCGCCGCTTCGTTGTGTGCGTTCGTGTTGATGACGTTGTCGGAATGAAGGTACGTGAATATTGAGACTGTGGGTGCGACGTGCTCACTGCCTCCGCTCCATTCTCGATGCCCGCTCTTCGCATCACTTCAGACACGCGCTCACCAGCAGGTTCATGCGTTGGCACGCCCGCAGGATCAGCCAGATCAATCCCGCGGACCCTGCGATGTACAACGCTTCGCTATAGGGAAGGGTCTTGCAGGCGATGATTCCCCATATCACCGCCGACGCGAGCCAGGAGTCTTGACGCTGCCCATTCGCGAGTTTGAGAACTTGCTCTGTGACCCGCGGCTTCTCGAGTTGGCGAACCCGGAGAGTGAACCGAAGGGATACGACGAGCTGAACGATCGCGCACAGCCAAAAAAGGTCGGATTCCACTTGGCGGTCGTCAATCGCTTCCAAGCTGCCCGTCGCGCCGGCGGCTCATCCAAGTCAAGCTACATCGTCTTGCTGACGGTGAGTATGGCGCGGGGCTTGTTGATGTCACCGTAGAAGCCTCTCTTGCTCGCGCCGACGTAGGCCGCGGCCGCAGAAAACCCGGAGCCCAGGTCATACGTGGCGCCGATCTTGTAGTCGTAGAAATTCGGCACGCCCAGACCCGTCGTGACTGCGCCCACGCTGTAGCTCGCGTCGCGCAGGTCGCTTGCATAGCGCGTGTAGCCGACGTGTGCGTTCAGCGTCACCTTGTCGACCAACGGCAGGTTGCCCGACAGGTCGAGATACCCGGTGTTGCGCCCGTTCGGTCGGCCAATAACGGAGCCGGCGGCACTCGCCGTGTTCTGTTGACCCTGGCCGATGCCGAAGTAGTCCTTCGAGACCGTGTGCGAGTACTTCAGCGATAGCCATTGGTACGAGATCGCACCGTAGATCTCCGTCGTGTTGAAGTCGACGACCCTGTCCTTCTGCGGGTAGTAGTACTGCAGGATGCCGACGTCGTAACCGAGATCCTTGGCGATTTCGCCCTTGTAGCCACCGTAGAAATCCATCTCCAACGCGGCGTTGCTGAAGCTCACGTTGGAGTCCCAGTTGCCGACATACCAGCCGTTCTGAGACCAGTCGAAACCGCCTTGAAGCGCGGGCGAGAACCAGTTCGTGTTGCCTTGGTCCTGGCCGCGGAACTTGTACTTGGTGGTCAGCGAGACGTTTGCGGTGAACGGCGAAGCTGGAGATTGGGAGGCCGGGGCAGCGGCTTGCGGGCCTGGTTCGGCGGGAGGTGTCGTCTGCGCCTGCAGGGACAAGCTGCTGATGAGCAGCATCGGGGAGATGATGAGAGACGGGCGGATCATCGCTATTCCTTAGATTGTTGATGGTCGATCGGGTGCCAAGGTTGGCTCGACGATTGGCGCGCCAATCTAGCCGGTGCTGTATCAAAACGGCATCAAATTAGGCCGACATGGTCTTGGCTGATGACTCCACGAGCCGTCAGTTGGTCATCGCTGCGCCGTCGGTACACCGTGCGGTGTACCCGCGAGAGGGGCGCCTCTTGACACCGTTTTGATAATCGAAGGCCTAGATTGCGAAGACCACAACGTGTACTTCGCATGAAACCGATCGCAATCCTCCAGCACGACCCTCTGCAGAGGCCGGGCTACCTTCTCCAGTTCCTCGACGAGCTCGCCATCCCGGCGCGTGTCATTTGTCCCTGTGAAGGCGATGACCTGCCGCGGTCGTCCCGCTTCTTCAGTGGCGTGGTCTCGCTCGGGTCCGACGCAAGCGCGAACGACGACGCTGCCTGGATCGCGCGAGAGCTGCGCCTGGTCGGAGATGCCATCGCGTGCGACATCCCGGTGCTCGGTCACTGCTTCGGTGGGCAGTTGATGGCGCGAGCGCTGGGAGCGACCGTGCACCGCAATGCATTCGCCAACATCGGGTGGAACAGCCTGCGGATCACGCCGGCCGGGCACCTCATCTTCGGAGACGCGCCCCAGGTCCACGCCTTCAACTGGCACTACGAAAGCTTCACGATTCCTGCGAAGGCAACCCGCACGCTGTTCGGCGAGCACTGCCTCAACAAGGGCTTTGTCTTCGGCAAACATCTCGCGTTTCAAGGGCACTTCGAAGTCACCGAAGAAATCGTTCGGAGCTGGTGTGGGGCGCATCGGGCCGAGCTTGCGAAGGCGCATGGGCCGGCCGTACAGCATGAGACCGAGATCCTGAGGTGCCTTCCGGAACGGGTGGCCGCAGTGCACGTAGCCGCTCGCTCGGCATACGCGGCTTGGCTCGCGCCCATTCAACGCAGTCGCAACACGCTGGGAGCTGCGAACGGCCAAGGCATAGAGAGGCGGCTCAACGCATGCGCGCCCTGACCACGTCCGCCTGTGCCGATGACGCGTCGGGAAATCGATCGACCACGGAGAGGTCCAAAGTGAGCAAGCCGAGGTCGATCCTGCAGATCGCCGTCAACCTTGTGTTCGGCACTCCCTTTGTGTTTTACCTGTTCGTCGCCGTTCGAGGTCGCGTCCTATGGGAAAGCCATCGCATCTTCGGCGACGGGATCGGCCGCAACTTCGCCTTGATTTGGGTGATGGTGGCCGCGCTGGGAGCCCTTTGGCTGGGCGTGAGCCTCATGTTGGCGCCGATCCCGAACAGAAGACACGCGGGTGGACTATTGGTGCTCCTCGGGTGCGCGCTCCTCGTTCGGTTCCATCCGTAGGCCTCCCTACCACCTACCCTCTCCAGCGATAGGCCATGCGCCGGCCTTGCACCGGAAATATATACACCAATTTGATACGCAGCCGACTAACGTACTTCTTTTCACATCGACGACCACACCATGCAAGACCTCTGGTACCTCCTGCTGATCGTGATCTTCGCCGCGCTGATCTTTGGCCTCAATGCCGGCTGCGCCGCCTTGGGGGAGCGCAAATGAGCGGTCTCTATCTCATCTGCGGCATCGTCGCCGTTGCGCTGTTCGTCTATCTGGTCATAGCGCTCTTCAACGCGGAGAACCTGTGATGCCCACGACACAAGTCATCGTCCAACTGGTCGTCTTTCTGGCGGTCCTGTTGGTTCTCGCCTGGCCGCTTGGCAAGTGGCTCACTGCCGTCGCCGATGGTCGTCTGCCGCGGTGGATGGCGCCGTTCGTCTGGTTGGAGAACACCTTCTATCGCATTGCCGGTGTGGACGCTTCGAAGGGCACCTCTTGGAAGAGCTATGCCATCGCAGCCATCGCGTTCAATGTGCTTGGCATTTTCGTCGTCTACGCGCTGCAGCGACTGCAAGGCGTGTTGCCCTTCAACCCCCAGAGCATGGTTGCAGTCAGCCCGGATTCATCGTTCAACACTGCCGTCAGTTTCGTGACCAACACCAACTGGCAGGGTTACGGCGGCGAGTCGACGATGAGCTATCTGACGCAGATGCTCGCCCTGGCGGTGCAGAACTTCTTCTCCGCCGCGACCGCGATCGCCGTTGTCTGGGCGCTGATCCGCGGCTTCGTCGCTCGCTCGTCGGGGACGGTCGGCAACTTCTGGGTCGACGTGACGCGCTCGACGCTGTACGTGCTGCTGCCGCTCGCGATCGTCGTCGCGCTGGTCCTCGTCGGCCAGGGCGCGATCCAGAACCTCGACGCCTACAAGGACGTGACGACGCTCGAGGTCAATGCCTACCAGCAGCCGAAGAACGGCCCGGACGGGCAGCCGCTAAAAGATGCCAAGGGCAACCCGGTGATGGAGGACGTGAAGGCGCCGACGCAATCGATCGCCATGGGCCCGATCGCCTCGCAGGAAGCGATCAAGGAGCTCGGCACGAACGGCGGCGGCCCGTTCAACGCCAACTCGGCGCATCCGTACGAGAACCCGACGCCGCTCTCGAACTTCGTGCAGATGCTGTCGATCTTCCTGATCCCGGCCGCGCTCGTCTTCGCGTTCGGGCGGATGGCCGGCGACATGCGGCAAGGCTGGGCCGTGCTGGCCGCCATGACACTGATATTCGTGGTCATGGCGCTTGCCGTCTCGCCGCAGGAGCAAGCGGGCAATCCGGCCCTCACCTCGCTCGGCGTCGACCAGACGGCGAGCGCGCTGCAGCCTGGCGGCAACATGGAAGGCAAGGAGGCGCGCTTCGGCATCGCCGCTTCGACGCTGTTCGCCGCCGTCACGACGGGCGCGTCGTGCGGCGCCGTCAACGCCATGCACGACTCCTTCATGCCGCTCGGCGGCGCCGTGCCACTGGTCCTGATCCAACTCGGCGAAGTCGTCTTCGGCGGTGTCGGCTCGGGCCTCTACGGCATGCTCGTCTTCGCCATCCTCACCGTCTTCATTGCCGGCCTGATGATTGGCCGCACGCCCGAGTACCTGGGCAAGAAGATCGAGAGCTTCGACATGAAGATGGTGTCGATCGCCATCCTCGCCACGCCCATCCTCGTGCTCGCCGGCACCGCGATCGCGGTGGGCATGGATGCCGGCAAAGCCGGCATCGCCAATCCCGGCGCACACGGCTTCTCGGAGATCCTCTACGCCTTCAGCTCGGCCGCCAACAACAACGGCAGTGCGTTCGCCGGCCTCTCTGCGAACACGCCGTTCTACAACGTCATGCTGGGCATCGCGATGTGGTTCGGACGCTTCGCGGTCATCGTTCCGGTTCTGGCTCTCGCCGGTTCGCTTGCGGCGAAGAAAAGGCTACCGGTGACCGCCGGGACATTGCCGACCCATGGTCCGCTCTTCGTCTTCCTGCTGATCGGCAGCGTGATCCTCGTCGGCTTGCTGAACTACGTCCCCGCACTGGCCCTCGGGCCGGTCGCCGAGCACTTCTCGCTCTTTTCTGCCAAGTGAGCGCCATGTCCACCACCCGTATCTCGTTCTCGCTCTTCGATCCGGCTCTCGTTCGGCCGGCCATCTTCGAGTCGTTCGCCAAGCTCGACCCGCGCGTCCAATGGCGCAATCCGGTGATGTTCGTCGTCTACGTCGGCAGCATCCTCACCACCATCCTCGGGATTCAGGCCCTGGCCGGAAAGGGCGAGGCACCGGCGGCCTTCATCATCGCCGTCGCGGTTTGGCTCTGGTTCACCGTGCTGTTCGCGAACTTCGCCGAAGCGCTCGCTGAAGGCCGCAGCAAGGCGCAGACCGCCAGCCTGCGCGGGATGAAGAAAAAGGTGATTGCCAAGGTGCTGAGCTCTCCCAAGCGTGGCGCATCCTGGCACCCACAAGAGGCCGAGGAGCTCAAGAAGGGGGTGGTTGTCCTGGTCGAGGCCGGCGACATCATCCCGCTCGACGGCGAGGTCATCGAAGGTGTCGCCTCGGTCGACGAGAGCGCCATCACCGGCGAATCGGCACCGGTGATCCGCGAGGCCGGCGGCGATTTCGCCTCTGTAACGGGCGGCACGCGTGTGTTGTCGGACTGGCTTGTGGTCCGGGTGAGCGTCAACCCGGGCGAATCGTTCCTCGATCGCATGATCGCCATGGTCGAAGGCGCGCGCCGGCAGAAGACGCCGAACGAGATCGCGCTCAACATCCTGCTGGTCGCGTTGACGATCGTCTTCCTGGTCGTGGTCGTCACGCTGTTGCCGATGTCGATCTTCAGCGTCGACGTTGCAAAAGCCGGCACGGCGGTGACCGTGACGACGCTCGTTGCACTGCTCGTCTGTCTGATCCCGACGACGATCGGTGCGCTGCTGTCGGCCATCGGCGTCGCCGGCATGAGCCGCATGATGCAGGCCAACGTGATCGCGACCTCGGGTCGCGCGGTCGAAGCCGCTGGCGACGTCGATGTGCTGCTGATGGACAAGACCGGAACGATCACCTTCGGCAACCGGCAGGCCTCGGCCTTCTTCGCAGCGCCGG
>Ga0209385_1001310_pt1 | contig 10539 bp, 7 predicted proteins | sample NGEPerB_FD_184506 | JGI IMG/M metagenome (GOLD analysis project Ga0209385, IMG submission 184506) | Arctic peat soil microbial communities from the Barrow Environmental Observatory site, Barrow, Alaska, USA - NGEE PermafrostAB12-B... | ecosystem: Environmental > Terrestrial > Soil > Wetlands >... | reverse complement strand
CGCAACGGACGTTCTTGCGGGACGCGATCGACCCGTGGTGGACATCGCGAGGCTTCACCGGGTGCTCGGCACGCCGCTGAATGCTGTCCCTGAGGGCGACGAGGTCGCGTACTTCGCGCTCGGCTGCTTCTGGGGCGCTGAGAAGCTGTTCTGGCAGCTGCCCGGTGTGTACGTGACGGCCGTCGGCTATGCGGGCGGATCCGTGCCGAACCCCACGTACGAGCAGGTCTGTACGGGGGGGACCAGCCACGCAGAGACGGTCAGGGTTGTCTACGACCCGGCGAAGACCTCGTACGACGATCTCCTGGCTGTCTTCTTCGAGAACCACGACCCGACCCAGGGAATGCGCCAGGGCAACGATCGCGGCACTCAGTATCGCTCGGCGATCTACACCACCGACGACGCCCAGCAGTTCGCCGCCATCGCCGCGCGCGACACAATGCAGACCTCGCTGACCGCGGCTGGGTACGGGCCGATCACCACCGAGATCACGCCGGCGGGCGAGTTCTTCTTCGCGGAGGGGTATCACCAGCAGTACTTGGACGCCAACCCGAACGGCTACTGCCCTGTACACGCCACGGGCGTGAAGTGCGGCTGAGATAGGCAGCGTCCTCAGGCATCGGTACCGTCGGGGCGTAGTTCACGCGATCCACTGGTGGTCAACGCAAGTTGAGGGGTGGCAATCCGTCAGCTTGCGCGCGCCAGCGGCGCGACCGGGAGCGTTCCGAGAGGTCCGACGGCGTACCGATAGCCGGCCGGCGAGATCCATTCGAGCCAGCCGTTCTCGTCCTGGAGTACCCTCCAGCGGCGAGCGGTCTTCGCCCGGTGGGCCTTCCTGGTGAGCGGCGCAAGGTTGTCGATTCTGGTCTGGCCAGGAGGGCGGCCGCGCGAATGGTCGTACGGGATCGTGTGATCCAGATCGAGGTGGCGCGACGGCTGCGTGCCGTACGGGAACATGTCCACCGGCGACCTCATCGTCACCGCGGTACGGATGCGGTCCGGGATCTCGTACGAGTCGACCGGCGTGATCGCGTTCAGATCGACGACCGGGCGAATGGTGATCCGACCGTGCCCGAGCAGCTCGCACCAGGTCTCGCGCGACAGCGGTCCGTGACCTTCGACGCGGCCGACCAGCGAGGCACCGGCGAGTGAAGCGTCGCTGAGGTGCAGGACCACGGTGGTGGTCCTGGTGGAACCGGTGTCGGTCCCCTCCTCGAGCAGTCTCTGCGCGCGGCTCGGGTCGGCCAAGATGCCGAGCGCGGTCGCGCGCCTGATGTCCACCTCGTTGGTGTCGCCCAACTCAGCAAGGGTCGCCGCGATGCGGTCCAGAGTGCTTTCGAGCGCTGCCGCATCGGCCAAATCGAGGCGTCCGGTCAGGTCTCGGCAGCCTCCTCCATCCAACGACTCACGCCAGAACGTGACGTGCCGATGGGCACGGCCCTTCAGCTCCCGCTCCCTCGCGAGCGCCGGGTCCGCGAGGGCGACCAGCCCACGCAGCACCCGGTTCGCCCGGTCGCGAGGCATCGTCAGCAACGACGGCACGATCCGCTGGTCAACCCACAGCGCCGCCTCCAGGCTGACCCCCGCCGAGTTGACCTCGCCGATGACGTCGAGCGCGCGGTACCAGCGGACCTTCCCCTGCCGCACCGCATCCCACAACACCGGATGCCGATAGACGCAGTTCAGTACCTGGCCGATCAACGCGGCGCCCGATCCTGGGCTGATCCCGAGCAGTGCGGACACCTCGAGACTCAGGTATTCAGCCACCGGCGGCGTGCCCTGCGCCCCGCGATAGATCAGCTGCTCCGCGGCCTCACCGAAGGCATCCTCATCCACCGTTCCGTAGACCAGACACAGGGAATGTACGGTCTCGAGCTTGCGCACATCGACCGCGATCTCCGCCTCCCGGATGGCGGCCAGCTCAGCCAGCAACTCCTTCGCGCCCGCAGGCACGACGACGACGGACTCATCGTCTGGCATGAAGGATCGCGGCTCGTTCATGTGTTCGATTATAGCTCAGTAATTACCGCCACGCAAGACTTTTCAGTACATTCAAAGAAACATATGAATGAGGGAAGCTGCTCCTGACCCGTGCGCCGATTCAATGCTTGGATGGCGGGAGTCGCTCCCGGTCCCAACCGTGCACCAAATGGCTGAGATACTCCCATCATGGTCTCGCTGCCCGTAATCCGGTGGGCGCCCTTGGTTCGCACAGACTTCGCCCACGACGAGCAGTGGTCGAAGCTCACAGATGCAGTCACCACTCCAACTCCTGAAGGTTTTCTCGCCAATCTCCAGATCGTGGACGATCTCGACAATGACGGCGCTGACTGGCAGCAGCTCCTCGACGCACTCCCGAGAAAGCCTGTGGCGTTCATCGCCGACACCATTGCGCTCACTGAACCGGGATACCCAATCCTGGTCGTGGACGCGTGGGACGAGCGTCCCCATCAACCCTTCCGTTGCACCGCCGCCGCGTTGTGGGGCGTCGAGAACAACCTCGATCTGTTCAATATGGACTGGCGCGACTTCGCGGACTGCTGTGAGGCGGATGGCGTCTTCCGTGGCACATTCACGCCGACCCCTATGACGCACGACGGCAGCTGACGATCCTCTGATCTGCTCAATGGGTCCGCGCGTCAGTCCCCCACACCCGGCACGTTCGGACGGAGGATGCGGTTGTCTCGTGCTTCGGCGATCTGGGTGCGGAAGCCGCTGGCGGGGTACGTGCCGATGATGCGCAGGTGGACGCAGAAGAACGCCAGCTCCTCGAGCGCGACGGACAGCGCCGGATCGTCAGGATGGCCCTCGACGTCGGCGTAGAACCGCGTCGCGAAGAAGCCGCCGCCGAGCTGGTAGCTCTCCAGCTTCGTCATGTTGACGCCGTTGGTGGCGAAACCGCCGAGCGCCTTGTACAGGGCCGCCGGCACGTTCCGTACCTGGAACACGAAGCTCGTGATCATCGGGCCCGAGCCCATCTTGTACGTCGCCGGCTCCCCCGACAGGACGACGAAGCGCGTCGTGTTGTGGTGCTCGTCCTCGACGTTCTTCGCGAGCACGTCCAAGCCGTAGAGGGACGCGGCACGAGGCGGGCACAACGACGCGACCGTACGGTCACCGCGCTCGGCAACCTCTCGCGCCGACCCGGCGGTGTCCTCGGCGACCTGCGGCGTCCAGCCGTGCTCGCGGATCACGTGGCGGCACTGCGCGAGCGCGTGGATGTGGCTACGGACCGTACGGATGTCGTCCACCGTCGCCCCCGGCACCGCGGCCAGGTGGAAGTGGATGCCCAGGAAATGCTCGTCGGTGATGTACAGCCCGGAGTCCGGCAGCAACCGGTGGATGTCGGCGACGCGACCCGCGATGTTGTTCTCGACCGGGATCATCGCCAGCTCGGCCGCGCCCGAGGTCACCGCCTCGAACGCGTCCTCGAACGTCGGGCACGGAAGCGGCGTCATGTCGGGGTACTTCTCCCGGCACGCGGCGTCCGAGTTCGCGCCCGGCTCACCCTGATAGGCGATCACGCCTGTACGAGTGCTCGTCACGAGCGTCACCGTACAGGCCGCTCTCCCGCACGCGCACAACCCTTATGGCTCGCCAACCCGGTCACAGAGGTTGTGCGGGCACCCAAAAGGTTGTGCGCGCCGGCCGCGTCAGCGGGTCATCAGGTACGCCAACAGGTACGACATGGAGGAGCCGTCGTCGATGTGGTCGGCGAGGCTAGGCGCGATGTCGAGTGCCTTCGCCGCCGCGTCCTTGCTTGCCAGCGACGAGTACAGCAGGCAGTAGTCGCCGTACAGCTTGTTGTAGTCGCCCGACCCGACCGCCTCGGTGACCGCGGCGGACACGCGGTCCGGCGCTGCGCCGAGGTAGCCCGCGCTCGGGCTGGCAGGCAGGACCTGGATCATGAGCACCGCCGCCGGGTCGGCGGAGAACCAGGTCGCGTAGTCACGCTTCGCGCCCCAGCCGATGCCGATGATCTTGTGCGTGAACTTCGGGAAGGCGGACAGGTCAGGTGCGAGCCAGTAGGCCAGCGCCGTCTGTGTCTCGAGCGAGTGCATCCAGACTGCTTCCTGCTCCAGACCGGCGTTGCCACGGGCGCGCGCCCACAGCGCGAGGCCCGCCCACGCGTTGACGGCCTCGGCGCTCGACTCCTGGTTGTTGCCGTCGGCGAACGGGGACGTGCCCGATGCCCAGGAGTGCGATGCGTACGCGTCGAACGTTCGCCGCGCGGGGAAGAAGCCCGTATCGACCGGCGACGCGATGTCCGCCGCCAACAGGTCCATCACAGGCGCGAGCTTCCCCGCGAGCGCGGAGTCATCGGCGCACATCACCCCCGCCGCGTACAGGAAGTAGCCGTAGTGGAAGTGATGGTCGTTGTACTCGTCCGACCCGAACGACGCCTGCAGCCCGATCATGCCGTGGTACTTGGGGTCGTACACGAAGCACTCGGTCGCTCGCGCGTCCGCGCCTTTCGGCTCGGTCCACCTCAGCAGGGACGTGGTGAGCCGGTCCTTCACGGTCTTCGCCGCGTCTGTCGCACCCACCGCCTTCGCGATCTCGAACAGCATGGCGTCGCGGAACAGCGCCTTGCCGCCGAAGTACGAGTCCTGCGGGTACGGCTTCGTGGAGGTCACGTCAGCAGCCACCTGCTTCGTCAGCGTGCTCTTCTGGTCCGAGCTCAGCTTCGACAGGTCGAGCGCCGTCCGGATGTCCCAGCGCTTGGCGCGCCAGGCGAGCGAGTCGGTCGCGTACAGGGTCAGCTGCCCGAAGATGGAGTCGTACGTCCCCAGCGAGTCCCCCTTCGAGACGAGGCTGCCTTGCTGGTGCGGCATGGCGACGACGAGGGCCGGGCCCCCGGCGGCGTAGTGGACCGTGGTGGTGACGTCGCTCGAGCCCACCTCGTACGTCACCGAGGTGCCGGTGACGGCCTTCGCCTTGGTCGCGAGATCCGCCACAGCAGCACCCGACGGCGGGACGAAGAAGACCCCGGTCTTGCCCGAGGCCAGCTTGACGGCCGACCCGGACACCGACACGTCGCCGGTGACACCGAACACGGTCTCGCCGACCGTCGCCTGCCAGGCGGACCCGGCCGTGGAGAACGTGCCCGCTGAAGCGGTCATTGTGAGGTCCTTGAGCGCCTTGACGGCGAGGGTCGGCGAGCCCTGTACGAGACGGACCTCAGCCACCCCCGTACCGGAGGCATCCCTCAGCTGGACGACGACGGACGCATCGTCGTACGCCGACACGACCCCGCCCGCGAAGCCGTCCACGGAAAGCGTCAGCCTCGGTCCCTGCTCGGCGCCGATCGTCTTCTCGTTCACGACGAGCTTCGGCAGCCAGAGCTCGAAGCCCGACTTCGTCAGTGCGAAACCGAGCGGCAGCGGGAACACCGGCTGCGCTGCGTCGCCGAACACCAGGCCGGTGAACCAGTGGTTCGTCGGCGGCGTGACGCCTTCGGCGAGCCGAGGCATGACCAGCTGCTTGGGAGTGCGGGACGTCATCGCCGCGACCAAAGGCGCGATCGTGTTCTTGTCGAGCACCGAGCTCATCGCTGCGGGGGTCTCGCTTGCGCTGCCCTTGGTGGCGCACGCCCCGAGACTGAGCGCGCCGACCGCCAGGGCGCTACCTCCGGTCAGGCCGAACAACAATCGGCGGTTCATACGTGGTGAAGCCATGGGAATGTTCCCTTCGTCGACAAAGGTCGCGTCGTTCACAACCCGACCTTGCGGAGCAGAGCCCGCAAGGCATCAGTAGGTCCGGCGAGGACACCCTCGTCACGGAGACGGACGACTGCGCTCACGGGAGCGCCGTCCGTTGCAAGCAGGTTGAGGTTGCGGGTGTTGAGGGCGTCGCTCGTGATCCGTACGGTCACGACCGCCTGACCCTGTTGAGTGGCCACGAGTGCGCTGTCCACGACACCCGAGATGGATGAGTTGTCGGGTAGTCGCAGCGTGACTGCGGCTCCCTTGTCAACGAGCGCGTACTCGCGCGGGGTCAGAAGGAACTGGGCCTCGACGACCCTACCGGTGTCGCCGATGATGACGGCAAGCGGCTGGGTGGCGCTCAGGTAGCTGCCCTCCTGGGCGTACACCTGGGTGACCGTGCCGGACGTCGTCGCCTTGTAGGTGAGAACGCCCTTGGCCGCGTCGATCGTCAGCGCATCCGTAGAGGCGACCTTCACGCGGTTGGCCAGATCCTGCTGCAGGCTGACGCTGCTCACGTCGAAGAGGACATCGCCCAGCTTGACCTTCTGGCCCACCGTCACGTACTGCTTGATGACGATGCCGCCGTAGTTCGACGCCACCTGCACCCGCGGCGCGATGATCGTGGCGGATGAGCTCTGGATGGTGTGCTGCCGCTGGTTGAAGACCAGGACGAGCAGGAAGATGAGGACCAGGCTCAGCGCGATGCTGAGCCACAGCCGGAATCGGTTCGTCCACGTCATGATGCTGTCTCCTTGATGGCCGGTACGGACACGGGGTCGTGCCGGTCTGCGTCTGTCTGCCTCGCCCGGAGTTCGGCGAGGATGAGCGTGTACGGGGTGGAGCGCGGCTCCGGTGCGGCCAGGAACTCACTGAGCGCCAGGCTCTTCGCGTCGATCGCGCGAGCTCCCTTGTCGTCGTGGCGAAGCCTGTGAGCCTCGGCCATGGCGACCACGAGGAACGCCCCCAGGACGACCGTGTTGAGCCCGGCCCAGACCGTCGCGATGGCGAGCTGCGAGTTGAGCACGTCGCGCCAGATGCCGACGGCTGTCGTGGCGAGGAGGATCACGAACGTGACGACCTGCAACGTGAGGAAGTTGAACGGCGATGCCGCCCTCTTCGATGCGCCGGTCACGCTCCATGCCGTGTCGCGGCCGATGACGACGTTCATGAACGCCTTCATGTAGATCGGGAACGAGCTGGCGGCAAGCATGAGCACCTCGATCCGGAACGACCCGAGCGTGAAGAACGCGAGGATGATCTGCAGGCCGTAGAAGCCGGCGTACGCGAGGACCCACTCCCCGATGCCGACGTTGAGCGAGACGGGCCGCAGGTCGAAGAAGATCTCGAGCACCGGGACGAGCAGCAACAGGCCGGGGGCGATGCCGGTGAGGTAGTGCGTCGCAGTGACGAAGTACATGAGCCGCTGGTCGAGGGTCAGCTTCCGCCTCGTGACCAAGGGGTTGTCCGTGAACAGGATCTCGAAGCCGCCAGTAGCCCAGCGGAGCTGCTGCTTCGCGTACGCCTCGATCGTGTCGGGGGCGTCGCCGATCGCGAGCGTCTCCGGCAGGAAGATGCTGCGCCAGCCGCGGCCATGGAGAGCCAGCGAGGTCCACACGTCCTCGCTTTTCGAATCGGTGTAGATGCCACCGATGTCGTCGATCGCCGCGCGACGGAAGATCACGTTCGTGCCGACGCAGAAGGCCGCGTTGAACGCGTTCCGGCCGGGCTGTACGAAGCGGTAGAACATCGACTGCATGTAGCCGGCGCCGCGGGAGATGAAGTTGTGAAGGTTGCCGTACGTCTGAGGAGTCTGTACGAACGCGACGGTCGCCGTCTCGAAGAACGGCAGCGTCTGCTCGATGAAGCCGGGCAGCGGCACGAAGTCCGCGTCGAGGATGACGAAGTAGTCGCCCTTGGCGATCGTCAGCGCGTTGTTGATGTTGCCCGCCTTGGCTCCGTTGTTGCTCAGCCTGCGGACGTAACGACAGCCGAGCTCACTCGCGAGTGCCTGCACGTCGTCAGAGCGGCCGTCGTCGAGGATCCACGTCCAGTGGCGTCCGCGGATCGCCAGCGCAGCTTCCGCTGTGCGCCGGATGACCTCCAACGGTTCGCCGTACACGGTGATGAGCACGTCGACCCCGACCATCCGACCGTCCATCCACAACGGCCACGTGGTCGGGTCGTCAATGTTGGCGCGCACTTCGGGGTCGCTGGGGTCGTACAGGCCGGCCCGGGTCGCCTGGTAGGTCCAGTCGCGGCGGTCCCGCTGCCCGGCGAGGATCGTCCACATGCTCGCGAGTCCGTGTAAGACGAGGATGGACTCGGACACGATGACGATCAGCCATGGCAGCACGTCGCCGCGGTTCTCCGGCCTCAACAGGAACCAGCCGTAGTAGATGACGCCGATGGTCGAGACGATCGTCAGCAGGATCATCACTGGCGAATACGCGTCCCGTGTCGCCGCGCGTCTCGTGGCGCCGTCGAACGCGTCCACCGATGCGAAGTCGTGAACTCTTGATGCCATGAACACCTCCCGTCGGTTGTGGCGGTGACGTCCCCAGGCCACAGTCGGCGGGCCTGGTGCGTCGCTGAACTGCCTTAACCATGCTTAGGGGCGATTTCGTCCTTTCGCAAATCGCGTTCCACAGCCTGGACACGGCTCTGAATGGCCTTCAGATGTGCGTCAGTCGTGCCCTGCGGGGTGGTTCGGACGGCCCGGCCAGAGCGTTGAAACGATCGAGAATCGGGTGCGACACAAGCCCAACTAGCGCTGTACAAACCAGACTGACTAGGGATGATGCTGCTGCTGCGAGTGAATTGAGCCCGTTCGATCGGGTCTGGCGGTCCGCGCTCTCCGCGAGCGCGAGGCGCGCTGTGCTAGAACGCCGAAACCTCTCGCGCGCACCCTCGATATTCCACAAAGATTGCCTCGGAAGTTAACGTAGCGGACCATTCCCCGTAACGCAATCACAAGGACTTGCAGCCGGGGAGATGGCCGCCAAGGCGACGTCCGACAGCGCAGATATACCCCTGGGTGGTATATTTCACGGTGTGAGACCTCCTGAGACGTCGGCCGAGCACGACCTGTGCGAGGCAGCCGCCCTGTGGGCTGCGGCGGGGTCTCGATCCGGATCGCACGCGACGGCGATCGCGTGGTGTGGGAGTGGCTCGACAACGGAGCGATCACGCAGCGACATGTATTCGACGCCGCGACGTACGACGCGGAGGTCGTTCGCGCGTCCGCCGACCACTCGGGTGAACCCTTCGCACAACCCGTGTGACCTTCGCCGTGCCTCGCCCCACCGAGGGAATCAGCCGATCTGGAGCCAGACCGCGACATGCGTAGGGATCGTGCCCGCATGGGTGTCGGCGCTGGCGACGAGGACAGCTGATTCTCCCCAGAGGACTCTCATGCACATTGCTGGCTCCACGGTGTGGCTCTACCGTCGTCGGTGCTGCGAACTATCCCGCGCCGAGGCGGCGCCTGCTCCCACAGGTTCTCCCGACGCGCACGACGAACCACTGGGGAGCACCACGATGACTGCTGGTCCGCATCAGCCGACCAAGTCCGAACACATCGCCGCGATCATCGCGTCGATGCACGAGGCGATCCCCGAGCTGTTCGGTGTGATGATCGCCTCTGTCGACGGCCTGCCCGTCGCCCACGACCTGCCCGAGCCCGACGCGGAGCGCATCGCCGCCATGGCCGCGACCGCACTGGGACTTGGCTCCCGCATCACCGAGCGCACCAACCTGGGCACGCTCACCGAGACGATCATCCGAGGCACTCGGGGCCACCTGGTCGTCTACTCCGCTGGCAACGATGCAGTGCTCGTCATGTCCGGTCCCCTGAGCGCGAACCTGACGCTCATGCGGATCGAGGCGCGCGCCGCCGCCGTACAGATCAACTCGCTGTTCGGAAGGCACTGACATGGACTCCATGCACGAGATCGCTCCAACCGCGATCGACCAGACTCCGCCCGCGTGCCACGTGGCTGCCGGGGATGCGCTGGTCGACGCCAAGTCCGAGTTGGTCTCTGAGACTCGCGGAAGGCACTTACATGTCACTCGGTCGCCGTGCCAGCGGGACGCTGCTTGCCACTGGGCTGGCCGCGACCATGGGTCTCGGCACGTACTGGTCGGCCCATGCGATGGAGTCGACCCTGGCCGACCAGGCACGCGTGACGCTCGAGGCACGCCAGCTGACCGCGAGCGTTCTCTTCGCGGGACGCGATGCAACCGTGTGGGCTGACAGCCCCTCGGCTCGCGAGGATGCGATCGCCGCGTTGAGGACGATCCCGGGTGTACGGATCGTCGTCATAGGCGAGGGCGCTCCACCGGCGGTCTCCTCCTCGTCGTCTTCCGCGGCCGTGACATCGGCGAAGCCGACCGCGACCCGGACGACCGTGGCGACACCCAAGGCCACCGCGACGCCCACCATCACTGCCACCCCATCTGCGACCGTGAGCAGTGCCTCCGCGCCCACGACGACCACACCCGTACCGTCCGCAAGCCCTTCGAGCGCAGACCCGAAGCCCGTGACGATTCCGGTGTGGCCGGCCATCCAGTTCGGCGGCGGCACGCCGAACCTCGACGCGACCGCCAAGGCGCAGCTCGTCAAGATTGCCCAGTTCTTGGTCGCCAACCCGACCGTCAAGGTGACGCTCACGGGTCACACGGACATGGGCCTGACAGCGGCCGAGCGCCAGGCGCTGGGTCTCGCCCGTGCCCAAGCGGCAGCTTCGGTCCTGGTCGCCAATGGCGTCAGCTCCTCACGCATCACCGCGGTCTCACAAGGCGGTAACGATCCGATCGCCAGCAATTCCACTGC
>Ga0209385_1001309_pt1 | contig 10541 bp, 7 predicted proteins | sample NGEPerB_FD_184506 | JGI IMG/M metagenome (GOLD analysis project Ga0209385, IMG submission 184506) | Arctic peat soil microbial communities from the Barrow Environmental Observatory site, Barrow, Alaska, USA - NGEE PermafrostAB12-B... | ecosystem: Environmental > Terrestrial > Soil > Wetlands >... | reverse complement strand
GCATGAGGCCCAGCACCGAAGCATCGATCCCTGCTCCATCAAACCCGGCACCTGACAGCGATGAAGTCGTTGGCCAGCGGCGGCGTCAGTTGTCCGATTTCGTTCGAAGCACTTGAAGTTACGCGGCAAGCAGCGGACGGCGGTGTCCTGGCGCGACTCCGCGTCGCGGAGCGATCGGCGTCCCGTCCGGAAGCAGCTCGCCGGTGTCGTCGAAGACCACAACGCCGTTGCAGAGCAGAGCCCAGCCGAGGTCGTCCTGGCGGGCGACGACCCGGGCGGCGGCGTGGTCGGTGGCGGTGGCGGCCGGACACGGCGGCTGGTGGCAGCACATGGCATCCCCATACTGGAAGTGATATGGCGTCCGCTCCTGACGGAGGCCTCGAGGCGCCCCGCTCCCTGTTTGAGCAGAGTGGCGCCGAGCCCGGTTGATACGGAGCTTCCTTGTCCTGGCGGGGACCAACGAGCGGGTATCAGCTGTGCCGCCGAGCGCTCGCGACAGGGTGGACGCCGCACCCTCACGGGTCGGCGTCGTCACCCGGGAGCCGGAGGCCGTCATGCGCCAGATCCGCGTCGTCAAGCTACGTCGCAAGGAGCGCCAGGAAGGGCTGGACCTGCGGACGCCGGCTGGGCGGGTGCTCCCGTTCTGAAGGCTGCCGCCGACGGCTCCACCAGGCCGGCCGCCGCTCGGGCGTTGTTGTCGCTCCCCTCACCTCGATCTTGCGTGCGCCCAGCGGAACGGGCGTGACCTCGTGTAGGTGATCTCGCTGTTCGTGCTTGCTGTCGCTCGCTGGTGGAAGTCCGGCCCGGGTAGCTGCCAGGAGGCCCGGTAGCAGGCTGCCGGCGCCCGGGGGGCGCCAGATGTCGAAGCAACAGCGCCGAAAGCCCGCCAGGGGAGCGACTGAACGGTCCGCAGCATCACGCGAGCCCTGCACCGCCGTTAGTTAGAGGTGGCGCAAGGGTGGCAACATGGGGAGCCGAGCCGCTGAAGTCACGGTGAAGGCCACGGACGCGGTGAAGAGCCTGGAGACGCAGCCGCCAAGGGACCCCCGGCGTATGGCCGTGGAACGTCCAGACAGTGACGACGGGAACTGGGGAGGCCCTCTCCGGCCCGGTGACCTGCGGAGAAGTCGCCGGAGCGACTCACCGATGGCCTCGGCAAGTAGATGGCGTGCCGGGGGGGCGTCGGAGGCGGCCGCAGTACCGGTTGAGCCGAGCGGACAACTCAACCGTCTGCTTCGTCGACGCGCTTCGGCGCAGCGAAGGGCGGTTGAGTGCCCTCGTGGCTGGCCGCAGCGAGCAAGATCGAGTCCAAGCCCCGGCTGCATGAGATGATCGGCCGGCGCGCGTCCGATGCTGATGCCGAGCAGACCAACTGGCGATGGGGAGCACGACCGATCGCGGCCTATTGGGTGCGGGCTCTGATCGCGGCGGCCTGCCGGGTGTATGCGATCAACCCGCTGCAGGGCCAAGCCTCACCTGTCCGGCGTCAGCCGAAACCACTCTGTCGTGAGGCGCAGGTGGTCGGCGCGGACGTGGAGACGCACGAGGCCGGTCGGAACTGGGCGCAGCAGGAAGGTGCCGGCGGCGTCCATGGCCGCCGTCGCGGTGTGGCCGTCGGGCGACCGCAACTCCACGGTTCCCGGCGCCGGTGGAACGACCTGCCCCAGCACCCCGCCGGCGCTGACGCCCAGCTCGAGCAGCGAGCCATCGACCTCGAACGTCAGCGTTCGTGGCTCGACCTCCGCGGACCGCACCCCGGTCGGCTCCAGCTCGTCGTGCCGGGAGTCGTGCGAAAGCGCGGCGAGCTCCTCGTCCACCGTCCGCCAGGTGAAGGCACCCCTCGCCTGGGCCGCCACGAGGGGCGGGACCGACTCGGAAGTCTGGAGGGCCTTGCGGAGCTCGTCGAGAAGCCGGTCGTCGTCATCCCACCATGGCATCCCGGTTCACCTCTCTCTTCCGTCGTCGCTGCCCTGTCCCCCACACGGCTCGCATGTCGTCACCGGCTTGCATGGTCGGCCATCAGGGCCGCCAGCGCTGGGCTGCGGCGGAGCTTTTCTAGGCACCGCGCCCGCGTCGGCCCGATGCTGCCGACGGGCATACCCATCCGGCTGCTCACGTCGGTGTACGACGGCGGCGGATCGGTCACCAGCAGCGCGATGAGCTGCTGGCACTGCGGCGGCAGGTTGGCCAGTCCAGCCCGCAGGGCGGCCGCCCGCTCCGCCGCGAGCACGCCCGCTGCGACGTCCACGGCATCCACGTCGAGGGCGCGGACGTTCTCGTCGAGGTCGACCGTGCGGCGTGCGGTCCGCAGCGCGTGCAGGCATTCGCGGCTCGTGGTCGTGACCAGCCAACCGGGCAGTGCCCCGGCCTCGCGCAGCCGGTCCAGTCGCTCGACGGTCCGCAGCCACACGGTCTGGCTGACATCGGCGGCATCCGCGTCGGTGAGCCGGTACCGACGACAGACGCTCCAGACCAGACCGGCGTACCGGTCGACCAACTCCTCCCAGGCGGCGGCGTCCCCGGCGGTGGCGGCCGCGACCAGCAGCTCGGTCACCCCCCAGTGGGACGTCACCGGGTCGCCCCCGCCAGCTCTCCGGCCGGAGTCGGGCTCGCCTGCAGTTCCCACGGCTGTCGCGGTATCACCGGCACTCGCAGATCGTCCGCAGTCCGGGCCGTCGCGCGCTGACGAAGGAAGCCGGCCGCCGTAAAGGCGTCCACGCGTTCCTGGCCACTGGTCATCACATGAGCCAGCTGACCGCTGACGATGGCCGTTGCGAACGAGGTGCCGGCCCACTTGGCCCAACCGGCGAAAGCGCCGGCTCCAGCGGCCGGGGAGCCGTTGGCCGGGAAGACCGGGAACGTGCTCACCACCTCGTCGCCGGCGGCGGCGAGGTCCACCCACGGCCCGAAGTTGCTGTAGTCCGCCCACCGCCAGCACCCGGCGCTGCTCTCCACCGCCGCGCCGACGGCGACGACCTCGGGCAGAGCCGCTGGGAGGAACGCTTGTGGCGGTTCGCCCGGGTCCCGGTTGCCGGCGGCCGCCACAACGACAGTCCGACGACCCAGTCCCCGAATCGTGTCGGTGAGTAGCGAGGCCTCGCCGACGGTCGGGCGGGCGGATCCGAGGGAAAGGTTGATGATGTCGACACCCTGCTCCGCCAGCTGCTCAACGGCGGCCACCACGGCCGCGGTCCGGCCGTGGCCCGACGGGTCGAGAGCGCGCACGACCCGGACGTCCGCCGCGGGGGCCTGCTGGAGGACGAGCCCGGTGACGAACGTGCCGTGACCGGCGCAGCGAGCCTTCTTCGGGTCGTACGGCGAGTTCTCGACTTCGAGATCCTGGACATGGGCTAGATAGGCACCGGCGCACCAGGGATGCGGCCACATGCCGGTGTCGACCACGCCGATGGTCACACCCGCCCCGTCGTTGGACTCCCGCCGAGCGGATAACGCCCTGGCCGGCAGTGCCGCGTCCCGACCCACGAGATCCTGCGGCAGCGCGCCCATCGACGGTGCCGGCACCTCGAGGGCGTCGTTGGCGTATACACGCGTCCGCAGCTCGACCGGCAGGCTCTGGATTACGCCTCGGACAACCTCGTCGTCGGCCTCCGGGCCCAGCCGGACATGGGCGAGTCGACCACCGGGTTGATCCACCTGGAGCGAGCGGCCGACTACGCTGTCGGCGCGCAGGTGGTCCAGCACCCGGTCGAGGGCCCAGCCCGACACGAGCAGGTGCGGGTACGCGGCGGCGTCGTCCTTTCCGACAATTGCCATGGCGTCCTCTTCCTCGAGCGTCTCTTCGTCCGGAGTGGGACCTCCTGCCTCCTGATACACCTTCGGGGCCACCCGGTTGCCAGACGGGCAGGTCGTGACAGCCCGAGTCACCGGCCTGTTGTTGACCCGCATGATGTGACAAGCAGATGCTGGCAACCGGCGCGGGGCGGAGGGCCTTCGGCGGTGACGACAGCTACCAGCACAGCGATGCGCGCCGCGACCGAGGCCCTGCGATCGGTCCTGGCACAGCCGGTGGAGGCCCAGGCCCGGGCTCTGGCGGCGGCCGAGTTGGCGCGCGGGGAAGCCGACCTGGCGGCGGCGTCCATCGCGGAGCGGGCGCTCGGGCACGTTGCCATGCAACTGGAGCATTTCGACGCCGCCGCCGCACACTTCCGGGCGGCCCGACGACTCGCCGAGACCGCCGGAGACAACGAGCGGGTGGCGGAAGCGCGCTCGAGTCTTTCCTACGTACTCGCCCGGCAGGGCCGGACCCGAGCGGCGTTGCGCGAGATCGACGCCGCGACCGGAGTAGTCCACGGTGTCGCCGCAGCCTGGCTGGAGACCTACCGGGCACTCGTGCTCAAGGGTCTCGGCCGGTGGGACGAGGCGCTGGCGGCCTACCAACGCGCCTTACCGGTGTTCCGGCGGGCGGGTGAGCAGCTCGGTGAGGCCCGGCTGCTCGCCAACCGCGGTGTGGTCCAGGCCTATCGCGGCGCGTACGGCGCCGCGGAGCGCGACCTCGCCCGGGCCGACGCTCTGTTTCTTCAACTCGGGCAGGACTTCAGCTCCGCGGTCGTCCGCCAGACCCTGGGGTACGTCGCCGCTCGCCGGGGAGATGTGCCCCAGGCGCTGTCCCGCTACGACGAGGCCGAAGCGGCCTACCGCCGCCACCGGCCACCTCCGGCCACCTTGTGGATGGATCGCTGCGAGCTCCTGCTCTGGGCTGGACTAGCCGCCGAGGCGCGGGTCTCGGCGGTCCGCGCAGTGGAGGAGTGCCAGCGCTACCGCCAGGCCGCCGACGTGACCGAGGCGCGGTTGCTGCTGGCGCAGGCGGCGCTGCTGGATGGCGGCCCGGATGAGGCCTGGACGACCGCTGCTCAGGCGGCGCGAGCCTTCGCCCGCCAGCGGCGACCCGCCTGGGTCGCGCTCGCCCAGCGAACCATGCTGCAGGCGTGTCTGGCGGGCGCCGGGGACGGCACCGGCTGTTCCCGCGACGCAGTCCGGACCGCCGCCCAACTCGACCGGGCGGGTTGGCGGACCTGGGCCGTCGAGGCGCGGCTGGTGGCCGGTCAGTTGGCCCTAGCCGAGGGCCGCGGCGGAGTCGCCCGGCGGGAGCTCTCGCTGGCCGGCCGCGCCCGGCACCGCGGGCCGGCCTGGCAACGCGCTCAGGGTTGGCAGGCCGATGCGCTGCTGCGGCTGTCCGCGGGTGACCGGGCGGGCGCCCGCCGGGCCGCCAACCGGGGGCTGGCCGTGCTGGAGGAGTACCGCGCCACCCTGGGGGCCACCGACTTGCGCGCCGGTGCGTCGACCCGGTCGAGCGCCCTTGCTGAGATCGGCCTGCGGCTGGAGCTCGCGGAGGGCGCAGCCGCGGCCGCGCTGTGCTGGGTGGAGCGCGCGCGCGCTATCGGCCTGCTCTACCGGCCCGTCCGGCTCCCGGCCGACGCCGGGCTGGGTCACGATCTGGCGGAACTACGCCGGGCGGCGATCGACGAGCGGGACGCAGTGCGCAGCGGCCGACCCACCGCTGCCCCACGCCGCCGCCAAGTGGAGCTGGAACGGCAGGTCCGCGACCGCAGCCGGACCGCCGGTGGGTCGCAGGCCGTCGGCCGGGCGGTCGTCGACGTCGGCCAGCTACGGTCTCGCCTCGGGGACACCGCGATGGTCGTCTACTTCACCCTCGACGGGCGATTGCATGCGGTCACGGTGGGCCCCGCGCCCGCCCTGCACGACCTCGGCCCGGTAGCGCCCGTGCTGCGCGAACTGGAACTGCTGCCGTTCCTGATACGCCGACTGGCCTGGCAGCGCGGTACGCCGGCCTCCCTGCGCGCGGCCGAGTCCGGCGTTCGACACGCTGCAGACTGGCTCGATCAGACTCTGCTCGGGCCGCTGCGTGGATCGCTCGGAGACCGGCCGCTCGTCGTCGTGCCCAACGGGGCGCTGTCGGCGCTGCCATGGTCGGTGCTGCCGTCGTGCCGCGGTCGCCCGCTCTCGGTGGCGCCCTCGGCGACGACCTGGGCGCGCGCAGCCGCCGCCCCGCCCATTCCAGTCGACTCGACGACCGTGCTCGTCGCCGGCCCGGAGCTACCGCACGCCAGGGCGGAGGTCGGGGCGCTCGCCAGGCACTATCCGGGCGCTCGGACTCTGACCGGTCCGGCCGCTACCGCCGGCGCAGTCGTGGCCGCGGTCGACGGCGCGGGGCTCGTCCATGTGGCGGCGCACGGACACTTCCGAGCCGACAACCCGCAGTTCTCGTCGCTGCGACTGCACGATGGACCGCTCACGGCCTATGACCTGGAGTGTCTCGACGCGGCGCCGCACCAGGTGGTCTTGTCCGCCTGCAATTCTGGGCGCACGCCGGATCTCGCCGGTGACGAGGTGCTCGGGCTGGTCGCCGTCTTTCTCGCCCTCGGGACGGTGACGCTCATCGCCACGGTCGCGCCGGTCCCCGACGGGGAGACGGCGAGCCTGATGTGTGACCTGCACGCGCGACTGGTGCGGGGCGCGGCACCAGCGGTCGCCCTCGCTGAGGCCCAGCAGGCGACCGGCGCCAGCGGGGCCGCGCTGGCCGCCTCGTCCGGCTTCGTCTGCTTCGGCGCGTCCTAGCGTCGACAACGGAAACGGGACGGCGATCGCCGGCCGACTGGCGGGAGGTTGCGCCGGACCGGGGCAGGCTACCTGCCTGACCCATCCACCGCGGAAGGAACCATGCCACCCACACGAAAGCCTTCGTCGACTCCGTGCCGTGGGATCTGATGCTAAGGGCACTCGAGCGGCCGCCCACGCTCGGGCCGTCGCCACCCGCGAAGGGCCGCCGGGTCGGGCGGCCCTTCGTCGTCGACCCGGGAGCGGATGTCCGAGCTCAGCGGTGCCCGTGCCCGCGGTGACATGCGGTTCTCGCTGACGATGAGGTTGATCGCGTTCAGCCGGGCCGTCTCGTGCTGCGCGAGCAGAGCCTCGCGATGCTGCTCATAGGTTGGTTTACTCTCGGGGCGGCGTCCATGCGGCAGGCGGTACAGGCGACAGCGGTGACCGCACGTCAGGCGGCCACCCGCCTCGTCGTGCTCGCGTCGGCGAGCAGCTCGCCGACCAGGTCCGCGACGGACGCCACCTGCTCGGGGTTAAGTCGGGGATCGCACGCGGATTGATAGCTCGGCAGTTCGCGACCCAGTTCCGACGCGTCCGAAACGCATTCGATGACGTCGTGGGATGTCAGCTCCAGATGTATCCCGCCGGGCCACAGCCCGCGCTGCGTGAGCACCTGGAAGAACATCAGGATCTCGTCCGTGATATCGGTGAGCAATCGCGTTTTCTGGCCGTGCTCGTCGGTCCGGCCGTTTCCGTGCATCGGATCGACCACCCACAGCACGTCGTGGGCCCGCGGGCCGAGTGCCTCGACCAGGCGGGGAAGCCGCGCCGCGCAGTGGCGGGCGCCTAGTCGGACGATGAGCGACAGCCGACCGGGAACATGTCCCGGGTCAAGGATCTCGGTGAGGGCGCGGACCTGCGACGGTGTCGCAGACGGCCCGAGCTTGACCCCGATCGGGTTCTGGATCTCGGCGGCGAAGGCGACGTGACGATGCTCCGGGTCGCGGGTGCGGTCACCGATCCACAGGTAGTGGCCACTGGCCGCGTGCCGGCTGTCGCCGTGCTGACCGTCGCCGCGAACGAGCGCCCGCTCGTAGTCCAAGAGCAGAGCCTCGTGGCTGACGTAGGTGCGCGACCTCGCCGGCTGCCGCAGCCCGCCCGCCGGCGTCGAGCGCTCGTCGTCCCAGGCTCGCAGCGCGCGAACCGCTTCCAGGGTGCGCTGGTAGGCGGTGAGCAGCCGCCGCGGATTGGGCCGCCGGTCTGCTGGTGACAAACCATTGACGGCGTCGCCGCGATAGCTGAGAACAACCCGCCCGTCGGGCAACTGCTCGTGGGCGTTGGAGCGGGGCTTGGCGAACTGCCCGGCGAACCGCCCGATCCGCGTCGTAGCCACGCCGGTGGCGTCGGTGATGCCATCGGCGATCCGGTGCAGGTTCGCCGCCTTCTCGACCACCCGACCCGGGGAGGCGTCGTCGAACAGCTCCGCGCACTCCCCACCAACCAGCACGAACCCGTCACCCGTCGCCGCGCGGGCCAGCTCGTCGCGCAGCGCTCGGGCTGACTCCGGGCTCACTGGGGCGGCCGCGGTCGCCAGCCGCGCGCACGCTTCCCACAGCTCGATGGGGTCGGGCCAGGGAGGCTGCTGCAACGCAGGCCGATCCGTAGACGTGTTGGACGGCATGCCCTAGAGAGGTGGGGAATCCGACGGTGATACCGGGAGATGGAGCCCCGTGACGTGGTGGGCTACTTCCACCACGTCACGGGGCTCCATCGGTTGGTGCGGCGGCTTGCTGGTCAGGAACCGCCAGAAGCCAAAGGACAGCTCCGAGACGACCTGCCCATGGGTAACGGGCTTGCGCTTGCCCCGGCCGCGGCCCCTGGCCTTGGCCATGTCCGCCCGCTCCTCGGTTCCGGAACGGTCCGCGCGGGGCCGGGCGGGCGGCGGAGCCGGGTCGTCCTCGCCGCCGGCATGCTCGAGTGCGTGGGCCGGCCCGGGCTCCGGTTAACAGGAGAGACTCTGCGCCGCGAGCCCTCGGCCGGTGATCGCGTGAGCCAGCCGTCAGTGGTGTTTGTTGTCAACGAGGTCGGCCCAGCCAGCTCGTCATCATCCCCGAGGCACGCGATCCCGACGACATCCGTCCCGTGTTGCGATCCGTCCTCCAGCGTGCGGAGAGTACCTACCGTCGAGAGTCGGGTGCGTTGGGACCGGGAGGGCACGTAGTTCTTCTCCAGGGCGACGTCGGCGCCCCAGTGCATGATGGCGTGGAAGTCCAGGTCGAGGTCCCCGCCGGCGTCGGCGATCAGGTCGGCGGCGAGCATCGCCGTGCCCAGTGCGGCGAGCAGCGCCTGCTGGCGGGTGTGGTCCAAGCGGTAGGAGTAGGTGCTCAGCGCGGTCGCCTTGGGCAGGGCGGCCAGCCCGGCGAACAGCCCGGCGCCGGCGTCGGCGGCCAGGTCGTCGACGTGGGAGACCCGGCGGATGCCGACCAGCTTGAGCGCGAGCAGGGACAGCAGGTAGTTGACCGCCGGGATGACGGCGGTGCTCGGGTAGCCGGCGGCGGCGACCAGGCCCGGCAGGTCGAGGGCGACCAGCTCGGGCACGGCCAACGCCAGCCCGGCCAGCTTCGTCTCGTTGCGGGCGGGCAGCGCGGCGAAGTCGAGCAGCTCGGCGCGGCGCGGGTGGTCGCGGTAGGGCGCTTCGCGCGCACTCGGCGGGCGGACCGGCAGCCGGGGGAACCCGGCCTCGGCGAGCACCTCGGCCACCCCGGTGCGGTTGAGCGGGGTCGGCGTCCCGGCCAGCTCCTCGGCGATCTCCTTGGCGGAGTGACCGGCCCGGCGCAGCTCGATGATCCGCTCCCGGGCGGCGTTCTTGGCCGGCGCCCGGGTAGGCCCCGGCCGCGGGGTGAGAAAGAACCCGGTCTTGCCGACCCGGAAGTCCCGCACCCGAGCGCAGCGTCGCCGGCGAGTAGCCGGCCCGCGCAGCCGCCTGCTCCAGGGGCAGCCCTTCGAACAGGTAGCCGCGCAGCGCCTCGTATCGGCGGTGGTTCGGCCCGGTCGGCCGGGCGAAGAACTCCCCACCGGGCCGGGTCGCCGTCCGACTCGGGGTCGGTTCCGCTGTGTCCGCCGCGCGGGCAGTGCAGCAGCCGGCCGAGGGCTTGGCAATCCGCCACGCCCGGTTGCCCTACATCTGTGCTATTCCTGGCTGAATGGCCGTGCTGGTCCGGCCTGTGCCGGCCTCTTCACGACGGAATCCTGCCGCGATGAACAGCGACATCGACCCTCATCCGACACCCGCACCGGAGGCACCCTGGAGTGAAAACCCAACGGTCTCAGGGGTTTCGCAGCCATCGGCGGCATTCCAGTGAGGCATCAACGATCAGACCTAGATCCGCGAGTAGGGGCTTGATCTTGCGCGGTGGTGATCGTCTTCAAGCGTGATGGACAAGGTGTGTCTCTCGGTTGGGCGTGCGCGCGGCTGCTCGGCACGGCGACCGAGCGCGGATCCGCGTGCTGGTGCCCTGAGGGGCAAGGTCGGTCGAGGGGTAGCGGTTTGCGGGCCGCCTCCGGCCCGGTCTGGGTCGTGCCGGTGGCGTGTCGGGGTCAGGCAGAAGGGTCAGCCGGCGGGGCCGGGCAACGCGCGGAGCAGGTGTAGCCGGTGGTCAGCGGACCGTCGGCCTGGCCGGGGGCGAGCCGGACGATGAGCCGGCGGGCGTGGTGGACCACGCGGGCCGGGACGCAGCACTGAGCTGCTCGACCGGGACTTTGACCCTGCGCACAATCGTGTAGGTCCCGTCGGGCCAGCCAGCGGGGGCGTAGTCACAGGCCGCGACCTGCGCGTCTTCCATCCCGCGGGCGTCTTGCCAGGTGGCCTCCGGGATGGCCGAAAAGGCCCGCCAGGCGGCCGAGTTTCGCTTCGCCGCGATCGCGAAGTCACAGCCCAGCTCGACCGCACCGTGCGCCAGCGC
>Ga0209385_1001308_pt1 | contig 10541 bp, 11 predicted proteins | sample NGEPerB_FD_184506 | JGI IMG/M metagenome (GOLD analysis project Ga0209385, IMG submission 184506) | Arctic peat soil microbial communities from the Barrow Environmental Observatory site, Barrow, Alaska, USA - NGEE PermafrostAB12-B... | ecosystem: Environmental > Terrestrial > Soil > Wetlands >... | reverse complement strand
CTTGGTCGTCGGTCTTGGGTGCACCCGACAGCACAGTCGGGACAAGACAACGACCGGTGGATGGTCACCTACCTTCGAAGGAAGAAGTCCCTGTTCACAGGATCACGGACCTATTCGCGCGGCCAGTAAGGCACTCCGAACATCCAGGTCTGTATCCGTCAGCGGCGATCTGCGCCGTCGACTCGTTCGGCGCGAAACCCGGAGTCATCGCCAAGATGGAAGTCGATGTGGCCATGTAGTGAGCCGTCGTCTTGAAGAGTAGCTGCGCCTCGACCGCTAACGTGATCGCCCTCGTCGGTCCCGTCCCAGGTGAAGTCCACGCCAGGTCGGCTGGCGAACTGCACTGGTCGACAGTCCATCCAACCTTCGACGGCTATGAATCTGAAGCTTCCCGTACCGTCCTGTCTGAATTCGAGGAAGCCCGGACCCACCAGTTCAATGGTTTCGCGATCCCACAGATCCATCTCGAGGATCCGCCACCTACCAACCAGATTCATCGCCGTCCTCTCGATCAAGTAGCCGGTTGGTGCTCGGCCATCTTGACAGCTGGCCCGTGACCATTGCCATGCATGCTGGACACCCCGGACATGGGAGACGAACATCTGGGTGACCTACGACGCCGGCATTGCGGATGCTCCTGCGAACCGTCTCTTACGCTAGGGCCAATGTGCACCGACGTAAGGGTCCTGATGGTCGCGAGCCCATTTGTCGAGATGCCTCGCCAGATGAGTGGCGAGTCCGCCACCTCTCGGAAAGTTGGACTTGCGGACGAAGACGACTGGCACACATGGCGCGTCGCTACTTTGCCGGTCTTCAAGGAGTCGGACGAAATCAGCGAAGTTCTCCGTCACAACGAGACGGTCCTGGACCACGGCAAGTTCGAATACATCGCTATCGTCAGCGCCTGCCAGCTCCACGTCGTGGACGGACACGGCGTCGTGATCCAATTCGGTGAGCCGTTGGGCCAGGGTTCGCGGGAGCATCTCGTCCAGCAGCCACCTCACGAAGACAGCAGGTGTTCTCGACGATCGATACGTTCGCGGAGCTCCTCTGCGGCCAGATCGTCGGCGGCTATCCGATCCTCCACTTCGGTCGGATTGACCCCGTAGAAGTCGATGGCCAGCCGGATCTGTGCTGTCGAAAGTACGAGCTCGTCAGCCAAGGCCCGCACGCGTCGTTCATCCTTGCCCGGCATCTGCTTGAGGGCTCGGATGATCTCCCAGACATCGGGTCCCCCGACGATTGCTGCCCTCCTGCCTGTGGGTCCATCCCGGTAGACGATGCCTGGAAACCGACGAGTCTTCAGGCCTTCATCGAGAATGGTGGCGACCAATGTGGTTGCAGACGCCCCCGTTGAGGTGGCCTCGTCATCGAGACGTTCAAGGAGCTCCTCAGGAAGACGGAACGATGTTGGACGGGGCATGGTCAACTCCGGTAGTGTACCTGCGCTACATCGTAGCGCACACCCAGCAGTTCGTCTACGCCAGAAGACAGGGGACCGAGTATCCGGATAGAGCCCTGCCCCTACATCGGTGTCATACGATCAACGACAACCAAGGGGTCGGATCGGGATTGGTTCCTACCAACATTCTGCCAACCGACTTTGGGTGGCACGGGACCGCAGGCGCTGCAATTGGCGGTCGAGATGCAGTGAAAGCCAAGCAGAGCCCCCCTCAGCGGAGATCCAGCCACCCTCTCAAGGTGGAGACACGGGTTCGAACCCCGTTGGGACTGCTCGGTGTTGTCGGTGGTCAGGGGTGTGATGGTGGCATCGGCCCCATCATGACCTGATTCGGTTGTCCGCGGATTGTCCGCGGCACTCTTCTTCGGCTTGGGCAACAGGATGACTCCGGCATGAAGCGCCATGCCCGCCAGTGCATCTACAAGGGCCTTGTCCCGGTCCTCGGTGGCGCGCTGGTACCGGAGAGCCGCAGTCGGACTCTCATGGCCCGCTCGGCGCATCACCTCAGCCAGGATGGCCCCAGTTGCTGCTGCCCAGGTGAGACCAGAGTGCCGAAGGTCATGAAGGCGGAGATCCGGCCGACCAATAGCATTGCGCGCCTTCGACCGGATCCGGGTGAGGGTTGGGGGAGTTACGAGAAAACCGTCTTCTCCATCGAGCAGCCACGCCTCAGGCTCCTTGCCGCCGTCTCCACGTGAACCTTGATTGGCCACTGGGTTCCGGAGCGCGCCCGTCAGTCAATCACGACCCCCCACGGGACTTCACTATGAAATGGTATTCCGGTCTTCATCACCTTCTGAACGGCAGCCGTCAGGACGGTCGTTGTGGAATCTCACAATGCCGTTGTAGTAAGCCATGGCGTCGTCGATCTCGGGGCCATCGATGAAGAAGGCTTCATCAGGCCGGAGGTTCTTGAATGAAAGGGTGAGTTGCATCCGCCTGACTTGAAGGAACTGCCGGGCTGTGAATAGTGCCCTCGAAACCTCTCCGTACTTGATTGTCAAGTGCGATTGACGGGAAAAGTGCTTGCGGCTACTCACAAAGAGAAGTCTGTGGTCTGTGAAGATCAACGCTCCGTTGTTGACGACCTTCCGTTCGGTCCTCACTACGTTCCGTGGTTGGGCCTTGGACGTGGCCCCCCCACTCAGTGCGCCGAGAGGTCCGAGCAGTGCCCCGCCGAATGCGGCTCTGCCAAAAACATGCTTCCGACCGGGTTGGGTAAACGACGTTTCGACAACTTTCAGTCGGCGTGCCCCGTACTGGACAATCGCGTTTTCGCCTTCCCACAATGGAGTGTTAGCTGTGATGACTCTCAAGTGGCCGCTTGCAATGACCCCCCTTTTGAGTTGATCTGCTAAGGATTGCTGATGCTTCCAGTCAGCCCCACGCAGGCGTGTGGCTGAAGTGTCACCTTCCGTCCGATGGTGAACTCCCGGCAATGGCTTGCCACCGGGTTGCGTGAACCAAGTGCATACGAGAGGCGCTTCCAACGCTTCGCCATCCGGTTCGAGTTCGATGAACCTCGCAGCTGCCCCATCCCTCCCAACCGAGCTTCTATCCCAGCTCTCGACAGGAGGCTTGTCCGTTCCACTCCGATCCCAGACTCCTATGAGCTGCGCATCGACGCTTTCCCCGAGCAGGTAGGTGCCACCGCCGAAGATGAAGACAGCGCTCCATGCCGTTCGCTGTGGCACTTTCGCTGATGATGCGTCTTGCCAGCCCTCACTGCTTCGAGAGTCAAGGTACCCATCCGGGGAAAGTCGGTTTGGTTGATCAGGCCGATCAGCGGCTGCGGTTCCCGTTGAATGCTCGGTGGGCTGTTGAGGCCATCCATCTCTTTCGGGGACTGAGGCAGATGTGATCGCCTCTTCAGGCCATCCCGTGCAGCCCCAATGGCGAAGACGCGCTGAGTCGGCCGGGTCGGTGTACCAGCCCTCTGCCGAGTCGATAGAGGTGGCGGGCTGCGCATCCGTTGCAACTGATGCCGGTGAGACGTTCTGAAGGGATTTGGGGACGTTCTCAGCCGGTTTCAGACGCCCCTGGATATCGGAGGATATGTCGTTCGATACCACGCCGCCGCTGCTTACCCACTTCGAAGGCGCGCCTTCGAAGTAGTAGCGGAACTCATGCTGCCCAGTCGGATCAGGCTGCCAGCCCTGCAGCTTCGTCACGCCTCGCCTTCCTGCCGTCTCACCGCACTCGATCCTGACCGAGGTCACCTAGCACCAAGATGAACGTTTCGTGACGCCCGACCGAGTCCGACCACATGGTCGAGTTCCGCAACCGAGAACTCGACCAGCTTGAGCTTCGAAGTTCAGTACCAGGTCGTACCGGCCTTGAAGATTCAGGTGGGATCGTTCGGTGGTTCCGAAGTAGCGGGCCATCCGAAGAGCCGTGTCGGCGGTGATTCGCCGCTTTCCGTGCACGATCTCATTGATACGCCGAGGTCGAACCCCGATGGCGATCGCCGGCCGGCACTGGGTGATGCCGAGCGGCTCGAGGTACTCGTGCAGGAGCGCCTCGCCAGGGTGGATCGGAGACATGATCGGGGGAGTGGTCATGGGCTTTCCCTTTCAGTGGTCGTCGACGATCTCGATGAATTCGGGGCCCGCGTCAGTCCGTCTGAAGCAGATCCGCCATTGCTGGTTGATGCGAATGCTGTGTTGCCCAGCACGATCGCCTTTCAGTTTCTCGAGCCGATTCCCCGGCGGCGCCCCCAGATCACCCAAGGCGTCGGCTGCATCGAGAACGACCAGCTTGCGGAGAGCCATCCTCTGGGTGCCCTCGTCGAGCTTCCGCACTCGCTACCTTTGCCAAACGCGTTCGGTGTCGTTGTCTCGGAACGACCGGATCACATCGACGACAATAACGGGAGCCGTCAATAACGACAAGCGGTGTGCATCAGAGAACCTGACATTCCGTCCAACAATGCCACCGTACGGCGTTCCTGGCGGTCTCGCCGCAGTGCGTTGCTCGGCGTTGGCACCCGCCGCCTGTCGAGCTGCGATGAGGAGTGAAGCGACGGGTTCTTCCGAGAGAAACCGGACCGCCCTCTCAAGGCGGAGACGCGGGTTCGAACCCCATTTGGACTGCTCGGTATTGTGGCTGGTCAGAGGGCGCCAGAGCCCAGTCGCGACCCAACTCCCCGGGTCGGCGTTCAGCCCAAACCATGCAGAGCAGCGGCAGCGCGTCGCTCAACGTTCCCGTACCCATTGGCAGTTGCGGCGGCCTGCGCCTTGGTGAGAAGGTCCTGAGCCATTACGGCATCACCCGGAGCCTGGCGCTCGATGAGCATCTTTCCCCACGAGAGGTCAGTTCGGGCTGCGAAGAACTTCGCACCGATCCGGTCGCCCATCGCGGCGGACTGGGCGAAGTACGCCTCCGCCTCGTCGTAGCGGCCGAGGACAGTGGCGAGGCCGCCGAGGTAGTGGCTGACGGGACCTTCAGCCGCAGCGGAGCTGAAGGACAATCGATGCGCCCACGGAGCGAGCCGGTCGAAGAGCGGTTGGGCATATTTCGTGTCTCGGCATTCAATGCCGGCCTCGGCATACATGGTCATTCCGGTAGTCCAAAGCATGTCCAGCGGGAGTTCGAAGCCTTTGGACGCCAACTCCTCCAGCCGGCGACGCGCTTCGTCGGTGCGGTCTGCCTCGGCGTGGGCTGCCGCCAACACCGCAATCGCTGCGGGAGCCGCCCCGGGATTGTCGGCGGCCACTGCTCGAGGAGTGTGACGAGGTCGCCCATGTTGCCGCGTTGGAAGCTCACCGTCAGGAGCTGCGCGCCGAAGATGGACGCGGCGTCGGGCTCGCCGCTCGCGTGGCGTGCTCGAGTGTGTTCAACCAGTCCAGCGTGGGCTGGTTAAGCTGCTCGGCCACCGTCCCCATGATCTCGAGGCAGCGGTCCGTCTCTCCGATGTCTCCAGCACATGCGGTGAACGCGGCGCGCCGGGTGGCCGCGAAGAACAGCAGGAGCGGATCGCCGACCCGCTCGGCGCGAGCCAGGGCGTCGGCCGTCCAGACCAGCGCTTGTTCCACCAGGGGCGGCGCTTGGAGTCCCTGCGAAACGTGGTTGAGGACGCGCACGATGATGGTGTCGTCACCGAAGGACCGCGCGATGGCGATGGCCTCGTCGGCCAGGGCCTGGCGGCGCTCGAGCGGACTCCCGAAAATGAGTTCTTTGCCCAGGGTGGCGAGCACGAGCGCCCGGTCGGGGTGATCGGCAGGAAGGCGTGCGAGGGCGGTTTCCAGGAGCTCGACTCTGTCAAGATCTACGATCCCGGTCATGCTGAACAAGCCCCGGTCGTTTGCGAGGGTGGCGGCCGTGAGGCGGTCAGTGTCACCGTGGTCGTCGGCGCGTCGGGCGGCGTCGAGGAGGGTGTCGCGATACTCGGGGTTCCCCGTCTGGCGTTGGGCGGTGCCCAGCCCGATGCCCAGGTCGATTCCCAGGAGCGGATCGGGGTCGTCTGTCTGGGCGTAGAGGTCGAGGGCCTGGGTGTAGTAGCGGAGGGCAACGCCGGGCGCCAGGGCGTCCAGGGCGGCGTCGGCCGCTTGGCATGAGTAGTCGAGGGCCTTGGCCAGGTCTTTGGGCTGGGTAGCGCTGTACCAGTGGCGGGCCAGCTCGCTCACCCGGAACCCGGGCTGGTCCCCGCAGAGGTCCTCCAGGGCTTCGGCGACCACTCGATGCGCCCGGGCCCGGCGGGTAGGACCCAGATCCGCGTACATGGTGTGTTGGATGAGGGCGTGGGCGAAGCTGTAACGCCCGGGTGTCGCCGGCAGTTCACGCACCAAGGCGGCGGCGGCCGCCGTGTCGAGCACGTCGAGCAGTTCGTCCTCCGAGATCCCGGCTGCCCTCGCCAACACATCGAGGTCGAAGTCTCGACCGATGACCGCCGCCAGCGACAGGACCCGGCCGGCACTCGTTCCCAGCCGACCGACACGGGCGCCGATCACCTCTCTGATGCTGTCGGGCAGGGCCATGTCGCCGATGCTGTCGACCGCTACCCACCGCCCCGTGGTGTCCTGATAGATCGTTCCGGTTTCCGACAGGTGGCGCAACACCTCGCCCACGAAGAACGGGTTGCCGTCGGTCTCGCGGTACACCGCGTGGGCGAGGCTCACCGCGGCGTCATCGAGGGCATATCCGGCCGTGGCTTCCATGAGCGCCACGACCCCGTTGTCATCGAGCCCGGTGAGCTCGACGCGGCCCACCCTGAGCTGTCGGCGCAGCGCGGCGAGGGTCTCGAGGAGCGGATGGGTGTGCGTAATCTCGGTGTCGCGGTAGGCCCCGAGTACGAGAATTCGCGCCGGCTGATCCGACCCGGTCAGGTGACACAACAGCTGCAGGCTCCCGGCGTCCGCCCACTGCAGATCATCGAGGACGAGGACGACGGGTTGGTGCTCCGATAGGGTCACCAGCAATCCCACAACCGACGCGAAGAGCAGGTATCGCTCGGTGTCTGGGTCGGTGGCCTTCAAAGGCGGGAGGTCAGGGATTCTGGTGGCGAGTGCCGGTACCAACCGGGCCAGCTGGGATCCGTGGACCTCCACATGTGCGATGAGCTGGTCCTCGGTGGCGTGACTCACGTAGTGGCCGAGCGCCTCGGCGAAGAGTTGATAGGGGGTGGCAAGGTCCTCTTCGCAGTGCCCGAACAGCACACAGGAACCGCTGTCGAACGCGGCCCGGGCCGCTTCGGCGACAAGCGTCGTCTTGCCCAGGCCGGCCTCACCCGAGATGACGAGTACCTCCCGCCCCTCACCCCCGGTGACTCGCTTGGTTGCGTCTGCAATCGCCTCCAGCTCCGACTCGCGCCCGACAACGCCCATGGAGGGGCGTACGGTCAATGGCACCGGCAGGGCGTGTGGCGCGAGCGAACGCAGAGGAGGGAACTCCGACCTCAGGTCGGGGTGCACCAACTGCCACACCCGCTCGGGACGGCCCAGAGTCCGAAGTGGCGCCAACCCCACTTCGACGAAGGTGGACCGGTCGGGTAGGTCGACGCCGCTGCATGCCGCCGTGCTTTCGGACACGAGGATCTGACCGCCGTGGCCGAACACCCTCAGTCGTTCGCCCTCGGGGATCGTCCCACCGACATAGCGGCCGGCGCCGCGTAGCCGCGCCTCGCTGGTATGGACCGCCATTCGAACCGGCAACCACGGCAACTCGGCCGCCAGCCGCTGTTGCGCCGTGACCGCGGCCGCCAGGGCATCACCGGGCCGGGCGAACGTCCCGATCACGCTCTCGCCTTCGCCTTGCTCCACAGGGCGCACGCCGCCGGCGCCGGTGATCGCCTCGTCCAACAGCTCGTAGTGGCGCAGGACCGCCGTGCCCATGTCGACTCCGTACTCCTCCCAGAGTCGCGCCGAGCCGTCCAGATCCGTCAGCAGGAAGGTCACGGTACCTGCCGGGAGCACGATGTCGGGTGTAGTGGAGGTCGCGATCGTGCGCTCGAGCGCGACGATGTCCCCGGATGGCTCGATGCCGGTCTCCGCGATCAGGAGAGACCGATAGGACTGGAAGGCCCGGAGCGCCTCCACTCGTCGCCCGGAGTCGGCGAGGGCGCGCATCAGCAGCCCGCGCGGTCGATCCCGAAGAGGATGTGCGGCGATGAGAGGCTCGAGGTGCAAAATCGACTCGGTCCACTTGCGGAGTTCGAGAAGGATCTCGGTGAGTTCCTCGATGGCGCCGGCATGGGCCTCGGCGAGCCGCCACGATTCGGTGATGGCCCACGGCTCGTGGGTGAACTCTGCGTAGGCCTCCCCCCGCCAGAGCTTCAAGGCGGCTTCGAATGCGGAACGGGCGTCCAAGGGCTCCTCGCTCGAGCGGCCCAAGGCGACGAGGTGCTCGAACCGCTTCGCGTCGACGGCTTCGGTGCGCAATTCGTAGCCCGGTGCGGCAGTGACAAGGGTGTCGGAGCCCACGATCTTCCGGAGTCGGCTGACGGATGTTCGCAGCGCTCCGGACGAGAGTTCAAGGCGGTCAGCCAAGAAGTCGGCGGACACCGCCGTGCCTGCGCGCAGAAGGAGCAGGCTCATCAGGCGGCGCTGTGCCGTGCTGGCCAACTTGATGTGGGTGCCGTCCGCCCCGATGACCCTGAGGGGCCCGAGCACTTGGAACTCCATGCACCATCCCCCCTGGCCGACGGGTACCCAACCCCTGGCCCAGAAGCACATTAGGTGAAGCCGACGGGTCGTGCCATCAGAAGTGACGCGCAGCTGTAACAGCGGATCCGCAAGATCTCACACACAGTCGTTCCCCAGGCCGACACCCGAAAGGACACCGGAGACATGATCTTCATCACGACCTACAAGGTGAAGCCGTACCTTAGTAAGCAAGAGACCAGAGAGTTGATGGGCGTGTTCGCCAAAGAGGGGGACGGGCCGGGCGTGACTGGGCACTACCTCGCAGCCGACGGTAGCCACGGGGTGGTCATCTCCGAAGCCGACGACCTTGCGCCGGCATATCGGAACCTCCTCAACTACACCCAGTGGGTCGAATACGACACCAGGGCGATGCTGACGATCGAACAAGCTGTCCCGCACGTCCTGGACGCGCTCGGGTGAACGTCGGAGCGTCCGAGCCCCTACACCATCGGCATCGAATCCAAAGGAGAATCCGTTGAGTCATCTACAATTCGCTCGGACCAAGGTCGTCGAGGAGGCCTGGCGGGACCTCACCGACGAGCAGAACGATGCCCAAACGGCAGCGATCTATGAGGTGATCGGGAAGCACGGCGGCAACGCGAAAGTCATCTCGTTCGCACCCAGTGACGTCACGCTCGTCTCGGTCATCGAGTATCCCGATGAATTGTCGGCCAAGCGCAGTATGGCCGGGATCTTGGCGCTTGGAACCCTCGAGTACGTCTCGGTCGAGGTGCTCTGGGACGTCGTCGAATGGGTCGGGATCGTCCGGGAGGCCGGCGCCACCGGCTGACGACGACCAAGGTGTCCGTGCCAATGGCCCCGGTGGGCGGAATCGGGGCCATTGGCACGGAGCAACGTCTTGGCGAGCAAGGTCGAGGTCGGCCTCGGGGGGCGCCGAGAGTCGAGTCCGGCTTCATTCGTGAACGCACTGCCGAGGGCGGTCGGGCTCATGAGCTTCGTACGTCTCGGTCCGTTAGATGTCGAAGAACTAGGCGAAACGATGAGAACCAACCGCTACTGTGCCCCCAGCTCAATCTGAATTGTCGATGGTACTGGGATTAGCCTCCAGCCCTCTCTCAGGGGGGAGATACGGATGCGCACCCCGTTGGGACTGCTCGGAAAACACCAGGCCAAAAGGGCAAGCACTGCTCGGCGTGACGTACCGTCATTGCTAGCACTGAGCAAATACAGCCAAACGGGCCTGGCGGATGGCCGGACGGGGAGTAAGCGGCCGGCCCTTCTGGGGCGCGGGTCGGTGGCTACACCTGCCTTGTCCGGTCATCTCTTTGAGAAGTGGGCAATGTTCGCCAAGACGGGCATCGCCCTGTGCCAAAGGGGTCGTTGACCTGCTATTTCCTGCCTTTCGACCTCCCTCACGAGGTATGGGTTTGCGGACCCGCTACGCCAAGACCGATGACGGTGCCCATATCGTCTATGAGGTCGAGGGTGGTTGACCTGCGGACCTGATGTTCATCCCCTGGTGGTGGAACCACCTGGAGAGCCGGTGGGATGAAGTGCTGATCTCCTGCTTCCTCGACCGCTTGGCCGGATATGCCCGACCAAATCGACCAGTTCGCGACCGGCGCACGCGCCCAACCCCGAGCAGAATGAGTACTCGCCACGGTGCTCTTCACCGATATCGCCGGCTCCACCAGCCGGGCTGCGGAGTGGGGGGATGAGCGTTGGAGCGCGTTGCTCGAACGCCACCATGGTCTGGTTCGGCGTCGACTTGAGCGCTTCCGGGGAAGGGAAGTGAAGACAATGGGTGACGGGTTTCTCGCCACCTTCGACGCCTGAGGCACACTCGAAATGTGGCTCTCCTGACAGATCCGTGGGTGCCCTGAGCTGCTGAGACGCGAGCAACGCCAGTCTCCTCCTACGTTTTCGGACTGTTCAACGGTTCGGAAACAAGGCAAGGAGAATGGCGTGCTCGGTGTAAA
>Ga0209385_1001306_pt1 | contig 10546 bp, 7 predicted proteins | sample NGEPerB_FD_184506 | JGI IMG/M metagenome (GOLD analysis project Ga0209385, IMG submission 184506) | Arctic peat soil microbial communities from the Barrow Environmental Observatory site, Barrow, Alaska, USA - NGEE PermafrostAB12-B... | ecosystem: Environmental > Terrestrial > Soil > Wetlands >... | reverse complement strand
GCCGTGGCCCACTAACGCCTCGACGCCGTCCAGGGCTGCGAGCAGGTCGTCGCTGGTCGGAACCCTCGGCAGGTCGGGACGTTCGGGCTCGTGGCGGCGCCCTGTCATCCGGGCGATGAGCTCGCTCAACTCCATGGTTTCTATCTTCACCCAACCCCGTGCGACACGTCAGCGCCGGTCAGTGGCCAGCGTCAGGAGGGGCGCCGAGATCAAGGGCGCCGCGGGTGACCTGTGGGTTCTGGCGTTCGACCCGGTCGAGGTACTCGCGGGACTTTCCGACCTCTGTCTCCAGGGTGCCGATCGTGGCAGCCATGTTGTCCAGCGCCTCGACCTTGAACGAGTCGATCGCGTCCATCGTGGCGTAGATGTTCTGGAACGCCGCCTGCAGCTGCGGCAGGCCGATCGTTGCCGACGCAGCCTGCTGCTGGATGGCCACCGAGTTGTCGCGGAGCATCTCCGAGGTGCGCTCGATCATGGACGACGTCGTGGTGTTCAGCGCGGTGATCTGGTCGAGCACGAGCCTCTGGTTGCCCAGCGCCTGGGCCACCATCACGGCCGTGCGCAAGGCCGAGATCGTGGTGGTGGACGCTCGGTCGACACCCTTCATCAGCTCGATGTTGTTCTTGATGACGATATCGATGGCCAGGTAGTTCTGTATCGACACGGCCAGCTGGGTTAACAGGTCCTGGTGCTTCTGGCGGACGTAGAAGAGCACATCGTCCCGGAGCGCCTTGGCCTTCTCTGGATTGATCGGCTCCATGTCCGAGATCCCAGCGGATAGCCGCGCGTCGAGGCGTTCGGCCACGTAGACGTACTGGTTGAGCCGGCCCATCGCCTCCCACAGCTGCTGCTTCTCGAGGTTCAGCGCGCCATTGTCTTTGCCGAGCTCATCCTGGCCGTCACGCAGTGCGTGCAGGATCGCGTCGATGTGGCTCTCGGCGCTCTGGTACTTGTGGAAGTAGTCGTTCAGCTTGTCGCCGAACGGGATCATGCCCAGCAGCTTCTTGGGGCCGCTGGCCTCCTTGGGATCCAGATCCTCCACCGTTCGGCGCAGCTCGAGCAGGGTTGAACCGACCTTTGACCCCTCGGACAGGCCTCCCTCCTGCAGCGCTTTGACGGGTGACTTCAGCAGACGGTTGGAGCTCTCGGCCGCCCGCCGGATGTCTTCGTCGCCCATGGAGCGGACATCGGTCGCCCTGGCAGCGAACTCCGGCGAGCGAGGCTCGGCAGCCATCAACGACCCGATGTAGCTCTCGACCTTGGCGTCCAGGCCGGGCAGCGCGGTCGCTTCCACGGCAGGTGCGAGTTTCGGTGCCGCCGTCGCGGTGACGGCCTTGGGCGGCAGTGGCGCCACCAGCGTCAGCACCGACCCGGCTGCCGATGGCGGCTGGAGAGGCTGGCTGGCTGGTTCACTCGACATACCCGGCTCTGTCATCGCTGACCCCTCATCTGTGCGAACCCGCGCCCCATGCCTTGGCGCAGGCACATGTGCCCGTACCCCTGTTGACGCTTGGCCAATCTAGTCGGTTCCCGCCCAACGCGCCGACGCACTCACGTGGAACCATGTATGTCCATGCGGATGTTTATCGCGCTGCCGCTGCCCGAAGCGGTCATGGAGGACCTGTCCGAGTTTCTGGAGCCTCGCCAGGAGGCAGGCCCTGATCTGCGCTGGGCCCTGCCCGAGCAGTGGCACCTGACTCTGGCCTTCATTCCGGAGGTCGCTGAGCGGCACATGGATGAGCTGTTCGAACGCCTGCAGCGGGCGGTCACCCGGCGCAAGCCGCTGGACCTGCGTCTGGCCGGCGCGGGTGCCTTTCCACAGCCTGCTAGCGCGAAGGTTCTGTGGGCCGGTGTCGAGCACGATGGGCAAGAGCTGATGCGACTGGCCGGCGGGGTCCGCGCAGCGGGGGTGAAGTCCGGTAACGCGGTGGGTGGCGGGCGATTTCACCCGCACCTGACCCTGGCAAGGTTGTCAGTGCCAGCCGACGTCACCCGCTGGTTGCGCGTGCTGGACCCCTATTCGGGCCCGCCCTGGCAGGCGCAGGAGGTCGCCCTGATCGCCTCATATCTCGGGCAGGGCCGCAACGGCACCGCCCGACATGAGGTTCGCGAGATCTTCGGCCTGGGTCCGCCTAGCATTGGTTAGACCATGCAGGTACTCAAGGCAGCACCGTACGGGAGGTCTTCGGACGGGACCGCTGCGGCCAATGGCTGGCGCCGCGTCACGTCGTGGCGTTGGCGGTTGTGGGTCACCCGAGGCATGGAGCTGCTGGTCCTGGTCTTCGCGGTGAGTCTCGGCGGACTGAGTGCAACCAGCCTTTTCCCGACCACCGTGCAGACTGACCACTACCGGGCTGAGGTGCGGCTGTCGGCGCTGCCGGCATTCACCTCCACGATCCACAGCCCGACGTCGTTCGGCGATCTCGACCTTGAGTTCGCCAGCCCCTACCTGGCTCCCGGTATCGATGCGACCGTGCAGGTGCGCGAGACGATCACGACGCTGTTTGACCGGAAGATGTCGATACAGTCCCTCCAGCCCTCGAGCACGGAGGTCAGTGCTGCGCTCAGTTCGGGGCTCACAGAGCTGGCGCTGAAGTTCTGTGGCGGCGTACTGGTCGTGGGTGTTGGCGCCATCACCGTGATTGCTTATGCGCGCCGTCGTCATCCCACCGTTCGGCAGTGCATCTCCGTAACCGCCGCGGGTCTGCTGGCGATCGGTGGGACCGGCCTCGCCATCATGGGGACCTATCAGCCAGACCAGCTCACGAGCTTTCGCACTACCGGCCTGCTCGGCACTGTCCGAAGCAACGCGGGGTTGCTGGCCAGCGTGGAGGCGCGCGCACAGGAGGCCACGCCGTACGTGACGAACCTGCTGGCGCTCTCTGCGGCATTGCAGGAGAAGTTCGTCCCCGCGAGCATCACCACGCCGCCGGCCGCCCGCTTCCTGCTGGTCTCAGACATCCACGGCGCCAACCAGTACCCGGTGATGAAGAGGCTCATCGACGAGGAGAAGATCACGGCGGTCATCGACTCGGGCGACCTGCTCAACTTCGGCAATATCACCGAGGCCCAGCTGTCCGGGATCTTCACCTCGATCAAGAGCCTTGGGGTCCCCTACATCTTCGTGCGTGGTAACCACGACGCGAGCGGCCTGGCCGACCAGTCCCTGCTTGACCGGATGACCGCGATCCCGAACGTCATACTGCTCCAGCCGACTCCGCAGTCCTACACCGAGCTCGCTATCAACGGCGTGCTCATCGCAGGGTTCAACGACCCGCGGTTCTTCGGTGACGACAACCAAAACATCGCCCAGAAGGAACAGCCCGCGGCGGATGCCTTCAACCGTGCGTTCGCCGATCGGCCTCGCCCGGACATCGTCGTCACCCACGAGCCGTCGGCAGCCAAGATGGTCGCCTCCGCGACCCTGCTGGTCAACGGTCACCTGCACAAGGACGAGCTCGAGGGCAACCGGATCGGGGTCGGTACCTTCACCGGTGGCGGCACGATGAGCCACTTCATCGTGGCGAACTCCGGTGACGAATCCGGGGAGCTGGCAGGCCAGCCATATGCCTTCGATATCGCGGTGTACGGCCAGAGCTGTGACCTGACTTCGCTGACCCGGTACACCTTCCGCAACCTCATCCAGGGGCAGCCCGTATATGACGACGTCAGTGTCATCAACGGCAGTACCATCGCCACCCGGGGGGCGGGCAGACGCACCTGCGCGGCCGACCTCGGATTAATCCAGACGACCGTTACTGTCGGGGGATGAGCAGAGAAGAGGCCACGTCCCAGATGGGAGCGTTCGAGCAGGGAGCCGAGGCGACGCCGGATCGTGGGCGGTACACCCCCCCGACCTCGCGGTGGGTGGATCTGGGAGTGCCGGTCCATTACGTCGACCACGGCGGCCCCCCGGACGGTCCGTGGCTGGTGATGGTGCATGGCCTGGGCGGTTCGCTGGTCAACTGGGCCGCCCTGGCCCCGTTGCTGACTGACACCTGCCATGTCCTGGCCCTGGACCTGATCGGTTTCGGCCACACCCAGGCTGGCACCCACTCGACCTCGGTCACCGCCAACCAGCAGACGCTGCACCGGTTCCTGAGCGAGGTGGCCGCAGGTCCCGTGATCCTGGTTGGCAACTCGATGGGCGGGCTGATCACGATCCTGCAGGCGAGGCTGCACCCCGAGTCGGTCATGGCGATGGTTCTCATCGACCCCGCCTTACCGGTCAAGGTGAGGTCTCAGCCGGATCCGCTGGTGGCCGCCAGCTTCGGGATGTATGCCGTACCCCACCTCGGGCGGGCCATGCTCCGGGCCCGGCGCCGGGTGCGTTCGCCAGAGCAGCTGGCTATGGATGTGTTGCGCCTGTGCTGTGTCGACCCCAACCGCGTGCCGGCCGAGGTCCTGGAGCAACACCTGCAGATGGCGCGAGAGCGTAGTGAGTACCCCGACATCGACAAGCACTTCTTGGACGCGGCTCGTTCCCTGATGCGTATGCTGGTCCGGCGCAGCTCCTATGAGGCCGCAATGAAGGCGATTCGGGTCCCGGTGCTACTTGTCCATGGCGAGAAGGACAGGCTCGTGGCACTGGGGGCAGCCCGGGCAGCCGCGGCGGCGAATCCGTCCTGGCGCTTTGAGGTGGCGCCGGACGTTGGTCACGTAGCCCAGCTCGAGGTGCCGGAATGGACGGCCGGACGCATCCTTGACTGGATGGCATCTGCGGTACCGGATGCCGCGCGGATGACACCGGCACAGGTGACATCAGAAGACACGATGAGGGAGTGACCTGTGGAACAGCTGAGCGGACTTGATGGTTGGTTCCTGGCGATGGAGACCAGCTCGGTGTACGGGCACGTCGGCAGCGTCTGTCTCGTCGACGACAGGGTGGCCCTGGGCATCGAGTCCCGGCTGTCCCTCGAGCACCTCACCGCATTCATCGAGTCGCGCCTGCCGCTGGTCCCGATCTTTCGCCGCCGGTTGGTCACGGTGCCTCTGGGGCTCGACCATCCGTACTGGATCGACGACCAGGACTTTGACATCGAGTTCCACATCCGGGAGCTTGCCTTGCCCGCCCCCGGCAGCGACAAGCAGCTGTCCGAACAGGTTGCCCGCCTTCATGCCCGCCCGCTGGATCGCAGTCGCCCGTTGTGGGAGCTCTACCTCATCACCGGGCTTGCCGGCGGGCGTGCGGCCATCTACTCCAAGATCCATCACTGCGCCCTTGACGGTGTTTCCGGAGGTGACCTGCTCTCGGCCGTGCTCGACATCTCCCCCGAGGGTCGACCCTGCCCGGAGGTCGAGGACTTCATCGGTGAGCGGCCACCTGACCCGACGTGGCTGCTCGGGCGCAGCGCCATGGCCCTTGCCCGTCAGCCGCTGCAGGCCGTTCGGGTTGTCGCCGACCTCGCACGTTCCATTCCCGGGCTTGCCAACGCGATCGGTCCCTCGCTCGCCCAACGCCTGCCGGGCAAGGACAGCGAGGAGCTGCTCTCCGCGACCGGACTGCATGCCCCGGGCACGCCCTTCAACGCGCCGGTGTCAGCACACCGGCGATGGGCTTTTACCGACCTGCCGCTTGCCGAGGTCAAGAGTCTGAGGACGGGCAGCGAACTGACCGTCAACGACGTCGTCATGGCACTGTGTGCCGGCGCTCTGCGTCGCTGGCTGGCGCTGCACAGCTCGTTGCCGTCTGCTCCGTTGGTCGCGGCTGTTCCCGTCTCGGTGCGTGCCACCGACCAGAAGGGCACGATGGGCAACAAGGTGTCGATGATGTTGGCTCCCCTGCCTACCAACCTGTCGGACCCGACGGAGCGACTGGAAGCCATGCACGAGGCCATGCGTGCGGCCAAGGAGCAGCATGGCGCCATCCCTGCCAGTCTTCTCGCAGACGTCACCCAGTTCGCTATGCCAGCGGTCGCCAACCAGGCCTGGCGGCTGTCCGCCAAGCTGAGGTTGTTGGAGCGGGTGAATCCCTTCAACCTCTTCATCTCCAATATCCCCGGTCCTAACGTGACCCTCTACTACGCTGGCGCCAAGGTGTTGGCCTACTACCCAGTGTCGGCACTGGTCGACGGCCAGGGGCTCAACATCACGGTCATGAGCTATTGCGGCAACCTGTACTTCGGGCTGATCGCCTGCCGTCAGCTCGTGCCCGACCTCGACGTCATGGCGGGTTTTCTCCACGATGAGCTGGAGGCCCTCACCTCGGCTGCGGCTACGCAGCCGGGCCCCGCTCGTGCAGCCGGATGACCCCCCTGCACGAGCGGACCACCGACGAGGTCAGCTGGGGTTTTCAGGTCGCGGCCGCCTGGGCGCTGCGCTTCCTCATTGTGATGGCCGCCCTGTTCGTGCTCCTGGTCATCCTCAACTCGGTCAGCCTGGTGACCATCACCGTGATCGTCGCGGTGATGATCTGCGCGCTCCTGCAGCCCATGGTGGTACTGCTGACGCGCTACCGTGTGCCACGGATCCTGGCCGCGATCCTGGTGTTCGTGCTTGGCATGACGACGCTGGTCGCTGCAGCCTGGTTCGTCGTTCAGCAGGTCTCCTCGAACTCATCAGCGCTGGGTGGCCAGCTGCTGGACGCGGTGGCCACGATCCGCCACTGGCTGGTGAAAGGTCCGGCACGGATGTCCGAGCACCAGGTCAACCAACTGGTCAACGACCTGACCAACACCATCAGCCAGAACCGCGCCGGCCTGGCCCAGGGCGCTTTTGCTACCGCCAACAGTGCGCTTCTGGTCATCGGCGGGGCGGTCTTCTGCCTCTTCGCCACCTTGTTCCTGCTGAGCGACGACGGTGGCATCTTTGCCTGGGTCGTTCAGCTTTTCCCGCAGGAGAGCCGGGTGAAGGTGGCACACGCCGGGAACGTGGCTTGGCGGACCCTCATCGCGTACATGCGCAGCACGGTCCTGCTGGCCTTGATCAACTCGTTCACCATGGTCGTGATCATGCTGATTGCCGGCATGCCCCTGGTGGTCCCCCTGGGGGTGCTGCTGTTTCTCGGCTCGCTGATCCCCCTGCTCGGCATGCTTGTGGCGGGGGTTGTGGTCGTCCTTGTCGCATTGGTGACCAAGAGCGCGCTCATGGCCTTGTTCATGGCGGTGGCGCTGGTCTTGACGGTTCAGCTGGAGGGCAACCTGCTTAACCCCCTCATCATGGGCAAGGCCGTCAATATCCATCCCCTGGGCATCCTGATGGCAGTCACCGCCGGCACGATCCTGGGTGGTATCTTCGGTGCGTTTATCGCCGTCCCGCTGGCGGCCATCATCAACAACGTCGTCAACGACATCCACGCTCGCCCGCCGGAGCAGCCGGCGAGCGAGCCCCAGACCTAGGACTGCAGGGTGGATAGATCCCGGCCTACGGACCCCTCCTGTACGGGGTACTCGCCACAGGTGGCCCCCGGGCCTGACGGATGCGCCCGGCAGGCCCGGGGTCTGGCAGCTGGCTCAGCGGGTGTCGCTGCCGCCGACCCCATTGGCACGTCCGGCCTCGAGTCGGGCCACCGGCACCCGGAACGGGGAGCATGACACGTAATCGAGACCCGCGTCATGGAAGAAGTGCACCGAGTCGGGGTCGCCACCGTGCTCGCCGCAGACGCCGACCTTGAGCCCGGGCCGCGCCTGGCGCCCCTCCTCGACGGCGATCTTGACCAGACGACCGACGCCTTCGCGGTCCAGGGACTCGAAGGGCGAGATGCCGAAGATGCCCTTCTCCAGATACCGTGAGAAGAATGCGGACTCCACGTCGTCGCGCGAGAAGCCCCAGGTCGTCTGGGTCAGGTCATTGGTGCCAAAGGAGAAGAACTCCGCCGCTTCGGCAATGGCACCGGCGGTCAGGGCCGCCCTCGGCAGCTCGATCATGGTCCCGACCATGTGGGCGATGTCCACTCCGGAGGTGTCGTGAACCTCCTTGGCAACAACCCTGATCATCTCTGCGATGTGCTCCAGCTCCTGGACCGCACCCACGAGTGGCACCATGATCTCGGCGCGCGGGTCACCGCCGGCCTGGACGCGCAACACCGCCGCCTCCAGCACCGCCCGCGCCTGCATGGCGAACAGACCGGGGATCACCAGGCCAAGACGTACCCCGCGAAGTCCCAGCATCGGGTTCTGTTCGTGCAGTCTGCGCACTGCCTTCAGCAGTCGCCGGTCCACCTCGTTGACATCCCCGCGGGCATCCGCCAGGGCGACCCGCACGGACAGCTCGGTGAGATCGGGCAGGAACTCGTGCAGTGGCGGGTCGAGCAGGCGGATGGTCACCGGCAGTCCGTCCATGGCCTCGAAGATGCCGACGAAGTCGTCGCGCTGAAGAGGCAGCAGGTCGGCCAGAGCCTTGTCTCGATCCTGCTCGGAATCAGCAAGGATCAGCGCCTCGACCATCGAACGCCGGTCGCCCAGGAACATGTGCTCGGTTCGGCACAGACCGATGCCCTGGGCGCCGAAACGACGGGCGCGCGCTGCGTCCTCGGGGGTGTCCGCGTTGGCGCGCACGGACATCCGGCGAAGTGCGTCGGCCATCCGCATGATCCGGTGGACAGCCTTGACGATCTCGTCGGCGTCGGCCGCGTTGGGGTCAACCTCGCCCTCGAAGTAGCGGACTACCGGCGAGGGGACCACCGGCACCTCGCCCAGGAATACCTCGCCGGACGTACCGTCGATCGAGATGACGGTGCCCTCCTTGACGACCCGTCCGTCCCTGGTGGTGAACTGCCTGCCCACGGTGTCGACGGTGAGGTCTCCGGCGCCGCAGACACAGGTCTTTCCCATGCCGCGGGCGACGACGGCTGCGTGAGAGGTCTTGCCACCGCGGCTGGTCAGGATGCCCTCGGAGACGATCATCCCGTTGAGGTCGTCAGGGTTGGTCTCGCGTCGGACCAGGATTACCTTCTCACCAGAACGTGACCACTTCACAGCGGTGTCGGAGTCGAAGACGACCTTGCCGACGGCCGCACCCGGTGAAGCGTTCATGCCCTTGCCGAGATGCTCGAGAGTGGCACTTTCCTCAAAGCGGGGAAACATCAGCTGTGCTAGCTGGGCGCCGCTGACGCGCTGCAGTGCTTCGGCCTCGTCGATCAGCCCCTCGTCGCTGAGATGGGTCGCGATGACGAAGGCAGCCCTTGCGGTCCGCTTGCCGACCCGGGTCTGCAGCATCCAGAGCTTGCCGCGCTCGATGGTGAACTCGATGTCGCACAGGTCGCGGTAGTGCTTCTCGAGCTGGCTCATGATCAATATCAGATCGTCGTAGGACTTCTTGTCCAGGCCCTCGAGCTCGGCCAGCGACAGCGTGTTGCGGATCCCGGCCACGACGTCCTCACCCTGGGCGTTCTGCAGGTAGTCGCCGTAGATGCCCTGGGCCCCGGTGGCTGGGTCGCGGGTAAATGCCACGCCGGTTCCCGAGTCCGAAGACACGTTGCCGAACACCATGGAGCAGATGCTCACTGCCGTGCCCAGGTCTGAGGGGATTCGTTCCTGGCGACGGTAGAGGACCGCGCGATCGGCGTTCCATGAGTCGAAGACGGCACGGATGGCAAGGTTCATCTGCTCGCGCGGCTCCTGGGGGAACTCCCGTCCGGTGTGCTCGTGCACGATCTTCTTGTAGGCACCGACCAGCATTTGCAGGTCTTCGGCGTCCAGATCGAGGTCGTTGCGGGTGCCCTTGGCTTCCTTGGCTACGTGAAGCGCAGCCTCGAACAGCGTGCCGTCGACGCCCAGAACCGTTTTGCCGAACATCTGGATCAAGCGGCGGTAGGAGTCGAACGCCAGCCGCTCGTTGCCGCTCTGCTTGGCCAGCCCCAGCACCGACTCGTCGTTGAGCCCGACATTCAGGACCGTGTCCATCATCCCGGGCATCGAGAACTTCCCGCCTGAGCGCACGGACACCAACAGCGGGTTGTCCGGCTGACCCAGCTTCTTGCCCATGACCCCTTCGAGCGCGGTGAGGTGCTCGAGGATCTCGGCATCCATCCCGGCGGGAGCAGAGCCCTCGCTCAGGTAGGTCCTGCACGCCTCGGTCGTGATGACGAACCCTGGCGGAACTGGTAGTCCCATCCGGGTCATCTCGGCGAGGTTCGCCCCCTTGCCTCCGAGCAGGTCTTTGAGGTCCTTATTACCTTCGGCGAAGTCATAGACGAACTTGGGCACAGCAGGGCCTCCGTGGGCGAAGATGCGGTTAGTTTCTCGCAGGTTAGACCAGCCAGAGGTATGTGGGGAACCGCGTGTCACGGACGTCATACCGATACACTCTGTAGGTTTACCGGTTAATCAGCCGCAGATTTCCTCGTTTCGTCAGGTCGCTGCCCATCGCGCTCCTAGATCAGCGGATGAAGAAAAGCGGCCAGGGCCCCGATATACATTGCTGGATCCTTGGCACCACACAGTTCGCGAGCTGAGTGCATGGAAAGCATCGGTGCCCCGAAGTCGACCGTGGTGGCACCGACCAGCGCCGCGGTCATCGGACCCACGGTCGAACCGCAGGGCAGGTCGTTGCGGGACACGAAATGCTGCACCGGGACACCCGCCTGGTCGCCGGCCATGATGAACGC
>Ga0209385_1001304_pt1 | contig 10558 bp, 10 predicted proteins | sample NGEPerB_FD_184506 | JGI IMG/M metagenome (GOLD analysis project Ga0209385, IMG submission 184506) | Arctic peat soil microbial communities from the Barrow Environmental Observatory site, Barrow, Alaska, USA - NGEE PermafrostAB12-B... | ecosystem: Environmental > Terrestrial > Soil > Wetlands >... | reverse complement strand
TGGCCGTTGCGCGACGCTGCGCCGCTTCCACGAGCTGGCCGCACCGCCGCGCAACGGCCATGTGTTCAACCTTGGCCACGGCATCAGCCAACACACGTCGCCCGAGCACGTCAAGACGCTGGTCGATGCGGTCCACGCGCTATCGGCGCCGTACCACGCGCCAGCCGGAACGTGACGAAGTTCACACGTTGCCGCCGGCCCCCGTGGAAACACGGTGAGTGAGCACTCAGGGCTTGACTTATCCCCATGACTTTGATCTGTCATAAATTTTGGCTCGGCTGCTGCACCGCATCACGACGATTGACGGCGGCGATCGTAAGTCGTTGATTTCATTGACCTCCAATGCACTGCCATCAAACCGTGCAGCGCGTCCCGGAGCGAGGTCTGGCGTACGTTTCGGCCTGTCGGAACGGAGATCTCCACAAAGTTACCCACAGGAGCGGTGGACGAAATGCGAAAGCTCTCAAGAATCATGCACTTAGAGGACTTACGTGAACTTTCGCGCAGGTTCTGAGCCGGCCTGCAGATGATCTGGCGAAGACCTTGACGACGATTGTCGATGTCGCCGTCGACACCCCTCGCCACGCCGGCCTCGGCGCCGCCCTGAGCTACGAGAGCGAGCACACGCTGGCACTGGGAACGTTGGTGCGAGTTCCTCTGGGACGACGCGAAGTGGCGGGGATCGTCTGGCATCGCGATGATCCAGCAGCCCCCGAGGCGGCGCTTCGTCCGATCGCGGACGTGTGCGACGGGATCGCGCCGCTGAGCGATGCGTGGCGGCGCCTCGTCGAGTTCGCCGCGTCGTACTACCAGCGCGGCGTCGGCGAGATCGCGTTGTCGGTATTGCCTTCGGAGCTGCGCCGCCTCGACCGGGCCGGCGTTGCCAACCGGGTGGCACGCCTGGACAAGCGCCTGCGTACCGAGCCGGGCATCGATTCCACGCCGGTGTCGGTGCCGACGCTCTCTGCCGCGCAAACCGACGCCGTGGTGCAGATTGCCGACATGTCGGCCCGCCCCGAGCCGGGAACCCTGCTGCTGCACGGCACGACCGGCAGCGGCAAGACCGAGGTCTATCTGCGCGCGGCCGCCGGCGTCCTCGATCGCGGCCTGCAGGCGCTCGTGCTCGTGCCGGAGATCAACCTGACACCGCAGCTCGTCGAACGCTTCGCGGCGCGATTCCCCGGCCGGCGGATCGTTGCGATGCACAGCGGCCTGACGCCGGCCGAGCGGCTGCGTCACTGGCTGCTCGCCCATGCCGGCCATGCCGACCTCGTGCTGGGCACGCGGCTCGCGGTGTTCGCTTCGATGCCGCGGCTCGGCCTCATCGTCGTCGACGAGGAACACGACCCGTCGTACAAGCAGCAAGAAGGCGCCCGCTACTCGGCGCGCGACCTCGCGGTCTGGCGCGGCCGCAACGAGCACGCAGCGGTCATCCTCGGCTCGGCGACGCCGTCCCTCGAAACCTGGCACCGCGCCGAAACAGGCCGCTATGCGCGGGCCCGCATGCCCGAGCGAATCGGCGGCGCCGGCTGGCCGACGGTGCGGCTGTTCGACATGGGCACGCTGCCGCGCAGCCACGGCGCGGCGCCCGCGCTTGCACCGCCGCTCGTCGCCGCGTTGCAGGAGCGGATCGAACGCGGCGAACAAAGCCTCGTCTTTCTCAACCGGCGCGGTTACGCGCCGGTGCTGCACTGCACCGAATGCGCCTGGAAGAGCGCCTGCCCGCACTGCAGCGCGTGGCAGGTCTTCCACAAGCAGGACCGCACGCTGCGCTGCCACCACTGCGGCCTCGCCAATCCGGTGCCGCGGGCGTGCCCGGAGTGCGGCAACCCCGACATCGCGCCGATCGGCCGCGGCACCGCATGCACGGCACCGAGCGGCTCGAGGAGCAACTCGCGACGCTGCTGCCGGGGGCGCGCATCGCCCGCATCGATGCCGACAGCGTGCGCCGCAAGGGCGCGCTCGAAGCGCAGCTCGGTGCCGTGCATGCGGGCGACGTCGACGTGCTGGTCGGCACGCAGATGATCGCCAAGGGACACGATTTCCGGCGCATCGGCCTGGTCGCGGCGGTCAACCCCGACACCTCGCTCTTCAGCAGCGACTTCCGTGCGCCCGAGCGGCTCTTCGCACTGCTCATGCAGGCAGCCGGACGGGCCGGCCGCGACGCCTCCGCGACGCCGAGCGACATGTGGGTGCAGACCTGGCATCCGGCCCATCCGCTTTACGCGGCGCTCGCCCGTCACGACTTCGCCGCATTCGCGTCGCAGCAACTTCAGGAGCGTCGCTCGGCGGGCCTGCCGCCGTATTCCTATCTCGCCGTGTTGCGCGCCGAAGCGAAGACGGTCGAGGCGGCGCGTGCCTTCCTCGCCGCCGCGGCCGACACCGGCCGCACCCTGGCGGAGGCCGAGGCGGTGATGATCTACGCGCCGGTGCCGCTCGGCGTGGCGCGCGTCGCCGATGTCGAGCGGATGCAGATGCTCGTCGAATCGGCCTCGCGGCAAGCGCTGCAGCGCATGCTGCAGGCGTGGCTGCCGTTGCTGCACGCGTTGCGCCTCGAGCGCAAGCGCCCCGAACAGCGCCTGCTACGCTGGGCCGTCGACGTCGATCCCTCGGCTATCTGAGCGCTGCGGCCGCGTCGGCCAGCAACAAGGTGGCGCGCACGAGTCCTTCGACCGCCTGGGTGAGATCGGCCGCGTGCTCCAGCGTTTCGATCTGGGCCAGCAGCTCGTCGGCATCGTCCAGATCGTCGGCGTCGAGGTGCCGATAGAGGAGCGCGAGCGGCTCGAGCGTGGCGTCGTCCGGCATGTCGGTGAGCTCCGGAAAGATCTCGAACGCGCTGGCGATGCCGGCGACCCACGGAAGCACGGCCTCGCTTGCCGCCGCCGACTCGTCTGCCACCGCCGACGCGTCGCCCGACAGCTCGAACACCCACGGATCGAACCAGCGCCGATCGCCGATCGCCGCGGCCAGCTCCGCGTGGCGACGCAGCACGAGCGCTTGCAGGCGGCCGGTGTCGAACGGTGCAGGCACGGGGCGGCCGTCGACGTCCGTGACGTGACGCATCCAGCGCGCCTGCGCAATCGGCTCGGGCTGCACCAGAACGCCGCAGAGAAAACCGTCGAGCATCGAAACGTCGAACGGATCGAGCGGCGGCGGCACCGTGTCGAGCAAGGCTTGCAGCTCGCCGAGCTCGGCGTCGCCGAGTGGCCTGAAGGGCGCACTGTCTCTGCCTGTCGCGCTGGCCTTGGCGCGGCGCGGCGCGTGGCGCGGCGCGGGGCGACGTGGCGGGGCGGACATGGCGCGATTGTCGCCAGTCGCCGGTCTCGCGGCAGCGTCAGCCTGCCGTCCCGGCAAGAAACGAACGGATCGCCGAACGCAATGCGTCGGTCGAACCTGCCGAGACACCGCTCGCGCTGCGATGGCCGTCGTCGCCCGGCAGCGCCACGAAGCGCGCACCCGGGATCGCCTCGCACGCCGCACGCGCCGCGAACGCGGGGTTGTAGAGATCCAGCGCCGGCGCCAGGATCAGCGTCTTCGCCCGGATGCTCGCAAGCGCTCGCAACGTGTCGCCACCGAATCCCGGCGTCGTGCCGACGTCGTGCGCGTCGTAGGCCCAGGACTGGTGGCACCAGTCGAAGGCGTCCGGCCCGTCGTCGGCAAGCTCGGTGGCGCGCTCGTCCAGCCACCGCACGAGCGCGTCCTGCGTCCGGAACTCCTCGATCGCGTCCGGCGTTCGCATCATCAGCAGTTGCGACAGTGGAATCCAGAGACGCATGGCCTCGCCGCGCCGGCGCGGCGTTCGGCAGTCGCGATCGACGAAGAGCGCGCGGCGCGCCATTTCGTTGACGAGCTGCGACCAGCGCGACGTGCGCGCCATCGGCGTCATCGCGATCACGCGCGCCATCCGCCCCGGATCGCTCACCGCCCATTGCAGGGCCTGCATGCCGCCCATCGACGCACCGACCACGGCGACGACCCGGCCGACGCCAAGATGATCGAGCAGCCGACGCTGCGATGCGACCATGTCCCGGAGCGTGAAGCGCGGGAAGGTTGCGCCCGGCTGCGCGATGCTGTTCGAGGGCGACGACGACAGGCCGTTGCCGAGCGCATCGATGGCGACGACGCAGTGGCGGTCGGAGTCGAGCGCGGCGCCCGGGCCGATCAGGAAGTCGAGGCGATGGTGCGTGGCGCCGATCGCGGTGGCGACGACGATCGTCCGCTCGCGCAGATGCGCCAGGTCGCCATGGATCACGTAGGAGACAAACGCGTCGCGGAGCGTCGCGCCCGACTCGAGCGGCAGCTCGCCGATCTCGAAGCGCCGATGTTCGGCATCGATCCAGTCCCGCGCCAGCGGCGGATGACGAAACCCGGTCACGACAGGATCATCTGCGTGCAGCGGAAGAGGGCAAGCTTGCGATCGTTCGGGCCGAACACCGTCGCCGACCACACCTGCGTGGTCCGCCCGAGGTGATCGGCACGGCACTCGGTGCGCATCGTGCCCTCGCGCGTCGTGCCGAGAAAATTACTCTTCAGCTCGACCGTCGTGAAGTTCTTTGCGCCGTCGCGCAGATGCGCGAGGCAGGCGTAGCCGGCGGTCGTGTCGGCGAGCAGCAGCACGCTCGCGGCGTGAAGAAAGCCGTTGGGCGCCAGCATCCAGGGCAGGATCTTCACTTCCGCATCGAGGCGGCCTTCCTCGATCCGCGTCACGACCAGACCGAAGCGGCCGGGGAGGCAGCCGGCCTGCCCTCGGTGGAACTGGTCGGCACTGATGTCGGCTCGCAGCATTCATTCGCTCCGCGGATGCGCACGACCCCTCGTGCCAGCGCATCGGAGGATACTTCCGCGATGGCGCAGTGCGTGGCGCGCTGGCGAGATGTTCGCGTTGCGCTCGACCGGACCGCATGCGCCGCAGAGTTGCGCTGCCACTTCATCCCCAACAAACCGAGACGATCATGGGTGCCAACGAAGCGTTCACAAGCACGGCCGAGATCGGCCATTTCGTCGCCGGCGCGCACGCCGCCGGAACGAGCGGCCGCCGCCAGCCGGTCTTCAATCCAGCGACGGGCGCGGTCGCGCGTCACGTCGCGCTCGCCTCCAGCGCCGAGGTCGACGCCGCGGTCGCGGCGGCGAAGAAGGCCTTCCCTGCCTGGGCCGAGACGCCGCCGCTGCGGCGCGCGCGCGTCCTCAACGCCTTTCTCGGCCTGCTCAACAAGCACCATGACACGCTCGCCGCGATGATCACGTCGGAGCACGGCAAGGTCTTCACCGATGCGCAGGGCGAGGTCTCGCGCGGCATCGACATCGTCGAGTTCGCCTGCGGCATTCCGCAGCTGCTCAAGGGCGACTACACCGAGCAGGTCTCGACCGGCATGGACAACTGGACCATGCGCCAGCCGCTCGGCGTCACCGCCGGCGTCACGCCGTTCAACTTCCCGTGCATGGTGCCGATGTGGATGTATCCCGTCGCCATCGCCTGCGGCAACAGCTTCATCTTGAAGCCGAGCGAACGCGATCCCTCGCCCTCGATCTTCATGGCCGAGTTGTTCAAGGAGGCTGGCCTGCCGGACGGCGTGTTCAGCGTCGTGCAGGGCGACAAGGTCGCCGTCGATGCGCTGCTCGCGCACGCCGACGTCAAGGCGGTGAGCTTCGTCGGCTCGACGCCGATCGCGCGCCACATCTACGAGACCGGCGCGCGACAAGGCAAGCGGGTGCAGGCGCTCGGCGGCGCCAAGAATCACATGGTCGTGATGCCCGACGCCAACCTCGAGCAGGTCGTCGATGCCTTGATCGGCGCCGCCTACGGCTCGGCTGGCGAGCGCTGCATGGCGATCTCGGTGGCGGTGCTGGTCGGCGACGTCGCCGATCGCATCGTGCCGCTGCTGGCCGAGCGCGCGCGCGGCCTGGTCGTCAAGAACGGCATGGAGCGGGGCGCCGAGATGGGACCGCTCGTCACGGCGGATGCGAAGGCGCGCGTCGAGTCGTACATCGCCTCGGGCATCGCCGATGGCGCGACGCTCGCGGTCGACGGCCGGGGCCTCGCCGTGAAGGGCCACGAGCAGGGCTTCTTCACCGGTGGCACGCTGTTCGACCACGTCACGCCGTCGATGAAGATCTACCGCGAGGAGATCTTCGGTCCGGTGCTGTCGTGCGTTCGCGTCGCCGATTTCGCGGCGGCGCTCACGCTCGTCAACAGCCACGAGTTCGGCAACGGCGTGGCCTGCTTCACGAGTGACGGCAACGTCGCCCGTGAGTTCGCGCGGCGCGTCGAGGTCGGCATGGTCGGCATCAACGTACCGATCCCGGTGCCGATGGCCTGGCATGGTTTCGGCGGCTGGAAGTCGAGCATGTTCGGCGACATGCACGCCTACGGCGAAGAGGGCGTGCGCTTCTATACGCGCCAGAAATCGGTGATGCAGCGCTGGCCCGCGTCGACGCCCAAGGGCGCCGAGTTCGCGATGCCGACGCCGAAGTAACGTCAGCGAGCGGGAAAGCTCCAGTTCACGGTACGCAGCCCGGCGCCGACCTTGACGGCGCGCTGCTCGGTCTTTCCCTCGACGCTGGCGACGACGCTGTAGTCGCCGGGAGGAAGCTTGACGAGCAGCAGCGGCCCGGCGCGATCGACGCCGAAGACTTCGCCGGATCGGCCTTTGACCGAGACGTGGTCTGCGACGAGATATTCGCCGCTCGCGTTGCTGAAGACGAGCTTCAGATCGAAGCCCGGTTGCAACTGGGCGATCGCGTCCCGCGCCTCGACGCCGGCACCGCCATTGACGTAGTCGATGCCGTTGGCGGAATGCACCTGCGGCGCGGGCGGTGCGCCCGGATCCGACTGCGCGAACGCCACGCCGGCGCAGGTCGCGGCCACAAGGAGAGTCAAGGCGAATCGGGTGCTGGATTTCATGGCGGACTCCGCAGAATCTGAGCCAAGCGTGCGCTACGGACTCGCGTTGCGCCATCGGCCTGCGACGCGCCACGGCGTCGGACGCATCCGACCGTCGCGGGCCTCAGAGCTTTTCGGTCTCGCCGGCGGCCGGCTGCCAGCGCATCAGGCGCCTCTCGATCCGTCCGACCGCGCCGTCGAGGGCGAGCGCGAAGACCGTGAGCACGAGAATGCCGGCCATCACGGTGTCGATGTCGAACGAGCCCTCGGCCTGCAGGATCAGGTAGCCGACGCCGCGCGACGAGCCGAGGTATTCGCCGACCACCGCGCCGACGAAGGCCAGCCCGACCGAAGTGTGCAGCGAGCTGAAGACCCAGCTCGTCGCGCTCGGCAGGTAGACATGGCGAAGCAATTGCTTTCGCGACGCGCCGAGCATGCGCGCGTTGGCGAGCACGACCGGGCTCACTTCCTTGACGCCCTGGTAGACGTTGAAGAAGACGATGAAGAACACCAGCGTCACGCCGAGCGCGACCTTGCTGGCGATGCCGAGACCGAACCAGACCGCGAAGATCGGCGCCAGGATGACGCGCGGCATGCTGTTGAGCGCCTTGATGTACGGGTCGGTGATGGCCGCGGCAAGCGGGCTGAGTGCGAGCCACAGGCCGCAACCGAGGCCGAGCACGGTGCCGATCGCAAAGGCCAGCACGGTCTCGACGAGCGTGACCCAGAGATGCTCGTAGATATCGCGGTGGACGACGAACCAGTCCCAGATGCGGCTGAAGACCTTCAGTGGTTCGCCGAAGAAGAATGCCGCTTGGCGGTCGTTGTCGAACATGACGTTCGGCAGCAGGCCCGGCGCCGTCAGCACGTACCAGACGGCGAAGACCGCCACCAGCAGGGCAAGTTGCAGGAGACGCAGATGCTTCATCTTCAGGCGGCGAGTTGCTGCCGATAGCCGGCCAGCACCTCTTCGCGCAGCACCGCCCAGATCGCCTGGTGCAGCTCGACGAAGCGCGGCGTCGCGCGCACTTCGGCGACATCGCGCGGCCGTGGCAGGTCGATCGCGAATTCGCCGATCGGATGCGACGCCGGCCCGGCCGACAGGCAGACGACGCGGTCGCTCAGGGCGATCGCCTCGTCGAGGTCGTGGGTGATGAAGAGCACCGCCTTCTTCTTCTCGGCCCAGAGTGCGAGCAATTCGTTTTCCATCAGCTGGCGCGTCTGCACGTCGAGCGCCGAAAAGGGCTCGTCCATGAGGATGATGTCGGGGTCGAGCGCGAGCGTCTGCGCCAGGCTGACGCGCTTTCGCATGCCGCCCGAGAGCTGGTGCGGATAGCGGTCGGCGAAGGCGCCGAGGCCGACCCGTTTGAGCCAGTCGCTGGCACGCGCCGGCGCGTCGGCGATGCCGTGGAACTCGAGCCCGGCCGAGACATTGCCGAGCGCCGTGCGCCACGGCATCAGGCTCTCGGCCTGGAACATGTAGCCGGCGCGCCGGTTGATGCCGGAGAGCGGTGTGCCGAACACGTCGACCCGACCGGCGCTGGGTGCGAGCAGGCCGGCCGCGACGTTGAGCAGCGTGCTCTTGCCACAGCCGGTGGGACCGACCACCGAGACGAATTCGCCGGCGCCGACGGTCAGCGCGACATCGCGAACTGCCGTGTAGCGCTGGCCGGGCTGATGCATGCTGACGAACGTGCATGTCATGCCGACCAGCGACAGTGCGGGTTGCGGCAGCGACGTGATCACGGCGAGAGGTGTCGCACCGAGAGCGGATTTGCGCCGTTGCCGGCGTCGTGATGCATGGCGGTCACCGGTGCGCGCGCGGCGACTAGCTCCTGGTCAATGTCGCGTTGGCGCGCTTGGCGTAGTCGTTGGTCCAGATCGCGGCCAGGTCGATCTTCGCGGCGGCGATCTCCGGGTCGATGCTGGCGAGCGCGCGACGCGCCGTCTCGCCACCCGCGGGCGGGAACATGCCGTCGGGCGACAGCGCCGCCTTGGCGGCGAGGAAGGCATCGACGTAGACGGCGCGGTCGCCGAGCAGGTAGCTCTCGGGCACCGCCTTGATGATGTCGCCCGCGCCGGCGCCCTGAATCCACCTGTCGGCGCGCACCATGGCGTTGACGATCGCCTGCGCCGTGGCCGGGTGCTTGTCGAGAAAGGCCTGCTGGGTGTAGAGGCAACCACCCGGCATCGGCCCGCCGAAGACCCTGTCGGCCTCGGCGACGACGCGCGTGTCGGACAGAATCTTCAGGTCACCCGAGCGCACGAGCAGCGTGATCACCGGATCGAGGTTCGAGATGGCATCGATCTGCCCCGAGCGCATCGCCGCCACCGCGCCGCTGCCGGCGCCGACGCCGATGATCGAGACGTCGCCCGGCTTCAGGCCGGCCTTGCCGAGCACGAAGTTGGCGAGCACATTGGTCGACGAGCCCGGCGCGGTGACGCCGAGCTTCTTGCCCTTCAGCTCGGCGACCGACTTGAAGTTGGGCATCGTTTTGGTGTTGACGCCGAGCACGATCTGCGGCGCCCGGCCCTGCAGGACGAAGGCGCGCAGGCGCTGGCCCTTCACCTGCATGTTGATGGTGTGCTCGAATGCCCCCGACGTGATGTCGGCGCTGCCGCCGACGAGCGCCTGCAGCGCCCGCGAGCCGCCGGAGAAGTCGGCGATCGTCACCTCCAGGCCTTCGGCCTTGAAGTAGCCCTGCGTCTCGGCGATCGTCAGCGGCAGGTAGTACAAGAGGTTCTTGCCGCCGACCGCGATCGTCAGCTTGGGCTTTTCGAGCGCCTGGCCTTTGGCAAACATGGGAATGGCCAGCGCAGCCGCGCTGGCGCTCAGAAGGGTACGGCGCCGCATGGGAGATCTCCGTCGTGATCAGGGCGCGACTGTAGCGAATGCGTGCTGCCGCGCGTACCCCGATCTGCCCAGGTGCGAGACCGCCGGTCGCATGCGGCGGCGTCGCGCGGCAACGCGCTCGTAGAATGCTTTTCGATGAGTTGCCGCCGGCCTCTCCTCCTGCTGTGCTCGATCCTGATCGGAACGGCGGCATCACCCGTCCTCGCTGCGCCTCTGGTGCAGCGACCGAGCGCCGGGCCGGCCGCATCCGCGCCGCTCGATGCCACGCCGGGCGGCCTCGCCGCAGCGGCAGCGCCGGTGTCGCTCTCGGCGCGCAAGATCTACGAGCAGGCGCGCCCTTCGCTCGTGCAGATTCGCACCGTGCTCAAGGGCCGCGCCAGCCAGACCTCGGTGGGCTCGGGCTTCCTCGTCGCTTCGAGCGGCCTCATCGTCACCAACTTCCACGTCGTCAGCGAGGCTGCCCTGACGCCCGACCGCCACGACCTCGTCTACGTGACGGCCGATGGCCGTGAGGCGCCGCTGCAGATCCTGCAGCTCGACGTCCTGCACGACCTGGCCCTCTTGAGGGCGGCCGACGCCGCCGGCCGCAATTTCGACGCCCTCGCCTTCCGCTCCGCCGACGAGCCGCTGGCACAGGGCGAGCGCATCTACTCGCTCGGCAATCCGCTCGACGTCGGCTTCGCCGTGACACAGGGCACCTACAACGGCATGGTCCGGCGCAGCTTCTATCCGCAGATCTTCTTCGGCGGCGCGCTGTCGGGCGGCATGAGCGGCGGGCCGGCGCTCGACGAGCAGGGCCACGTCGTCGGAATCAACGTCGCGCG
>Ga0209385_1001303_pt1 | contig 10560 bp, 10 predicted proteins | sample NGEPerB_FD_184506 | JGI IMG/M metagenome (GOLD analysis project Ga0209385, IMG submission 184506) | Arctic peat soil microbial communities from the Barrow Environmental Observatory site, Barrow, Alaska, USA - NGEE PermafrostAB12-B... | ecosystem: Environmental > Terrestrial > Soil > Wetlands >... | reverse complement strand
AACCCGAAGTTGTCGAGACCAAGGCCGCTGAACCCGAAGTCGTCGAGCCTGAAGCTCCCGCCGTTGAGAACGTCGAGCCCAAGGTAGTCGAACCCGAAGTTGTCGAGACCAAGGCCGCTGAACCCGAAGTCGTCGAGCCTGAAGCTCCCGCCGTTGAGAACGTAGAGACCGCGGCGGCCGAACCCATGTCGACCGAAGAGGCTGTCCAGCACGAAGAGACAGAAGGGCCTGCAGAGGCTTAACTGGCGACTCTGGTTTTTTTGGTGTGCTTTTCCAGAAGAATACTTTTAGATAGGTTCAGATTGACGGAGTTGCAGTACCACACAGAGATGTGTGGCAACTACACTCCGTCTTTTTTCACCGCGGGCGGCGTTGACGAATGATGGGTTCTGACCGCTTCGCGGTTCTCAGGTGCAAGAAGTACTTCGGTGGTTGTGCAATGGGCGCAGACATCAGGAGGAGGCAGTTATGATAGCGTTTCTGTTTCCCGGGCAGGGTTCGCAATACGTGGGAATGGCCGGTAGAGTAGTCGATCCGATTCTGACTCGCAGGCTGTTTGGGCAGGCAAGTGACGTGCTTGGTCTTGACCTATGGAACCTTGTCGAGGCAGGTGACGAGGCGACGCTGACTCGCACCGAGAACACCCAACCTGCCCTCTTTGCAACCGAGATGGCATGGGTCGAGGTACTTGCGAGCAGGGGTATGGGCTGCGATGTTGCCGCCGGGCACAGCCTGGGGGAGTTCAGCGCGCTGTGTTGTGCCGGCGTCTTCACGTTTGAGGATGGTATTCGACTCGTGCGACAACGTGGAGAGATCATGGCAAGGGCTGTATCTGGATCGCCAGGTACGATGGCTGCTATCGTAGGATTGGACGACAACGATCTGCAGCGTGTTCTTGCTGAAGGGCGTCGGGCCGGAATCGTGGAAGCCGCCAACTACAACGCGTCCGACCAGACGGTGGTGTCCGGCGAAATGGCTGCTGTAGATCGTGTCATTGGAGCCGTGAAGGAGATCGGCAGAGGACGCGCGATCAAGCTTCGGGTGGGCGCCCCATTTCATTCATCCATCATGGCTGGCGGTGCTGCCGAGTTTGCGACGGTCGTGCATGATATCCCGTTTTCGCGGCCCCGTTTTCCCGTTGTGAACAATGTGGCGGCAGTACCGGGAGATAATCCCGAGACAATCAAGGAGTGCCTTGTCGCGCAGTTCAAGAGCCCGGTGCAGTGGGTGCGTACGATGGAGACACTTCAGAGAATGGGAGCGAGCGAGTACTTGGAGGTCGGACCGAAGGGTGTGCTGACGGCACTTGGTCGGAAGGCGATTCCTGAAGGAAACGTCAGAGCCGTAGAGGAGGAGACATGGCAATGACGCTGGAAGGAAAGACGGCCCTGATTACGGGTGGATCCCGAGGCATCGGTAGAGGCATTGCTCTCGAGCTGGCCATGCAGGGAGCCAATATCGTTATCGATTTTCATCAAAACCGCGTGGCGGCAGAAGAAGTTGTCACGGCCATCACTGCGATGGGTCGGGTCTGTGAAGCAGTGCAGGCGGATGTTGGGGACGTCGCTCAGGCTGACGATCTGGTTGCACGGAGTATCATGCTGACAGGTTCGCTGGACATCCTGGTCAGCAACGCGGGTATCACCCGAGACGCCTTGCTGGTCCGGATGACGGATGAGAAGTGGAACGACGTGCTGCGAACGAATCTCACCGGCACGTTCAATGTAACGCGGGCAGCTGCCCGCCATATGATGCGTCAGAAATCCGGACGCATTGTCCTGATCTCGTCGGTAGTCGGACTGGGAGGAAACGCCGGGCAGGCCAACTACGCGGCGAGCAAGGCAGGCGTTATCGCTCTTGCGAAGACGGCGGCGAAGGAACTGGGGTCACGCGGGGTCACCGTCAATGTCGTTGCGCCCGGATTTGTGGAGACAGACATGACGAGCTCGCTTGACAATGAGGTCGTATCCTCGTATCTTGCTAATATTCCGCTTAGGCGGGCCGGAACGCCGAGTGACGTTGCCAAAGCTGTGGTGTTCCTTGCAAGTGAAGACGCTTCGTACATTACCGGCCAAGTGCTCGCGATTGACGGGGGATTGTCTCTCTGAAGTGCTTGGATATTCTTCTTTCAGGAGGAATCTTATGACCAAGGAAGAAATCCGCTCGAAGGTAGTAGAGATTGCCAAGGAAAAACTGGGTGTCGAAGAGTCTCGTATTACAGATGAGGCTCAATACGTCAAGGATCTTGGCGCCGACTCTCTGGCATTGGTTGACATTACAATGGCACTAGAAGATGCTTTTGGAACATCGATTCCTGACGAGGACATTGAGAAGATTGCGTCTGTGGGACAGACAGTCGACTACGTAATGTCCCATATTGTCTGACGCTGGAGGAGACAGAATTTCCATGGATCGGACCCGTGTCGTCGTAACGGGGCTTGGCGTTGTGTCGCCGATTGGAAATAGCATTCCTGCATTTGAGGCGGGACTCGCGGCTGGCATTTCAGGTGTGGGGCCGATCACCCGGTTCGATGCGAGCGCCCTCAGCTGTCGTATCGCAGCCGAAGTAAAGGACTTCAACCCCGAGGACTACTTCGAGAAGCGTGACGTTGCACGTACCGATCGTGTACAGCAGCTGGCGCTTGCAGCTGCGCAAGAAGCCCTGCTGGATTCACGGCTGGATCTGGAGACTGAGGACAGGGAACGAATCGCTGTCTACGTCACAAGCGGTATAGGTGGTCTCGCGTCCTTAGAAGGTGAAGTGTTGCAGGTTGCCGTCAAGGGGCCTTCGCGCCTCTCCCCGTTTCTCATTCCAAAGATGCTTGTGGACTCCATCCCGGGGACCATAGCTCAGCGGTTCAAGCTCTATGGAGGGACCAACTCAGTTGTCAGCGCGTGCGCGAGTGGCACCCAGATGCTGGGCGAGGCTCTTGAGGCTATTCGGCGAGGTGACGCAGACGTCATCGTGACGGGGGCGTCCGATGCGGCGGTGACAATGACCGGAATCGGAGCTTTTGCCAACATGCGCGCACTTTCTACGCGTAATGATGATCCAGGACATGCTTCCCGGCCTTTCGACAAGGAACGCGATGGATTTGTCATGGGCGAAGGTGCAGGAATCCTGATTCTGGAACGACTCGACCATGCGCTTGCCAGGGGAGCGCACATCTATGGCGAAGTCCTGTCTCAGGCAGTAACATCCGATGCGTACCATATGACGTCGCCTGATCCTGAGGCGAAACAGATCGTACGGGCCATGCGTACTGCTATCGAGCGCGCAGGGCTTTCTCCACTCGATATAGACTACGTCAATGCACACGGGACATCGACTCCGGCGAACGACCGGACGGAGTCATTTGCGTTGCAGACATTACTTGGAGGCCGAGCTCATCTTGTTCCCGTGAGTTCCACAAAGTCTATGACCGGCCACCTGCTGGGTGCTGCCGGCGCCGTAGAGACCGTAGCCTGCATGTTGACCATCAAGAACAGACTGATCTATCCCACCATCAACTATGTAACGTTCGACCCCGAGTGCCCATTGGACTATGTCCCGAATGTTGCACGTTCATCCGATGTCCAATATATTCTCAAGAGCTCGTTTGGGTTCGGGGGTCACAACGTCTGTATTGTTCTGGGGCGGTACGCAGGATAGCGTATCCACTGTCTGGCAACCAAGAGACCCCGTCAGCGATATGCTGACGGGGTCTCTTGGTTGCTTATGGGTAGCAGACTATTCTTCGACGGTGATTGCGGCGACGGGGCATGATTCGGCAGCTTCCTTGCAGCAACCGGCAGCGCCACAATCGGCACCTGAGATGACCTCGGCCTTGCCGAGCTCATCATTGAGTCTGAACACCGTATCGCACAGGGCGACGCAAGCGCCACACCCGATGCAAGCCTCCTGATCGATTGAAACCTTCATGGTTCCTCCTTTGGCATAGATGCTGTCTTTCTATTCTACTGGTTAACAGCTGGGTGTCAATTTGCCTGGGCTACTCTGTCGTTCGCACCAGGTCGATAATAAATGCGATTGCCTCTGAGGCAGCGACGGCTTTCTTGTCCGTCTTGTTGCTACGGAGAGTGACCTCGAAATTGCCAGTCTTGAGGAAAGAATTGCCGACGACAACCTGGATTGGGAAACCCATGAGGTCAGCATCGTTGAACTTGACGCCAGCCGACTCGCCTCGGTCATCAAGAATAACGTCAATCCCAGCCTTCTCGAGTCCTTCGTAAAGTTCCAGTGCAGCATGCCAGACTGCATCGTCACCCTTGTTGAGGGGAACGACAATGACTTGGAAGGGGGCGACGGACATTGGCCAAACGATACCCTTGTCGTCGTGATGCTGCTCGATGATGGCGGCCAGTGTGCGCCCGATGCCAATGCCGTAGCACCCCATGAAATAAGGCTTCTCGCTGCCATCTTCATCGACATAGTTAGCATGAAGGGGAATTGAGTACTTCGTACCGAGCTTGAACGTGTGACCGACCTCAATACCTGTAGCCGTATGCAGCGGATGGCCGCACACGGGGCAAAGGTCCCCCGCACGGACAGTCCTTATGTCTGCCAGGACAGTCGAGTCAAAGTCCCGTCCAAAGAACGCATTCTTGATGTGGAACCCATCTTTACCGGCTCCGACGGTATAGGCGACGTCCCGACGAACCATCTCGTCGACAACGACAGGTACTGCTGTCTGCATTGGCCCGACTGAACCGGGGTGAACGCCGAGGATGTTCAGCACTTCCTCGTCGGTCGCTAGCCGGCCCTCGCGGGCTTGTACGGCTTTCCGGAGCTTGACCTCGTTGACGTCGTCATCTCCTCGAACCACGAGGAGCCAGGGTTTGTCGTCAGCGACATAGAGAATGGATTTGAGAACGGTTCCTGGATCGACGGCAAAGAAGCGGGTAACCTCTTCGATGGAGTGGATGCCGGGTGTAGCTATGCTTTCCGGGGCGGGCGGAGTAGCCGTAGTAGTATCAGGGCTCGTTGCAGGACGCGCTTTCGAGAGTTCGAGGTTGGCAGCATAGCCACAGTTGTCGCATGCTGCGTACGTACACTCTCCGTTGTCTGCCTGAACCGTGAACTCGTGGGACGACGAACCGCCGATGGCACCAGAATCTGCCTGGATAGGGCGGAACGTGAGGCCCACGCGGTGAAAAATGTTATTGTACGCCTCAAACATGAGGGCGTAATTCGGCTCGATGGAGGCCTCGTCGCGATCGAAGCTGTAGGCGTCCATCATCGTGAACTCACGACTGCGAATCAGCCCATACCTGGGGCGAATCTCATCCCGATATTTGTTGGTGATGTGATACAGGTTGAACGGCAATTCTTTGTAGGAATGGCGTTCACTGCCGACAACAGAAGTGACCAGTTCCTCATGTGTCGGCCCCAGGCAGAACGAACGGCCCTTCCTGTCAGTCAACTTGAACATTTCATCGCCGTACAGATCCCAACGGCCGGTCGCCTGCCAGGGTTCAGCGGGCATCAACAAGGGCATCAGGATTTCCTGGGCGCCATGGCTGTCCATTTCCTGGCGCACAATTTCTTCTATACGCTGCTTGACGCGCAGACCAAGATTGAGATAGGTGTAGATGCCGGAAGCCGATTTGCGAAGCAGGCCGGCGCGAAGCATGAGTTGGCCGCTTATGGTATCGGCGTCCTGGGGAACTTCACGCAGACGTGGTGCAAAGACTTTGCTCAGATACAAGGTTTCCTCCTGATGTCACAGACAAGCATATACATTATAGATGCAGGGTTGGTTTTGCAAGGGAGTCGATTGCTGCTAATATGAACAAATACAAGGATCAGAAGGGGCAGATCCTGGATGTTGACGGGAGCAGGGGGAAATCATGTACTTGGTCATTGCAGGAAACATTGGTGCAGGGAAGACGTCGCTTGCTCAGATGATCTCGCGTGAGCTTGGTTTTTCCGTCTACTTTGAAGCGTTCGGCGACAACCCGTTCCTGCCCAGCTATTACCAGGACATGCGTCGCTGGGCATTTGCGACACAGATCAGCTTCCTGGCTCTCCGGTATGAGCAGATTCTGAACCACGTTCTAATGAGCGATGTCCCCGCAATCCTTGACCGTTCCATCTATGAGGATCGCGAGATCTTCGCTAAGGCACTTGTGCGCGATGGACTCCTGTCGCCAGACGAGTGGAATACCTATGACAAGCTCTATCAGCTCATGGTACGCCGGCTTCCCAATCCCAACCTGCTCGTGTATCTTCGCCGGGACGTCCCGACACTCCTTGCCAATATCCGCAAACGCAATCGCAGCATCGAGAACATCAGCGGAGACTACCTGGAGGGTCTGAACAAGCAGTACGAGGAGTTCTACGGGAGCTGGCATTATCCCAAGGTCGTGTTCGAGGAGGACATCTTTGACCATGCCGCTGACGTGCTGAAGCTTATCAAGAGTGCAATCTAGTGCATAGTTGTGTTTTTTTTCACAAATACTTGCAATGTTGGTGCATGGGCGTAAAATGTAAAACGGCGTTTTAAAGCCCCATAACGGGACGGCTCTCAATTCTCCCTAAGAGCCAACACCACACGTCACGGAGGCTATTATGGCAGGCGAGAAGAAAAACTGGTTCCAGGTAGCTCAAGACAGAATTCAGATTGCAGGCACGAAGCTCGGTCAGAATCCCGAGATTACGGAGATTCTCCGTAACCCACAGAGGACACTCAGCGTTTCCATTCCTGTTCGTATGGATGATGGCACCACGAAGGTTTTCCAGGGATTCCGCTGCCAGCACAACGACGCGGTTGGACCGACCAAGGGTGGTATCCGATTCCATCAGGACGAGACCCTCGAGGATGTTAAGGCTCTGGCGACCCTCATGACGCTCAAGTGCGCTGTCGTCGGTCTCCCGTATGGTGGTGGCAAGGGAGGCATCGTTGTCGATCCCACGAAGTTGTCCACTGGCGAACTCGAGAGACTTTCCCGTGGATACATCCGCGCGCTGGGCACGTTTGTCGGTCCCGACCGTGACGTTCCCGCACCCGATGTCAACACGACCGGCCAAATCATGGCATGGATGGTCGATGAGTACAGCAAGCTGACTGGCCACAACACGTTTGCCCTCATGACTGGGAAACCCCTTATCCTTGGTGGGTCTCTTGGCAGGACTGCTGCGACCGGGCTTGGTGGCGTCTATTGTCTGCGCCTCGCTGCAAAGAAGATGGGGATGAGCCTCAAGGGCGCTACTGTCGCCGTTGAGGGTTTTGGCAACGTTGGTTTCTATGCTGCCAAGATCCTTCGTGAGGAAGATGGCGCAAAGATTGTTGCAATTACGATGGTCAGCGGCGGTGTTTACGATCCCAAGGGTATCGACCCCGATGATCTCAAGGCCTATGAGAACAAAAACGGCACCGTGAAGGGTTATAAGGGGCTCGACAATGTGTCCAACGAGCAATTGCGTGCGCTGGACGTCGACATCTATATACCTGCAGCTCTCCAGAACGCTATTCTCAAGGACAATGCAAAGGACGTCAAGGCAAAGATCGTCGTGGAACTTGCCAATGGTGGCGTCAACCCTGATGCAGACGAGATTCTTGAGAAGAGTGGTGCTTTTGTCATTCCGGATATTCTGGGCAACGCCGGCGGTGTAACCGTCTCCTACTTTGAGTGGGTTCAGAACAACTACGGTTATTACTGGTCTGAGAAGGAAGTCAACGAGAAGCTTGAACGTGTCATGACCGAGGCATTCGAGCGTGTCCACAATATGTACACCACGCACAAGGCAGACAAGATCACGATGAGGATGGCCGCAGACATGGTCGCAGTCGAGCGTATCGGCGAGGCCGTCAAGATTCGCGGCTGGGTAGCCTGATAGATAGTAGTTCTTTCTGGAGGGCGTGTGTCTAGCGCGCCCTCCTTTTCTTGCTGGTCTGTCTAGCATATTGGAGGCCGCCTTGCCATTCAGGATTCTTGTCATCAACCCTGGTTCTACGAGTACCAAGCTGTCGATCTTCGAAGACAGGACTTCTGTCACAGCGGAAACCGTTTCGCACGACGCTGCGACTATTGGCCAATTTGTCTCGCTCATGGACCAGCTGCCAATGCGGCTGGCGATTGTCAAAGATTTCCTCACCCGCCACAGCACAGCCGTGGTCGATCTGTCGGCTATTGCCTGCAGGGGAGGACTGCTACGACCGCTTCCTTCAGGAACATATCGCGTCGACGAGATGATGGTGCATGACCTGCACGAACCTATACTAGGCGCGCACGCATCCAATCTGGCTGCATGCATCGGGTTCGAGCTGTCAAAGGAATCGGGTGTTCCGGCGTTCATCGTAGACCCCGTCGTTGTCGACGAACTGAGCCCACTGGCGCGTCTCTCCGGCTTGAAGGGGCTTGACCGCGTGAGCATCTTTCATGCTCTTAACCAGAAGGCTGTGGCCAGACAGGCGGCAGCAGATCTTGGCAAGACCTATGAAGAGGCTAATCTCATCGTTGTTCATCTCGGTGGAGGAATCTCTGTTGGGGCGCACCACTTGGGTCGGGTCATTGACGTGAACAATGCACTCAATGGTGATGGTCCCTTCGCTCCCGAGAGAGCGGGCAGTCTGCCGGCTGTTGGGCTGGTCAAATTGTGCTTTTCGGGTGCATATTCGCAGCCAGAGATGATGAAACTCCTTGCAGGCAAAGGAGGTTTGGTCAGCCACCTCGGAACGAATGACGCTCGCACGGTTGAGAAGATGATCGACGACGGGGACGAGCACGCTCTCCTGGTGTACACCGCAATGGCGTACACGGTCGCGAAGACTATTGGGGAAATGGCCACCGTATTGAAGGGAGACGTCGACGCCATTGTCGTGACGGGAGGTATCGCCCGGTCGGCTTTCCTCGTCGACGAGATCACGAGGCGTGTCCAGTTCATTGCACCCGTCAAGGTCTATCCGGGCGAGGACGAGATGAAAGCGCTGGCTTTGGGCGTGCTCCGCGTACTGGATGGTTCGGTACCCGCCGGAGTGTATCCGCCGGAGCAGGCGGGTAGCGAACGGTCCTGAGTACATTGGACGTGCAGGCCGATGCGTGAACTTGCCGATCTGTTTGGTCGCCCGCGGACAGGCCAGTCGATTGTGTTTGCCGGACCATCCGGGTCGGGTAAGACCGAGGTCGCTATCAACCTCGCCCTGTCTCTGATCCGGGTGACGACGTCCCCAGTTACACTATGCGACCTGGATGTTGTCAAGCCCTATTTTCGGCTTCGTGACATGTTACGGCTGCTCACTGAGGACGAAGCAGGGAGACTGACCATCGTCGAACCAGAGCGTCGACTGCTTCATGCAGACATCCCGACGTTTCCTCGTAATCTGCACGCGCTTCTGTCTTCTCGAGAGACAATCAAGGTCATCGATGTTGGTGGAGACGCCATCGGGGCAGGAGCTGTTGCCCAGTTTCGTGAAACGATTATTGCCAGTGACTATAGCCTGTATATCGTGGTGAACACGCTGCGACCAGGAATGGATAGTGCTGATGGCCTGAAACGTATGCTGACGGCCATTCGCTCAGGCGCGCGCCTTGAGGTGACTGGACTTGTTGCCAACACGAATCTGCAGGCGGAGACGACTGTGGAAGACGTACAGCGCGGCTACGATGCTGTCAAGACTCTAGGCGATAGTGAAGGGTTGCCTGTCGTTGCGGTGCTTGTGTCGCCGGAGTATGCTGACCAGGTAGTGCATCGACTCGCGCCAGGTGCGGCCGGGCTTCTGTCGGTGATTCGTGTTTTCAATCGTATTCTGGATACAGTCGGGTCGCAAACGGAATTCTGAAGCAATATGGAGGTCTACCTTGGAAAGAGTCTCTATTGACGAACAGCGGTGCAAGAGTTGTGGTCTGTGCGTCAGCATTTGTCCTGTCAAGATCCTGATTATAAGTGATCGGCTGAATGCCCGTGGTTTCAGACCTGCACAGTGCACGGATCAGGACAAATGTACCAGTTGCGGTTCGTGCGTGCTGGTTTGTCCTGATATTGCCATCGAGCTGCACAGAGAGGTGAAGGTATGAGCGACAAGGTTCTCATGAAGGGGGCAGAAGCTCTTGCCGAAGGTGCCATCCAGGCGGGGTGTCGCTACTACTTTGGCTATCCAATCACACCACAGAATGAGACGCCCGAATACATGAGCCGCCGTCTCCCGGAGGTTGGTGGCAGATTTGTGCAGGCTGAAAGCGAGGTTGCGTCTATCAACATGGTCTACGGTGCTGCCTGTGCTGGTGTTCGGGCGATGACGTCGTCCTCCAGCCCAGGTATTTCCCTGATGCAGGAAGGCATTTCCTACATCAGCGGCTCCAATGTCCCGTGTGTTGTCATGAATGCCATGCGTGGCGGGCCTGGCCTCGGCAACATTGCTCCCGCTCAGGCGGATTACTTCCAAGCGGTCAAAGGGGGCGGCAACGGGGACTACAAACGCATTGTCCTTGCCCCCTCATCGATCCAGGAAGGCGTGGACCTGTTTGTCGATGCGTTCGAACTGGCGGACAAGTACCGCATGGTGGTCATGGTTATTGTTGATGGTCTCATCGGACAGATGATGGAGCCCGTCGAGTTCA
>Ga0209385_1001301_pt1 | contig 10581 bp, 5 predicted proteins | sample NGEPerB_FD_184506 | JGI IMG/M metagenome (GOLD analysis project Ga0209385, IMG submission 184506) | Arctic peat soil microbial communities from the Barrow Environmental Observatory site, Barrow, Alaska, USA - NGEE PermafrostAB12-B... | ecosystem: Environmental > Terrestrial > Soil > Wetlands >... | reverse complement strand
GTTTCCACAGTCACACCATTTCCCGTGGCGACGGTCGACCGACGTATGCCCGATTTCCCCCGAGACTCCAAAGTTGCCCGTGTACAAACGTCCTCCGGCAATGATGCCGGCGCCGATACCATAGCCAAGGTGTATCAGCACAAAATCGGATGTATCACGACCTTGACCAAAAAACTCCTCGGCAACAGCTTCAGCGTTCGCATCGTTGATAACAAATGTGGGAAAACCGAAGCGCGTCTGCAGCAACTGCCGGGCCTGGAGGTTGCGGATCGATGGGAAGTTCGGAACGCTGATGACGACGCCCGCTTCCGAGTTGATCAGGCCAGGCGCGGAGAAACCCGCCCCGATGACCTTGATGCCCCGGTGACGGTTCAGCAGTTCCTGCACGGTCTCGAGCACTCTTTCGAACTCGGTCTTGATAGAACCCCTGGGATCGATGGTCCGCTCCGTATGGTCGAGAATGCCACCACCCAGATCCATGATCGCAGTACGGACATGCGCCCACGAGAAGTCGATGGCCACAATGTATCGCGACCTTCCATTAAAGTGAAGCACGACAGGTTTTCGCCCTACGCCTGCGCTCGCTCCCGGCGATTCGGTGACGACTCCCTGTTCGACCAGAAAGGACACGATGCGTGAAACTGTCGGAGCTGTCAGCCCCGTAAGCCGAACCAGGTCCGCCCGCGAGATGTCGTTCGTCTCATGAACGGTCCGGAGGATGCTGGATGTATTCTCCGCCTTGATGCTCGTCTGGTTCTTGCCGATGTGTTTGCTTGCCCTGGGCTTTGTAGTCATGACATCTCCTCACTGCAGGGATATGCGCGGACCTATACCGTAAGAAAGTATAGCAGCAATAACGTGAGAGTTGTATCATCGCCAGGCCAGCCCTGGTTTGTCCGACAATACCCTTACACGTGTCTCCAAGCGACTCATGTGAACCACACGCACGCTTGTAACCATGGCGAATCAACGTACAATTTGTCTGATAATGGCTTGATTGACACTGAACGAGGAGCAGCACATGCCAAGCACGATAGACGAAATCCGTACAGCCTTGGAGACGCGGTTGATTGCCGCTCACGATGCTCAGGACGTCCGAGATGCACAGATCGAATACTTGGGAAAGAAGGGAGCACTTACGGCGCTCCTCAAACAGATCTCAGGTATTGCTGAGGACCAGCGCAGACAGTTCGGCGAGCAAGTCAATGCACTCAAGCAATGGGCGGTGAAAGCCTTCGAACAAAGACTGTCGGATCTCTCCACCACAGCGCGAAGGTACGACATCGACTTCTCTCTGCCGGGGCAGCTCATGCCGGCCGGCAAGAAACATATCCTCACGCAAGTAGAGGAACAGGTAGAGTCCGTCTTCCTTTCCATGGGATTTGACATAGAAGAGGGCCCTGAGATCGAGCAGGAATACTACAACTTCGAGGCACTCAACATCCCCGCGGACCATCCTGCTCGCGACATGCAGGACACGTTTTACTTGGCACCCGGTATGCTTCTGCGTACGCATACGTCGCCTATTCAGGTCCGGACGATGAAACGCGAGAATCCACCGATTCGTATGATTGCCACGGGTAGATGCTATCGCCGTGACGCGGTCGACGCGAGTCATACTCCCGTGTTCACGCAGGTCGAAGGCCTCGTCATCGACAAGGGTATCACGTTCGCAGATCTGAAGGGCGTCCTGCAGGAATTCGTGAGAGGGGTCTTCGGCTCATCGACTAACGTCAAGCTGTTGCCCTCGTACTTCCCATTTGTCGAACCGGGCGCTGAGACAGCAATCTCGTGTCCTATATGCGGTGGCAGGGGCTGCCCGACCTGCAAGAACTCCGGATGGATCGAGATGGGCGGCTCAGGAATGGTCCACCAGAACGTACTGCGGGAAGTCGGATACGACACCAGCATCTACCAGGGATTTGCGTTTGGGTGGGGCATCGAGCGAATAGCCATGATCAAGTATGGCATTCGAGACATCCGCATGTTCTACGACAACGACCTGGACTTCCTGAGTCAGTTCTGAGGTGAGTCGATGAAAATCAAGCTGTCTGCACTGCACGCCGCAATCGATTTTGACTACACCCCCGAGGAGCTGATTACGAAGCTGGGCGATATTGGTATCGAAATTGAATCAACGGAGAAGACCGATGCCGCCTTCAAGGACGTTTTCCTTGCACGCGTCGCACACACTGTACCACACCCGACGCACCACAAACTTCAGCTCGTGGACCTCGACCTTGGTCCACGTGGTACGAATAGCGTTTGCACGGCGGCCACCAATGTCCACGAAGGAGATATCGTCCCGGTAGTGATTCCCGGAGGAAGGACTGCCGACGGCATAGACATCACGCCACGAATGTTCGGCACGGTGGAATCGTCTGGAATGCTCTGCTCCTGGAAGGAACTGGGCCTCGACGGCGACCTCCTGTCCTCTGAAGAAAAGGACGGCATCCTGCATCTGGGATCTGGAGCGATTCCAGGGAGCCCCTTCGAACAAGCATGGCCCGTCAAAGATACAGCTCTTGATATGAGCGTGACGCCCGACCGGGGTGACGCCCTGTCGGTTCTCGGATTGGCCCGTTGGATCGAAGTGCTCAAAGCGAGAGAGGCGAATCAGCCGTTTGACATGGGCGACATCAAGCTGCCACTGCCCTCGGCTCTTCCACACGCCCGAAATGACGGTGACCTGTTTGTGACCGTAGAAGACGCGAGCCTGTGCAGTACCTACATCGGTATCCTGGTGCAGGACGTCGTCTCTGGTCCGTCGAGTCATGCTTTCCGCACTCAGCTCTATCAACTCTGCGTCCGCCCGGTCAGCAGAATTGTCGACATGACCAATCTTTGTCTGAAACAATACGGACAGCCGACTCACGCATTTGATTACGACCGCCTTCAGGAGCACCGTATCATCGTGCGGAAGTCTCTGCCCGGCGAGACCATTGTCACGCTGGACGGCGTGTCGCGCTGCCTCGAACCGGGCACGCTCGTCATCGCAGATGCTGCTGTTCCTGTGGCAATCGCCGGTGTCATGGGTGGACTGGCATCCAGCGTGACCTCTGCGACATCCCGCATCGTCTTCGAAATTGCCCACTTCGATCCCAGAGCAGTTGCACGCGCAAGCAGGCATCTCGGCATCAAGACAGACGCCGCCTATCTCTACGAGCGTGGCACCGACCCGGGGCTCACTGTCAACGCCGTTCCTTCGGTCCTGTCGGCACTCATCCGCGAGCAGTGTCTCGGTTCATATGTCTCACGTGTTGCCTGTGCCGGTATCCCGGTTCCAGCGAGGTTGCCCCTGAGTCTCGATCTGGACCGCGTGAACGGTTATCTGGGATCCAGCCTGGAGACGAAAGACGTGCAACGACTGTTCGGCTATGAAGGTATCACATCGAGGGCCATGGGAACGACTCTGTCAGTGGTACCGCCATCGTTCCGTGGCGACCTGACGTCGTGGCCGGAGTATGTCGAGGAGATCGTCAGGATGGAGGGCTACGACGAGTTTCCGTCCCACTCGCCAACCCTGGTCCTGCGCCGCGGTTCTGAATCTCCCCTCAAGGCCCTGTGCAAGCGCCTGCGTCAAATGCTCGCTGGTATCGGGCTTATTGAATCACGCACCGTCAGTTTCGTGCGCCAGAGTACCATATCGGCGATGGGCCTCCCTCCGGCTCCGCTCCTGCTCAACCCGCTCACCGTCGACTGGGATGCGTTGCGCCCCACCATGGTTGTGGGCCTTGCAGGGGTGGCCGTACGGAACCTGTCACGGGGCCGCGAGGGCTGCGCCTCCTTCGAGATCGGCAAGACGTTCACCGTAAGTGACCAGTCGTTCGGCGAGGAGACAAAGTTGGGCATCCTGCTGACGGGAAACTGGCAGGACCACAACTGGACGACACCTGCCGCCCCCGCCAGCGTTTTTGTACTCAAGGGCATCATTGAATCGATCCTTCGCGAACTGCATGTATCCTGCGAGATCGTGTCATCGGACGCTGTTCTCCTGGAGACTGGCGCAGGCATTCTGGTTTCCTCCCAGACGACGGAACTGGGCACACTTGGCATTCTCAGGCATGATGCTGGTGCGCTACTGGGGCTGGAACGAGACGCATTCTACGCCGAATTCTCTGTCGATGCACTGTTAAAGATCATCCCGACTATCAGTTTCAAGGAGTTCTCCAGGTTCCCGTCGGTCCGGCGTGACATTGCTGTCCTGGTTGACAGGAGCATGACGGCGGGCCAATTGCAGGCAATTATCACTGAACAAGGTGGCCCTCTGCTCAAGACAATTGTCGTGTTTGACAGTTTTCAGGGGGATAGTCTACCAACAGGCAAGAAGAGCGTGGGCTTCTCGATGGAGTTTGCCTCAACCGACCGAACACTGTTGGGTGATGAGGTGGATGTCCTTGTTAGCTCCGTCGAGACCGCCCTCGCAACTCGTGTAGGGGGCATACTACGAAGAACCCGGGCATAGAGACTCAGCAGGCGATTCGTGCATATACATACGGCAAGGTCGGTTTCGACCGTATCCAGGAGGCCTTGGCATCCCAGGCGGAGTCGGTACTGGGTGCCGAAGAATCGCGTGCTCTGGCTCCGCTCGACAGCATTGACTCCATCAGGGCAGCTCAGACCGAGACTGATGAAGCTTCTTCATATCTGGAGCGGTTTGGTGACCTGACCCTCAGCAACCTCCTTGACGTGAGGGCTGAGCTGGACAAGGCCAAGGTCCGTCTGCAGCTCGCTGGCCAGGAGGTGTGGAAGGTTTGCATCGTGTTGAACGAGTTGTCACGCGTGCGAAAGGCGTTCGTGACGATCAAAGACCTCTATCCCTCGTTGTTCAGCATCTCGCAGGACGTCAAGCCGTTTTCATCTCTCGCGCAAGAGATAGAACGATGCGTCAATCAGGATGGAGACATCCTTGACGACGCATCGATCAATATCGCCGCCATCCGCCGGGAGAAGATCGAGCTGCAGAAGACCATCAACAAGGTGCTCCAGGATATCCTTGGGAGCGAAACCTATGGTCGTGCCGTTCAAGACCGCATCGTAACGATGCGGAACGACAGGTACGTGATCCCGGTGAAGCGTGAGTTCAAGGATACAATTCAGTCGGTTGTTCACGACCAGTCCGACAGCGGCATGACCCTATTTGTCGAGCCCACGCGAGTGATCGACCTCAACAACCGATTGCAGATTTTGCAGTCCGATGAAAAGAAGGAGATATCGCGCATCCTCCTCTACCTGACAGACCTCATCGCAAAAGCCGCCCCGGATGTCGAGAAATCGTTGAACGTGGCTGGTCACCTTGACTTCAGTCTGGCTAAAGGACGCCTGGCTCGCTCGTGGAATGGCGTCAAGCCGTCAGTAAGCCCTAACCTGGAAACCAGCCTGTCCAATGTTCGCAACCCATTTGTTGCAGACTGCGTTCCGATCTCTTTCTCCATTGGGAAGGACTACTTCATGGTGGTCATTACCGGCCCGAACACGGGAGGAAAAACCGTCGCCCTGAAGACCCTCGGTCTTACTATCCTGATCAGCAAAGCAGGTCTCTTCATCCCCGCTTCCGAGGGATGCACGGTTGGTCTCTATGACGAGGTTTTTGTCGACATCGGTGACGAACAGAGTATCGAACAGAGTCTGTCCACGTTCTCGGCACACATGTCGAACATCGTCCGTATCCTCGGGCAGGCGACCCGGTACTCACTTGTCCTGCTGGATGAACTCGGCGTCGGTACGGATCCCGAAGAGGGCTCTGCAATCGCGACTGGTATTGTGGACTTCCTGTACCAGAAGCGAGTCACGACGGTCATCACCACGCACTACAGCAGCCTGAAGCTTCTTGCATACCGCTATGACCAGATACGAAACGCGTCCGTTGGATTCGACGTCGAAACGCTCCGACCGACCTACGAACTCATCCTCGGCTCCCCGGGCGAAAGCCATGCGTTCACTATCTGTGAGAGACTCGGACTCCCTGAAGCTGTCCTTGCCCTCGCCCACGATGAGCTGAGCAACGAGCACAAGACAACCACCGAGTTGATGAGTCGTATCGTGACTGATTCCCAGGAGATCAGCCACACCAAGGACAGCCTGAATGTGAACCAGCAGGAACTGGAAAAACTGCGGGACGATTACGAGGGAAAACTGGCTCTGCTTGAAGCAAACGAAAAACAGGAGCTCAAAGCAGCCCATGCTGAGGCTCAACGCATCGTCGACGAAGTCAGCAAGCGCATGGATGATCTGATGAAACAGTATCAGGACAGTCTCAAGAACCAGCCACAGGCAGCCCGCGATGCCAAGCGGGAGGTCGAAGTGACTCGCGACGAGCTCTTCAAGAAAGCCGAGCCATTTGAAGAAAAGCCTCCATTTACGCCCGTCGAAGATATCGTGCCGGGTGATCTGGTCATTATTACCTCGGTCAACAAACAGGCCATTGTCATCGATGTCATGAAGGAGAAGCGCAAACTTGTCCTCCAGTCGGGTTCCATGCGTACAACGGTCCCTGAAGCACAAGTGCGCAAGCTGACCGAACCCGAGCTCAACTCCTATCAGAACCGCGCCATGCAATACAGTGGAGCACGTGAACCGGCGCTGCCGTTCGTTCCCATGAAGATCGACCTGCATGGAAGCCGTGTCGATGAAGCGCTCGAGAAACTGGACAAGTACATCGACGTGGCCTACCTTTCAGGCCTTTCATTCGTCTACATCTGCCACGGCAAGGGCTCGGGCATCCTGCGAAAGCAGATCCATGAATTCCTCAAGACTCTGCCAAGTATTGATCACTTCAGCTTTTCGAGCCCCGAAGAGGGTGGCGATGGGGTGACAATTGCCTACTTCAAATAGAAAGGACCCATTTGAAAAACGAACAGGAACTCGTCTTCTTCGATCTGGAAACAACAGGCCTCGATCAGGCTTCCGATCAAATCATCGAGATTGGTGCCGTCAAGGTACGTGGAGGCAAGGAGGTTGAACGATTTGAGCAGTTCTGCCGCCTGAAAGAAGGGGCGCACCTGCCCGAATTCATCTCTGCCCTCACAGGAATAACTCCTCTTGACCTCGAACCGGCAGAACCGGTGAATCAGGTCGTAGACCAGTTCCTGCAGTTTGCAGGTGGCAGTCCATTGCTGGCACACAACTCCAACTTTGATGAAGGTTTCCTCCGCAAAGTGCTGCACGGTCAGCTCGCGAATCCTGTGTTTGACACCCTCGAACTTGCACGTATCTTCTTCCCGGACCTGCAGAGTCATAGTCTTGTCGCACTTGTCGACTCGCTCGAAATCAAGAAGGAGGAAGCTCACAGGGCTCTCGGAGACAGTCTTTCATTGTTTCGCTTCTACCGAAAACTGAAAGACAAGATCGCGCAGTCTGCACTGCCCGAGGCCATCGTGCAGCGAATCCAGCTTCTCTACCCGGTCGTGGCAGACCTGGGGCTGCTGGATACTGGCGATACCAGATCGACGGTTCAGCCGTCTGAGATGGCAAGCCTGGAAGCTGTTCTGACAGACCTCGACCTTTCCCGCCTGCCACACCTGAAGGCCCTAAGACCAGGCGTTGCCGGTAACACTGTTTCTCCAGAAATGGCATTACTGACTTCCGGCCGAGATGTTCTCCTGCAATGTGAACCTCAGTCACTTCGGGCCCGATACCTTGGAGATATCCAGGCGTCTGCACGTCCAGGTGCCGTGCTGCTGCGTGCGCCTGCGGCCATTGAGCCACTCCTGGAGGATGCACGACCGGGAGACACGCGACCACTCTGGATATCGCAAGAGAGCCCCAACAACCTCGTCTGCCTCATGCTGCTCGATGGAGCGACGCACAGCGCTACCATGCGTCGCGAATTCGGCTTTGAGCTCTCTGCTCTCATCGTCTATGAATGGGAGACACGCTCAGTCTTCATTCCAGGCATGCCATTGTTCCTGAAAAAGTCTCGCCTTGTCAACCATATATCCGCAGCTCACTGCCAGCTCGAACCGAGCTGTCCGTTTCATGATGTGTGCCCCGTCAGCGAGTCCCTGGTTCGTGCGCGCGCCGCTCACCTCCATGTGACCGACCTCGCGGAGGCACCACACGTATTCCATCAACTTGGCGAGTCGACACCGGTTCTTGTGTCTTCGCCTGAGACTGAGAAACTCATGAGTGACGTGCTCGATGTACCTGAGGTGCAAGTCACCTCGATCATGCTGCGCATTATCGCCGGCGTTGCGGGTGAGCGACACGAAGTTCCAGGTCTCGCCATTGTTGCCAGCCTTGCGACACGCGCCGGAACTCTCCTCGAGGAACTATACGTGCATGTGACCCACCAGGAGAATGCTGGGGTCCGAGGGCGCATCGCGATCGGCGAAACCCTCTGGTCCGCCAGCGAGTTCGCAACACTCAGATCCACCGCAGACGCAATGGTGGACGCCTTTGCGAACGCGGGAGAGGCACTACCACCCACGATGCGAATGGCATACCTGACGCAGTGTCGTGATCTTGCTTCTGTTCTGAACAATGCAGGCGACCCCGCCTACGCCGTGTGGATGGAACGTCAGGGTCAGGAGATCGTGCTGGCAAGTACCAGGACGGTCCTTGCCTCACGCATCCGGGCATACAACGCCGACGTCCAGTTCCTCCTCGCTGGGACGAGCGTATGTCCCGCCGGTGACCAGCAGTTTCTGCCCGAGACATTTGGCCTCACGGGGCCCGACGCCGCTGCCGTCGTGGTCGACCATGAGCCGGAAGGCCCTCGCATCCCCACGTTCGTAACATTGCACCTGCCGAAGCCAAACGAATCCGGATTCGAAAGGAACGGTGCCCGTCTCATTGCCGAAACGATGAGACGCTTCCCCGGGAAAGCGATGGTCGCCTCGAACTCTCTCGAGACATTGCATCGCATGCAGTCGTTTCTTGCACGCGAACCCGGACTGGCCGAATACAGCCTGCTCCTTCCCAAGAATGGGCACACACGTACGCAGCTCCTGGAACAGTTTTCGGGCCAGAATAGAGCCATTCTCCTCATCCCGTTCGACTACCTGAGCTTCGGCGACATCATATCGGCAAAGTTCCTTTTCGTAACCAAGTTGCAGTTTCCCAACTCATTCCTTCCAACAGTGACGCGCCTCAAACAAGCCCTCAAAGAGAAGCGGGGTGATGCCTTCCGGCAGTTCGACCTGCCCTATGCACTTGCCCTGTTGCAATATACGCTGCACCAGATGGATCCTCGCACGCTACGAAGCGTCTTCATGCTGGACAACCGGAGTTTCAGCTCAGCCTACGCAGACCGCATCCGGACTGTGCTGCCGACGCCATCGCTGTTTCTGCCCATGGAGAACCAGGAAAGCCTCTTACAGCATCTCGACCGCTGGATACGCAACCAGACTCTCTGAAGTTCTTGTCAGCTCTCCTGAAGGAACCGCACGCTGGGATCCAGCAGCTGTCTCAGACTCGCCGGCCTGACCTGCGTCTCCAGAACCAGCAACGCAAGTACTGATATGGCCTCCCAGAGGAACTCCCACGTACAGACAGGACTTACTGCCTGTATGTGTTCGCGTTATGCAGTGATGAATGTGCTTGAGTATGAGCAGCACTTCCGCATGCTGCAAACCAATTGACATCTGCACAGGTAAATGCTCACTACTCGAAAACACATCGAAGTACAGTTCGCTTTCCGAAATTAAACGTGGAGCTCTTGTAAAATATACTCTCCCTGATATATGATACGTAGGGAAAGAAATAGCGTGATGTCATAATAGGCCATAGATCCTCGTGCAAGGAGAAAGCATGCAAAACTGGCAGAAACAAGTACGTTCGCTACTGGGAACTGCTCAGGGAGAATTTGGCATCTATGCCGCAACAGCAACAACTCCCCTATTTGAGTATCAGGCTTCGAGCATATTTCCGTCGGCAAGCACCATCAAGGTACTCATCATGGCCGAGCTTCTTCGACAGGTTGAAGCAGGAACTCACGCCCTTACCGAGCATCCTGTCCTCCCGACGGCTCCAACAGGTGGATGCGGCATCCTGGAGTTCCTCAGTTCCGATTATCGCCCTGACCTTATGGATCTTCTTCATTTCATGATCTGCTCAAGTGACAACAAGGCTACAAATGTTCTCATCCGCTTTACCGGAATGGATGCCGTCAATCAGCTGGCAGTGGACATTGGCATGACCAATACAAGATTACATCGTTTTATGATGGATACCGAATCCATTCAGCAGGGCATCGATAATACAACATCTCCGGCAGATATGGGATGTTTCTTCAAACTACTTGCCTGCAATGAATTGATCAGTCCCAGAGCGTCCGCTACTATGAAGACAATTCTCGGCCGTCAGCAATTTTCGCATATCATGATGTTGTTTTTGCCCGAAGGAATACGGGTTGAACACAAAACTGGCGGGCTTTCTGGATCGGTCCTCGATGTCGGGCTTGTCTATGGTGCCAGGGACCCCCTCATCCTGTGCCTCATGGCCACACGACTGGCCAATAATGGTGAAGGAGCAGTTATTCTTGGGAAAGTCGCTGAAATTATCTATAGAGCTGGAAAGGAGAACTACGTATGAGAATCGTTGCTCTAAAATGTCTTCCAGTGAGCATCCCCCGGCTTAAAG
>Ga0209385_1001299_pt1 | contig 10587 bp, 9 predicted proteins | sample NGEPerB_FD_184506 | JGI IMG/M metagenome (GOLD analysis project Ga0209385, IMG submission 184506) | Arctic peat soil microbial communities from the Barrow Environmental Observatory site, Barrow, Alaska, USA - NGEE PermafrostAB12-B... | ecosystem: Environmental > Terrestrial > Soil > Wetlands >... | reverse complement strand
GGGGGTGGCCGGTCGCCGGTGCCGGGCAGCAGGGCCCGCGGGGCCCCGGACCGGTCGGGGGCCGGCCGGCGGGGTGTCGAGGGTCACGGGCTGGGAGGGGAGCAGGTCGAGGGCCGTCAGGCCGTGCGCGAGCTGCTCAGCGCCAATCGCCGCGCCGTGAAGTCGCTGATGATGGCGGAAGGGATGGATGCCGCTGTCATCCTCGACGAGATCGAGGCGTTGGCGGCCAAGCGCCGGGTCCGGGTCGAGTACCTGTCGCGCCGACGCATCGACTCGACGGCCCGGACCGACGCCTCCCAGGGGGTGGTGGCGATCGCTCGGCCGATCGACGAGACCCTGCTCGAAGCGCTGTGCGAGCCGTCGCCACGTGGGCGGCTGCCGTTCCTGTTGGTGCTGGACGGGATCACCGACCCCCACAACCTGGGGGCCGTGCTGCGGAGTGCGGAGTGCGCCGGGGTGACCGGCATCGTCCTCCCCAGGCACCGGTCCGCCCACCTCTCCCCCACGGTGGCCAAGGTGGCAGCGGGCGCCATCGAGTATCTGCCGATGGCCCTGGTGGCCGGCGTCCCCGCAGCCCTGCAGCGCCTCTCTGCCCTCGGAGTGTGGACGGTCGGGCTGGTCGGTGAGGCCCGGCAGTCCCTCTACGAGCTCCCGCTGGGCGACCAACCGGTCGCCCTGGTCCTCGGGTCGGAGGGGGCCGGCCTGGCTGCGTTGACCAGGAAGCGCTGCGACGCCCTGGCGTGCATCCCCCAGCACGGGACCCTGTCGTCGCTCAACGTGGCCACGGCGGGTGCGATCGCCTGCTTCGACGTGGCCCGCCAGCGATCCGGTTGACAGGCCCCAGGTGGGCTACAGCTAGGCCACTTCTTCGACCGTGACGCCCTTCCAGAACGCCACACGGTCGGTGATCTCCTTGGCGGCATCCTTGGGCGAGGGGTAGAACCAGGCGGCGTCGTCGTTGCGGGCGCCGCCCACCACGACCGAGCGGTAGCTCGCCTCGCCCTTCCACGGGCAGGAGGTGTGGGTCCCACTTGGCTCGAAGTGCCGGTCGTCCACGTCCTCGGCCGGGAAGTAGTGGTTCCCCTCCACCACGACCGTCCGGTCGCTCTGTGCCAGTACCGCACCGTTCCATGTCGCACGTATCGTCATGGCCTGCCCAACCCCGTTGCGGCCCGGCGTGTTCCCGCCGCCGGCGATCGTGGTGCCGGTGGGTGGGCCGGACGTCCCGGCGAGTAGAACCGGGGGGAGCACCCGACGAAGTGGCGGGGCCGACCGATCGGAGGAGTGGGGGATGACCGAGCACGCTGACGTAATCGTGGTGGGAATGGGGCCGGGGGGCGAGGACGTCGCCGAGCGACTGGCCGGCGCCGGCCTCGACGTGGTCGGCGTGGACGCGGAGCTGGTCGGCGGCGAGTGCCCCTACTGGGGGTGCGTCCCCTCGAAGATGATGATCAGGGCCGCCGATCTGCTGGCGGAAGCCCGTCGCGTCCCCGGGATGGCCGGCGGGGCCGACGTGCGGCCCGACTGGGCGCCGGTGGCCCTCCGCATCCGGTCGGAGGCCACCGACAGCTGGGACGATGCTGTAGCCGTCGAGCGCTTCGAGGGGAAGGGCGGCCGCTTCGTCCGTGGGTGGGCGCGCCTCGAAGGTCCCGGCCGGGTCGCCGTGGGCGACCGGGTCATCGAGGCCGGTCGCGCCGTGGTGATCGGGATCGGCTCCCGGGCATGGGCCCCGCCGGTGGCCGGCCTGGCCGGCACGCCGTACTGGACCAATCGAGAGGCCATCGAGACCGAGAAGGTCCCGGGGTCGCTGGCGGTGCTCGGCGGTGGTGCCATCGGCGTAGAGCTCGCCCAGGTCTTCCGCCGGTTCGGGTCCGAGGTCACCGTGCTCGAGGCAGCGCCGCACCTGGTCCCTCCGGAGGAGCCCGAGGCAGGCCTGCTGCTGGCCGAGGTCTTCGGCGCCGAGGGGATCGACGTCCGGACCGGCACGTCCGTCGAGTCGGTGCGCCACGACGGCGAGCGCTTCGCCGTGGAGCTGTCCGCAGGGGAGCCCGTGATCTCCGAGCGGCTGCTGGTGGCCGCCGGCCGCCGGGTCGACCTGGCGACGCTGAACGTGGCATCCGTCGGCATCGACGAGTCCGCCCGCGCCCTGCCGGTGGACGATCGTCTGCGGGTGGTGGGGACCGAGCGGACGTGGGCGGTCGGGGACGTCACCGGCAAGGGTGCCTTCACCCACATGTCGATGTACCAGGCGGACATCGTGGTCAACGACATCCTGGGACGTGAGGTGGTGCCCGCCGACTATCGGGCGGTGCCCCGGGTCACCTTCACCGATCCGGAGATCGGGTCGGTCGGGCTCAACGAGGGCGAGGCGCGTCATCAGGGCCTCGACGTCCGGGTGGGCAGGGCCGAGATCCCCTCGTCCACCCGGGGGTGGATCCACAAGGCCGGCAACCAGGGGTTCATCAAGTTGATCGAGGACGCGGGCCGCGGCGTGCTGGTGGGCGCCACCTCTGTGGGCCCGTGGGGCGGCGAGGTCCTCGGACTGCTCACCCTGGCCGTGTACGCCGAGGTGCCGACCGACCGGCTCCGGCACATGATCTACGCCTATCCGACGTTCCACCGGGCTGTCGAGGCCGCGGTCAAGGACCTCGGCGAAGCCTGAGCCACCCGGGGTGACAGCCCGGTCCCTGGCCCGGCGACCGGATCCGGGCCTTCAGGCCATCAGGCCCGGCGGGCCAGGGTCAACAGGAACTCGTCGCCGTCCGAGGGCCACATCGATTCGACCACGAGGCCGTAGCCGCCCAGCTCGGCAGCGAGGGGCCCGGGCGAGAACTTGGTGCTGATCTCGGTCAGCATCTCCTCTCCCGCAGCGAATTCCACGTCGAGATCGAGGTCGGCCACATGGATGTGCTGCTCCTCGGTGGAGCGCAGCCACATCTCGATACGGTGGTCCACCTCGTTCCAGCGGGCCACGTGCTCGAAGCGGGCCGGTTCGAAGTCGGCCCCGAGCTCGCGGTTGAGCACGTGGAGCACGTTGCGGTTGAACTCGGCGGTCACTCCGGCGGCGTCGTCGTAGGCGTTGACCAACCGTGCACGGTCCTTCACCAGGTCGGTGCCGAGCAGCAGCCGGTCGTCGGACGCCATCGCCTCGCCCAGGTCGGTGAAGAAGCGCCGCCGCTCCTCCGGGTCGAGGTTCCCGATGGTGCCGCCGAGGAAGGCGAACAGGCGCGTGCCGTCGATGGGCAGGTGGCCGAGGTGCCGGTGGAAGTCGCCGACCACTGCGTTGACCTCCAGGCCGGGGTACTCCTGCGACAGGGCGGTGGCCGCCTCCCACAGGGTGGTGTCGCTGACGTCGAGGGGCACGAACCGCCGCAGGCGCCCGGTGGACTGCATGGCATCGAGGAGCAGGCGTGACTTGTGGCAGGTTCCCGCACCCAGCTCGACGAGGACGTCGGCCAGCGATGCGGACACGATGTCCTTGGCGTGGGCGTCGAGGATCGACCGCTCGGCCCGGGTCGGGTAGTACTCGGGCAGGCGGGTGATCTCGTCGAACAGCCGGCTGCCCCGATCGTCGTAGAAGTAGACGGGGGGGATCTGCTTGGGCCGGGAGGTGAGGCCCGCCCGGACGTCGTGCTCGAGCGCCCGGCGGAGGTCGCTGCCGGACAGGTGGACGTCGATGGTCGGGGTGATGACGGAGCTCATAGCGGTCTGCTTTCTCGGGCGTCCCTCGGATGCGGTGGTGGTCGCTGGTGCGGTGCCCCGGCGTCAGGCGTCGCGGGCCAACCGCAGGCCGGCGAAGACCCAGCGGGCCGAGGCAGGGAAGAAGTTGCGGTAGCTCGTGCGGATGTGATCCGGCGGGGTCACGCAGGACCCGCCGCGGAGCACGTACTGGTTGACCATGAACTTGCCGTTGTACTCGCCCACCGCACCGGCGGGGATCTCGAACCCCGGGTAGGGGCTGTAGGCGGAGGAGGTCCACTGCCAGACGTCCCCGAAGGGACTGGCATCGGCAGCGGAGACGGCGACCGGGCTCGGATGCAGGACGCTCCGATCCAGGAGGTTGCCTCCGGTGGGCCGACCGGCGGCCGCGACCTCCCACTCGGCCTCGGTGGGCAGGCGGTTGCCGGCCCACCGGGCGAAGGCGTCGGCTTCGTAGTAGCTGATGTGGCAGACCGGCTGGGCCGGGTTGAGCGGGATGGGGCCGCCGAGGGTGAACTCGCGCCAGGCGCCGTCGGCCCGTGACCAGTAGAGCGGGCACTCCCACCCTTCCGTCCTCACGGTTGCCCATCCGTCGGACAGCCACAGTTCGGGACGTCGGTAGCCCCCGTCGTCGAGGAAGGCCAGCCACTCCCCGCACGTCACCGGCCGGTCCGCCAGGGCGAACGGCTCGACGTACACCCGGTGGCGCGGGAACTCGTTGTCGAAGCCGAAGCCCTGACCCTCGTGGCCCAACAGGCAGATACCCCCGGGGTGGGAGGTCCACGTGGTGGACCCCGGCACGCTCGGAGGGGACAGCTCGATCCGGTCGTAGGCGGGAAGCATGGGATTGCGGGACAGCACATGCTTGATGTCCATCAGGAGGAGCTCCTGATGCTGCTGCTCGTGCTGGATCCCCAGTTCGACCAGTGACGCGGTCGGATCGTCAAGTCGACCCTCGAGCAGCGAGCCCATGGCCCGGTCGACGTGCACGCGGTAGTCGGTGATCTCCTGGATGCCCGGGCGTGAGACCAGCCCCCGCTCGTGTCGCGGATACTGGGCCCCGACGGCCTGGTAGTAGGAGTTGAAGAGGTAGCCGTAGTCGGGATGGAACTGCCGGTACCCGGCGAGTCCCGGAACCAGCAGGAACGTCTCGAAGAACCACGAGGTGTGGGCCCGGTGCCACTTGGTCGGGCTGACGTCGGGCATCGACTGGACGGTCTGGTCCTCGGCCGACAGCGGCCCTGCCAAGTCTTCGGTGAGTGAGCGGGTGGCGACGAGCCGCTCGGCGAGCATCCGGTCTTCCATTCTCGCCAGCAGATCGGCCATTCCCGCTCCTCCTGGTTTGCGTTCGGGGCCTTCGACAAGGCTTGCCGACGAGCTCGGCCTGGCTCCACCCGGAGAACTTACCCGGTCGTGCTCCGCACCGACCGCTCACCCCCCGGCCGGACAGGTTCGGGCCAACAGAGCCGGCAGTGGGTATCGAACCCACGACCTGACGATCACAGGTGGCCTCCCGGCCGTCGCCCGGCGTCGCCACAGATCCCAGGATGTCTCTTTTCACCTGTTCAGAAGGGTTGGTCCCAGTGACGGCCGAGAATCGGTGAACCGCCACGCGACGGCGTGAGACGCTGCTGTTGGGTGGACGTTGGGTTGAACGGGGCCAATTCGGGCACTCAGACGACCGAAAATCGCCAGTTCGCGACGATCGCATCTGGCTCCTCAGCAGTCGAGCCACCTCCGCCCATGGCGGACCCCAGTCTCTGCAGGTCCGCTGCGCGCCACATCGAGGCAGAATGGGGAGACGGCCGTCATCGATGTTTCGGAAGAGCGCCGCAGACGCCGTAGGGCAGGAGACCCGCGCTTGTCGGAAGAAGGGCGGTCGGTGCTCGCCCGGATGACGACCGGAGATCTTGCGAACGAGTTTCAGGCCGCACTTGATGCGCATCTCGCATCGGATCCGATCCTTGGCGGCCGCGACGACTCGGACTGACGCGCGAGTAGCTATCTCGCTGTGATCGTGGTCGACGAGTACCTGGCGGTGCGCGTGGTGGGTGGTAGCTGGCCGTCTGGTCTGCCAGACACCGAAGACGTGCTGCTCCCGACCAGCCGGCACCGGCGTCTCCTCCAGAGGGTTCATGCGCCCGGCGACGGGCAGCTCTCCCGACCGTTGGCCACGCTGAGCCCTGCGGACCGAGACACCCTTCGCTTTCCCCGTCCTGAAGTGCTCCAGGTCGCGGATCCACGACCTTCTCCCGACAAGGCTGCCGAGATCGCGGCTCGCTTCGGCGGAACCGGATGGCTCGCCGCCGAGACCCTTGCCGCCGGTATCACGTACGGGCGGGAATTGTGGTTTGGCACGGAACCAATCGTCGTCGGATGGCCGAGTCGGCCCTGACCGTGGGCTGTGGGGTCAGCGACCTCTGCTGCCCCGCTTCGATCCAGAGGTGGGAATGGGATAGGCAGCCACGAGGAGCTTCATGAGCTTCGGGAATGTGGAAGTGAATCGACCCTTTCCCCATTCGAGGTCGGGCTCGTTCGCCATGGCCTGGCTGAGCACTCCGACGATGAGAATCGAGACGAGGTAGACGGCCTCATCGGAGTCGGCTCCGGGACCGAGCTGTCCGGCGGCGACAGCGTCAGCCATGGCGGCGCGCTGGAGGGCGACCATCTCTACGCTGGGGGCGAACGCCCCGGAGGAGGGCTCGAAGCTCGGGACGGGGCGCCAGAACAGGAGCTGTGCCGTCGCCCGGTTAGCGAGTGCCCAGCGCCCGCTCGCCTCCAGCCCGGCCGTTAAGGCGGCCAGTCCGGGTTCTGCATCGGTCATGGCTTGACGCATGACCTCGAGGTGCTCGAATTGACCGCGCAGAAAGATCGCGTCATAGACGGCCATGAGGGAAGGGAAGTACTTGTAGAGCGAGGGGGGCTGCACCCCGAGGCGGCGGGCCACCTCCGCCAGACTGAGGCCGTTGACCCCCTCCTCGGCCATCACGTCCTCGGCAATGTCGAGGATCTCCTCGATGGTCTCCTGGCGACGTCGGGCCCGCCGGTCAAGCGGTTGCGGCGTCTGGCGCTCTCCTGTGGCCGCATCGCTCTTCACATAAGAGATCTTAGCAGATCCTAGGCTTGACAGCTAGAGCTAATGGTCGTAGCTTAGATACAGCGGATGCTAAGCACGACAAGGGAGGACCCGATGGCCCCGAGAAACCAACGGTGGTGGCTGACCCAGGACGACGAGCAGGTCGTCATCAACGCCAGCCCCGAGCGCTTGTACCAGATGGTCGCCGACCTGCGCCGAATGGGTGAGTGGAGCCCCGAGTGCCAGCACGTTGAATGGGAGGATGGCGCCACGGGGCCAGCCGAAGGCGCCAGGTTCGTCGGCCACAACCGGGGCGGCCCGCGGGGTCTCATGCGCTGGTCTCGTCGCGGCCGCGTCCTCACCGCCGACGTCGGACGCGAGTTCGCCTTCGTCACCGAGGAGGGCGGCCACGAGTCCACCGTGTGGCGCTACCGCTTCCAGCCCGTCACCGGGGGCACTCGGGTCACCGAGTCCTACGACGTCAAGCGGATCCCGGTCTGGGCTCGGATAGTGGACATCCCGACCAACCGGCACCGCGAACTCCTCGAAGGCATGCGCCACACGCTCCAGCAGCTCAAGACGGCCGCCGAGGCCGCGAGCTTGGCGAGCGACCAGCCGTGACCCTGAACGTTGCGCCCGGCGGCTATCTACTCGATGCCGGATCGGGGGAGCCGCTCTGGTTCTCCGGAGGTCTGCTCACGTACAAGACGACCGGTGACCAGACGTCCGGAAACCTGGCGGTGGCCGAGATGCACGCACCGCAGGGCTCGGGCTCGCCGAGCCACCGGCACCACCATGAAGACGAAGCGTGGTACATCCTCGACGGCGATCTCACCTTCTGGCTCGGCGACGAGCGGCGCACCGCTTCCACCGGTGACTTCGTGTTCGGTCCCCGCATGGTTGAGCACCGCTTCCGCGTCGACTCGACCGAGGCCCGCTTCCTCTTGTTGCTCACCCCCGCCGGATTCGAGGACTTCACCCGAACGTGTGGATCCCCGGCGAGTTCGTTGACCCTGCCACCCCCGGGCCTTCCCCCACGAGACGCCAGGCTCCTCGCCACCGCTGCACGAACCCACGGGCTCGACATCCTCGCACCCTGACGAACATCCACCCACCAAGGAGAAGAATCATGGTCACCACCTACAAGGCCGCAACCGACATCGACGTCCTGACATCGAGCTTCCCGATCCCGGGCTTCGGCCTCATTCCCATCAACGCCTTCGTCCTCCACGGTCCCGAGCCGGTGCTGGTCGATACCGGAGCAGTAGTGGACAGCGACGAGTTCATGACGGCGCTTCAGTCGGTCATCGACCCGTCCGACCTCAAGTGGATCTGGCTCACTCACACGGACTTCGATCACATCGGAACGCTGCATCAGTTACTCACCGAGAATCCGAGGCTCCGTGTGATCACCACGTTCCTCGGCATGGGCATCATGACTACTTCCGCGCCGTTGCCCATGGACAGGGTTCACCTGTTGAACCCTGGACAGACGATCACCTTGGGCGACCGCACCCTCACCGCTGTCAAGCCACCCGTGTTCGACAACCCATCTACGACCGGCTTTCGCGACGAGAAGTCGGGCGCATTCTTCAGCTCAGACTGTTTTGGCGCACTGCTACAGGCAGTTCCTGAGCGGGCTGATGACCTCTCGGACGACGAACTGCGGCAGGGTCAGGTCCTCTGGGCCACGATCGACTCCCCATGGGTCCACAAAGTCGACCCCGCCGCGCTCGCGAAGGAGTTGAACCAGGTCCGCGAGATGAACCCCACGATGGTGCTGAGCAGCCATCTGCCGGCCGCCTCGGGCGCCATGACCGAACAGCTGCTGGACTCGCTCGGTGCCACACCGACTGCGCAACCGTTCATCGGTCCAGATCAGGCAGCGCTGGAGCAGATGTTGGCCCAGATGACGGCAGGAGCGCCTCAGTAGCTCTGGTGTCCGCGAGCCTCACCGCCGGGTCTGCTCGGGAAGGGCTGCGCCCGCGGGAGCACGTGCGTGCCATCGAGAGCGCGAAGAAGCCCGAGACGCGCTCACGACGGATCGAGGCAGCAGTGGCGAACCTGCGAGATCCCGAGTCAACGACAGGCTGAGCGCCTCGCTCCGAGACAAGAGCGACGAAGCCATCAACCGACTTACGGAAATAGCCTTCCGTGAGACTCGCCCACTGTCCCATGCCGGATGGGCGGCCTAGTGCGGTAGGTCACTCCATAACCGAGCCTGGCGCCCCGACCCGGTGCCAGAACTTCCGTCACCTGATTGCGTCGTAGTCAGGGCGCATCAACATCTCAGGATTTCACCCGGGCACGGACCACGTCCATGGTGGCCAGCACGTCTGGGTCGGCGATCAGCTCGACCTCGCGTACCAGTCCAGCCTCGACATGGAACACGAAGGCCACCTTGACCGCCCCGGCGTGGAACCAGGCGGCGCCGAGTTCGCCGTCGATCGTGGCAGGCACTGCCCCACGGGCGCCGTTGAATCGTGCGGCCACTGCGGCTGCACCGTCGTATTCCGGATCCGTTCCCATCTGCTGCCCCACGCGGTCGGCCCGCATGACGGCGTCGGGTGCGAGCAGCCTCAACAGGTCCGCGAGATCCCCGCCGCGGGCTGCGGTGAGAAACGCTTCGACGACCCGGCGGCCTTCGGCACGGGCGGCCTGCGGTGCGGCCGGCTCTGGCGTTCCCTGCACCTCACGCCGTGCACGGCTCGCCAACTGACGTACGGCGGTACCTGAGCGCCCCATGACCGCGCTGACCTCGTCGAACCGATACCCGAAGACATCGTGCAGGACGAACGCCGCCCTCTCGGCCGGCGCCAGGGCGTCGAGGACGACCTGCATCGCGTCATCCACCCTTTCGGCGAACAGCGCCTCGGCCTCCGGGTTGACTGGCGAGGGCTCGGCGACGGGCGCCTCTGTCTCGGCTACCGACCTGGTACGCCGCTTGCGCAGATGGTCCAGGCACAGCCGGGTGACGACGGTTGTCAGCCAGGCGGGCGCGTCGTCGATGGCTTCGGTACGGGAGAGCCGAAGCCATGCCTACTGCAGTACGTCGTCCGCGTCGGCATCTGACCCCAGTATCCGGGTGGCGATTGCAATCAGTCGGGGCCGCTTGGCGTCGAAGTCGGTCGCTTCCATCGTGGTCACATCATCTTGACGTGCGCCGCCTCCGGAATGTGACCGCAACGGTCGTTGTCACCCCCAGCGACTTGCCTACGTCATAGGGGCATGAACACTGTAGGACCCATCGTCTACGCAGCCCGCCATCTCGAAACCGCCAAGGAGATGCACGCCGCCTTTGTCGAGGCCGAGCCTTGCCTGACCGCTACCGTGGCTCTATGAGCAGCCCGCGAGTGCCCGGTGGGGTGGTGCACAAGCTTCCAGGAGACCTGCGCAAGGCGCTGATCGCCAACCCCACAGCACTTGATGCCTGGACGGACATCACGCCTCTGGCTCGCAACGAGTTCATCTGCTGGGTCGAGGATGCCAAGCAGGAGACGACCCGAGAACGCCGCATTCGCCGGACACAGGAGGAGCTGGAGGAAGGCCAGCGTCGGCCCTGCTGCTGGCCAGGGTGCACGCACCGCGAGCGCACCGGCAGGTAGCAGTCGGGTGGTGCCCCCTGCCGGCTGTGGGCGCGTTATCGACGGACGTGCGCTTGCCGCCCGCTAACCGCCCATAAACGGCACTTTGAGGCGGCCCTCCGGCGCTGTTTCGGGCGGATCCACTGTCCTCTCGGGTTTGTTCAGGCGCAGGACTCCTGTGAGTGAGGACCTTTGCCTCTAACTGGCCTTAGCCGCCGGTGTCACGCT
>Ga0209385_1001296_pt1 | contig 10594 bp, 11 predicted proteins | sample NGEPerB_FD_184506 | JGI IMG/M metagenome (GOLD analysis project Ga0209385, IMG submission 184506) | Arctic peat soil microbial communities from the Barrow Environmental Observatory site, Barrow, Alaska, USA - NGEE PermafrostAB12-B... | ecosystem: Environmental > Terrestrial > Soil > Wetlands >... | reverse complement strand
ATACAGTGATCATGAAATTTTTCTTAAGTATTATATAACGGAGAATTATTTCAAAGCGGAAAAGACCGATACAAATGAAATGGTTTGTGAAGATTCATGTGTTGAGTTTTTTGTTTCACCCGAAGACGACGGCATTTATTACAACATGGAGTTTAATGCAATCGGAACCTGTCTTCTCGGTGTTGGTACCGGCAGGGCAAACAGCAAAAGAGTCAGACCCGAAATCATTTCAAAGATAAGAAGACTTTCAACTGCCGGAACGGAGCCGGTCAGAGAGAAAGCCGGTGAATTTGCATGGATGATAGTCATTGCTATCCCCTTCGAGGTCTTTTTCCATCATCAGGTAAAAGATCTTAAGGGTAAAATTTTCAGAGCGAATTTTTATAAATGTGGTGATAAGCTTACGGTTCCCCATTATGTAACCTGGAATCCGGTTGGAACGCTGGAACCAGATTACCATCAGCCTGAACATTTCGGGTTATTGAAATTTGTTTAATAACCGGGGTAAAAAGTGAGTGGTTAAGGGGTAGGAAACAAGAATAAAATGGAATTATTAACAACAAAATATTATAATTATGATTAAAGGTAATGCACTCATAGGACAATCGGGGGGCCCCACCTCAGTGATCAATTCCAGTCTGGCAGGAGTTATCGAAACTGCTTTATCCTCATCTGTCATAGGGGAGATTTATGGGATGCACTTTGGGATTGAAGGTTTCATGCAGGAATGGCTGTTCGATCTTGGACACCAGCCCCGTAAAATCATAGAAGGATTGCGTCAAACACCTTCATCTGCACTGGGATCATCACGTCATAAGGTTCAGGAGAAAGATCTTCCCATTATTCTTAATGTACTTAAGAAATATGGTATAAGATATTTTTTTCTTATTGGAGGAAACGATACTATGGATACGATCCATCGGGTTGAATCTTATTGCAGAAATGAGAAATATGAACTGACAGGAATCGGAATACCGAAAACCGTTGACAATGATCTCTTCGGAACAGATCATACTCCAGGCTTTGCTTCAGCAGCAAGGTCAAATATCCTGAATGTGATGCAGGCCGGAATTCTGGCTCGCGATATGCAGAAAGTTGACACTTTTGTAATTTATCAGACGATAGGCAGAGATGCCGGATGGCTTGCTGCGGCAACAGGCCTGGCAAGAAAAAATGAGGAAGATGCCCCTCATCTTATCTATGCACCGGAGTTTCATTTTGATAGTGAAAAATTCCTGAAGGAAGTTGATGCATGCATTAAAAAATATGGGTGGGTTTCAATTGTTTGCGGAGAAGGTTTGAAATATTCAGATGGAACACCCGTGAGTTCCGCAACTGTGAAAGATAAATTTAATAATACTGAATTTGGTGCCATGGGCGGATCAAGTGTAGCGCTCAGCCTTCATAGAATTATAACAAATGAGTTTGGATACAGAGGTGAATTTCAAATAACAGAGTCCTTGATAATGAGCGACTTCGTCAGGTCATCAAAGATCGACCTTGATGAAGCTTATCGTTGCGGGGTTGAAGCAGTTAAACTAGCTGAGAAGGGTGAATCGGGATTTATGGTAAGTATTAAAAGAACTTCAAACCAGCCATATACAATAGAATTTGATAAAGTTCCTTTAAATAAGGTTGCTGTTTCTGCCAAACCGATGTCGGCCGATCTATTTAATCCGGAAGGAAATCATGTATCTCAGAAATTCATTGATTATATTAAACCGCTTGCAGGTGAATTGCCGGAATTTGTACGTCTCGAAAAATTATTTGTAAAAAGAAAATAAATAAAATCAGCCATGAACAAAGAATTTAATAAAGTAGTGCTTTCATTTCATGCACATCCCGATGATGCTGAAGCCTGGAACGCGGGGGTTCTGAAACTGTTGAAAGACAAAGGTTATAAGATCGTGATAGCGACGATGACATCAGGAGACCTGGGTGGTTGTAATATGACCATGGAAGAGACAGCCAAGGTTCGGATCGAAGAGGCAAAAAAAGCAGCTTCCGTACTTGATGCTGAGTATTATATGCTTGGAGGGACAGACGGATTTCTATTTGATACAAAAGAGATGAGACTGAAAGCGATATCTCTCATGAGAAAGGTCAAAGCAGGTATTGTATTCACGCATCTTCCATCTGATTACCATTCTGATCACAGGACAACAGCAAATATTGTTGAAACGGCGGCCATGGTATCTTCCCTTGGAACTGTTCCGGTCAAGGAAAAAGCTCTCGGGATCACACCTTTGCTTTATCATACGTCCCCTCTTACCCTGTCAGATCCCCTTGGTTCACAGATAGTACCACCCCATTTTTTTGTCGATATAAAAACGGCTATTGAAACAAAGAAAAAAATGCTCGGCTATCATATATCTCAGATTGAGTTAATGCAACACATGCATAAAATGAGTGATTTCTTCGGATATGTACTTGAAGGAAACCGCAACTACGGAAAAATGGTCGGGATTGAATATGCTGAAGTTTACTGGCAGCATCTCGGAGGGGGTTTTCAGAAAGAGACCCAGATACAGAATGATCTATCAGAATTTCTAATCAATAAAATCTAATAATTATGAAACTAACAGAGGAAAAGTATAATAAGTATGCCCTTGTAAGGGAAATGATGGAAACTCCGGCAATAATAAAATCCTTTAAGCCCGAAGCTGCTGCCAGGTTTGCTGAGCCAGTCAGGAAGCACAAAGGACTATTTCTTACGGGTGAGGGAAGCAGCAGGATTTTTCCGGCCAAAAGAGCAATTTATGCATCTCACAAAAAGGGATTGACTCTGCCTGTTGTTACGGAAGGATGCACTCAGGCTGAAGAGTACAATCTGAAAGACTATACGGTTTTTGCAGCTTCAAATTCAGGGCAGACCAAAGAGGTTGTGCGCTTAACAACTTTATTGAAAAAGCAGAAACATAATGCGGTGTTTGGACTTACTGCAAATCCGAAAACCAAGCTTGAAGAAATTGCTTCAGATACGCATGTTCTTATTTGTGGAAAAGAAAATGCTGTTGCAGCTACCAAGTCAGTGGTTGAACAGGGTCTTTTCTATGACTCACTGCTCAGAATTGTGAATGGAGAAAAGATGGAAGGACTGAATGTACTTGCTGAGAAAACAGAAGAAGCTCTGACATTAAAAATTGATCCGGCTATTACAGGAATAATCAGGAAAGCAGGCACGATATACTTTGCAGGAAGGAATAATGGTGTTGCTGAAGAACTGGCTTTGAAGACCAATGAGATCACAAGGAAGAAATCAGCATTCCTCGAAGGAACATTCGCTGTTCATGGCATAGAAGAGGTGATGGACAAAAACGAAGTTCTGATCTGGATCGAACCATTTGCCACTGAAATGGAAAAATTTAACGAGTGCCTTGTAAAAGGTGTAGGAATGAATATCATTGCAGTTTCCACAAAAAAAACAATGTTCCCGACAATAATAATACCTGATGGTGGACAATATGCCGAATATGTTCAGCTTGCAGCTGGATGGAATATTCTGGTCGAAACCGGGATATCTCTCGGGATTGATCTAGATAAACCAACCAGGGCACGTAAAGTTGGGAATGAGTATATTCCGGAATAAAGCAGATCTAAATTAACCTCACTAAGTTAAAAAGTTATATCTTGGTTGGGAAAATCATAAGCAATAATCAGACATGGCAAAGAAAGAAGTAGCAGTTGGCATAGATATAGGCGGTACAAATACGGTCTTTGGTTTTGTTGACAGGGAGGGTAATATTCTTGGGGAAGACAAGTTAAAGACTACACATTATGATGAAATTGAAGTATTTGTAGCGGCACTGTATGAAAAGATACAGGTTACGGGTCAGAAAATAGGCAATGGTACCGAAGTAATAGGATTTGGAATAGGTGCCCCTATGGGAAATATAAATAAAGGAACAATTGAACATGCTGCAGGCCTTCCCTGGAAAGGGATTGTTCCTCTCGCTGAGATTTTTAACAGGCATACGAATCTTCCGGTAGTTGTAACAAACGATGCCAATGCAGCTGCAGTGGGTGAAATGGTATACGGTGGAGCTAAAGGAATGAAAAATTTTGTTGTTATTACTCTTGGCACTGGTCTTGGAAGCGGGTTCGTAATTGACGGGAAACTTGTATACGGGCACGATGGCTTTGCCGGGGAGATAGGACATACTGCAATCAGGCCGGGTCCTTCAAACCGCGACTGCGGATGTGGTAGAAAAGGCTGTCTGGAAACTTATGTATCTGCAACAGGGCTAAAAAGATCTCTTCTGAAGATAATGGCTGACAGCAATGAACCAAGCGAGCTGAGGAAATTGAGTTTTGAGGAACTTGATGCCGAAATTATACATGATGCAGCTAAACGTGGCGATTATATTGCAAAAAGAGCATTTACACATACAGGAAGAATGCTGGGCTTTAAACTTGCAGATGTAGTGGCACATACCAATCCTGAAGCAATATTCCTTTTTGGAGGTCTTGCTCTTGCCAAAGACCTTATTTTTGAACCGGCAAAAGAATATATGGAAGAAAACCTTCTCAGTATTTATAAAGGGAAAGTGAAGCTTCTGCCCTCTCAGTTAAGTACCCATAATGCGGCAGTGCTTGGTGCAAGTTCACTTGTATGGACTAATAAGGAATCGAAATAAATAAATATCTGTGGATATGGCAAATTTCCCTGCAGTATTGAATCATATTCTTGGGGTTGTTTTTATTATAATAGTATTTGCACTGGCTTACGCTTATCTTAAACCGCATGAACTTCATAAACGAAGGCTTGTATCCACGCTTCTTCTCAAGGCCAGTTATCTGACTTATTTGTTGGTTCTTCTTATTGTAATTTATCTGGCAGCGCTCGTAAAAGGAGGGTTGGAAAAAGTGTTCATGGGTATTGAATTTTTTGGATTTCTGGTTGTGCTTTTTGTTCCGACAATTGGCATATTTGCCAGGAAACTCGGTCAGTTCAGCAAGAAAAGAGAAGGCTATAATTACTTTTTTACCGTGGTAAATGTTCTTTCAATAATAGCTATTCTTGTGATGTATTTTATTTAAAACCCTAATTTATGATACAGGAACGTTTAATCGGGTATATTGAACAGAGTATCAGGCAAAACTGGGAAATTGAAGCTTTATCGAACTATAAAGAAAAGGGTCATTCCTATAAGGAGATAGCTGAAAAGATTCTGAAAATTCATATTCTCTTTAAAGGATCGGGAATAAAAGAAGGGGATAAGATTGCTCTTGTCGGACGAAATTCAGCAAACTGGTGCATAACATACCTGGCAACGGTAACCTATGGTGCTGTAATTGTACCGATACTGCCCGATTTCAAACCTGTTGATCTCACAAATATTATAAACCATTCTGATTCCAAACTTCTTATTGTTGATGACAAAATCTATGATCTCTTAGATATAAGCAGTATGCCTGAGATTATCGGAGTATTCTCTCTTGATGACTTTAGAATTATAATTTCAGGAAACCAGGCAGTTAAAGAAATTTTTTCTTCGCTGGAGGGAAAATATTCAACAGCATTTCCTGTGCTGAGGAAGGAAGATATTAAGTTCTCTGATATATCAAACGATCAGCTCGCAGTGATAAGCTATACTTCAGGAACAACAGGCTTTTCAAAAGGAGTGATGATAACTCATAACAGTCTTGCTGCCAACGTTAGGTATGCTCAGAATAACATGCCCTTAAAACCGGGCGATCCTCTCGTGTCATTTCTTCCTCTTGCCCATACGTACGGATGTGCATTCGAATTTCTTTTTCCATTTACAATCGGTTGTCATATTACAATCCTGTCAAAAACTCCGTCGCCTCAAATAGTAATTCAGGCATTTAAGGAGATTAGGCCAAGGCTTATTTTATCTGTTCCTCTTGTTATTGAAAAAATATTTAAAAAACAGTTGTTGCCGGTAATAAGCAAGCTGCACATGAAAATATTGCTTGCTATTCCCTTGTTGAATAAAATACTTTACAAAAAGATAAATAAAAAGCTGGTTGAAACGTTTGGCGGAGAATTTAAAGAAATAGTAATAGGGGGAGCTGCATTTAATCCTGATGCAGAGAAATTCTTTAAAAAGATCAGGTTCAGGTTTACTGTAGGATATGGGATGACTGAATGCGGACCACTGATAAGCTATGCTTCCTGGGATACAACTAAGCTTGGCGCTTCCGGAAGAGCAGTCGATACATTGGAAGTTACAATAGACTCTCCTGATCCCGAAACTATTGTTGGTGAGATCATTCTGAGGGGAGAGAATGTGATGACAGGGTATTATAAGAATGAAAAGGCAACACTTGAAATGATTGATGATAATGGATGGATGCATACAGGCGATCTTGGAATAATTGATAAGGATGGCAACATTTTCATTAAAGGAAGAAACAAAAGCATGATACTCGGGCCATCAGGCAAAAATATTTATCCCGAGGAAATTGAAGCGGTTATTAATAATAAGGAATATGTAGTGGAATCTGTAGTGATTTCAGTGGATAATAAATTGATTGCACTGGTTTTTCCCGATTATGAAATGATGAAAAGGGATAATTTATCTGAAGAACAACTCAATGAATTTCTTGACAAAACCAGGAGAGAGGTAAATGAGAGATTACCTGAATTCATGGCTGTTAGCAAATTCAGGATACATCACGAAGAATTTGCAAAAACACCAAAGAGGAGCATAAAAAGATTTCTGTATACGAAAGAATAGCCCCCTGCCCTAAATGTACTCACCCCCTGGCCCCCTCTCTGCATTGCAAAGAGGGGGTGCAATGAACCAGATCCTAGTTTGTTTCCACTCTTTAGGAAGTAGAGAGGGGGATAAAAGGGGGTGAGTACATGAATCCGGAAAGAAGGTCAAAAGAGAGTTGGAATTTTTGGATAAAGATTAAAACTGTTTTTATGGATCTGTACGTAGTAATTGTTGCGGCGGGAAGCGGGAAAAGGATGGGCGCTGAAATTCCCAAACAATTTCTGGAACTTGCAGGAAGGCCGGTTCTTATGCATACGATTGAAAGATTCAAATCATTCAATGATGCAATAGAAATTATTACAGTGCTTCCTGAAAACCAGCTCCGTTTTTGGATTGAACTGCAGAAAAAACATAACTTTTCGATTCTCCACACTCTTGTCAAAGGCGGTTCAAACCGGTTTTATTCTGTGAGGAATGGACTTAAATTTGTAAACAGTCAGGCATTGGTAGCTATTCATGACGGAGTCAGGCCTTTTGTAAGTATTGATACGATTAAAAAATGTTTTGAGACTGCTGAAAAACTCGGAAATGCGATCCCGTCAATTTCTCCGACCGAATCTCTCAGAATGATAACAGAACATGGAAGCCTTCCGGTTAATCGCTTGCAGGTAAAACAAATTCAGACCCCACAGGTGTTCAGCTCCGGGTTGATCAAGAATGCATATCTGCAGGAGTATAGTCCTGATTTTACTGATGATGCCACTGTGCTTGAAAAAACGGGAGAAAAAATCAACCTTATTGAAGGCAATCGCGAAAATATTAAAATCACCAACCCAGAAGATCTGCTCATCTCAGCAGCGCTTTTACAATCAATCTCCTGAGGCTTAACGGCACAAGGGCACAACGGCGCAAGGGCTCAGAGGCTTTGAAGGAATGTAGTATCTATTTTATACCGATACCATTGCACCATTGTGCCGTTGCGCCTTATTTTATATCTTGCAATACATTTGAATTGGGATAAAATGTTTGAAAAAAAGATATTTGATTACAAAGGACTTGAAGTGAGAGTTACTGATTTTGCGAATGATGGTATTCTGGACATTCTCAATCATGCTGTTCAGGGCTCTGAAGGGGGATTAAGATTTTCATTGCAGAATATTGCGCCACGTATTGCTGCATATAGAGATCAGATCAGATTTGTCTCACTATACAAGAAAAAACAGATAATGGGAACGGTTGGTTCTTGTTTCCGCGTTTCAGGACAAGGGAACCTTCGATACCCTGCTTCATATCTGAGGTACCTTACCTTTCAGTCAACTTATCAATCAGATTCCGGGTGGAGGAGACGAAGGAAAGCCCTTATAAAACCTGAGAGAGACGATAGTTTCAAACAAAAAACCCTGGAAATATTCAGTAAACCGCATTTGTTGGATCTCAATAATGTATTCGAGGGAGACAAACATATTATGTATGCTTTTGTGGAAAGCAAGAATGAAAGGTCTAAGAACCTTGTCCAACAGGCAGGATATGAGTACATAAGATCATTTCTCACAGTTGCATTCAGCAGGTTTTCACCTAAGTCAGATAGCCGTGTTACCAGATTAGCGGATGGCGAAAAATCCGGAATGGAATCGCTTCTGCAAGAATATTATCATGACTATTCTTTTTTCAATACGGACTTTGCTTTTTTCGGTGACCGGTACTACGTCTTGAAAATTGGTAACGAGATCATCGCAGGAGTCAACGCTATTCCATCGGTTTACAAGGTTTATGATATCCCCGGAGTATGGGGGTGGGTTATAATGAAGGTTCTTCCCAAAACTCCTTTTTTCCGGAGATTATTCCGTCCCGGAGAATTCAGATACATTGTCTTTGATGCAATCTACTGTAAAAAAGGGCATGAAAATCTTCTGGGAAAACTCTTTGAAGCCGTCTGTGCTGCAGAAGGATTTAATACCGGACTTACCTGGCTCGACGATCATAGCCTGCTCTATGATAAATTGAGGACCGTTGTAAAAATGGGAGCGCTTAACAGGATGCTGAATGCAAAACCCGGATTGGTATATTCCAGGTTTATAAATCTGTCAGAAAAAGAGAAGGAGTATTTTTATAATGCACCTGCATATATTTCAGGATTTGATTTTTCCTGAGAAGGGCTCTTTCATTATTTCCAGACCTGAGCTTAAGATTGCTTCGTCGCTTCGCTCCTCGCAATGACAGTACATATAAGGTAATCTCAAGTTGTGGAAGAACTGACATAAGATAATTTCAGCGTCATTGCGAGGAGCGAAGCGACGAAGCAATCCCATAGATGAACCTGATAATTAATTAAATAAACATATTGTAATGAAAAAGTTTCGCATACATTATTTTCAGCATGTTCCTTTTGAAGGATTAGGAAGTATCGGAGAATGGATTTCTATGAATGGCCATTCTCTTACAGTCACAAAATTATTTGAAAATCCTGATTTTCCTGAAATCTCTGATATAGACTGGCTTATTGTCATGGGTGGTCCGATGAATGTTTATGACGAGGAACAATTTCCATGGCTGAAGGATGAAAAGAGATTTATCCGGCAGGCAATAGATGCAGGTAAAACGGTATTGGGAATTTGCCTGGGATCGCAATTAGTATCGTCCGCCCTGGGAGCAAAAGTATATAAGAACAGGGAAAATGAAATCGGATGGTTTGATATTGAACTGACTTCACTGGCACAATCGGGCAATTTATTTTTTGATATGGGAAGCAGGATAAAAGTATTTCACTGGCATGGCGATACCTTTGATTTACCGGAAAATGCGATTCTCCTGGCTTCTTCAGACTGTACAAAAAACCAGGCTTATGTTTATAAAAACAAAGTGCTTGCTTTGCAGTTTCACCTGGAACCGACACTGGATTCCTTAATGGAGATGATTGAAGGCGGCAGGGATGAAATTACTACGGGGGAATATGTGCAAAATGAAAAAGAGGTGTTGAGAAATAAAAGGTTAATAGAACCGGGCAGAAAAATTCTGTTTACACTTCTGACCAGACTTGCTGAACAGTGATAATCAGGAAAGACTTAGCATCAATGGTTACTTATAAATTATGATGTACCGGTAAGCAGCCCACATTTTGATGAGCGTTACTTTAATGTTTAATGAAAATTGCTATTTTTGGGCTCATAACGGGACGTTAGCTCAGTTGGTTCAGAGCGCTTGCTTGACAGGCAAGAGGTCACTGGTTCGATTCCAGTACGCCCCACAAAAAAAATAAGCGCAAACAGACATATATTGACTGATTGCGCTTATAGTGGCTTCATATCCGTCCATGATGGGTAATTTAATATCCATTAAGATTAAACAGACCTCAGGATTCATTTTTACAAAGTTGACGGCATCCCGACCATCTGTAACATGATGAATTTCAATATTTAATGGTCGGAGGAATTCTTTTATAAGCATAAAGCTAACTTTATCATCTTCAACAACAAGAATAGGTTTTATTGACTCAACCGTTGAAGAAGAACTTATCTTTTGAGGTTGCTTGTTTGATGTCGAAAAATTTGAGGGAGCAATATATGGCAATGAAAAGAAGAAATCGGTGCCTTTTCCAAAGGTACTACTAAACCATATCTTCCCTCCAAGCAGATTAACTAATTTATCAGCTATTGACAACCCTATACCTGATCCTTCATTATTCATCCCGTGGTAATTGAATTTAGTAAAACGATCAAATACTTTTTTCTGATCTTTTTCGGGAATTCCTGTACCGGTATCTGATACTGAAAAAATGAATTCCCTGCCTATCTTTTCGCATCCGAATGTTATCGAGCCTTGTGAGGTAAACTTTATTGCATTATTAATTAAGTTTGATAATACTTGTTTTAGACGAAGTTGGTCAGATTGAAATATGAGATCTTATCCGT
>Ga0209385_1001292_pt1 | contig 10615 bp, 5 predicted proteins | sample NGEPerB_FD_184506 | JGI IMG/M metagenome (GOLD analysis project Ga0209385, IMG submission 184506) | Arctic peat soil microbial communities from the Barrow Environmental Observatory site, Barrow, Alaska, USA - NGEE PermafrostAB12-B... | ecosystem: Environmental > Terrestrial > Soil > Wetlands >... | reverse complement strand
ATGTGAGACTGAGATCCCTCGCTTTCGCTCGGGATGACAGTGCATATAAGGGAACAAGGGTAGTGATGGCGGTTCGCTGAGCGAACCGCCATCACTACCCCATTCTTCAAAAGCCGCTTGTCATTCCGAATGAAGCGCAGCGGAATGAGGAATCTCATGGGGTGGAGCAAATTTTGAAAAAACAAATTGTCATTCCGAATGAAGCGCAGCGGAATGAGGAATCTCATGGGGTGGAGCAAATTTTGAAAAAACAAATTGTCATTCCGAATGAAGCGCAGCGGAATGAGGAATCTCATGGGGTAGAGCAAATTTTGAGAAAAAATAAATTGGCATTCCGAATTGACCCAGCGGAATGAGGAGTCTCACCAACTATGGTGAAAATATTATAATTGATAATACCCTGTTGAACAATGAATCAAAGTAAGACAAATAATAATCTTCTCCTTTCCCGGTTACCATACCTGGTATTCTTTCTTGCATCATTCATATATTTCGGATTCTTTGGGAACTATATATTCTTTTATCAGGAAAAGTCCTCACTTTTCTTTTTTTCCTTAGATTTTCTGCGTGAAAATCTTCATCAGCCCGGTGGGTTTCTTATATGGTTTGGCAAATTATTTTCGACATTCTACTTTTATTCTCTTGCAGGCGCAGTAATCATTTCTGCTTTTCTGACTCTGATTGTAATATTGATATCAGAAATAATTTATGCTTTAAGCGGACATTATTCGAGACTTTTTTCATTGATAATCGGGGTATCTCTTTTCTATCTGCAAACAGATTACCGGTTTCTACTTTTCAATATCCTCGGGATATTAATTCAACTGGCTCTCTTCTGGTTTATATTGAAATACTTACATTTTATGAAAGGATGGACTGCCGTAATAATTGCTCCTTTAATTATTTATGCCACCGGCGGTTTTGCCTGGATTTTCCTGTTAATCGTAACATTATATTTCCTCTTTGATAAAGAAAATAAAGGATGGATCAGGCTTATTGCCCTGTGGTGTTTTGGTATTGCAACTTTTTATATATCAAAAGAATATCTCTTTTTCCAGTCAGGAAAAACTCTTCTGACATTTCCATTCTCTGATCAGAATACGGGCTTTCAGCAGGTTATTTTTATTTCTGTTGCCGGAATCATATCATTTATACCGATAATAGCTAAACTGAATTTCCGGCTTCACGACAAACTAAAGATCTCCGATTTTACTGTCAGTATTATTACCTCATTGATTCTGATCATGATTCTTTCAATCATAGGAATCCGAAGATTCGATATTAAAACAAAGCAATATTTTTATGTGGAAAACTTATTCTATCAGAAAAAGTTTAATGAAGTAATTGCTTTTAATAGTGCCAATCCACCGACAAATTCATTGACGATCTTTCTAAATAATATTGCTCTTTGTGAAACAGGAAAACTTAATGATATGCTTTTCCATTTCCTCCAGAGCCCCGATGGGAAGACTCTTTTCCTTAAATGGGATCTGGCTGGTGAGATCCTCAACCGGGGTGGCTATTTTTATTACACAATAGGAATGATCAATGAAGCTCACAGATGGGCCTTTGAGAATATGGTGATGAAGGGACATTCTCCGGAAGGATTAAAAATGCTTATCAGGACAGAATTGATAAATGGCAATTACAGTGTAGCTTCCAGGTATATAAGCCTTTTGAAGAAAACACTTTTTTATAAAACCGAGGCTGTATCATTTGAAAAACTGTTATTTAATGATGATGCAGTAAACCGGGATAGGGAACTTGGAGAAAAAAGGCAAAACAAGGTAGAAAAAGACTTTTTCTCAATAACAGATAATCCTTACATTAACATTGAACTGATTCTTGCATCCGATACATTGAACAGGAATGCATTTGACTATAAAGTAGCATACATGCTGCTGAAGAAAAACTATAAAGGAATAGCACATGAATTGCCTGAATTTGAAAAATTAGGATATAAAAGGTTGCCGGTTCATATTGAAGAGGCAGCGTTAGCCCTGGCTATCTCGAATAAGGGTGTTTTGCCTGATATGGGAAACCTTCACATAAGTCAAAACACAGAATCGAGGTGGAATCAGTATCTCACTGTACTTCAACAATATGATAACAATCTTAAGTCAGCGGAACCTGTATTAAAGAGGAGGTTCGGGGATACTTTCTGGTATTATGTTTTCTACAGGTAAGACTCCTTACAAAAGATATTGCCATTCTTTACACCTCCTTTTATTTCCCCACAAGGGGGGAAATCTGGCTTTCTCTGCACCCTCTTTTTAATTCCCCTCAAGGGGGAAAAGTTTCTTCATCCTGTTATAATTATTCAGAAATTTATTAATGATTTTTCAGTTTAGAGCCCTCCGTATTTTTTATTGCTCAGCGTGCCTTTGGTGTATAATTCAGTAGCTTTTGAATCATTGACAACATTTCTATCTCTTTTTTGTCAAGTTTCCTTGTCTTGCTTAGTTCATTCAATAATGCAGAGGAAGCATGGAGGTCGCTTTTATAACCGGTCTGGTCGCCCAATTGATATCGTATCCTTGATCTGTGAAAATAATAGGCATATTTACCCTGATCAATATGAATAGCATTATTTATGTCATACAACGCATTTTGCAGATTGCCAGTCTGCTGAAAAGTAAGGCTTCTGTTATAGAACATTGTTGCATTCTCAGGAAAATTACTAATAATTGTATTATATGAATCAATAGCCTGTGGCCATTGTCTCGAGGAACTTAAAATTATTGCTTTCTTAGCCAGTACAGAATAATTGAGTGGCCATATCTTCAAATAGTTTTCATACTCATTAAGCGCACTCTCTACATTACCAGTCTGTTCCATAATTTCAGCACGGTGAATCAGCAAAGGGGCATCCTGAGGGTATTTCTTTATCTCGTCCCCCAACAGCACTATTGCTTTGTCAAAATTGGCCTTACCCTTATCGGCAGATGAAGTATTCTTTAGGAAAAATCCTCGTTCCAGATAGCATTCATAATTATCAGGATCAACTGATACTGCTTTGTCGTAGTCAGCTTTTGCTGCATTGTTATCGCCTTTCAGCACAAATAAATTCGCCCGTGCAAGATAAAAATTCGTCTCATCGGGATACTTGTCAATTATTCCATTCAACAGATCAAGTGCCGGTCCGAATTGTTGAATATTCTGATAGGAAACAGCTAAATTGTATGATACCAAAGTATTATCAGGCTGAAGTTCCTGCATTTTTTTCAAATAGGGCAAAGCTTTATTCCATTGCCCCATCTTTTGATACGTTGCTGATAATAAATCATATGCGTTATAAATATCTGCATTTGATTTTAATACATATAAACCATCCTTCAATGCTCCATCATAATCATCCATAAGCAACCGCAATTCGCCACGCTTGATAAAAAGAGATATGTCCTCAGGGTTCTTCTGAATCTGCTTTTCAATCAGCCTTTTGGCAATTATCCTGCAATGTAAATCATCTGTTGACCTTGCCTTCCCTAAAATAATATTTAGCATTAGCATGTCTTTGTATGCGTCAAAAAAAGTACTGTCTGTTTTAATTGCCTTGTCAATATTAGCCATGGCGATTTTATACTCTTTTGAAGTAATGTTTAACGAGGCTGACCGGGTATAATACATGGCATTCTGGGAAAAATTATCAGTCATTTTCGTGAGATTACTGTACTTATCACTTAAAAATTCAGGAATATTAGCAGCTCTTTTGTCAAATGCCAGATTTTCGAGAAAGACCGGAGGTGAATCATTGCCATTCTCATCTATATGAGTAAGATATAATTGAGTATAAGGGCCCCTGTTTTTTGAAGAAAAAACAAGCCATTTGCTATTAGGGGACCATGAATGCCAGGAATTCATATTTTTGGTATTGCAGTTCATTAAACGTGGTGTCCCGCCACCCGCCGGCATGATATATAGTTTGCTGTCGTGCTGTAATAACATATAGTTTTCAGACTGACAAAACACCACCCACTTACCATCGGGTGAATACCGCGCAAAGAAATTGCTTTTACCATTATTGGAGGCACCCTCGACGGGTACGGAATTTCCACCCCTGCCTTCATTAAACTGGAGACGGTACAGGTCAAATTTAAATTCCTTATGCTTTGTAACGAATTCTTCTGCATCCTCTAAATTCAACAATAAGCTTTTTGAATTATCAATTTTAGAAGACATATAGCGGTTGGCCCTGGAAAACAATATTTCATGGTTATCAGGCGACCAGTTAGGATTGCTCTGAACATAATGCTTGTCTGAAGCTCCCGGAAGGGAGTAATACTTCTTTGCTGCCCTGTCATAAACAGCAATTATCCCCTTTATCGGGAAAAACAGTTGTGAATACTCCAGGTTATCTACCGCTACAAAAACAGATCGGTCTTTTACTGTGGACAACACGAATCTGCCATCAGAGGAAATCTGAGACAGCAAACCATATGTATATACTCCGTCTTCTTTTTTATAATCGTCCCAGGTGATTATTTTATCAAAAGTCATCTGAATAGTGTCTTTTATAGGTGCAATGATATATGATCCTTTGTCATTTGCATAATCAATATCCATGGCCAGAAGTCCGTTTTGTGAAAATGAATGGCAATTTGCACATACAGGCATATTGTCCAAAATCTTATGTGGTTTTCCACCGCTGATTTTACCCAAATACCATTCAATTTCACCTACATTCTTTACGGCATAACTAAACGGCAGAGGAACGGCTCTGTAAAAAACTGAAGCACCAACAGAATCCTCTGAAAAGGAAAAGGAAACCCTGCCGGATGAATATTTGGAGCCAGGAAAGCCTTTATGTTCACCAATTATTGTAAAGGAGACAGGATCTGTACCTGACATAGTTTTTATTTTATTCCAGACTGCTGAATCGGGCCTCCATGATGGCAATTCAACAATTTTGCGATATAACTCTTTCCCGCTTCGTGTTGAAAAACGTATATGCCAATGCGCCGGGGTATTCAGCGTATCCTTCCATAAAAATTCCGGCGCTGGAAATTCAGGAGGGAAAATTGTACCTTCTCCGGGATAATCAACAGTTATACCAAACGGATGGAGTTGGTTGCTAATTATTTTTTTAAACTGATCGTCAACATGCACATTGGTGCATGAGCATATAAAAATAACCAGGAAGGAAATAATCAATAGCTTTTGTAATAGCCCTTGATCCTGAAAGTTAATTGTTCTGAAATATTTTGACATGGTAAGTCGGTTTGTGAAATAAGCAGATAATCAAAACCTGGTGAAAAATGCATTAAATGTATCTTTCAACTCATGCACAATTTTGTGATGGCAAATTTTGATAAATTTATTGATATAACAAAATCATCCATTATTGGCTCTGTATGGGATAGCCTTACTAAAACTATATGTTATACGATTATTTATCTGCTAAGTGCCACGAAGGTTTAGAATAACCCTGCTGACAGGATCTGAATTGCAATAAAAAAATGGCAGGTCAGAGCCCGAAAGCCCTGCCTGCCACTTAAAAAACTGACCACTATTAGTACCCTGGATTCTGAATCAATTTAGTATTCTTGTTCATTTCACTCCTGTAAATCGGGAAGAAATAACATTTATTTGAGGCATCCCAAGCCCTAGTCTCTTCAACCAATAGCTGGTTCGAATAGATCGGGGCGCCCCATGTAGTACCATCTGGTTTACGATAATTTGTGGCAGTTGGAGTCACATATTTCACATCAACACGATGGGTAGGTTTATATGCATCCGGACCAACCACCCAGCGGCGTACGTCCCAGAAGCGATGGTTTTCAAATGCAAGCTCAACCCGACGTTCGTGTCGAACAGCAGTACGCATTGCAGTCTGCGAAAGGCCCGACGCTAAATTCGGTTGTCCAGCCCTGGTACGAATCATATTGATATCAGTTGTTGCATCAGCGAGGTCACTTCCTGTATTTTCCTCAATACATGCCTCAGCGTAGTTCAAAAGAACTTCAGCATAACGTATGTGACGGTAAGGCCTATCCTGCTTTACATATTGCGGGTCGAGTGTAGGATCAACAAATTTACGCAGATAATATCCGCTCCTTCCACCGTTCCAGTTCTCGATCGGCCCCTGACGGGTATCAACACCGGGGATAAGCTGAATGGTACCGGCCAGATCAGAATAAACATGGCCTACCTGAAGTCTATCCCATGGGTCAATACCCTGAACATCAACAGGGCGTTTTCTCCATGGAACACCTTCATACAGAATGGAAGCATAAAGACGGGCATCACGTTTTGCATAAGGATTTGCAATCTCGGCAGGATTGGTCCAGTCGAAAGATGAACCATCTTTCATGTCATACTGATCTACCATATCTCCCAGGGGAGTATTGTTGCCCCAGTTGTGGTAACCATTCGGTCCGCAATACTCAGCCGGATTGTAATCCGACCAACTTTGACCGGTTTTAAGCGTAAAATACTGAAGAAGGATGTCTTCTGTCTCATAACCGTAAGACAGAAAATAATTGACAAAAGTCTGGGCAATAGAATCACCCGGGGCAGGAGTTGCATGATACAGGCTAAATTGATTCAGATCTATTACTGCTTTTGCAGCAGCTTTGGCAGTCGTCCAGCGTGAAGCCTGAGATCCCGTTGTATATCCCAGTAGTTCCGGATTTGAATATCCGGGTGCATAAGAAGTAGTGTTATGCAGATCGCTGGCAGCATAGAGCAGTGTTCTTGCTTTAAGAGCAAGAGCAGCTCCCTTGGTTGCATGGCCGCGCCCATCACCTGTAAATGATGCAGGAAGATCCATGGCAGCGGTATCAAGCTGACCAGTAATATAGTTTATACAATCCTCATAAGAGTTCCTTGCAATATCATAATTCTGACCCAAACCATAAGGTTTGGTTATAATAGGCACACCACCATACATGGCTACCAGGTAATGATAGGTATAACCTCTGAGGAAATAAACCTCACCAATTGTACGGGTCTTTGTTGCATCATCAGGAAATACCACCGTTCCTACCTTTGAGAAGAACAGGTTGCAGGCCCTGACGTTAGCATAAAGTTGGTTCCAGAGATAATGGTAAGTATCCTGAGAAGATCCATTCGACTCCCAGCCGGTGATATTATCCTGGGTAACAACACATTTGTTAAAGTCGAAAACACCCCAGTCGGGAGTAAAGGATGTTTCATCAACATAATCAGTAAGCCGCGTAATACAGAAAGGATAACCTAACGCATTTTCATAGCAATTATTTACGAATGCTGCAGCAAGATTAGGATCCACCCAAACCGCTACATCTGAATACGAACCCAACGGTGTTGTGTCAAGAAATTGTTTTTTACAGGAAGTAGCAATCCCTATTAAAGAAATTGCACTTATTAGATATAATAATTTTCTCATATTACTTTAATTTTTAGAAGGTTAAAGTCACTCCAAGGTTTACAACTCTTTGAAGAGGGTAAGAGGTACCCTGATCTTCTTCGGGGTCTATTTCTTTAATCTTGCTCAGAGTTAACAGGTTCTGTCCGCTGAAATATACGCGAAGCTTCTCAACACCAATTTTCTTAAGGAGAGCTGATGGAAGGCTATATCCGAATTCCAGGCTTTTCAGACGAACATAGTCAGTCGAGAATTCCCAGAATGTACTGCGATTGGCGCCCGGTGACCAATACTCATTGCTGCGGTTGAAAACGCGAGGCCAGCTTGCATCTGTGTTTTCAGGTGTCCAGCGGTTCTTCACCCATGATTCATAATAGTTACCTATATCACCCGATTCAGGTGAAAGATATGCAATTGCACCTGCTGCTCCCTGGAACAAAACGCTAAGATCGAATTGCTTATATGTTAATACAGCATTAAAGCCTCCGATAAATGTTGGCATGCCTGTCTTTTTGTCCATGACCCTGTCGAGTCCGTCGATCTTACCATCATTGTTCACATCCTTAAAGATCAGGTCGCCCGGCTGAGTGCCTGCCCAATGTGGATAGGCTGCAATAGCAGCTGCATCTTTGAAAACACCGATAACCTGGTAAGCTAATTGAGAATTCATCGGGGAGTTCTGTGTTTTCTGATATTCGGGTATACCTGGAGTATCATAGTTGAAAACAACCTTGTTTTTTGCGAAACTGGCATTAGCAGAAATGTTATAACCAAAATCTCCCTTATTAGCATGATATGCTACTACTACTTCAAACCCTTCATTCTGGACCTTTCCTATGTTCTCAGGAGGAAGTAATGTTGTCATACCTGTACTTCCGGGTGTAACAGCTGAAGCCTGCCATAGGATACCTGTACGCAGGTTATAGAACACGTCAGCGTTAACTGTCAGCTTCTTATTCAGCAGATTAGCATCAAATCCAATATTTGACATGTTGGACACTTCCCAGGTACCAATTGGGTTAGGAACATTGTTTTCTGCGAGCATCTTGTTATTTACATTCTGCCCGAAAACATAGTTTTCGTTACTGAAACTATAAGTTGAAAGATATTGATATTCCTTCAAAGTGTTGGTTGAACTAGGAGTACCGAAATAAATTCTGTCATTCCCTGTCTGGCCCCAAGATGCACGGAGCTTAAAGTCATTGATGAAGGAAATATTATTTTTCCAGAAGTTCTCGTCAGACATACGCCAACCGGCTGAAACACCCGGGAAGAACCCAAAATTTTTCCCCGGTTTGAACATATAGGAACCATCGTACCTCATTAAGAGCTCAATCAGATACTTCTGATTAAAGTCGTAGTTAATACGTCCGAAGAAGCTCTCCCGGGCATTCTGGTCAGAATAACCACCGTTTGACATATTTATGTCGGCAGCGCCTGCAAACATCTGGGGAATAGCAGATGTAACAAAATTCTTCCTGAATTCGGTTCCATAGTTATTCTCACCATACTGGCTTTCTGTACCGGCCATCAGTTTTATGTGGTTTCTTTCGTCTATTGACGTTTCATAGGTGAAGTATGAGTTAAAAGTTTTTTTACCACCTTCCTGCCAGTTCTCTGTAAGTTGAGGGGAAGCAAATCCTCTCATATTTTTTACAAGTACCGGAATACCATTAGCATCCTTTGTGATTCCATCCCAGGAATAAAGATACCATGGGGTATCGAATTCCTTACCGAAGTCGAATGTTTTATCATAAGAACCATTAGCAACTAAAGTCAATCCCTTTATCCACGGGATGTTAATAGTCAGCCTCAGGTTACTTTCCATATTATACAGACGATCCCTGTTAAACCCGGTTGCATCGGTAACAGTAACAGCTGAGTTATAACCATATTCAATATCGGGTCCGGGATTACCATTTGGCCACCATGCCTGCATTGTGGGTTTCCCTCTCATGAGCATACGGAAAATGTTTCCTTCACTTACAGTTGGGAAGTTCCTGTCTTCCTGGCGACCTGCAATATCTAATGCAACACTTATATTATTCGTGATCTTTCCGTCGATATTGCTGCGGAAATCATACTGTGTAAAATTGGTTCCACTGTGTTTGTAATAAGCATCTTCATAGTTACTCCCAAAAGATAGGTAGTATTTCATTTTTTCGGTTCCACCGGAAACAGATACGTTTTCTCTGTTCTGTGCAGACCATGGTTTGAAGACTGCTTTAAACCAGTTGGTATTGGGATGTCCCCAGGGATCGGATCCGTCGCCAAACTGCTGAATATCCTGAGCTGAATATACCTGGTTACGTCCTTTACTCGGGGCAGCATAATAAGCAATTTCGTTCTGTATAGTTGCAAAGGTAGCTGCATCTGCCATTTTTGGAATAACATCCGGCTGGTTATAGCCCACGTTCCAGTTTACTGTAATCGTAGGTTTTCCAAGCTGTCCACGTTTGGTTGTAACAAGGATAACACCGTTAGCAGCCTGGGTACCATATATTGCTGCCGATGCGTCTTTCAGAACGGTAAAACTTTCAATATCACTTGGGTCAATACGATCGAGAGAACGGTGAGGAATTCCGTCGACAACTACCAGGGGAGAGTTATCTCCAAGTGTGTTGGCACCACGAATTGAAATTGTAGTTCCGTCTTCGCCAGGTTCCCCACTTTTCTGAATAGCTGTAAGGCCCGGTATTTTCCCAACCAGACTGTTTGTCAGGTTAGTGGTTGGTGACTGTTTCAGGGTCGAACCATCGACAGAGCTGACGGCACCTGTTAAAGTAGCTTTCTTCGCAGTACCATAACCGATAACCACAACTTCGCCTAATTGCGAAACTTCAGCTTCAAGGGCAACGGCCACAGTTATTTTTCCGCCCAGGGCAACCTCTTTGGATACGTACCCGATAAATGAAAATACGAGGGTTGCATTCGGGTCGTTAACGGTTACTGTAAAATTACCGTTTACATCGGAAATAGCTCCGGTGATCGTTCCTTTAACCAGAATATTTACACCAGGTAATGGCTGGTTGTTTGACGCGTCGGAAATAGTCCCGGAAACTTTTATTTGCTGAGGGGCAGCAACAGTTCCCGTGGTATTATTACCGGAAGGATTTTCTGTAGCGAACGAATAGGCAGGAAGTGCCAATCCGCAAAACAGAAGCATAGTAACAATTTTCATAGTTAGTAGTAACTTTTGAAAATTCACATTTGGCTTTAACAGCCAGATGCAGTTGTTAGTTTTTTTCATACTGTTACACTGTTAGTTAG
>Ga0209385_1001291_pt1 | contig 10618 bp, 11 predicted proteins | sample NGEPerB_FD_184506 | JGI IMG/M metagenome (GOLD analysis project Ga0209385, IMG submission 184506) | Arctic peat soil microbial communities from the Barrow Environmental Observatory site, Barrow, Alaska, USA - NGEE PermafrostAB12-B... | ecosystem: Environmental > Terrestrial > Soil > Wetlands >... | reverse complement strand
CCAGATCGCCTGCGAAGCGGGGCTGTTGCCGGGGGTGCTGATGCGCAATGCGCGGCTCAGATTCATCTGCCGCGACGTCTGCCTCAAGGTTGAGCGTTCAGACACGCCGTTCACCCGCGGTTACAAAGCCGGTCAGGTGATCCGGGTGCCGACCGCCCATGGCGAAGGCAACTATGTCGCCGATGCCGACACCATCGCGCGGCTGGAAGGCGAGGGGCGGGTGATCTTCCGCTATGTGGCGCCGGACGGCGCGCGCGATCCGGCTTGGAACGTCAACGGCTCGACCAACGCCATCGCCGGCATCGTCAACGAGCGCGGCAACGTGCTCGGCATGATGCCGCACCCGGAGAATCACGTGGAATCGGCGCTCGGCGTCACCGACGGGCGCGGGCTGTTCGCCGGCCTGGTCGAGGTGCTGGACCGGGCGGCCTAGAGTGATCCCCAACTCACCGAAAATCACCCCCGAACTGGTCGCCGAGCACGGCCTCAAGCCGGACGAGTACCAGCGCGTGCTCGATCTGATCGGCCGCGAACCGAGCCTGACCGAGCTCGGCATTTTTTCGGCGATGTGGAACGAGCACTGCTCGTACAAGTCCTCCAAAGTGCATCTGCGCAGCCTGCCGACCAAGGGCCCGTGGGTGATCCAGGGCCCGGGCGAGAATGCCGGAGTCATCGATATCGGCGACGGCTTGGCTTGCGTGTTCAAGATGGAGAGCCATAACCACCCGAGCTATATCGAGCCCTATCAGGGCGCCGCCACCGGTGTCGGCGGCATTTTGCGCGACGTGTTCACCATGGGTGCGCGGCCGATTGCATGCCTGAATGCGCTCTCGTTCGGCGATCCCAAACATCCCAAGACCCGGCATCTGGTGTCCGGCGTGGTCGCCGGCATCGGCGGCTACGGCAATAGCTTCGGCGTGCCGACCGTGGGCGGCTCGGTGCGCTTCCATGCGCGCTACGATGGCAACAACCTCGTCAACGCCATGGCGGTCGGCATCGCGCAGAAGGACAAAATTTTCTACGCGGCCGCCTCCGGCGTCGGCATGCCGATCGTGTATCTGGGCTCGAAGACCGGGCGCGACGGCATCCACGGCGCCTCCATGGCTTCGGCGGAGTTCGGCGAGGACTCGGAAGCCAAACGCCCGACCGTGCAGGTGGGCGACCCGTTCTCGGAAAAACTGCTGCTCGAGGCTTGTCTCGAGATCATGCACAAAGGCTGTGTGATCGCCATCCAGGACATGGGCGCCGCGGGCCTCACTTGTTCGGCGGTGGAGATGGGCGCCAAGGGCGATCTCGGTGTCACCCTCGATCTCGACAAGGTGCCGTGCCGCGAGCAGGGCATGAACGCCTACGAGATGATGCTCTCCGAAAGCCAGGAGCGCATGCTCATGGTGCTCAAGCCGGAGAAGGAAAAGGAAGCCGAGGCGATCTTCCGCAAATGGGGGCTCGATTTCGCGATCGTCGGCGAGACCACGCCGGGCAAGCGCTTCATCGTGCGCCACGGCGGCGACGTGATGGCCGATCTGCCGATCAAGGAACTCGGCGACCAGGCGCCCGAATACAAGCGGCCATGGGTCAACGCGGCCAAGCCCGCCGTCCTCGACGCCGACGAGGTCGAGGCGCCGATGGGCGTCGCCGACGCGTTGGAAAAACTCATCGCCACGCCCGATCTGTGCTCCAAGCGCTGGGTCTGGGAGCAATACGACCACATCATTCTCGGCAACACCGTGCAGCGGCCGGGCGGCGATGCCGCGGTGGTGCGGGTGGAGAATGGGCCGAAGGGGCTCGCGCTCACCACCGACGTGACGCCACGCTACTGCGAGGCCGATCCGTTCGAGGGCGGCAAGCAGGCGGTGGCGGAATGCTGGCGCAATTTGACCGCCGTCGGCGCGCGCCCGCTCGCCGTGACCGACAATTTGAACTTTGGCAATCCGGAACGGCCGGAGATCATGGGCCAGTTCGTCGGCTGTATCCGCGGCATCGCGGAAGCCTGCAAGGCGCTGGCGTTCCCGGTCGTCTCCGGCAACGTCTCGCTCTACAACGAAACCAAATTTCCAGGCGAGGATTTGGGCCGCGCCATCCTGCCGACGCCTTCGATCGGCGGCGTCGGCCTGCTCGACGATTTCACCAAGTCAGCGACGCTCGCTTTCAAACGCGCCGGCGAAGCCATCCTGCTCGTCGGCGAGACCACGGGCTGGCTCGGCCAGTCGGTATACTTGCGCGATCTATGCGGCCGCGAGGAGGGCGCCCCGCCGCCGGTCGATCTGGTCGAGGAGCGCGAAAACGGCGATTTCGTGCGCGCGCTCATCCTCGACGGCACCGCCACCGCCGCGCACGATCTCTCCGACGGCGGCGTGGCCGTCGCACTGGCGGAGATGGCGATGGCGTCCGGCATCGGCGCGGCGCTGACCGCGGCACCTGACGATATCCCGGCGCACGCCTACTGGTTCGGCGAGGATCAGGCGCGCTACCTCGTCAGCGTGCCGGCGGCGCAGGTTAAGGCGGTGCTCGAGCGCGCCCAGGCGGCGAGCGTGCCGGTGTGGGCAATTGGGACAACCGGCGGCGATGCATTGACGCTTGGAGACGAGCGCCCCATCCTGGTCACGATTTTGCGCGAGCGTTTCGAAGGCTGGCTGCCGGCCTACATGGCCGGCGAACTGCCGCAAGCTTAGCGCGGGGGAGTGACCCACCATGGCGATGGATGCCGGCGAGATCGAACGGCTGATCAAGGCGCGCATCCCGGATGCGCGGGTGACCATCCGCGATCTGGCCGGCGACGGCGACCATTACGCGGCCACGGTGATTTCCGCCTCGTTCAAGGGCAAGTCGCGGGTGCAGCAGCACCAGCTGGTCTATGAGGCGCTCAAAACCCAGATGGGCGGCGTGCTGCATGCGCTGGCGCTGCAGACCGCCACGCCCGAAGCTTGATGGCCGGTGCCCTACGCCCCGCAAAAGCCCTGATTTACCGGCCATTTTCAGCCCGCTTGGGGTGGCACTGGAATCTGCGCTACATATATCTGGTATCTGCAAGTAAGGCGGCCTTGGCGCCGTCCAACGGGACAAGAAATCCATGGGCATCGAGCAATTCATCGACAATGAAGTGAAGGGAAACGACGTGGTGCTGTTCATGAAGGGCACGCCGCAGTTTCCGCAGTGCGGGTTTTCCGGGCAGGTGGTGCAGATCCTCGACCACCTGGGCGTCGCCTACAAAGGCCTCAACGTGCTGGATTCCGCCGACTTGCGGGACGGCATCAAGGCCTATTCCAACTGGCCGACCATTCCGCAGCTCTACGTGAAGGGCGAGTTCGTCGGCGGCTGCGACATCGTGCGCGAGATGTTCCAGGCCGGCGAATTGCAGCAAACGCTCAAGGACAAGGGCGTGGCGGTGAAGGCCGACACCTCGGCCTGAGCGGCCCGGTTCCGTCCCGCTTGCAGGCGGGCAGGGCAAGATGGTTCATGCCGCCTTGATCATCGCCGCGATCGTCGATGTCGCGCTGGCCGCGCTCATGGTTGCCATCTCCGGATTCCGGTTCGGATCGGGCCCCGAAAGCATGCATGGCGGCGTATTGCTGGCCGCGGCCTATGCTGCCGGGGGGATCGCCTGCCTGGCGGCGCCAATTGCCGGATTTGTGTTCAATCAGCGCGGAAAAACCGGCGCCGGCGTGCTGGTCGCATGATTACCCCCGCCGGGCGGGCGGGGGCTTTGTTTCAATCCAAAAAGCCGCGAAAGCGGCCGGATTTGAGGGTCAGCGCGAGTAGTACTCGATCACCAGATGCGGCTCCATCTGGACCGGATAGGGCACGTCGGTAATGACCGGGATGCGCGAAAGCTTGGCGGTCAACTTGGCGGCGTCGACCTCGATGTAGTCGGGCACGTCGCGCTCGGCCAAGGCCTGCGCTTCCAGCACCAGATTCATCTGCTTCGACTTTTCCTTGATCTCCACCACGTCGCCGACCTTGACCCGGTAGCTCGGGATGTTCACCCGCTTGCCGTTCACCTTGATGTGACCGTGGTTGACGAACTGGCGCGCGGCGAAAACGGTGGGCACGAATTTGGCGCGATAGACGACGGCGTCGAGCCGGCGCTCCAGCAGGCCGATCATGTGGGCGCCGCTATCGCCCTTCATGCGGATCGCTTCGCCATAGATGCCGCGGAACTGCTTTTCGGAAATATTACCGTAATAGCCGCGCAGCTTCTGCTTGGCCTTGAGCTGCACGCCATAGTCGGAGAGCTTGCTCTTGCGGCGCTGGCCGTGCTGGCCGGGGCCGTATTCGCGCCGGTTCACCGGGCTTTTGGGACGGCCCCAGATGTTCTGGCCCATCCGGCGGTCGAGTTTGTACTTGGATTCTTGGCGCTTGGTCATCGCGTCCTCTTTCAGTCATTAAGGGTGAGGAACCGCGCCCTCCTCTGTTCCGGGTCTCCCCGGAACCGACAGGCAGAACCTCGTAAGCGCAAGGTCTTGCCACGGGTCGCGAAACGCCCCGCTAGGCCATGAAAACCCGCAGGACGCGCGGGTTTTAGGGGTGAACCGGGCGGGTGTCAAACCGGCCGGCCAATGCTATCGAAGCCCCATGAGCGAGCTCTTCTCGCAGGCTTCGATCGCGGCCCTGGCCCAGGTGATCATGATCGACCTGGTGCTGGCGGGCGACAATGCGGTCGTCATCGGCCTGGCGGCGGCCGGCCTGCCGCGCGAGCAGCGCGCCCGCGCGATCCTCGTCGGCATTATCGCCGCCACTGTGCTGCGTATTGTCTTCGCCGGGGTCGCCATCGAATTGCTAGCGATCGTTGGCCTGCTGCTCGCCGGCGGCATCCTGCTCTTGTGGGTGTGCTGGAAGATGTGGCGCGAATTGCGCGGACCGGGCGAGGAGAACACCGAGGCGGCGCTGATGGCGGGGGAGGCTCACGTCCCACGCAAGACCTTCGCGCAAGCCGCCGGGCAGATCGTATTGGCCGACGTCTCCATGTCGCTCGACAACGTGCTGGCGGTGGCCGGCGCCGCGCGCGAGCACCCGGCCGCGCTGGTGTTTGGCCTCGGCCTGTCGATCGTGCTGATGGGGGTGGCCGCGAGTTTCATCGCCCGCCTGCTCAACCGCCAGCGCTGGATCGCCTATGTCGGCCTCGCGATCATCCTCTATGTGGCCGCCGACATGATCTGGCGCGGCGCCTACGAAGTGTGGCCGCATTTGCTCGGCTAAAACCCGTAAGCCGCCAGCGCGGCGGCGAGCGCCGGCGAGGGCGCGTGGCCGGAGGTAAAGACGATGCGCGGCGGGGCGGGCGGCGACCCGGGCGGACGGGCGCGCAACAGATCGGCGACGCGGCGGGCGATCGCCGGCGCTGGATCGAGCCATTCCACCGGCCAGGGGGCATTGGCGCGGAAGCGGTCGATCAGCAGCGGGTAATGCGTGCAGGCCAGCACCACGGTGTCGGTGCGCCGGCCGTCGGCGTCCACGAAGCAGGGCGCGATCTCGGATTTGATGGCCGCATCGGCTACGGGCAAGCCTGCAAGCTCGGCTTCGGCGTAGGAGGCGAGGTGCGAGGATCCAATCAAAGCGACATCGCAGCCGGCGGCGAATTCGCGGATCAGCGCGCGGGTATATTCGCGGGAAACGGTGGCTTGCGTGCCGAGTACCGCGACGCGTTTGGTCTTGGATTGTGCGCAGGCCGGCTTGATCGCCGGCACGGTGCCGACGAAGGGCACCGCAAAGCGTGCGCGCAAATCGGCGAGCGCCAGCGTGGAGGCGGTATTGCAGGCCACCACCACCAGATCGGGCGCGTGCTCCGTGATTGCCTTGCCGATGACGTCGACGATACGCGCGATCAGCGAGGCTTCGGGCTGGTTGCCGTAGGGGAAGCCGGCATCGTCCGCCACATAGACGTAAGCTGCGTCGGGCCGTGCGGCGGCCACCTCGCGGTAGACGGTGAGCCCGCCGACGCCGGAATCGAAAACCAGGATGGTCGCAGGGGCGTCGGGCACGGCGTCAGGCTTTTAATGTGTGCATGATCTTATCCGAAAACCGGAGCCCACTTTTCGGGATCATGCGCCGAACACGCGCTTGAAGATGGTATCGACGTGCTTGAAATGGTAATCGAGGTCGAAATTGGCCTCGAGTTCCTTGTCGCTCAATTTTGCACTAACGTCCTTGTCGGCCTTGAGCAGCGCCAGGAAATCCTTTTCGCCGCCCCACACCTGCATGGCGTTGCGCTGCACCAGCCGATAGGCGTCCTCGCGTGGCACGCCCTTTTGCGTGAGCGCGATCAGCACGCGTTGCGAATGGATCAGGCCGCCGAGTTTGTCGAGATTGTTCTGCATGGTGGCTGGATAGACCACCAGTCTGTCGATAATGCCGGCGAGCCGCGCCAGCGCGAAGTCGAGCGTCACCGTCGCATCGGGCCCGATCATGCGTTCCACGGAAGAATGCGAGATGTCGCGCTCGTGCCAGAGCGCGACGTTCTCCATAGCGGGCAGTGCATAGGCACGCACCATGCGCGCCAGACCCGTGAGGTTTTCCGACAGCACCGGATTGCGCTTGTGCGGCATGGCGGAGGAGCCCTTCTGCTTCTCGGAGAAGAACTCTTCCGCCTCCAGCACTTCGGTGCGCTGCAGGTGGCGGATTTCGGTGGCCAGCCGCTCGATCGAGGACGCGACCACGGCCAGTGTCGCGAAATACATGGCGTGGCGGTCGCGCGGGATGATCTGGGTCGAGACCGGCTCTACGCCTAAGCCCATCGCCTTGGCGACATGCGCTTCGACGCGCGGATCGACCTGCGCGAACGTCCCCACCGCGCCGGAAATAGCGCAGGTGGCGACTTCCTTGCGCGCGGCGACCAGACGCTCGCGCCCGCGCGCGAACTCGGCATAGGCATAAGCGAGCTTGAGCCCGAACGTGGTCGGCTCCGCATGGATGCCGTGCGAGCGGCCGACGGTCGGCGTCAGTTTGTGCTCGAAGGCGCGGCGCTTGAGCGCGGTGAGCAGGGCGTCAGTGTCGGCGATCAGGATGTCGGCGGCGCGCACCAGTTGCACGTTGAAGCAGGTATCGAGCACGTCCGACGAAGTCATGCCGGCATGCACGAAGCGCGCTTCCGGCCCGACGATTTCGGATAGATGCGTCAGGAAGGCGATGACGTCGTGCTTGACCTCGGCCTCGATGGCGTCGATGCGGGCGACGTCGAACTTGGCGGACTTGCCCTTGGCCCAGATTTTCTTGGCGGCGTCCTTCGGGATGATGCCGAGCTCGGCCATGCTATCTGCCGCGTGCGCCTCGATCTCGAACCAGATGCGGAAGCGCGTTTCCGGCGACCAGATCGCGACCATCTCGGGGCGGGAATAGCGGGGGATGGTCACGCCGCTTCCCCACGCGCCAGTGCCGCGGCCTGGCGGATCGCGGCGATATTGGCCTTGTAGTTGCCGCTCAAATTACCGCCCTTGAACACGGCGGAGCCGGCAACCAGCACATTGGCGCCGGCCTGCACCACGCGCGCCGCATTGTCGGCGGTGACGCCGCCGTCCACCTCGATGTCGATCGGCCGCGCGCCGACCAGTGTGCGCACCTCGCGCAGCTTGTCGAGCGCGGCAGGGATGAAAGCCTGGCCGCCGAATCCGGGATTGACGGACATGACCAAAATGAGATCGACCAGATCGATGACGTGCGCGATGCTCGATGTCGGGGTGCCCGGATTCATGCTGACGCCGGCCTTCTTGCCGAGGGCGCGGATCGCCTGCAGCGAGCGGTGCACGTGCGGCCCGGATTCGACATGCACGGTGATGATGTCGGAGCCGGCCTTGGCGAAGGCTTCCAGGTAAGGATCGCATGGCGCGATCATCAGGTGCACGTCGAGCGTCTTTTTGGTGACCGGGCGGATCGCCTGCACCACCGCGGGGCCGATGGAGATATTGGGCACGAAGTGCCCGTCCATCACGTCGACATGGATCCAGTCGGCGCCGGCGGCCTCGACGGCGCGGATTTCATCGCCCAGTTTGGCGAAATCGGCCGAAAGAATCGACGGCGCGATGAGGAGCGGGCGCATGACGGCCTCCAAACGCCGTTCGCGTAACACGCGGCGCGCTTACGGGCAACGCCGGGCGGCAGGCCGTGCACCGACTTGTTAACGATTGGCCGCCAGCCGCCGCGCCAGCGGGCGCAAAACCGCCGGCAGCAGAAAGATCGGAAATTGCACCATGGCGAAATAGAACCAGGCAAGGTCGGGCAGCGAGGTCCCGACCGCCGCCATCACCACGGCGATATTACGGAAGGCGGCAAGCAGGCCGATGACCAGGCCGCGGTCGAGGCCGGCGCGCAGGAACACCAGCACGCTGAGCCCGATCAGCGCGCAGGTTAGTACGAAGATCAACACCAAAAGCTCGATCGCGAACAGCGGGTCCGCCATCACGTGGCGCGGCACGCCGTCCATGGCCGCGATCGCGAAGATGAAGACCGCGATCACGTTGAGCCCGTCGATCGGCTCGTTCTGGCGCTCGATCCACTCCTGGCCGGCGACGCGTCGGATCGCATAGGCGATGGCGCCGGAGGCGGCGAAAAAGAAAAATAATTTTATGCCAAGCTCGATCGGCGAGAACAGCGACGTGCCGAGAAATAAATAGCTGAATGCGACGGTGGTGATCGGCGACAACGCGTTGCTGACAATTAGCGTTACAAGCGAAAACGCCACGTCGAGGCCCATCAGCGCCGCGAACGCCGCCGAGGAGGTGATCGGCGTGATCGCCATTTGCAGGATCATGATGGTGTAGAGCGCAGGCCAGGCCTCGCGGATGCCCGACAGCGCGTAGGCCGAGCCGAACAGCAGCGGCACCGCCACCATGACCCAGAGCGCGGCGACGATGGTCAGGCCGGGCGCCTTGAGATAGCGGCTGAAGGCCGTAGGGTCGGTGCGCAGATAGGAAAACAGCAGCAGCACGAACACCGTCTCGCCGAGATGTGGCTTGACGTAGGCCGCGAGCGGCGGAACGGCGAGGCCGAGAAAGATTGAGGCCGCCAGCGCGCGCGTGCCCTGCCGTCCGAGCCACGCCAGCGCGGCGTTCAGCCCCTTCAGGATCGGCATGGACAATCGGTCTCCGGCACGGCGTGGGTCATAGCGCGCAGGCCCGATCGGTTCCATATAAAAGAAGCCAACACGCGGAGATGGAGATCGGCAACTATGGCACGGACGGACGCCATCGTGCTCGGCGCCGGCATTGTCGGCACCTCGATCGCGCTGCACCTTGCCAAGCGGGGCTTGAGCGTCGCGCTGATCGATCGCGCCGGCGTGGGCGAACAGACCTCCTATGGCAATGCCGGCGTGATCGAGGGCAATACCGTGTTCCCGCCGGCGTTTCCGTCCGATCCCGGCGCGCTGGCGCGCATCGCGCTCAAGCGCGCGAGCGAGGCTAATTATCATCTCTCGTTCCTGCCGCAGATCGCGCCCTGGCTGCTGGCGTTCCGCGCGGCGTCGCGGCCGCAGCGGCTGGTCGAGAACGCGCGGCTGATTCGCCCGCTGTTTGCGCGCGCGGTGGCCGAGCACGAGGCGCTGATGGCGGAATCAGGCGCCGCGCATTACCTGCGCAAGACCGGCTGGCTGAAAGTCTATCGCAGCGAGCGCAGCTTCGTGGCGCTCAAGCCGGAATTCGAATTGGCGGCGCAATTCGGTCTTCCCCTGCAAGCGTTGGACACCGCGGGCGCGCAGGCGCTGGAGCCTTCGCTCAATCCGGTGTTCGCGCATGCGGTGTATTGGCCGCAAGCCGCGAGCGTGAGCAATCCGCTCGGCGTCACGCGCGCTTATGCCGCGCGCTTTTCTGCGTTGGGCGGCGTCACGCTTACCGGCGACGCGCGCTCGCTGCATCGCTCGGGCCAGCGCTGGCGGGTGGAAACCAACGAAGGCGGGATCGATGCGCCCGAGGTCGTGGTGGCGCTCGGGCCGTGGGCGGGCGATCTGCTCAGCAGCCTCGGGCTAAAACTGCCGCTGATGGTCAAGCGCGGCTATCACCGGCACTTCCATGCGCAAGGCAATGCCGTCCTCGCGCGGCCGGTGCTCGATACCGGCGCGGGCTATCTGATCACGCCGATGCAACAGGGCATCCGCATGACCACCGGCGTCGAATTCGCCGCGCGCGATGCGGCGCCTTCGCCGGTGCAATTCGAGCGGATCATGCCGAAGGCGCGCGAACTGTTTCCGCTCGGCGAGCGCGTGGACGACCAAACTTGGCTGGGTAGCCGGCCATGCTTGCCGGATTCACGACCCGTAATTGGCCGCGCGCCGGGTCTCGCCGGTCTATGGCTCGCCATCGGGCACGCGCATTGGGGCCTCACGCTCGGGCCCGCCACCGGGCGCATGATCGCCGAGATGATGATGGGCGAAGCCCCGTTCTGCGATCCGGCGCCGTATCGGGCGGAGCGGTTTCTCAAATAATCGCGGTCATTCCGGACGCGCGCGAAAGCGCGCGATCCGGAATCCAATTGCAAATTCGGCATGTGTTCCTGGATTCCGGGTTCGCGTGCTGCGCACGCGCCCCGGAATGACGGTTATTGTCCGAACTTGTCCTTCCAACTCGGCAGGCTGCCTGCGAACGGCAAAGCCGTCGCCTGATAGACGGCGCGGGCGATGGCGCGCGCCAGCACATTGGCT
>Ga0209385_1001290_pt1 | contig 10620 bp, 5 predicted proteins | sample NGEPerB_FD_184506 | JGI IMG/M metagenome (GOLD analysis project Ga0209385, IMG submission 184506) | Arctic peat soil microbial communities from the Barrow Environmental Observatory site, Barrow, Alaska, USA - NGEE PermafrostAB12-B... | ecosystem: Environmental > Terrestrial > Soil > Wetlands >... | reverse complement strand
CGTCATCGGGCGCCGCGCCCGCCGAGTGTCGGTTGTCGACGCGGCACGTTGCGTCGCCGGCTACACCGCCGCGAACGATGTGACCGCCCGCGACTGGCAAGGCCAAGCGAAGGCGCTCCGGCCCGGCGAGAAAGGCGACGGGCAGTGGCTCAGGGCGAAGGGCTCGGATACGTTCCTCCCGCTCGGGCCGGTGCTGGTCACGACGGACGAACTGGGCGATGGCCGCGGCCTCGGCGTCCGCAGCTGGCTCACAACCGCGCGCAGCGCGGACGGCGTCCGCAGCTGGCTCACAACCGCTACCGCGCCGGACGCGAGCCGCCCCTTCCAGATGCAGGACGGCAACACCTCTGACCTGCTCTTCAGCGTTGCCGAGCTGATCAGCCTCATCAGCGAAGAAGTGACGCTTGATCCGGGCGACGTCATCGTCACCGGCACGCCGAGTGGCGTCGGCGTCTTCCGCGAGCCCCAGGTGTTCCTGGAGCCGGGTGACCTCGTAACGGTCGAAGTCGAGCGCATCGGCAGCCTCACGAATCCGATCACGGATCAAGATGGGCAGGCGCCCGAAGGTTCGCCGGCGGCGCGCTTCATGGCGACGGCCTGAGAGCCCGGCGGCTCGTGATGGCCGCAGGCCGCCTCGGGCCGTCCGATCGGCAACCTGCCGCAGACTATCACCCAGGTCGCGCTGGTGAACGCGGCGCGTAACTAACCCTCGCGGTCACGGGCACGACGGCGCAAGGACCAACGAGATGGGGATCCAGGGCGGGCGGAACGGACATGGCCGCGCAGGTCAGTTGAGTGGTAGGTTCAGCGACCTGAGGAACTGCTGTAGCTCCACCAGACCGTTTTTCGAGGCGATGACAAAGGCGACTCGCGCTGCGCGCATCGCGTCCGGGACCTTCCCGAACGCCCGCAGGATCACGGCCTGGTTCGCAAGGGCGATGGCGATCGACTTCTCGTCGCCGATTTCGCCCGCGACGCGCTCTATTTCGCGATAGGTCGCTAGCGCGGCTGCAGCGTCTTTCAGACGGGCCTGGAGCTTCGCGAGTTCGAGGAGCGCCGCCACCTGGCCCTTCCTGTCGCTGACCTCGCCCGCCAGCCTCGCCCACTCCCCATATAGGTCGCGGGCACGCTCGAGGTGCCCTAGCTTCAGGTGCACGGCGGCTTGATTGCCTCGCGACCGAGCCTGACCCCGCTTATCGGCGATCTCGACGCTGAGCTCATCCTCCTCTTCGTGGAGGGTGAGGGCTTTCTCGCACATGCCCATGCGTGCGTAGATCAACGCCTGGTTCCCGAGCGAGGAGGCAAGATGCGCCTTGTTGCCGAGCACCCGAACGAGCCTCTCCTGCGCCTGGTACAAGGCCAACGCTTCGCTGTCGCGGTTTCGCTCGCTGAGGACGTTCGCCTGGTTGTATAGGGAGTTCGCTAACCCCTGGTTGTCGGAAACGCTCTCGCTAAGCCGCTGCTGCTCCTGGTAGAGGGGCATTGCTTCGTCTGTCCGACCCATTCGGCGCAGCACGGTCCCCTGGTTGCCGAGCGAGCGCAGGAGCGAATTGATGTCCCCGATCTCGCGAGCAAGGCTCTCTTCTTCTTTGTGTAGCGCCATCGCTTCAGGCAGTCGATTCCATTCCTTGAGGATCTGGGCGAGGGTACCGACTGCGTGGATGAGTTCCCGCTTGCCGCCGTATTCTCGAGCCAGCGTTTCCTGCCTTCTCAGGAGTTGATAGGCCTCGTCGAATTCGCCGCGAGCCTTGTGGACGAGGGCCAGGTTCCCGAGGGCGACGGCCTGTCGTTGTCGGTCGCCGAGTCGCTCCGAATCGGCGACTACACTTCCCCAATCCGCTTCCGCCTCAGCGAGTTTCCCGCCCGTCTTCTGCAGGGAGGCGCGGACCGACAGGCACATCGTGATGCCAGAAGGATCGCCCAATTCCCGATACAAACGCTCCGCGGCCTCAACGAGCCGCAGGGCCTCATCGGCGTGCGCGGGGTCCTCGATTTCGGCGAGCTCCGAATGCACGATCGCTTGGTTCTGAAGCGCGATGGCCAGCCCCACCGTGTTGCCTGTCTCTCGATACAGCTGCTCTTGTTGACGGTATGTGGCCAGGGCTTCATCGCGACGACCCCTGGTAGCTTGAATGCCCGCCTGGCCGAGCAGCGCCACGCCCAGCTGTTGGCGGTCACCCGCGATCAGGCTCAGATTTCGTTGCTCGCCGTAGTGCCAAGAGGCAGAGTCCAGCAGCCCGAGGGATTGCTCCTGGTTCGCAAGCAAGCCAAGAGCCTGCCGGAGATAAGGGCCATCACCTGTCCGCCTGCATTCCTGGACCATGTGCTCCAACAATCCGTGCGCCCTGTCCGGGTGCTGCGAACCCTCGACCAATAGGGCGACGACCGACACCTCTTCGAGGCCGTACCCCGCCGGAGACGACAACATGGCTGCGTACGCTTCGAGCATCCGGAGCGAGGAAGCGGCCTCGATCTGCGCCCACCACGCCCGGACGTCCGCCTGCTCTGCGGCCCAGGCTACCTTGAGGAAAGCCATGTCCGACAACAGATCGAACAAGCGCGGCCAGGCTGATGCCCGGGCCAGCTGCCAGGGCAACTCTTCGATCTTGCGGGGGCCGACATCGCGGCCTGCGAAGTAGTCGGCGATGCGACGGTGGGCCGCCTGGCGGGCTCCCTCGCCCGGCAGGTAGCGACGCTCAGCGGCTGCACGCAGGTAGTCGTGGGAGAAGCCGAGCAATCCAGAGCGGCTGGCGAGCGAGGACTCGGTCGCGAGGAAGAGCGGCGACCAATAGGCGCGCGGCAGTGGTTCGCCATCGGTGCCGAGCATGTCGAGCAGCTCGGTCTCGGACAAGCCGCGGCGGGCCGCCCACAGTAGCGAGAAGGAGTCTCGCACCAGGCCAGGGCGATCGCGCTCGTAGTCGGCTTCGTAGCGCTCGAGGATCAACTCGTAGAGCTTGTCCGCCGACGGCGCAGCGAGGTAGTGATCGATCCGCTTCCCCAGAGTCTCGTGCTCGCCCCAAAGCCGCAGCTCGTCGAGCAGGGTTCGGAGGTACAGGGGGTTGGCGCACTGCGAGGATTCGGCGATGCGCCCGCATAGAGCCGGACTGAGAGCCTTCGTGTAGCTGGCGAGGTAGTCGACGATCAGGCGCTCCCGATCCGCTTGTGCGAGCGGTAGGACAGCCAGGCTCGGATATGCGAGGCGCTCGGTCTCGGCGAGCGATCGGCCCGGCAGGGTCGAGAGGACCAGGCGAACGTTCGCGGGGATGACAGGCGGCAGCCAGGCCAGATCGAGGGCGCCCTCGCGGTCTTCGAGCTGATTGAGGGCATCGAGGATGAGAACTACACGACCCTTCGCGGCGGCCATGTGCAGAGCGTTGGCGAAGGTCATCCTGAGCGCGTCGGGGGCATCGGGGATCTCGATCTCGAAGCCAGAATGACGCGACAGCTCGCCGATGATACGGCGGACCATAGCGGCCCAGTCGGTGCTCGCTGGCGAGGCGCCGATGAAGTGCGCGACGGCCAGATCGTCGGGGTGAGCGGCGCGGTATGAGAGGGCCCAGTTCGCAAGCAGAGCCGACTTGCCCGAGCCCGACTCGCCCAGGATCACGAGCGGAGGGCCGTCGCCGGCCGCATGGGCGTCGAGGCGGTCAAAGTACTCCGGGCGGCCGATATAGACGCCAGATCGACTGGCGGCGAAGGCCTCGTGCTCGGCTGCCTCGCGGTCGAGGGGGTCAGGTTCAGAACCGGCCGGATAGAGCCGCTCGATGACGGCGGCCAGATCGGCCAGGACAAGTTCGCCGAGGGCCCGGGGATCGGAGTAGTCCTCGCGCACGGGCATGCCGCCGGAGCGGATCCGTTCCTTCAGAGTGGAGAGCTTGGCTCTTCGTTCGGCCGCCCGACGCTCGGCCTCCTGCGGCCCGACCGAAGCGATCTCCTCGCGCGTCGCGATCTCGCGGTATGGATCGGGTGACTTTCCCTCCACGTAGGCCGGATCGCGCAGGTAGAAGAAGGTGTGCTCGGCCATGGTGGGATCGTTCAGGACGCCATGGAGGATCTCGAGCTCTGTGACCGAGCGGCCGGCAACCTCACCGAGCCAGCGCTCCTGCTCGACCAGAGCCGGGTCCAGCGCATCGGGCACCCAGCCGTATCGCTCTCCCAGCAACCCGATGAAGTAGGGTCGGCAGCCACGGATCTCGGCCAGGCAGATGGGCAGGACCTGGCCCTCGGCCTTCTGCTCGTCGGTCACGCCCCAGCGCAGGTCGACCTCACCCCAGGTCACTCCGCGTGACTCGCACAGCTTGCGCAGGGCGGGGAAGGTCCGCTTGACCAGCTCATCGCGCTCGGCGCGCATGTCGCGGAAGGTGGACGAGACGAAGACGCGCACGACACGCGGAGCTGCCGAAGGTCTATTCATCCCCGGTTCCCTCACTTCGCAACGCGACTGTGAAGTCCAGCCCACGGACTCACCAGAGGCAGCGCGTTCTAGATGTTCTCAGATTCGGTGCGACTTTTTCCGGCCAAACGACGAGCGCTCCAGCGAACTGGGATATCCGGTCGGGCGCGGCCCAGTGAAGCGCGTTGACTGGGCATCGGCCTGGCCGGGCGAGAGATCGCCGACACGATCACCTCGGCCATACAAGTGGCACAATCGTGGCGTGGTCAGCGATCGAGATCAAGCCGCTGCGCCCGACGCCGCCGAGGCCCGGGTCGTCGCCGACGTCGCTGCCGGCGCCGCGGTCTCCGATGCCGTTGGCGCCGACGCGGCAATGCTGATTGCCGCCGCCACCTCGATCGACCTGCGCATCCCCAAGACCATGCGCGCCCTGGTGAAGGCCCGCCCCGAAGCCGGCGCCGAGCTGCGCGAAGTCCCCGTCCCGCACCCCGGCCCAGGGGAAGTGCTGATCCGCCTCGAGGCCGTCTCCCTGTGTGGCACAGACCTCCACATCTACCGCTGGGATCCGTGGGCGCAGGCACGACTGGGCAAGTACCTGCCGCGGATCTTCGGCCACGAGATGGCCGGGCGCGTCGTGGCCCACGGGCCGGGAACCGGCGCCGTCCCATTGGGCACCCGAGTCGCGGCCGAAACCCACCTCGTCGACTGGACCTGCTATCAGTGCCGGACCGGCCGCGAGCACGTCTGCGCCAACCTCCGGATTCTCGGCGTGGACGCGGACGGCGCCTTCGCCGAGTACATGTGCCTGCCCGAGCGCAACGCCTGGCCGAGCGAGGACCTGTCCCCGGAGATAGCCGCGATTCAGGAACCGATGGGCAATGCCGTCTTCGCCACATTCGTCGAGGAGATCACCACGGCCACGGTCGCGGTCCTGGGCTGCGGGCCGATCGGGTTGATGGCGGTGGCGATCTGCAAGTTTGCGGGCGCGTCGCGCGTCTTCGCCACGGACGTGATGCCCCACCGCCGCGACATGGCGGCCCGCATGGGCGCCGATTGCGTGCTGGACGGCGCGGGCGACGTGGTGGCGGAGATCCGCCGCGAGACCGGCGGGACGGGCGTGGACGTGGTGCTGGAGATGAGCGGCGCCGAGTCGGCGATCCACCAGGCCTTCGAGATGACGACCAACGGCGGGCGCGTCTCCCTGCTCGGCCTGCCGTCGCGCCCGGTCACCATCGACCTCAACGACGCGATCATCTTCCGCGGGCTGCGCGTCTACGGCATCACGGGCCGCAAGCTCTGGGAAACCTGGTACAAGACTGCGGCGCTCCTGCGCGAGGGCCTGGACGTCGGCCCGATCATCACCCACAGGTTGCCTTTGAGCCGCTACACCGACGCCTTCGACCTCCTCGCTCAGGGCGTCGCCGGCAAAGTCGTGCTGCTGCCGCAGGAGGGCTGATTCGATGTCGAACGAAGGCGCCCGACCGAACCCGCTCGGGTTTCTGGCCGACGAGATCGAGGAGCTCAAGCGCCAGAACCTCTACCGGCCAATGCGGGTCCTCAGCTCGCCCCAGGCGGCGGAGGTCGTGGTCGACGGCGCGGAGCTAATCAGCCTCTCGTCTAACAACTACCTGGGCCTGGCCACGCACCCAAAGCTCAAGGAAGCCGCCCTCGCCGCAACCCGCGATTTCGGCGTGGGCTCCGGCGCGGTCCGGACGATCGCCGGCAACATGACGCTCCACGAGCAACTCGAGTCGGAGCTCGCGGCGTTCAAGCACACTGAGGCCGTCCTGACGTTGCAGTCGGGTTTTGCCGCCAACACGGGCGTCATTCCCGTAGTGGCGGGAGAGGCCGACTTGATCGTGTCGGATGCGCTCAACCACGCCTCCATCATCGACGGCATGCGGATGAGCAAGGCGCCACGGGTCGTGTATCCCCACATGGACACTGCAGCGTTGCGCGAGCTGCTGCGCGAGGCCCGCGAGAAGGGGCGCCCGGACTCGGGCGGGCAGCCGCACCGGCTCATCCTGGTCGTCACGGACGGCGTCTTCAGCATGGACGGTGACATCGCGCCGCTGCCGGGGATCGTCGCGGCGGCCGAGGAGTTCGGCGCGGCGGTGATGGTCGACGACGCCCACGCATCGGGAGTGCTGGGGCGGAACGGCCGCGGAACGGTAGACCACTTCGACCTTCACGGCCGGGTTCACATTCAGGTTGGGACGATGAGCAAGGCGATGGGCGTGCTGGGCGGCTACGTTGCCGGCAGTCAGGCGCTTCGCGATATGCTGATTCAGCGGGCTCGCCCGTTCCTCTTCTCCACCTCGCATCCGCCGGCCGTGGCCGCGGCGTGCATTGCCGCGATCCACGTCCTGCAGGAGGAACCCGAACTGATCGACCATCTCTGGGCCAACACGATCTACTTCAAGGGCGAACTGAAGGGTCTGGGCTTCGACACGGGTGCGTCTGAGACTCCGATCACGCCGGTGATGATGGGCGACTCGGCGATGGCGCAGCGCTTCAGCGGGCGCCTGTTCGAGGAGGGCGTATTCGCCCAGGCGGTCGTCTACCCGACGGTCGCGCTCGATAAGGCTCGAATTCGAACGATCGTCACGGCCGAGCATTCGACCGAACAGCTCGACAGGTGCCTGGAGGCGTTCGGCAAGGTGGGCCGCGAACTCGGCCTGGTTTCCGCCTAGTGGAGAAGCGCGTCCCCGAAAACGGGCGACCTGCGCCCGCTCCCGGCAGGCGCCCACCCGCTCAGGCGTTCGACGTCCCGCTCGACGCCCACCTACACACCGACCTCTCGCCCGATTCCGGCGTGCCTCTCGAGCTCTACTGCGCTCAGGCCGCCGAGCGCGGCGTCCGCGAAATCGCCATCACTGACCATCTCGACTTCATGCCCGGCGCGCCGGCCTACCAGTACACCTCGTACAAGCGCCGCGAGGGGATGGTCCGCGACGCCGCCGAGCGCTGGGCGGGCAAGGTCGTCATCCGATTCGGGGTAGAGCTGACGTACGAGAGCCGCTACGAGGACGAGATCCGCGAGCACCTGCGGACGCACTCGTACGACTACTCGATCGGCTCGGTCCATGCCATATCGGACGGGCCGTATGCGAGGGATCGGATCGTGTCTTTCATGGCCGGCAAATCGATCGCGGAGGCCGTGGCGCCGTACTTTGCGGAAGTTGAACTCGCCATTCGGAGCGGCCTTTTCGACACGCTCGGCCACATGGATATGTGCAAACGCTGGCTCGTGCCGTGGTTCCGAGCCGCGGACTTTGCCACGGTCCCCGAGCTGTACGAGCCGCTCCTGGGAGCGCTCGTTGAGAGCGACACCGCCCTGGAAGTGAACGCCTCTGGCCTGCGCCATCCAACCGGCGAAACCTACCCGGGGCCGTGGGTCGTGGCGCGGTTCCGCGAGCTGGGCGGGCAGCGCGTGACCGTCGGCTCGGACTCGCATATGCCCAACTGCTTTGCATTCGGGATCGAGGAAGCCTGCGAGATCGTGGCCGCCGCGGGCTTCGACCGGTTGACGCTGCAGCGGGCCATGGATCGCGGCGACCTCGTCCTGCCGGAGCGGTTCCGCAGCACGATCCGATCGCGAGACTGACGCCTGGCCGACACCCGGGCCATCGGCCCGACCATTACGCTAGGCTCATGGAGTTGATCGTCATCGGGGCCGGACCCGCCTACACGGATCGTCGGGGCGCGGCCGCGGCGAGCTACCTGGTGCGGGCCGAGGGCGGGGCCAACGGCGCCGACGGCGCGGCCAACGGCGCCGACGGCGCGGCCCTCCTCCTCGACCTGGGCCAGGGGGCCTTCCCGAACCTGGCCGCCACCCTTGAGCCGAGCAGCCTGACCGCGGTCCTGGTGAGCCATCTCCATCCGGACCACTTCATCGACCTGGTCCCGTTGCGCCACTACCTGCGCTACGAGTTCGACCCGTCGCGGCGGGTGCGCGTCCTGGGTCCGACCGGCCTGGCTGATCGGCTCGATGCGCTCCACGGACACCCGGGTTTCGCCGCCGTTGCGCTGGATGTCGAGGCGTTGTCCCCGGGCGCCCAACGAATCGGGCCGTTCGAGGTTGAGGCGCGCCTCGTCACCCACCACGGGGAGAGCTATGCCGTCCGCGTCTCCGTCGCCGACGCCTCGGGCGCGCCCACCGGCCCGGGCCTCGTCTACTCCGGCGACTGCGGTCGTGCCGACGACCTCGTCCCGCTTATCCACCCCGGCGACACGCTCCTCTGTGAGGCTTCGTTCGGCGCCGGCACCGTTCCTCTGGGCGCCGAGCATCTGACCGCCGCCGACGCCGCCCAGGCCGCCACCGCCGGCCGCGCCGCCCGCCTGCTGCTGACCCACATCCTCTCGGGCCGCTCCCGCACCGACGTCCTCGCCGCCGCCCAGGCCGCCTACCCGGGCCCGGTCCACCTGGTCACCGAGGGCGACCGCTTCGAGGTCTGAGCAGGCCGAGCGGCTGACCGCCAACTCGATAGGCTCCGGTCACCACGATCTAGTCATCCGCCCATCACTTCGTGGCTCTTGAGCATGTGCTCCGGGCACCCGGTCTCGAGGTGCGAATGGGTTCGGCCGCAACCGATCAGGACGGAGTCTCGCCCTTGCCCCGACGGACCCGGACGACCGCGAAGTCGACCTCGGCCAGGAACGCCGGAAGGGCGCGCACCGTGGCCCGGTCGATCTCCTTGACGTCCGAGGGCAGATCCTCGTAGGGGACCAGGTAGGGACTTTCCTTTCGGCTCTCGTTCCTGACCGCCGCCAACCGCCAGCCTGCGGCCTGGCGCTCCTTCCACCAACGATCGTGCTCCATGCGCGCGAGCAACTCGATCTCGTCGGCGGTGAATGCCGGCGGCTCGGCGTCCCAGTCGGTCATAGGCGCAATGTCGCACCCGATCGCCTCGAGCTTGCGAGCGATGTCGGTGGCCTGCTCTCGGTTCGACTCCTTGAGCGACTCCGGCAGCTTCTCCCATTCGACCATGGAAGGATTCGTCTCGACTGACTCTCCCTCTCGCCGCCGGTTCGAGACGTAGTTCTCGTGGATGGCCCGAGCCACGACCTCGTTCTGTCCCGCCAGCAGCACGTCCGGCCGGCAAACGAGGTCCAGGAGCCCGAACACGCGGAGGTTGCCGTAGGTGTCGCCGCGGCCTTCGCCGCCCAGAAGCGCGGCCACGCCACCCTCCTGCGTGGTGCGCACGACGATCGGAACGTTGCGGTCCCCAAGGCGGTGGCGCAGGTGCAGGGCCGCGCTGAGCCCAACGGCATCGTCGCCCACGCACACATACACGCCGGTGACGTCCGACTTGCCGCGGCGGTCGAACAGGAAGTCGGCACGCTCGAATTCGGCCGAGTCGAGATCCATCCGGCAGGGCCTCAACTCGCACACGTCCGCCAGCCGCGGCAGACGTTCGTTCAGCAGGGCGACACGCGCGTCGGCCTGAAGGTCGACGGCAGTGACCCTCAGCTTCTTGCCGCGGGTGCCTGGAATGGACCTCCAGCGACGAGCGGCATGCACGATGAGCCTGGTCCCCATCTCGCCAAGACCGACGACAACGATGTGCGGCGGGCCCAGGGGAGTGTTGCCCTGCTCATCGAAGGCTGGGTAGTCGGCAAGCAGCGTCGGTGCGCCCAACTCCGCCACATTGAAGTACTCGATGCGGAGCCCGCCTCCACGACGAGCAAGCCCGACCTGACGGAGCACGTCGCTGAGCTTGTCGTCCATGACATGAACGAAGCACGTGAGCGGCGACCCGCTCCGCCCGTCCGTGAGGATTCTTGCGCCGATCGCGATGTCCGAGTTCCTACCATCGTCCCCGGCCACCGCGAACAGGTACCGGGCCCGGTGCGCTCTCGCCTTGCGCAGCATTGCGGGATCCGTGCCGTCGCCCCCCAGGACCACGACGCCATCCTCGCGGCACCTGGCGATTGCGCCGTTCTGGGCGTCCGGCTCGATGCCGACGACCTCGTACCCTGCCTCGCGGAGGTTCCGGGCGAGGAGAGAGCCGAGGCGGCCTAGTCCGCACACGACCACGTGGTTCGAGTAGAACCGGACGCGGAGGCCCGACAGCTGCTCGCCCAGGAGAGCCGCCATCGCGCTCAGGGTCGCGCCGGCCGCCACCGCAGGGGCCAGGAGGCGGGCGACTTCGAGCTGCCACGGGACCGGCGGCGGGACGGCGCCCGAATGGATGATGAAGAGCTGGAGCGAGCGGTACAGGTTG
>Ga0209385_1001289_pt1 | contig 10634 bp, 9 predicted proteins | sample NGEPerB_FD_184506 | JGI IMG/M metagenome (GOLD analysis project Ga0209385, IMG submission 184506) | Arctic peat soil microbial communities from the Barrow Environmental Observatory site, Barrow, Alaska, USA - NGEE PermafrostAB12-B... | ecosystem: Environmental > Terrestrial > Soil > Wetlands >... | reverse complement strand
GTCTTCATCAGCCGCCCGCTTAAATCACATTCCGAGCACAGAGCTTCTCAAGTCACGGCGTCAACTCAAATACCATGCCCTGGCCGTGAACGCCGCCTGCTACAGCCGTTCCGAAGAAGTTGCCCATTCCGTCGGGAGTCATTCCGTAGTACAGGTAGGCTCCGTCGGGAGGAGTTCCGAAAGTGTGGAGTACGCTCTCGTTCCAGCCGCCACTCCCGTTAGGAGTTAGTTCGAAGGCCACGCCACAGTCGCAGCCCGGGTCGCCGCCCGCTGAAGTTGTGCCGTAAAGATTTCCGGCTGCGTCGAAGACCAGCGTACTGGTTGGAGAACCTCCGTCGGTGCCGCCTTGAAAGCTATACAGCACGGTGTCTCTCCAGCCTCCGATGACGCTGGGGCCGGGAGCCACCTTGAACACGGCACCGGCTCCGTTGGCGCCCCCAAAGTAGGTTGTGCCGTAAAGATTGCCGTGCGCGTCGGCGATCAAGCCGCCGTAGGGAAAAGCCGCGTCGGGCTGGCCTCGGAAGGCATACAGCGTGATCAGATTCCATGTGTCGGCAGAAGAGGACAGCTTGAACACGGTGCCCGCCCCGTTGGCGCCGCCCAGTTCGGTTACGCCATAGATGCTGCCGGTTGAATCGATAAACAGCGCGCCCAGTGAGCCCACGGCCCCATCGTTGCCGCCCGTGAAGTCATGAATTATCTTCTCCTGCCACTGTCCGCCATTGGGAGACAGTTGGTAAATGGTGCCCTCGGCAAACGCACCTCCGTCCGGCGTTGTCCCATAGAGGTTGCCCGCTCGGTCGAAGATCACCATTCCACCCGGACCGAACCCATCGGTACCGCCGGTGAAGCTATACAACACGCTCTCGATCCACGAACCACCGGACGGCGTCAGCTTGAAAACCACGCCGCAACCATCGCCAGTACAAGCCCCACCTGTACCGCCGGCGACGGTTGTGCCGTAGAGATTGCCTGCGGCATCGAGGGTCACGCCACCGTAAGGGTTCTTTCCGTCGTCGAAGCAGCCGAAGCTGTACAGCACACTCTGCTGCCACTGGCCTCCGCCGGTGGGAGAAAGTTGGAAGACCGTCCCACAACCGGATGCGCCTCCCGTCACCGTTGTACCGTAGGCATTGCCCGCGCTATCGAATGTCAATTGTGAGGCGGGATCGCCTCCGTCATTTCCGCCGGTAAAGCTGTAGAGCGGCGTCTCAGTGCCCGCCGCCCAGGTGCTGCTGAGTAGCATTGCAGCCAAGGTGAAAACCACAGCAGTCCGCTTTTGGTTTGCCATATTCCATCTCCTCGATGCAAAGACTTCTTCGGGCCGAAGACGAAGATTCACGCAGACGTGGCAGCGGACAAAACTTTAGCACTGAATTGGTCGCAAAGAACGCAGAGATTGCAGTTTTGACATTGTTTTTGCGATCAACTTGGGGAGTGGCGGACGTGGTTGGGGGCGAATCCGCTCGCCTTTGCATTGCCCTCACCCGTGGCTGCGAGTGATGGGGACCGGCACAGCTCCGGCCGCAACTGAAGCGCGCAATCGACGAAAGCCCTACGTTCCTGATCCGGTCGTGGGCTTGCGTGACGGTTCGGCAAGCTGTTTACGGCGCCATGCCGTCGTCGATCCACTGCTTGAACTTTGCGATTTGCTCCTTGGGCCAGGGTTCGTCGCACGGCATGCTGCCGTCGTCAAGGCGTGAGTAAATCGCCTCAGCGTGCGTTTTGACGTCCTCGTAGGCCGACAGGTCAATGCCGAACTGTTTCATGGTGTCCACATCAGGAGTGTCACGGAACAACGGGCGTATGTCTTTGGCGAAGCTGAGAGCCATGCAGCACCTCTGAAGAAGGATTTTGTCACAAAGCGAAAGAAAGTTCCCGTCTCCTTGATCTCTTATTCGGGTGTTCGGCAAACCAATCTGCGGTCTGGCGCGTCGCCTCCGCCACCTCTGTGACGCAGGTCACTGCGTCTCTTGGCTTGGTTCGGGCATTGTGTGGGGGTATCGTTTGGTTTCCATCCAGATAAGACCGATCTCACGGTAGGAATTACCTCTACGATCCGAAAGTTGCCGGAGCGGAGCCCATGCGCCTTAATCGTTTCCGAGCGGGCCCTTCCTCGTTGTCTTCTTCAACAAGTCGGAACTGCGGCGAATGGCTGATTGTCCTCGTGATCGGTTGTTGCGCCTGCTTGTCAACCTACTCCGCGGCACAGCAGAGAGCTTCCATCCCGCAAACGCCGCGCGCCGTAGAGGAAGGTACTGCCCAGCTCATCGGACCCTATGGCTCGGATCAGATGCTGCGCCTCGTCTTCGCGCTGAAGCCGCCGCATCTGGAGGAAGAAGAGCAGTTCCTGAACCAGCTGCAGGACCGGAACTCGCCGCTGTTCCACAAGTATTTGAGCGAGCAGGAGTGGAACCAACGTTTCGCGCCGTCGGCGCAGGATGAGCAAGCAGTGGCGGCATGGGCGCAGAGTCAAGGCCTGACCATCACGCAGCGCTATCCCAACCGGTTGCTGGTGGATGTCGAGGCGCCGGTGGCGGTCATCGAGAAGGCGCTCGACGTCACCATCAACCGCTATCACATCGGCAGCGCCTCGTACTACTCCAACGATCGCGACCCTGCGCTTCCGGCGCAGTTCGTGGGCATGGTTCATGCAGTGCTGGGGCTGAATAACATCGAGGTGGCCCACACTTTTTCTAAAGGCTCGCAAAATTTCAAGGGGCCAGATTATTCGCCGGGACCGGCGTACACGGTAGGCTCACATCTGGTAAGCGACGCCAGCAAGGCGAGAACTGCGATGAGCAGGAGAGCGAAGGGCCCGGATGATTACGTAAATGCCTACTGGCCGTATTACCTGTGGAGTCCTGGAGGCTACAACTACGGGGGAAACATTCAGGTTTACACGGGCGGACTCAGCGGTCTGGGCCACTGCTGCAATCCGCTGAACAACCCCAACAACTCCCCACCCGAGGCCTCCATCGCTATCGCCATCTGGGGCGATTTCAGCGACGATGACTTTCAAAATTTTCTCGTCGGTAGCGAGTACGGCAGTCTTGTCGCCGGCAATGTGCAGAGATATTTTGTTGACGGAGTACCGGCCTGTTGCAGCCCGGAGACGACACTGGATGTCGAATGGTCCACCGCCATGTCGAACAGCTTCGACACCTCCGCAGATACGGCCGAGGTCCACGTCTATGAAGGCGCCAACGCTCAACAGTCCACCATGCTGGATGTGCTCAATCGCATATTGACCGACGGCCATGCGCGTGTGCTCAGCATGAGTTGGGGAGCCGCTGAGTTTTATGGCGTGGGTGGTTCCACAATGGACAGCTATCATGCGGTCTTCAATCAGATGAGTGGTCAAGGCTGGACGCTGGTAGCGGCCTCGGGCGATGGCGGAGCTACCACCGATTGTGCCGATCATCTCTCCGTAAGCTATCCCGCATCGGATCCTGACGTCACGGCGGCCGGCGGAACCACGCTTCAACTGACATGGGCGTACTCGGTTTTCGTGTCCGAGACTGGCTGGACTGGTGGAAGCGATGGTTGCGCGAATAATGATGGCGGGAGTGGGGGTGGTTGCAGCGCCTATTACCCCGCCCCCCTCTACCAGTTCCCTCCTTCTGGCTACCCGGCGTGCGGCGGAAGCAGTCGGAGTCTGCCCGACATGGCGCTCAACGCCGATGGACTAAATACTCCTCAATTTTTCAACTACAACACCTTTTGGATGCGAGGCGGCGGCACCAGCATCGTGGCCCCAGAGTTGGCCGGATTTTACGCTCAAGCCAACGCGTATCTCCTCTACATTGGGAGCATCGTGGGCGACACGTGCGGTCCGTCGAATTCTGCCCCTTGTGCGCCGCTGGGCAACGCCAATTCGTATCTGTACTCCGAGGGATTTCAATCAACCGCGCCCCATTATCCTTTTTACGACATCACTTCGGGGTGCAATGGCAACGACATCACGCAGCAGTACGGTCTGACGCCTTTCTGCGCAGCCCCAGGCTACGACATGGTGACAGGCTGGGGCTCGGCCAACATGCTGCAACTGGCCTGGATGATGAATGCCTTTGTGGCCGGCGATTCTGGGGCGCCGGTCGCGACGTTTAGCGGTCCGCAGCCCAATCATTGGTACAACACAAACCAGATGATTAGCTGGACAATAATGGACACCAGCACGAATGGCCACCTCCCCAATGGGGTGGCTGGATATAGTTACTATTGGGACGTTGATCCTGGGGATCCTTCCAGCGAACCCACGCCGTTTACTAGCTGGGACTTCAAGTCAAACTCCTTCTATTACGGTCCTCTTACCCCGAACAATTCGACCGGACAGTTGCACCTCTCCGAGATGCCGAATGGTCAAGGTTGCCATACGGTGTTGTTGAGGGCCTGGGACAATGCTGGGCAGGCGTCAGTCAACTCCGTCGGTCCAATGTGTTATGACCCTTGGCCCCCATCCACTTCCGCTACCCTTACCGGAAATCTGGAAGGTCAGTATTACGTCGGGTCCGTGCTGGTCACTCTCAGTCCGTGGGATGGAGGCGGCAGCGGTGTTGCCAGCACCCTGTACAACGTCAATGGAGGCCCGTGGCAGAGTTACACTACCCCGTTCTATGTCACTGCGCCTGGAATCTACGTGGTTGGGTACTACAGTACAGATAATGCCGGCAACGTTGAAACTACTAAGTACGCGGACTTCATCATCGCTTACAACTGGCAGGTTTTGCTATCTGTCTCCAAGACCGGAGCCGGCAGCGGCACCATAACCAGCGCCGACGGAGACATCAACTGCGGAAGTACGTGCTCATACAACTACTGGGCTTGGGAGCAGGCCACGTTGACTGCGACCTCCGCCCCAGGCTCGATATTTACCGACTGGAGTGGCTGCGACTCGACTTTCGGCTACACCTGCACCATATTGATGACCACCGACCGCACTGCGACGGCGACCTTTGGTATTCCCGTTCCTTTGCAGTTCATTCCTATAACACCGTGCCGCCTGGTGGATACCCGGCCAGACCGCGGTGGCAGTGGCCCCATTCAGGGCGGCACCGTCCGAACCTTTAACCTTCCGCAGTTGGCGCAGTCGGCGAATCCACCGTGTGAAAGTCTGACCTCGGCGGCTGCCTACTCGCTCAATATCTCGGTCGTCCCGCAGGGACCGCTCGGTTACCTGACAGTTTGGCCCGACGGCCTAACTCGACCGGTCATCGCCACCCTGAACTCGCTCGACGGTCGGATCAAGGCCAACGCCGCCATTGTGGCGGCTGGAGATAATCAGGCCATCGACATTTACGCAACCAACACGACCGATGTCGTGCTGGATATCGATGGCTATTTCGCGCCGCTGCCGAATCCGAACGCGCTGGCGTTTTATCCGCTGACGCCGTGCCGGGTGGTGGATACCCGCAATCCGAACAGCGATCTCGGCGGGCCTTATCTGCAGGGCCATCAGGAGCGGGATTTTCCGGTGCTGGAGGCGACCATGTGCAACATTCCATCCAGCGCGCAGGCGTACTCCATGAACTTCGCGGTCGTGCCGAGACAGGCCCTGGGGTATCTATCAGTATGGCCGACCGGTCAGTCACGACCGGTCGTCTCGACCCTGAACGACCTGACTGGAACCATCGTGGCCAATGCCGCCATCGTGCCGGCCGGGACGGGTGGTAGCATCGCTGTCTATCCTAGTAACGACACCCACCTGGTGGTTGACATCAACGGGTATTTCGCCCCGCCGGGTACGGGCGGCTTGTCGCTTTATACGTTGGCGCCTTGCCGTGAGCTGGATACAAGGCAGATCGGAAATGGTCAGCCCTTCAGCGGGATGCTGAATCCGCCAATTGACGTGTCGAGCGGCCCGTGTACGCCGTCGAACCAGGCGCAAGCCTATGTGGTGAACGCGACGGTGGTTCCGCAGGGCCCGCTCGGGTATTTGACGCTGTGGCCCGATGGCCAGCAGCGGCCGCTGGCTTCAACGTTGAATGCGATCGATGGCATGATCACCTCGAACATGGCGATCGTGCCCAGCAGCAACCAGAAGATCGATGCCTATGGGTCCGGGATCACGCAATTGATCCTCGACATCTCCAGCTACTTCGCGCCGTAAGGGGCCGACCTGGCCACTAGCGGGAAGAGTTGTGCCATTCGCAGTCGTCGCCAACTCGGCGCTTCGTCCCAAAAGGCAGCTCATTCCAACGGCGCCGTTCGACTTCGGTTTCCCGCGTGAACAGGTCGTAGCCGTCGTCTTCCGGAAGGTCGCACTCATCTTGGACGTTCAACATGGCAGTCATCCTCGCGGCATCCGCTGCTATTATGGTCGGCCTTGCCGGCGGACGTGCGCAGTGACGCAGCGCACCTTAGCGAGGGTTGACCTTCCCGAAGCTGCACTGTTGCGATTTGCAATAGCTGGCTCACGGGATGCGACGCCACGACCAGTTAAAGTGGACTAAATAGGCTGGAAAAACGCAGAAAGCTGGCGGACGGCACCAACTTTTCACGCTTCCGGGAGGATAAAGTGGGAAAAATTGATGTTCCGAACGAAGGAACCCGCTTTCCCTCCATTTTCAGCAGCCTGCTAGGGATGCGGCTTGACCGATGGAACCTGGCGCTCTGCTGCCGACGGCGTCTTTTTGCCGGTGCGGCGCTGCTGCTCGCGATCGATCTGCAGCCGCAGGTCGCGAATCAGGATTGTCCACATGCGGGCGTTGCTGTTCAGCAGGATTTGCAGGTTCTGGTCTCGCAGAAAGGTGATCTCGCTGCTCATGTTGTTGAGCAGACTTTCCATGTGGTCTAGATCGGTTCGCATCTGCGCCAGATCGTCACCCGCTTCGCCAGGCGATGGCTGCGTCGCAGCTTGCGCCGCAGTGTCTGCCTGGCTTTGCCCGCCCTGAGCCGACGGACTGAGGTGCCCGCCAGCGCTTTGCGCCCATAATGTCGAACTCAACAGAAGGAGAAAACTCATTTGCCGCATCATCGCCGCACCCCCTCTCAGAGTGTAATAGTTTGCACCGGCCCTGGAGACGTCCGCCTTAAGCGCGAGCTGAATTCAATCTCCGGAGTGGCTGCCAGCAGACTGCGCGTGTAGGGATGCTGCGGCGCAGTGGTGATCTGCTCGGTGGCGCCAACCTCGACCAACTCTCCGCGCTGCATGACCGCGATACGGTTGGCGAGATAGCGCACGATGGGCATCGAATGCGAGATGAAGAGGTAGGTCAAGGAGAAATCGCGCTGCAGTTGCTTCAGCAGATTGACGATCTGCGAACCGACGCTGACATCGAGGGCGGAGACCGGTTCGTCGGCCACGATGAACCGCGGCCTCAACACCAAGGCGCGCGCGATCCCGACGCGTTGGCGCTGCCCGCCGCTGAATTCATGCGGGTAGCGCCCGAGAGCCGAGGCATCCATTCCCACGGCTCGCATCGCCTCGGCGGCGCGTTGGCGGCGGTCGGCACGGCCGTCGGTTGCATGGATGGCCATGGGTTCGCAGACAATCTGCTCAACCGTCATGCGGGGATCGAGAGAGCCGAACGGATCTTGGAAGATGATCTGCATATCGCGACGCAAGCGACGGAGTTGAGCTCCGCCGGCGCGCAATACGTCGTGACCATCGAAGAACACCTCACCCGAATCCGGTTCGATGAGCCGCAGCAGCATTCGCCCCAGCGTGCTCTTGCCCGAGCCGGATTCGCCGACCAGCCCCAGCGTCTCCCCGGATTCAATTGCCAGCGACACGTCGCTGACGGCACGCACGTGCCCCGATGTCCCGGTTCCAAACATGGTCTGACCGGAACTGAAGGTCTTGGTGAGGTGGCGAGCTTCCAGCAGAGGCATGACTGGCGATAGTAACAAATGGCGGTGAGAGTGGTGTCGTGCTGATTGAGTGTTCGCCGCAGTTAGCGAACACGAGTCGAAGCACCCCTAAGTTGAGCCGAGGTTCGTGGTAACTATAGGGGTCCTTCGACTCCTCGCTACGCTCGTCGCTCAGGATGACAGCGGCTGATTGGAGTCGCTTAAGTGAAAATCCAAATTGCGCGCATCCCGCGCGGGACACGACTCTTGCCAGATTTTCACAATTCCGCGCGAGCTTCCCGCGACCACGAGCTAAGTTCTCCATTTGGCGAAGCCCGCGAAATTAGCGTCCCAACAGACACCTTGCCAATCTTGGTTTTCGGGGTTGCACAAAAATTCGGCATCCCTCTGTGGACGAGCTGCACTCGATTGAAAACACAGGAGATAAAGTTGCGAAAAAATTGTTGACTTCTGCCGTGGCAGGAGTAAAAACACACTCGTTCCTTGACGGTTTTGCGGTTGTTCCAAGTCGGCAGAGACTAAGGGCTGAAGCGAGTTCACTGCGTCTGCTTCTTCGGGAGCGGACGCAGAAGAACCACAACAGTAGGCAGCGACTGCTGGCTGAGGAAAACGCGAGGCCGGTCGAGGGCAAGACGGAATCCCGAGGCGTTGAGCGGTCATTCCGGCTGGTGACGAGCCCAAAATTCAAGCTGAGCATGCCCTGCGTACGCCAGTACCGGCGGCACAGTCCAGCAGGAACTGAATGCAAGTCACTGGTCGAGAACAACGGCCCAACATAGTCCTCGGGATTCTTTATTGATTCACAGTCCTCCCCCGTCTGTGGATTACGTTCCGCAACTCCCAACTGCATCTGAAATTAACCTGCGGGCCGGAATGCTGCCTTTAAGAACTCCGCGGTGTCTCGCAATCCTTCCGGCGAGCCGATCTCATAAAACCGCTGCTGCACTTCGAAAGCCGCCAGATTTCCGGCGTGGAGCAAGTCCTGGTAAACGGGAGCAAGGTCGCGCGCCTGCCCCTCAGGAATCGCCTCGAAGACACTGCGGTGAAAGGCGCCAGACCGTAGTCGATGTGGTGCATGGCGGGAGTGCGATTGCCCTTGTCGTAGCGCAGAATCCGGCTGCCGTCGTATTCCACGTTGCTGCTATCGTAGAGGCCCTCGTTGCGATACACGGTCATGAGTCCGGGCAAGCCGCTGTGCCGGAAAGCCGCTTCCACGGCCGCGTAATTGCATGGGAGGTAGGAATCGCCATAGAGTACGAAGAACCGCTCCGGCAACAGCGGCAACGCCTGGCGGATGGCACCCGCAGTTCCCAGCAGCACCGGGCCATCGAAGCAGTAGTCGATGCTGATGCCGAGCTCAGCGCCATCTTGAAAACGCTGTTGAATGCTCTCTCCCAGATGACCCACCAGAAGCACTACCCGCCGGATGCCGCTGCGCTTGAGGAGTTGGAGTTGGTGCCATAGGAATGGATGGCCGGCAACCTCGATCAAGGCCTTGGGAATGCGTTGGGTAAGCGGCCGCAGACGGGTCGCCAGGCCTCCCGCCAGAATGACCGCGGGCATGAGTTCCACCGTTTGACTCATGGCTTGCCTATTCGTGCGAGATGACGCGGGTACCTTCAAAGTCGAAGCGGAACCTGACTTCCTTGAGTCCCTGCTGGCGCATGGCGTGGCGCAGCCGGGCCTTGTCTCCGGCGTAGAACATCAGGAACCCTCCTCCACCGGCGCCAATCAGCTTGCCACCCAGGGCGCCGTTCGCCATGGCGCAATCGTACCACTGATCGATGGTTGCGCTGCTCATGCCCTGGCTGCGCTGCTTCTTGCGCTCCCAGTGGACATTCATCAGACGGCCGAACTCGGCCAACTCGCCGTTTTCCAGGGCCTGCCTGCTGCGGAATGCGAGCTCCTTTATGAAGTGGAGGTTGTCGGTCATTTCCGCGTCGGCCCGTTTGCTCTTGTCGTCCTGCTCTTTCAGAATCGCGGATGCGGAACGCGAGTAGCCGGTAAAGAACAGCAGCAGGTTGTCCTCCAGGTTGAACAAGGTCTCTTCCGAAATGGCCAGGGGCCACGCTTTCACCTGACCATCTTTGCCGAATTCGAAACAGGTGATGCCGCCGTAGGCTGCAATGTATTGGTCCTGCTTGCCGATCGGCTCCCGCAGAATGTCGATCTCGACGTGACAGGCCTGCTCTGCCAGTTGGTCCGGGTGAATCAGGTTCTTCTTGTAAGCATGCAGGGCTTTCAGGAGCGCAGTTGTGAAGCTGCCGGAAGAACCCAGGCCCGTCCCAGCCGGAATGTCGGCCATGCTGGTAATCTCCAGATTGCGCGCCTGCATGCCTATTTCCCGGAGGGCTTCGCGGATTATGGGATGCTGGATGTCGTCGATGGAGGAAACTTCCTCAAGGTGGGAGTACTTGAGCAGGAAACCATCGACGAAACGAGGGTGAACATTAATATAAACGTACTTGTCGATGGCCCCGGCAATCAAAAAGCCTCCGTGCTGGCAGGAATAGGAGGGCAGGTCCGTCCCTCCTCCGCCCAAGGAAACCCGCAAAGGTGAACGCGTGATGATCATGGCTCACTGTATTCTATCGGGATCGCGCGAAACCGTAAGGCAGGACTAGAGCGCGGGTCCATCCCGGCCGCATGTTTTGCTATACTTAATTGCCTCTACGTTTCTGCTTGGAGCCCGTGATGCTCGCCGCATCGGGTCGGGTGTGCGGAAGTGGTGAAATTGGCAGACACACCATCTTGAGGGGGTGGCGCCGAAAGGCATGGGGGTTCAAGTCCCCCCTTCCGCACCATGCCTCACCCAAGTTGTA
>Ga0209385_1001288_pt1 | contig 10638 bp, 10 predicted proteins | sample NGEPerB_FD_184506 | JGI IMG/M metagenome (GOLD analysis project Ga0209385, IMG submission 184506) | Arctic peat soil microbial communities from the Barrow Environmental Observatory site, Barrow, Alaska, USA - NGEE PermafrostAB12-B... | ecosystem: Environmental > Terrestrial > Soil > Wetlands >... | reverse complement strand
CGTCTTCGGGTTCATGTTCCTCGGCCTGCGCAACATGACTGAAGGCGAGCGCAAGAGGCTGTTCTCTGGACTCTTTATTGGCTGGCTCATCTCTATCGTTGTCGTCGCCATCGCGGGCTCCGTGTTTGCAAACAGCCTCGCGCGCTGAAGGGAGTCGTCTTCAATTGTGAAGACCATTGTGCCTGGCACCAAGGGTATTCACAATTGCGCTATGACGCTGTCGACGTATCTTGAATGCTGGGTGGCCGTGGGTGGCTTGCCGTTGGAGGAACGCTGATGTGCAGGATGTTCGGAATAGTTACAACGAAGTCACAATCGATAGCTCCATGGATGACTGGTGTCGAACCTTCGCTGCGTTCGCTGGCGATTGCCGACAAGTCCGGCGAACCCAACCCTGATGGCTGGGGTGTCGCATGGTATGACGACGGTCAGGACTGTCCCCATGTCGTCAAGGATCCACGACCGGCCTACGAATCGCCACTCTTTGAGCAGACTGTTCGCGAGGTCAGTGCCCGCGTTGCTCTTGCCCATGTCCGCCGTAGCAGTGGTACATCGCCTGAGCTTGCCAACACACACCCGTTCGTCGCGGGACGCTGGTCGTTCTGCCACAACGGATACTGCTCGCGCGAACGTTTGATAGAGCATCTCCTGCCCAAATTCAGGAACAGCCTTGAGGGAGAAAATGACAGTGAAGTTTACTTCGCTTTGCTGTTGCAGCATCTCGAGTCGGCGACTGACCCCCTCGATGCTCTGAGGGGCGCTGTCCATGAGGTGATGTCCGTCGGTGACTTCACCGGTCTCAATTTCCTCCTGTGCGATGGACAATGCATGTATGCCTTCCATTACAGCACCGATCCGGAGCGACACAGCATGTACCTGCAGCATCAGAGTGGCAGGGAACTCGTCGCCAGCGAACCGCTGGGCACCGGTTCCTGGGAGGAATTACCCAACGGCTCGCTTGCCGTCCTGACGCCCACAGGACACACGCTCGCCTCTCTGATCTGAAGCCAGACCACAGGGCCGCCCCGCAGAAGGGTTCGGCGGTTTGCTGGCAGCCTTTTCTTTGCTTTTTGGAGGTGTTTGTCTACCATATTGCATATGTTTGAGGTCATACCTGGAGGTACTACGGATGGTACTGTGGAAAAGCATCGTGCTTGGAATTGTACAGGGGCTGACCGAGTTTCTGCCTGTCAGCAGCTCGGGACATCTGGTCGTGTTCTCGGGACTCCTCAAAGCCGATTCGACGCTGGCCTTTGATGTAGCCTTGCACTTCGGCAGCCTTATCGCGCTGGTGATTTTCTTCTGGGGTGACATTGTGGGCTTGTTCGGGGGATTCCTTGCGACCTTCCGCGGCAGACTGTCTCATGAGGAAGCGCGCAAGCGCAACATGTTCTGGCTCATCGTCGCGGCTATTATTCCGTCTGGAGTCATCGGCGTCCTTTTCAGTGCGACCATTGCGAAGGCTTTTGCCAGCCTGTACGTTGTAGCGGCCATGTTCCTGGTCACTGCCGCCCTGTTGGCTCTGCAGCATTTTGCGTCGACGACCAGAACTATCCGCGAAGTCGGCTGGAAGGATGCGCTGGCCATCGGCATCGGCCAGGTGTTTGCGCTTCTGCCGGGTCTTTCCCGCAGTGGAACGACGATGTCCGTCGGTGTTTACAGGGGTCTCAAGCAGGAGGATGCGGCGCATTTCAGCTTCCTCATGGCGATCCCGACCATCGCGGGCGCCGCGATCTTTGAGCTCAAGGACTTCCTGAAAGCGGGGATGTCCTCAAGTGCTTTCATCGATATTAGTATCGGTGTCGTCGTCAGCGCGCTGACAAGCCTCGTCGCGATCGGGTTGCTGCTCAAGGTTGCGCGGAAAGGCAAGATGCAATGGTTTGCGCTGTATTGTATTGCCGCAGCAGTTTTCACGTTCGCAGCTCACTATTTTGGACTTATCTGAGCATTGCCCGGTGCGTAGAAATGGAATTTAGGGTACAATAATAAAACGTACCACCTAAAAGAGGAGTGTGACCTATGTTCGAAAAAGCAAATGACAAGAAAGACATTGGCAATCTGGCGCTGTCACTGGGCATTCGTGACGAGGAAGTCGATTTCTTTGGCAAATACATGGCCAAGATCGATTACCACATCCTCAACCGCTTGCAGGACAAGCCGGATGGCAAGTACATCGATGTGACAGCTATCACGCCGACACCGTTTGGCGAAGGCAAGACTGTCACGACCATTGGACTGGGCATGGCGATGAACAAACTGGGATTCAAGACGGTCAACGCACTGCGCGAACCGTCCATGGGCCCAGTCTTTGGTATCAAGGGCGGTGGAACAGGCGGTGGCAAGGCTTCTCTCTTCCCGATGGAGCAGATCAACCTGCACTTCACGGGCGATATCCATGCAGTAGAGACGGCAACCAACCTCTTGGCCGCGGTGGTGGACAATCACATCTTTCAGGGAAATGAACTGGACATCGATCCTCAGAGCATCAGCTGGCGCCGGACTATGGACGTAGAGGACCGGTCGATGCGCAAGCTCACGATTCAGTTGACAGAGAAGAAAGATGGCGTCAAGACGGAGACGTCGTACGACACCGGTTTCGACATTGCTGCCGCTTCGCCGATCATGGCCATCATGGGCCTGACGACGGGATTTGAAGATCTGCACCAGCGCCTGTCGGAGATTGTCGTTGCGCACAGCCGCAGTGGAAAGGTCGTGACGGTCGCGGACTTGCGGGCAACCGGGGGCCTGACTGCTGTCCTCAAGGATGCTATCTATCCTAATCTGGTTCAGACCGAAGAAGGCACGCCCTCCTTTGTTCACATTGGACCATTTGCCAACATCGCTTTTGGCAACAACTCGGTGCTGTCCGACCGTATTGCACTGAAACTTGGTGACTATGTCGTGACAGAGAGTGGGTTTGGTGCCGACATGGGTTTCGAAAAACTCATGGACATCAAGCTTCGACAGGCCGGTATGAAGGCGCCTGACTGTGTGGTCATCGTTGCTACGATCCGCGCGCTCAAGATGCACGGCGGTGCGTATACCATCAAGCCGGGCAAGAAGCTTGATCCCGCCCTTGTTTCAGCTGTCAATATGCCGGCACTCGAGCTGGGTTGCGAGAACCTCCGGATACATATCGAGAATGTTCGCTCCTATGGCCTGCCAGTTGTTGTCGCTGTCAACAGATTCCCGGACGACACTGCCGAAGAGGTAGCGATGGTTCAGGCCAAAGCACTGCAATTTGGTGCGCTAGCCGCCGTTCCCCATACGTTCTTTGTGGATGGCAGCGAGGGTGGTCTGGAGCTGGCACGTGCAGTCCAGGAAGTGGCATCGACATCCAAGGTGGGCGCGGTCCACTATCCATATGAACTGACCGACACCATCGAGGAGAAGATGCGCAAGCTGGTTCGCACCATCTATCGTGCCAGTGACATTGATCTGACGCCTGTGGCGGTCGAGCGTATCAAGGAGTTCACCGCAGCCGGTTATGACAAGTGGCCCATCTGCATGGCAAAGACGCATCTGTCCATCAGCCATGATCCAGATGTCAAGGGCGCTCCCTCTGGATACCTGTTCCCAATTCGCGACATTCGTGCCGCGACCGGCGCGCGTTTCCTCTATCCATTGGGTGGAACGATGCAGACTATGCCGGCACTCTCCAAGGTCCCTGCCATGGTCAACATTGACGTGACCGGAGACGGTGTCATCACCGGACTTCGCTAATCTGTCGAAACCGACCGGCACTGTGAATATTCCGCCCTGTGGCGTCTGTGCTGATTGGATACAATGGAGAAAGTAGCAACACGATTTGTGCATGGAGGTGAGCGTTGAAACAGACATTTCTCAATCTTGGTGCGGCTTTTGTAGGTGAATCCATGGCTCGCAACCGGTACACCATGTACAACAAGGTGGCTCGGACCGAAGGGTTCGAGCAGATAGCAGGGATCTTCGCCGAGACCGCTGAACAGGAACGGGAGCATGCCAGCATCCTGTTTCATTTTCTCCAGGACATCAAGCAAGAGAACGGCGGCGAACTGAAACTTGCAAACGTGGAAGTTCCGCTGGTGCTGGGGACAACGGCCGAGAACCTGCAGGCGGCTATCGACGGTGAACATTATGAGACGACCACGATGTATCCGGGTTTTGCCGACGTTGCTGATCAGGAAGGTTACAAGGCAATTGCCTGCCGCCTGCGTGCCATTGCGGTAGCTGAAGCCCACCATGAGGAACGATACAGCAAGCTGCTCAAGGAAGTCAAGGCACAGTCCGTCTTCAAGAAGGATCACAAGATCATCTGGGTCTGCCGCGAATGTGGGTATGTCTATGAGGGGACCGAGGCGCCGACCAAGTGCCCCGCGTGCCAGCATGCGCAGAGCTTCTATCAAGTCAAGTCAGAGGACTACTAGCGTCAGAGAAACAGTCCTGGGGCCTGCTTTTGCAGGCCCCTTTGTGTCTGACGACGCATGAATACGCGCATCGACAACTGTTTCGTCTGTTCGCCGGATAATCCAGCCGGTCTCCATCTCCATTTTGACGTGGGGGATGGAACCAGCGCGGCCGAGTTCTTACTGGATCCAGCGTTCGATGGATATCGTGGTGTGACGCATGGGGGCATCCAGGCGGCAATCCTGGATGATGCAATGGCCAACATCTTTTTCGACGTGGGCCTGCCGGTGTTTACCGTTGACATCCATGTGCGTTACCACCGGCCGATGTATTCTGACCGGAAGTACCGGGTCGAGGCCAGGCTGGTCGAAGACCGTGGCAGCCGTATCAAGGCAACAGAAGCATGCATCAAAGACCTTGCAACAGGTGAGGTGGTGACCGAGGCGACGGCAACGTTTCTTATCGGCCGAAGTCTCTTGGAGAATGTCAGGAGTAAAACCGCAGATGAGCACCAACAAAAGGAAAGCCACACCGAAATTGAGTCGGACGGAGGAGCTGCAGAAGAAGTATCCGGGCCACAAGCCCATTCCGCCGAGCACGCGGACAGTGGTCATCACGCTGGCAGCGACAGTGATCCTGTCGCTGTTGCTGGTATTGCCCTTCCTCAAGAAGGCTCAGGCTCCGCAGGTGGTGGGCAACAAGTACGTTGTGCTGGAGACAAGCATGGGCACGATCAAGCTTGAACTCTACGGGGACAAAGCTCCCAGGACCGTCACCCAGTTTCTCGAGAACGTCGTGGGTGGCAAGTACGATGGACTTACCTTCCATCGGGTCATGAAGGGATTCATGATCCAGGGCGGGGACCCAAATGGCAACGGTACGGGAGGCGGAACGGTCTCCTTTGAGAAAACCGACATCAGCCACGTCCGGGGCGTCATCTCCATGGCAGCGTCACAGGCTGGCGTAACGCAGTCGAACATGCAGTTCTTTATCATGCAGGGAGACACAACCTCTCTGGATGGTCAGTATCCTGCGTTCGGCAAGGTCATCGAGGGCATGGACGTCGTCGACAAGATTGCGAACGTGCCGGTCGGAGAGAATTCCAGCAAGCCCGGCGAGATGTCGGCCCCTCTCACGAAAATCACCATCATCCGGGCGACCGAAGTCGCCAACTAGGAGCGTCACATGGAAGAAAAGAACAGAGTTGTCCGTATGGAGACGACCAAGGGTACGATGACACTCGAGTTGTACGCCGCTCGGGCGCCCAAAACTGTCGAGCGGTTCATGGCGGCGGTCAATGCCGGCAAGTATGACGGCCTCAAGTTCCATCGCATCATCAAGGACTTCATGGTTCAGGGCGGCGACCCCCAAGGGACCGGCACGGGCGGCGGCAGCGTCAAGTTCGAGGGCTCCGACGTCAAGCACGTTCCCGGCGTCATCAGCATGGCTGCTCAGCAGGCGCACGTCGACCAGTCCGACATGCAGTTCTTCATCATGACCAGCACGTCCGATCAGCTGGATGGCAGCTACACTGCGTTCGGACATGTCACAGAAGGCATGGATGTTCTGGAGGCCATCGCGGCGACACCCGTTGCCCAGGCGCCATGGGGCGAACGTTCACGTCCTGTCGAGGACGTGCACATCGTCAAGGCGTCCGAGATTCTCGACTAGGAGGAATGGCAACGTCCATATGGCTATTCACATCGTAACGGATTCCACAAGCTACCTTCCCACTGGTTTTGCCGAACAGCACGACCTTCCCGTCGTACCGCTCAAGATTTCGGTCGACGGAGTATTTTTCCGGGAGTTTGTGGAGATATCTGCTGATGTCTTCTACGCGAAGCAGAAAGCTGGAGCCAAGTCTGGCACCACACAGCCCGGCCCCGAGGATTTCATCGCGGTCTACAGCAGGTTGCTCGCAAACCCGGACGACGAAGTGCTGAGCATTCACCTGTCATCCGGCATGAGTGGAACACTCAACAGCGCGTATATTGCAGCCGAACAGACTGATCCCAGGCGCGTCCATCTCTATGATGTGCGGACGTCAGGTCTTGGGCTCGGGTTCATGGTCATGCAGGCTGTCAAGCTTGTTGAGGGCGGAGCCGGCACCGACGACATCATCACGATGCTGGACGGGATGCAGCCACGCACGCATCTCTACTTTCTCGTCGGCACAATGAAGTATCTCATCGAGGGCGGGCGTATTGGGAAGGCAGCGGGCGTCGCAGCCAGCATCCTGCAGATCAAGCCCATCCTCACGGTCAAGGACGGTATCGTCGACGTGTTCGAACGGCCGCGAACCATGCGGACAGCCCGAGACCGCATGTGGGCCATCATCGACCAGGCGGTCGTACGGGGTATCGAGCGTATCGGGTTCCACTATGCGGGCAACAGAGCCGAGGTCGAGGCCGTGCAAACTGAGTTCATGAAGCGCACGGGTATTCCCTCCGTCCTCACCCAGTTGGGTCCTTGTGTCGGGTGTCATACGGGACCCGAGGCCATGGCGGTTGTTATTGTCGACAAAGCAGTTTGAACAAGAAGGCCAATTTGGACATACTGGCGAACCAGGACAAGACCTGTCGCCCAGGCGACGCGGGGTGAACGCTTACATTCTGTCGAGGACGTGCGCATCGTCAAGGCGTCCGGGATTCTCGACTAAGAGGAATTTATGGCTATTCACATTGTAACGGACTCCACAAGCTGTCTTCCCACTGGTTTTGCCGAACAGCACGACCTTCCTGTCGTGCCGCTCAAGGTTTCGGTCGACGGAGTATTTTTCCGCGAGTTCGCAGAGATATCTCCTGACGCCTTCTACGCGAAACAGAAAACTGGAGCCAAGTCTGGCACCACGCAGCCCGGCCCTGAGGATTTCATCGCGGTCTACAGCAGGTTGCTCGCAAACCCGGACGACGAAGTGCTGAGCATTCACCTGTCGTCTGCCACGAGTGGGACACTCAACAGCGCCCACATTGCAGCTGAGCAGACCGATTCAAAGCGCATCCATCTCTATGATGTGCGGACGACAGCTCTCGGACTCGGGTTCATGGTCATGCAGGCCGTCAAGCTTGTTGAGGGTGGAGCCGGCATCGACGACATCATCACGATGCTGGATGGGATGCAGCCACGCACACATATCTACTTTCTCGTCGGCACAATGAAGTATATCGTCGAGGGCGGGCGTATTGGGAAGGCGGCGGGCGTTGCAGCCGGCATCCTGCAGATCAAGCCCATCCTCACGTTCAAGGACGGTATCGTCGACGTCTTCGACCGTCCGCGAACCATGCGTGTCGCGAAGGAGCGCATCAGGATACTTATCGACCGGGCGGTTGTACGGGGTATCGAGTACATTGGGTTCCACTATACGGGCAACAGAGCCGAGGTCGAGGCCATGCAAACTGAGTTTACGAGGCGCACAGGTATTCCATCCATCCTCAGCCAGTTGAGCCCTGTCCTCGGGTGTCTTACAGGACCTGAGACGCTGGGGGTTGTCATCGTCGACAAAGTAGTGTAATGTGAAATAAAGGGAGAGAAATCTTCCCCTTGTACAGCCATGTGAGCAGTCCCGTTGTCTCCGCCGGCGGGACGAATGCGTAAGCGGAGAAGGAGTCGACAATGGCCATCCACATCGTAACGGATAGCACGGCGTGTCTGCCGCAAGGGTATGCCCAAGAGCACGACGTCACGGTCGTTCCACTCAAGGTCTCACTCGACGGCGAGTATTTCCGCGACGGCATCGACATTACGAATGACGAGTTCTATCGCCGCCTCGTGGCTGGTGCGACGGCGGGCAGTACACAGCCGTCACCCGACGAATTCGCGTCCGCATATCGCGCGATTCTAGACAAAGACCCCGAAGGCGACATCGTCTCGATTCACATCAGTTCGCGCATGTCGGGCACGCTCAACTCGGCTCTTACCGGGCGCAACCTGCTGGATACGATTCATGTCCGGCTTGTGGACACCTGGAATGCTGCTCTCGGTATCGGATTTCCGGCGATGCGAGCAGTGGAGCTTGCCGAAGCAGGGGCGCCGCTATGGCAAGTCGTCGCTGAGGTGGAGGCGCTGTGTCTGCGGACCCATACCTACTTCGTGCTCGATTCTCTTAAGTACCTCGAGAGAGGCGGGCGCATTGGAAAGGCCGCCGCCATCGCCGCCAACATTCTGAAGATCAAGCCCATCCTCACCTACATCGAGGGAGTCACGGATGTCGTGGACCGTCCCCGCACTAAGAAAGTTGCGTTCGAACATCTGTGGGCAATTATCGATAAACACCTGCAGAAGGGGATCGAATACATCGGGTTCCACTACGGCGCTAACCGGGCCGAGGTTGAGGGCTTCCAGCGTCAGTTCACGTCCAGGTACAACCTGCCGAGCATTCTGGCCCAGCTTGGGCCTGTCGTCGGGACGTATTCGGGGCCCGACATGATCGGAGTCACCATTTCGGAAAAGAAGTCACAATAGCCGGCAACGGACGGGAGAAACCATGATCTACGCCATTGCCTCGCTGTGCGACTGGTTTGGCGCCAAGCGCGTCGCTATGCGATTGTTTGCTGCTGCTCCACGTTCAGACTACGCCGCATGGTGGGGGGCGGTCGGTCTCATGCAGTCCGGCAAAGACGAGGAGGCACTGGGCCTCCTGATGCGTGTACGCGCCGTTCATCCCGAATGGAAGCGTACCAAGCGGCTTCTGGCAACACTGTACCTTCGTCGCGACCCCGAGAAAGCCGTTCAACTCTACAGTCCTCCAATGGGTATCTGGGAAGAGGTCTTCCTGGGTGACCTGCTGTACTTTTTTCTTCACCGCGAGAATGAGGGAGCTCAATGGTGGCGCACAGCGTATGAGAGGGTGGATTGGAAGAGCGCCCGTGAACTGGACAATCCCGCGCGTCTCCTGCTTAAGAGACTGTGTCGCATCACCAGCGACCCTGTGTTGCTCGAGCGGTTTGCGGAGCTGGACACCGACAACTTTCGCCAACAGGACATCGTCAACTATGTCGGCATCCTGGCATCGCGTGGCGAACTGGACAAGGCGAGGGAGATGCTCGACCGTGGTTTCTACCTCTATCGCGGGGATCCGATGCTGACAGCGTGCTGGGAGAGGCTCGGATTTGGCCGGCTTCCTCCGTACAAGGTGAAGACCTCGGGGACTGCGGCCGTTCGACACAACGTGTACACCGGGCTGCTCACTGAGGCGAGTGACCTCTCGTCGATCGTGGACAGGGTCCACCAGGAGCACCCGACGGGCGTCGTTACGATTGCCAGTAGCGTGATGACCATGTGCGAGGGGACACTGATGTGGGTTGGGACGTTCAAGCCGTCACGCCTGGCGCGGTTCCTCGGCCCGTACACAGGGCACGGCGGTGGAAAGTTCATTCACTGGTACACCTATCCGATGGAAGCAGCGTGGAAAGTTCAGGCATACATCGAGCTGGCAGGAACCTTCCGTGTCCTTCTCGGGGCGGGCGCCACGGTACTGGGAAAGCTGTTCCATCGCAAGGGCTGGTTCTATGCGGTTGTTGGTCCCATGGCCAAGGCGGTCGACAGCGACAAGGTGATGCCTTATGACGCGTGCCTCGTCCCCGGCCCGCTCGACGTAGAGACGAGCGTCACTACCCTGGCACGCAAGGGGGCTCGTATCAGCGTGGTCGACGTCAACGATGTCTTTGGCGCCGAGATTGTAGCGTCGACCGAGGGCGTCGACGAAGACTGGCTCAAGCGGTCGCTGGAGGACAACCCGGCGGGCAACGACGACTCCATGACGCCCATCGTCGTGGTGATGCCGGAGTAGCCAGAAGGGAACATATGCAATGAAAAAGGCGGGAGCATGACTGCTCCCGCCTTGTACAGTTCCTGTATCCTGAGGTCAGTTGACGGCCGAGGTCTTCGGCAATATGCCTGCATAAACGATGAGCTGCGTCGCCTGCGTCGTTGTACCATTGGATGAGACCGGCGTCACAACCAGGACCACGACCGAGTCTTTGGCATACCCCTCACTGACCGTTGTGTCGCCGAAGCTATTGTTTTCGGCATCACCTGCGAAACCTTGCTGGCGCAGCCACGCGTCGATGTTTACAGCTTCGTCCGAGGTCGCCGACTTGGCGATCATGACGACGCCTGAGAGGCTCAGCTGCGTCGGGTTGCCCTGGCCGGTGGCGACATACCAGTCAAAACTATGCGGCACGGCCATGGAGAACTTGAGGCTGCTGTTTGTCTTCAGGTCGCTCAGGAGCTGCCGGGCAGGGCCGATATTCG
>Ga0209385_1001286_pt1 | contig 10642 bp, 6 predicted proteins | sample NGEPerB_FD_184506 | JGI IMG/M metagenome (GOLD analysis project Ga0209385, IMG submission 184506) | Arctic peat soil microbial communities from the Barrow Environmental Observatory site, Barrow, Alaska, USA - NGEE PermafrostAB12-B... | ecosystem: Environmental > Terrestrial > Soil > Wetlands >... | reverse complement strand
CGACCTGATGGCCGCGGGCCTGCTCGCGGATCCGTACGTAGGCACGGCCGAGGCAGACCAGCACTGGGTCGGGCAGCAGACCTGGAGCTACAACTACACCCTTCTCTTTACCGGGGACTCGGTCGAGCTTGAGTGCGACAACACCGACCTGGTCTGCGACGGACTGGATACGATCGCTGAGATTCGCGTCAACGGGCGCACGATCGGCACGTCGGTCAACATGCACCGGCGCAACGTCTTCCCGATGCGTCCCTTCATCGGGATCGGACCCAACCCCATCGAAATCGTGTTCAGTCCGGCCCTCGAGTACACAACGAAGATGGCCGAGCTGGTCGGCGAGCGGATCCACGTCGAGAAGCACCCGTTCAACCTCATCCGCAAGATGGCCTGCAACTTCGGCTGGGATTGGGGCCCCTGCCTCATCACCGCAGGCATCTGGAAGTCCATCGGGCTGCGGAGCTGGAACCAGGGACGCGTCACCGATGTCGGCGTCTTCGCCACGGCCTCGGAGAACGCCTCCGGTGGTTGGGACGGCCACCTCCGTGTCGACGTCCAGATCCAGGGTGAGACCCGTTTCGGCGCGGTCACCGTACGTGTCACCGGCAACGGGGCATCGGGCGAGGCCGTCGTCCCGGCCGAGGACTGGACCCAGGTCGAGTTCACGATCAGCGACATCGAGCCATGGTGGCCCCACAGTCTTGGCGAGCAGCCGCTGTACGACGTCGAGGTGACGTTCCACAACGACACGCGCGTTCTCGACACGATCCACAAGCGCACCGGCTTCCGTAAGGTCGAGCTCGACACGACGCCGGATCCCGACGACAAGGGCGCAACCTTCGGGTTCACGATCAACGGCGTCCAGGTCTTCGTCCGTGGCATGGACTGGATCCCCGACGACGCCTTCCCCAGCCGCATCACGCCGCAGCGGTACCGCGAGCGCGTGCAGCAGGCCAAGGACGCAGGAGTCGACCTGCTCCGCGTCTGGGGCGGCGGCTTGTACGAGCAGGAGGCCTTCTACGAGGCGTGTGACGAGCTCGGCGTGATGGTCTGGCAGGACTTCGCGCTGGCATGCGCGGCCTACCCGGAGGAAGAACCGTTCGCCCTCGAGTTCGAGGCCGAGGCCAGGGACAACGTGATCCGGTTGTCGGCGTACCCCTCGCTCGTCCTGTGGAACGGCAACAACGAGAACCTCTGGGGCCACGAGGACTGGAACTGGGAGGCGCAGCTCCAGGGCCGCACGTGGGGCGCGGACTACTACTACCGGCTGTTCCCCGAGATCGTGGCGGAGCTCGACCCGACCCGTCCGTACTGGCCGGGCAGCCCGTCGTCCGGCCCCGCCGAGCTGTATCCCAACGATCCGAACTACGGCTGTATCCACATCTGGGATGTCTGGAACGCTCGCGACTACACCTGCTACGACGACTACTCGCCGCGGTTCGTGTCGGAATTCGGCTACCAGGGCCCCGCGACGTGGGCGACATGGGCTCGGACCCTTGCTCCCGAGGACCGGAGCGCGACGAGCGAGGCCATGCTGGTGCACCAGAAGGCGGCCGGCGGCAACACGAAGCTCAACAACGGCATCCAGGGCCATCTGCCTGCTCCGGGCGAGGGCGCGGCCGACTTCGACGAGTGGCTGTTCGCCATGCAGGTGCAGCAGGCGAGAGCGGTGCGGTACGGCATCGAGCGCTGGCGTTCGCTGCGCGGCCGCTGCCTCGGCTCGATCATCTGGCAGTTCAACGACTGCTGGCCCGTCACCAGCTGGGCCGCGCTCGACCTCGGTACGAACGCTGCAGGCGAGCCCGTCGCACGACGCAAGCCCCTGTGGTACGCGGTGCGTTCCGCCTACGCAGACCACCTCGTCACCCTCCAGCACGACGACGCTGGCTGGCGGGCTGTGCTGGTCAACGACGGGACTGACACCTGGGCTGCGGCGGGGACCATCGCGCTGCGAGCGTTCGACGGCAAGGTCCTCTGGTCGCTGGGACTGAACGAGACACTGGCCCCACGGTCCCGCAAGGACCTCGCGCTGTCCGGTCTGTCGGCCACCGATCGTACCGACGTGGCCATCGTGGTCACCGCCGAAGGCGCGGAACGTGCCGTGAAGCTCCTCGTCGAGGACGTGGACGCCACGCTGCCCGAGCCGCGCTACGAGGCGACAGTCGCTCGGACCGCCGACGGTGCAACAGTCACTGTCACCGCCCGAACCTTCCTGCGCACCTTGTCTCTGTTCCCGGATCGGGTGGCAGAGGATGCGTGGGTCGACAGTCTCCTGATCGACCTCTTCCCGGGCGACGCCCACACCTTCCAGATCGCGGGGGACATCCCCGAGAACGCACTCACAGACCTCACCTCGCGGCCTGTTCTGCGCTCAGTGACCAGACCGTTGACCCCAAGCGAGGCCACATGACGTTGGCCTGACACAATCGCGGTGTCGGCAGTGCAGCCGACGTGGAAGCCGCTCCGTACTTGCATGGCAAACAACACAACACACCTTGATTTCGAGTCATTGAAGGGGCCCAACGCCGGGCCAAACCAACGGAGGTAGCAATGTCGGATTCAGTCTTCTTCACCCCGTCTCGTCGGACGCTGTTCAAGCTCGGTGGCGTGGTGGCTGGTGGCGCGGCTCTCGCAGCCTGCTCCAGCAAGTCGCCTACTGGCACGACCAGCGGCTCAGCGGGCACCCTGCCCGGTATCGGCAACAACGGTCAGGTCGGCAAGGGCCGCACCGGCGCCAACGCCGACACCCTGTTCATCGCGGGCTTCCAGTGGGGTCCCCCGACCACGTACAACCCGTTCTCGCCGACTGCTGCCTGGCCGGCCTCGGGCAACGTCATGCAGATCCTGTACGAGTCGCTGCTGCGCTGGAACATCCTGACCGGTGAGATCCTGCCCGGCCTCGCCGCCTCCTACAAGGTCGACGGCACCAGCACGATCACCCTCACGATGCAGGACGGCATCACGTTCAACGACGGCTCCGCTTGCACCGCAAAGGACGCCGCGTTCACGTTCAACCTGGGCAAGGCCAACGCCGGCCTGGCGATCGCCGCCTTCTTCCAGGCCGCTGACTCCATCGACGCCACCGACGACAAGACGCTCGTCATCAAGGTCAACCAGACCAAGAAGAACGTCAGCCAGGTGCTGCGTATGCTCACCGAGAACTACGTCGTCCCGCAGAAGGTCTTCTCGGCGATCGCCGCCGACAAGCTCGCCACCGAGATCATGACAACCCCTGTCGGCACCGGCCCGTTTAAGGTCGACACGGCCGACCAGACCCAGGTCGTGCTCAAGCAGACCACCACCTACTGGGGCAAGACCTTCTACGGTGGCCTCCCGGTCATGTCCACGATCATTCACCCGATCTTCAAGGGCAACGAGGACGCGAACCTCCAGTTCGTCAATGGCGGGCTCGACGTCTGCCAGACGTTCCAGAGCCAGATCTGGAAGACCTGGGAGGCGGGCAAGCCCACCGGCACCTACCTCAAGGCCAAGCCCTACTACGTCCCGGGCAGCCTGCCGATGCTGTTCATGAACGTCACCAAGCCCGGGCTCGACAACGCCGTTGTCCGGAAGGCCATCGCCACGGCCATCGACTACGCGTCGATCTCCGACACGGCCATGTCCGGCTACTCGGACACCGTTCAGGCCAGCCTGATCCTGCCGGCCGGTGCCGAGAAGAAGTTCTTCAACCAGGCCGACGCGACCGCCAACGGGTGGAAGTACGACAAGGCGGGCGCTGAGAAGCTCCTCACCGATGCCGGCGCCACCAAGGGCGGCGATGGCGTCTACACGCTCAACGGCGCCCGCCTCGGCCCGTGGAAGCTCATCACCCCGACCGGCTGGACCGACTGGAACGCATCCTGCGAGATCATCGCCACCAGCCTCAAGGCCATCGGCATGGACGTCTCGACCAACTTCCCGCAGCAGGCCGAGACCACCCAGGCAGTCGAGGGCGGCAGCTTCGACATGGCGGTCTGGTACGTCTCCGGCGTGAACCCGGCCACTCCGTGGGCGCGGTTCAAGGACGTCATGAGCCAGTCCGAGTCCAAGCCCATCGGCACGACGGCCTTCGCCAACTACGGTCGCTGGAAGAATGCCGACGCCGAGGCGCTCCTCACGGCCGCTTCGCAGGCAGCCGACGACACGGCCAAGAAGGCAGCGTACGACAAGCTCGATGCGCTGTACCGCAAGGAGATCCCGGCCGTGCCGATCATGTACCGGCCTGACGAGTTCTACGAGTACTCTGCGGTGAACTTCTACAACTTCCCGGATGAGAAGAACACCTACGCCCCGCCGATGTTCCGTGGCGCCGGCAACACGTGGATGTACAAGCTGAAGAAGATCGCCGGCTGAGTCAGCTGACTCACTAAGGGGACATGGATCGCCATGGGTCTACGACGCTATCTGGCGCGCAAGACTATGTGGTACCTGGGTGCGCTCGTGGCAGCAGTGGTGTTGAACTTCCTGCTGCCACGGATCATCCCCGGTAACCCGGTCGACGTGATCGTCTCCCAGCTGGGCCAAGGTGGGCTCAGCTCGGAGGCGCAACAGCGCATCTATGCGGACTTCACAAGGGAGTTCGGACTCGACAAGCCGATGTGGCAGCAGTTCATCACCTACGTGGTGGCTATCTTCCACGGCGACTTGGGCAAGTCGTTCGCCAACTACCCGACGCTTGTGAACAGCCTGATAGGCCAGGCACTGCCGTGGACCCTGGCGCTCCAGGTCCCCGCGATCCTGCTCGGTTGGATCATCGGCAACGTCCTGGGCGCCGTCGCTGCCTACAAGGGCGGCGGCTGGGACAAGTCGGTGTTCACCACGAGCCTGCTGTTCAGCTCGGCACCGTACTACTGCCTGGCGATCATCCTGCTGTACGTGGGCGCTATCGTCATGGGGGTCTTCCCCGTCGGCGGGGCGTACTCGCTGGGGACGAGCCCCTCCTTCACGTGGGGGTTCATAGCTGACGCGTCCACCTTCTACTGGTTACCCTTCCTGAGTCTGTTACTGATCAATATCGGTGGCCAAGCGGTCGGCATGCGGTCGATGGCGATCTATGAGCTGGGCTCGGACTACGTGAACTACTCGCGGAGTCTGGGGATCGGTGATCGCAAGATGACCACCTATATCTTCCGTAACGCCATGCTGCCGCAGATCACGGGCTTGGCACTGAGCATCGGCGCCATGATCGGTGGCGCACTCGTCACCGAACTCGTGTTCAGCTACCCCGGAATGGGGTATCTGCTCTTCAGTTCGATCTCGTCGAACGACTACTCCGTGATCCAGGGCGTGACGCTCATCATCACGGTCGCGGTCCTGGTGGCCAACTACCTCGTCGAGGTCCTCTACGGGTTCATCGACCCGCGCATCCGTGCGGCGAAGTCCGGGGAGAAGTGATCATATGAGCCAAGTCCCGCAAGCGGACGTCCTCCATGAGGTAGCCGAGCCGGCCCCCGAAACGCCGACCGGCAAGCGTCGTGCATCGTGGCGCAGCCTGAACTTCGGCCCCAGGATGTGGGTCTCGGTGATCATCATCGGTCTGATCGTGCTGTTCGCCCTCCTCGGACCCTTGTTCTACCCGTACGGCAGTGGGCTGAAGGTGGGGTCGTTGTACGACGAGCCCAGCGCAGCCCACCTCCTCGGTACTGACAACTTCGGTCACGACATCATCGCTGTGCTCATGCAGAGCACACGCAACTCGCTCCTCAACGGCCTGTTGGCAGGTACGCTCGCCGTCGTCCTCGGCGTCGTCATCGGCATCTTGGCCGGGTATACGGGCGGGTGGCTCGAGGAGCTGCTGATGGGATTCACCAACATCGTGGTCGCGATCCCGTCGATCATCGTGCTGATTCTCATGTCGATGTCGCTGCAGCACACCAACATCGGCTTCCTCAAGGGCATCGCTGGCTTGGCCTTGGTCATCGGCATCACCTCATGGCCGTGGACAGCTCGAGCGGTACGAGCTCAAGCGAGCTCGGTCGCCACGCGTGAGCACATCGACATCGCGAAGCTTTCCGGGGCACGCACGCCGAGCATCCTGATCCGCGACGTGCTCCCGTACCTGGCGAGCTACGTCGTCATGGCATGGGTCCTTCAGCTCGCCAGCGCGATCCTCGCGGAGTCGACGCTGTCGATGCTGGGTCTGGGACCGTCCGGCACCGACTCGCTGGGCATGGAGCTGCACTGGGCGCTTGCGTTCCAGTCGGTCTCCACGGGCGCCTGGTGGGCGTTCCTGCCGCCGACGATCATCCTGACCCTCATCAGTTTCAGCCTGCTGTACCTCCAGTCTTCGCTCGACGAGGTGTTCAACCCAAGGCTGCGGCGTGGCAAGAAGAAGAACCTCGCCAAGGCTGCCGAGCGGCGAGCCGAGATGGCCCGTCAGCTGGCGGAGCAGAACGAGAAGGTCGAGGTTCTCTCGTGAGCGGCATCCTCATGCGTGCCAGCAACATCACGGCTGTGTACGCGGCCGACTCGGGGCAGGACGTTCCGGCGGTCGACAACGTCACCTTGGAAGTGCCGGAAGGTCAGATCCTCGGCCTCGCCGGTGAGTCCGGGTGTGGCAAGACGACACTGGGCAACGCGTTGGCGATGATCGCCAACCCACCGTTGTACGTCGTGACCGGATCGATGCAGATCGATGACCAGATCATCGATCTCGCCACGCTGGCGAAGGACTCCAACAACATCCATCGCCCGTACCGCGGCGCCACCGTGTCTCTGCTTCCGCAGGGCGCGATGAACGCCATCAGCCCCACGCTGCGGATCAGGGACCTGGTCCACGACGTGATGGCGGCTCACGACAAGAACGTGACCAAGGCTGAGGCCATGGACAGGGCGACCGATCGACTGAAGATGCTGTCGATGCCGAGCAGGGTGCTGGACTCGTACGCGCACCAGCTGTCCGGCGGCATGAAGCAGCGGATGGTCACAGTGATCTCGACCCTGCTCGACCCGAAGCTGCTCATCGCGGACGAGCCGACCTCGGCACTCGACGTCTCGAGCCAGAAGGAACTCATCGAGATGTTGCTGCAGATGATCGAGATGAAGATCATGCGCGGCGTGATCTTCATCACCCACGACCTGCCCGTGCTCTCGATGGTCACCGACCGGTTGGCGATCATGTACGCGGGCAAGATCGTCGAGAACGGACGCACCGAGGACTTGGTCCATAGCGCTCGTCATCCGTACACGTCAGCCCTGCTCGCTGCGGTGCTCGATCCCACCAAGGAGACCAGGACGAAGCACGTCCTGGGCATCCCGGGATCGCCGCCCAACCTGGGCAACCCGCCCAGTGGCTGCCGGTTCCACCCGCGCTGCGCATTCGCCATGCCGGAGTGCAGCACCAAGGAGCCGCCGTTCCTGCTCGAAGGCAACCACCAGGTGGCCTGCTGGTGGGCTGAGAAGAATCCCGGCGTGACAGTCCCGATGGAGGTGAGCGTGGTATGACCGCCACGACAGCGCAGAACGCGGCAGCGGTGCCGGGCGAAGACGCGCCCGTCCTGTCGGCCATCAACGTCGTCAAGCAGTTCAAGGTCGCCGGTGGCCATATCACCGCCGTCGACGATGTGAGCGTGGACTTCCACGCCGGCAAGGTGCTCGCCGTCGTGGGGGAGTCCGGGTCGGGCAAGTCGACGCTGGCGCGGATGCTGCTGCGGCTCATGCCCGTGACGAGCGGGACGATCAAGTACCTGGGCAAGGACGTCACCCACATCAAGGGTGCCGAGCTTCGCGCGTACTGGCGGGACGTGCAGGCGGTGTTCCAGGACCCGTTCGCGTCGTTCAACCAGTTCTACACCGTCGGCGCCATGTTGCGGCGCCGCATGCCTGCGAAGCAGGGCGACGAGACCCTGGACGAGCTCATCGAGCGCTGCCTCAGCTACGTGGGTCTCAAGCCCGATGACGCGGTCAACAAGCACCCGCACCAGTTGTCCGGTGGACAGCGTCAGCGCGTGATGATCGCGCGGGCGCTGATGATGAACCCGAAGGTGCTGCTCGCCGACGAGGCGACGTCCATGCTCGACGCGTCCTTGCGCGTGAGCGCGCTGAACGTGTTGCAGGACCTGCGCGATCGGCTCGGGCTCACCGTGCTGTTCATCACCCACGACATCGGTCAGGCGTGCTACCTGGCCGACGAGGTCATCGTGATGGAGAACGGGCTGGTCGTCGAGCGGGGCATCACCGACGACGTCATCTTCAACCCTCAGAACGAGTACACGAAGCGCCTGCTGGCCGACGTGCCCGACCTCAAGGGCAGCCTGAAGAAGCGCAACGACTGATCTGAGGCAAGCATCGGCGGAGCCGTCGCGTGGGCATGTGAACCGCGCGGCGGTTTCGCCTTCGTCATGACACACGCATCACTTGGCCCAGCCCACGAAAGGAAACCCCAATGCCAGACATCCGTTCCGCCATTGCCTTGACCGGAGGCTCCGACTTCTGGCACAGCCACGCGGTGCCGGACGCCGGGCTGCCGGAAGTGATGCTCACCGACGGCCCCCATGGAGTGCGCAAGCAGGCGGGTTCGTCCGACCACATCGGCATCAACGACTCCGTACCGGCCACGTGCTTCCCGCCCGCCGTCGGCCTCGCCTCGACGTGGAACCCCGCCCTGCTCACCGAGGTCGGCAACGCGCTCGGGGAAGAGAGCCGCGCGCTCGGGGTGGGCGTCCTGTTGGGCCCGGGCCTGAACATCAAGCGGTCGCCGTTGTGCGGGCGGAACTTCGAGTACTTCTCGGAGGACCCGTACGTGGCCGGCGAGCTCGCCTCCGCTCTCGTCAAGGGCATCCAGGGGCAAGGCATCGGCACCTCGGTGAAGCACTTCGCGGCGAACAACCAGGAGACCGACCGCATGCGGCGTGACTCTCAGATCGACATGAGGACCCTGCGTGAGATCTACCTCCGTGGCTTCCAGAAGGTCGTCACGTCGGCGAAGCCGTGGACGGTCATGTGCTCGTACAACAAGGTCAACGGGACGTACGCTAGCGAGAACCACTTCCTGCTGACGGAGGTGCTGCGCGACGAGTGGGGCTTCGACGGGTTCGTGATGTCCGACTGGGGCGCGGTGCATGACCGGGTCAAGGCGCTCAAGGCGGGTCTCGACCTCGAGATGCCTGCGCGCGCTCAGCACGAGGCCGCCGTCGTCGCGGCTCTGGAGGCCGGGGAGATCGACCAGGCGACCATCGAGACCGCGTACTCGCGGATCGAGCGCATCCTGAAGCTCGCGCAGGCGAGCCTCGAGGGGGCACCGACGCAGTTCGACGTGGACGGCCACCACGCGCTGGCGCGGAAGGCGGCCGAGCAGTCGATCGTGCTGCTGGCGAACGACGGGATCCTGCCGCTCGCACCGGGAACGGACGTAGCGGTCGTGGGCGAGTTCGCCCGTAGGCCTCGCTACCAGGGCGCCGGCTCATCCCGGGTCAACCCCACGAGGCTCGACAACGCCCTGGACGCGATTGCGGCGATCGTCGGCCACGAGGTGCCGTTCGCGCCCGGGTTCTCCACGGACAAGAAGAAGCCCGTCGGCGAGAGCGCGCACGCCGAGGCTGTCGAGGTCGCCAAGAACGCCGACGTCGTGCTGGCGTTCCTCGGACTGGGCGAGAGCCACGAGTCCGAGGGGTACGACCGGGACACCTGCGATCTGCCGGCTGAGCAGCTGGCTCTTCTCGAGGACATCCTCGCGGTCAACCAGAACGTCGTCGTCGTGCTGAGCAACGGGTCGTCCGTCCTTGTCACGTCGTTCCAGGCCCGTGTCCGGGCGATCGTCGAGGGCTGGCTCATCGGCCAGGCCGGGGGACCGGCGACGGCCGACGTGCTCTACGGGAACGTGAACCCCTCGGGCAAGATCACCGAGACCATTCCGTACCGGCTCGAGGACGTGCCGAGCTTCGTGCACTTCCCCGGTGACACGACGGGCGTGCGGTACGGCGAGGGGCTGTTCGTCGGCTACCGCGGCTACGACGCTCTCGCCACCGAGGTTGCGTACCCCTTCGGCCACGGCCTGTCGTACACCACCTTCGGCTACTCCGACCTGTCGGTCAGCTCGACCGACAACGGGCTCTCGGTGGCGGTCACGGTGACCAACACCGGTAGCCGCGCGGGACGCGAGATCGTCCAGGCGTACGTGTCGGTGCCTGGCTCCAAGGTCGTGCGGGTTCCGCGCGAGCTCAAGGGCTTCGCCGACGTCACCCTCGAGCCGGGCGCCTCGGCGAAGGTCGAGATCGCGATCGGAGGCGACGACCTCGCCTTCTGGAGCGTCACGGACGAGGCCTGGTTGGTCGAGAAGGGCAGCTACACGGTCGACGTCGGTTCCTCCAGCCGCGACCTTCGGCTCCAGGCGAGTGTCGACGTGGCGGGGAACGAGCCGCGTCGTCCGATCACGCTGGAGTCGTCCATCAAGGAGGCGCTGGCCGTGCCCGGGTTCGCTGAGCTGCTCAACGCGGTGGCGACCTCGTTCGGCGGTGGCGGCCTCGCGGCGGACGAGGAGATGATGCAGATGATGCTCGACACGCCGATCTCCGCGCTTCTCGGTTTTGCGGGTCTGTCCGGTGAGCAGATCCAGCCGCAGCTCGACCAGGTGAACGCCCAGCTCTAGCAGGGGTTCAGTCGACGCGCTCTTGCTCGGCGATCCGGGCAAGGGTGGCGTCGTCGTCGC
>Ga0209385_1001285_pt1 | contig 10645 bp, 7 predicted proteins | sample NGEPerB_FD_184506 | JGI IMG/M metagenome (GOLD analysis project Ga0209385, IMG submission 184506) | Arctic peat soil microbial communities from the Barrow Environmental Observatory site, Barrow, Alaska, USA - NGEE PermafrostAB12-B... | ecosystem: Environmental > Terrestrial > Soil > Wetlands >... | reverse complement strand
GTAATTGACCGTCGCGGAATAATTTTTCGTCGCGCCGTCAAAAGTGACGCTGACGTTTTCTCCGGTCTTGATTCGCGGCAGCATTTCCTGCGGCACAAAAAAACGCACCTTCAAATTTTCCGGCGGTAGCAGCACGACGACTGGATTTCCCGCCAAGACCCATTCGCCTTGACGATACAACGTGTCCTGCACAAACGCATTCGTTGGCGCGAACTGCTGCTTTTGGTCGAACGACCAGCGCGCTTTCGTAAGCGCGTCATTGAGTGATCCGACTTGCGCCGCGTCGGAAGCGCGCCGCGATTTCGCCTGATCGAGTTCTGCGGCGGAAATCACGCCGTTATCGGCGCGCAACTGTTCGCGGCGGGCGAGGTCGGATTCCGAAAGCGCGAGATTGGCTTCAGCCTGCGCCAGATTTTTCTCCGCCTGCCGGACAGCGGCCGCTTCGGATTCGCGCTCCAGTTGAAACAGCAATTGTCCGGCCTTCACCCCGTCGCCGCGCGCGACCGCGAGATTCGTGAGCGCGCCGCCGAGCGGCGCTGCGAGGTAAACATATTCGCCCTCGATGTAACCCTGGAAACCGCCGGTGGAATCAGGCGAGCAACCGGCGAGCAGCGCCGCGACCAAAACCAGCAGGTTCAAGCTCAAAAAAGTTCTCATACGGACTGGCCCCGACGGTAGCACGGAAAATAAATTTGACGAGCGAAACGATGGGGGCAGGTCAACTCGCAATTTGTTGGGGCGAGCGTCCTCGCGAGCCGGCCCGGCCGGAGCCTCGCCCCACCGGCGAAACGATTGTTCGACTTTCAACCTACCGAATATAAATACACCGACCCAAGTGCGATTGAAGGTTTTTTCGGCTCCACCCAGCCGAACGAAAATTGGAATGTAGGCATCCAGCTCGTGCAATCCATTTATGAAGGCGGGAAACTGGTGGCCGCCATCCGCGCGGCGGACGCCACGAAACAGCAGGCGCTGGCACAATACCAGACTTCCGTTGCCGACACGCTGCTCACCGTGCGGCTGGCGTATTACGACACGCTGCTGGCGGCCCAACAAATCACCGTCCATGAAGCCTCGGTCGTCCTGCTGCAAAAGGAACTCGAAGACCAGCAGCATCGCCTCGACGCCGGCACGGTTCCCAAATTTAACGTCCTGCGCGCCGAAGTCGCCGTCGCCAACGAACGGCCAAATTTGATCCGCGCCCGCAACCAGTATCGCATCGCCAAAAATAATCTCGCCAACCTGCTCGGCTATAATCTGCCGCGCGACATCTGGGAAAACATTCCGCTGAACCTGACCGACACGCTCGAAGCCGCGCCGTATGAAGTGAATCTGCCTGACGCCATCCAGCAAGCCCTCGCGCGCCGCACGGAACTCACGGCGTTGCGCAAACAGGTTGAATTGCAGCAGCTCAACCTCGTCAACGCCAGATCGGGTTACAAACCGACGGTGCAGCTTTTCGCCGGTTACAACTGGTATAATGCGCAATTTACACCGCCGGTTGAGCTGGATCATGACATTCACGGTTGGAACGCCGGGGCGCAGATGAGCTGGAATATTTTCGACGGCTTGCTGACCCACGGCAAAGTCATCCAGGCCGACGCGCAATTTGCACGCGCCAAGACCGACCTCGCCGACCAGTCGCGCCAGATTGAACTCGCCGTCCGCACCGCGTATTCCGATTTCATCGAAGCGAAGGAAGTTTTGGATTCGCAGGCCAAAGTTCAGGAACAGGCCGATGAAGCCTTGCGCGAAGCCAAGGCGCGCACCGACGCCGGCACCGGCACGCAGCTCGACGTGCTCGACGCCGAAACTTCGCTCACGCAGGCGCGCACAACGCAGATCCAGGCGCTGCACGATTACACCGCCGCCCGCGCCAAACTCGAACGCGCCATCGGCGCCGATCTTGCACCGGCGAAATAATTTGAGTTCAAACGGCCTTTGCCACCAACGCGCGCGGCAAAAATTGTTGTTCATAAACCAATTTGCCGATTGACGGGAACGGCTGTGCCGTGGATTTTTACACGCGTGAAAATTCATCGTGCCCTGCTGTCTGTTTCCGACAAAACCGGACTGGTTCCGTTCGCCCAGATTCTCGCCAGTCACGGCATCGAACTTATTTCCACCGGCGGCACCGCCAAAACCTTGCGCGAAGCCGGCCTGACCCTGAAGGACATCAGCGAACACACGGGCTTTCCTGAAATGCTCGATGGCCGCGTGAAAACGCTGCACCCGAAAGTCCACGGTGGTTTGCTTTATATTCGCGGCAATGAAACTCACGAGGCGGTGGTGAAGGCGCACGGCATCACGCCGATTGATCTGGTGGTGGTGAATCTGTATCCGTTCGAGGCGACGGTCGCCAAGCCCAACGTGAGTCTGCACGAGGCCATTGAAAACATTGACATCGGCGGGCCTTCGATGCTCCGCAGCGCGGCGAAAAACCACGACAGCGTGACGGTCGTGGTTGACCCGTTTGATTACGCGGAAGTGGCGAAACAGATTTCCACGAACGGCAACACGACCTGGGAACTGCGCCGTCAACTCGCGGCCAAAGTTTTTGCGCGCACGGCGGCTTATGACGCGGCGATTGCGGCGCATCTGCAAAAGGAATTTTCCACCGATAAAAATTCGCTGCCGCAGGTGCTGACCATTTCCGCGCCGCTAGCGCAGCCGTTGCGCTATGGCGAGAATCCGCACCAGACGGCGGCGCTTTACGGCAAGTTCCATGAATTTTTCAAGCAGCTCCATGGCAAGGAACTTTCTTACAACAACATTTTGGATCTCACCGCAGCGGCGGCGCTCATCGCGGAATTTCGTGACGACGCGCCGACGCTGGCGATTTTGAAACACACGAATCCGTGCGGCGTCGGCCAGGGTGCGAGTCTGCGCGAGGCGTGGGACAAAGCGTTTGCAACGGACAAACAAGCGCCGTTCGGCGGCATCATCGCGGTGAACCAGCCGCTCGACGGCGCGTGCGCGGCGGCCATCGCGGAAATTTTCAGCGAGGTCATCGTCGCGCCGGAATTCACGGCGGAGGCGCTGGCGGTATTGCAGAAGAAGAAAAATCTACGGCTCCTGCAAAACTTGAAATGCCCGCTGTCGTCGCAGCCGTGGAACGTGCGAAGCGTTGGCGCGGATTCATTTTTGCTGCAACAACGTGATTTGAAAACGACCGCCGCCGCCGATTTGATAATCGTGACGAAGCGGCAGCCGACGGACACCGAGTTGAAGGCGATGCTGTTCGGCTGGCGCGTGGTGAAGCATCTGAAATCGAACGCGATTCTTTATTGCGGCGCGGATCGCACGCTCGGCACGGGCGCGGGCCAGATGAGCCGTGTGGATTCCAGCCGCATCGCGATCTGGAAGGCTGGCGAGGCGAAGCTGCCGCTGAAAGGCAGCGTGGTTTGCAGCGATGCCTTCTTTCCGTTTCCCGACGGCCTCATCGCGGCGGCGGACGCGGGCGCGACGGCGGCGATCCAGCCGGGCGGTTCGGTAAAGGACGCGGAAGTGATCGCGGCGGCGGACGCGCGCGGGATGGCGATGGCGTTCACGGGCACGCGGCATTTCCGGCATTAAGTTCCGGCTCGCGGGGACGCTCGCCCCACCGATTTTGATTTAACGGATGAGCGCGTAGATCAGCGCGATTTGCGCGGCAGTGACGGCGGCGAGCAGCGCCCACACGAAAAATTCCCGGAGGCGCAGGCCGTGCTGGCGCGGGGCGGCGAGCCAGAACTGGATTTTGGCGGAACCGAAGGAGATGATGTCGCCGTTGCGCAGCCGCGCGGAGGTTTGCGGTTCTTCATTGATGGCCGCGAAAGCGTCGGGGGTGGCCTGAAGGATGAAGCCTTCGTTTTTCTGAAATTCCAGCGTGAGGTGTTTTTCCCAGACTCCAGCATCCTCCAGGCACAAATCATTTTCGACCGAACGGCCGATGCGAAAAGGAAAATGGCGGATGACCCGGAGGTCGCCCGCCCTTGTGCCGGAAATAATGTGGAGTTGAACCATCAGAGATAGCGGCGGCTGACTTCAATCTGGTCGCCGGGGTAAACGGGCGGATCAGGTGCCTCGCCGTTGAGGATGGCGTTGCAATTTACCTTGAAACGCTGGCCATTGGCGCGGGTAAGCCAGACTTTGCTGCGGTTGGCAAAATCCGTGAAATCACCGGCGGAGGTGATGGCCTTGGTGACGGTCATCGGGCCGGCGTAAATCTGGCGACCGGGGGTTTTGATTTCACCACGGACGTAAAAAACCCGGTCGCCGACCTTCACGGTGACGGTCAGGTGGGTGTAAATTCGTGGAACATAGAGTGCATAGATGGCGTCCTGCAATTCACCAGCGGTCCGGCCAGCGGCTTTGACGCGGCCGACATCCGGCAAGCTGATGGTGCCATCTTCCCGGATAATCTCCTCGTGCGGAGTAATCGGATCCGGCAGCCCATCAAAGCCGATGCCGACGGCATCGCCGATGTGCAGCCGGGCGACGGAGTCCGGACCACTGTAATCCGATCCGGGCGCAGCCATGACGGCGTTATTATCAGTGGTGTGGCAACCCGCAAGGGCAAACATGAGCAAAGGCAAAATGAGCAACAGGCTTCGGCGCAACAAGCGAAATAATTTTGATTTCATCGGCAATAAATACTTGAGGATCTGAACGATCTATTAATACTTTTGTTTGATGTTGGACTCGGTGTCGCCGGTGTCGCCGGGAGGTTTGGCGGCGGGGTCAGCCTTCTTGGCTTCAGCTTCCTGTTCGCTGGCGCTGCGGGAGTAGTAGTAATCATGGTAGTAGCCGCTGTAGTAATAATAACCCTCGTCCTGCGACATATTGATGTTGTTGAGAACCATGCCGACGAAGTTGCCGCCGACTTTTTCAATCATCTGCTTGGCGCGGATGGTCATCGGTTGCGGGTAGCGACGGTATTGGATGACCTGCATGACGAGATCAACTTCGCTGGCCAGAATGGAGGCGTCGCTGACACCAAGGATGGGCGGTGAGTCAAAGAAGATAAAATCGTAGCGCTGCTTGAGCTCGGCAATCAACTCTTTCATCTGCGCGGAACCGAGAATGCCCATCGAGCTGCTGGGCAGCTTGCCGCTGGCCATGAAATCGAGATTGGGCACGGAGGTGGTCTGCACGACTTCAACAACGGTGTTTTGCTTGAGCAGATAATTGGTGAGGCCGAGATTGTTCGCCACCTTGAATAATTTGTGGAGCGTCGGGCGGCGCAAATCGGAATCCACAATCAGAACGCGGTTGCCAGCCTGGGCAAATACCGTGGAAAGGTTGATGGTCGTCGTGGACTTGCCTTCGCCGGCACCGGCACTGACGATGACGATGGTATTGAGATTTTCGCCCTTGCGGGAGAACAGGAGGTTTGTCCGCAGAACGCGATAGGCCTCGGCGTGTTTGCTTTCAGCCCCCTCTTCGAGGAGATAGCCGATGTTTTGAGGAATGACGCCAAGGACGGGCGCCTGAAAGGTGCGCTCAACATCGTCAATGGTCTTCACGCTGGTATCAAGATACTCGATGAAGAAGGCCAGGCCGACGCCCATGATCAAGCCAAAAATCAGGCCGAGCGTTATGTTAAGGGTCTTGTTGGGCTTGACCGGTGCCTTGCCGGGTTCAGCCCTGTCAATGATCTGAACCATGGTGGTCTTGGGAATTTGGGCGTCAATCGTATCAATGACAATTTTTGAATAGAGCAGTTTATGGCTGTCCAGCAATTGATCCAGTTTGCGCTTCTCCTCGTAATAGGGCTGGTTTTTGGTGGCATTGTCGTGATCCTTCTGCTTGGCCTCGGCGACTTGTTGAACCAGCGAATCAAGTGAAGCCTTTTTGGAGCCCACCTGGCTTTCTATGCCGGCCATGAGGCCGGCAACGCGATCATTGATCTGTCCGTCCAAGGTATCAATCAGCGTCTGGATGCGGGTCACGGCAAAGTTGGTAATGCCATAATCAATCTTCAAAGCCGCGATTTTGCGTTGAGCCTCATGATACTGGTCGAGCAGGCTGTTGAGGGCGGGATCAGCAACCACTGAGGGCAATACGTCACGAAGTTTGTTCTGGTTGGTCTGCTGGATGGCCTGAAGCATCTGAAGCTGCGTCAGCAATTCGTTGTATGTCCGCTCGCTTTCAAGTTTTTGCGCTTGATAGCTGCGTAGTTGTTCCACGGTCAATTCAGGTTCCGGGCTGGAAGCCGTGCCATTGTTGATATCCAGCGTGCGCCGGAGATTATCCACGGTTGCCTGCAACGTCTCAATCCGATTGGATTCCTCCAAATACTGCGTTTGATACACGTCCAGCCCGGTGGTCGCCTGCAGCTTCGCCGTCTGAATGCGGAAAGTTTGGTAAGCTTCCGCGATCGTATTAGCCAAATCAGCGGCCTCCTTCTTGTCATCACTATAAACTGTGATGGAAATCAGCTTGGTATTGCGCACCGGGGTGAGTCCCATGCGTTGCTTGAGAATCTCCATCGTCTCGGTGGTTTTGAGCGTATCGCCGTTGTTATACTTTTTACCCCATTCTACATTAAGGTTCATGGTCGCAATGACGTTGCTCAAGACGAGCTGCGATTGCATGATTTCGAAGGTTGTCTGGATAAAGTAAGGATCATAACCAAACGAGGTTGCCGCCGGCGAATTCCCCATGCCCGGAACAATGCCACCTTCACCCTCCACCTTGATGCGGGCGGTGCTGGCGTAGGATTCGGGCAAGATCAGGGTCACCGCCGTCGCGATGATGGCCGTGATGAGAAAGACCGTGATGATGATCGCCTTGCGGATGCGAATCACGCGCCAGTAATCCAAAAAGTGCAGTCTGGCTTCGGGAGCCGCAGAAGTTGTAACTTGATCCATATCGTAAAAATGAAAGGGGAGCCCGTTTTAGACTCGGCTCCCTGCTTTATGTTCAAACTATGATGTTGTCAACCATCCCTCAATAATTTGCGGTCAGGCCGATGTAAACCCGGTTGCGATCATAGCTGCGGCCGGCAATTCCAGATACAAGATCATCATAGTTGTAACCGAGATCGGTAGAAAAATGCCGGTTGATCTGGTAGTTCAGGTTGATGCCCAAACTATAAGCCTCGTCGGAAGAATTGTTGTAGGCACCACCATTAAAAGTTGAACTCGAAAAACGTCCGATTACCGTCCCGAGCAGTTTGGGCGTGAACCGGTGGTTGACGTCCGCATAAATCACCGTGCTTTCCTGATTCTGCGTAAGACTGCCGTTGTCGCCTAGCTGCACCACGTCCGTCGCATTGATCTCGTGCGTCAAACCAACCTGAAGATAACTGCCGGGCATGTAGGTGTAGCTGACCGACATGTCCGCGTAGGGCGACACGGACGTGGTTTCTTGCAGCGGATCGTTATAGCTGTCCGTGTAGGTCACCCCGCCCCTCATCATGCCACTGACGTTGGCCGTGAACTGATGGTTGACGCCAACGTAGGCGGTGTGCTCCATGCTGTCGCGCGAATCGCTCATGTAAACCAGCGATCGCTGATTGTAAACCGCTATCGGCTCGTCTCCGGTGTAATTCACCAGACTGAAATTATATCCAATAAAGGCTATTGTCTCTGGCTCGATGGTCCACTGGAAATCCAGCGACACGTTTTGCTCAATCCGATTCAACAAACCCGCATAGCTGGGAACGATTGCATTTCCCCCGCTGTTTTGATAGTCGTAGAAATTATTTCCGTAATGAAGCTTGGTGCTGAACTGGCGCGTCCATTCCGTGTTCAAAGTGAGGTTGGCGTGGTTGGCGATGTTATCACCCTCAATACGATATGGAGTTGCCGAGATACCGGGATTCAGCAATTCCGGTTCCTGACCAATCGCAAATGAATCGGAGGCATTTGCCCGCCAGCGCTCATTGAACGCATGATCCAGCCACAATTCCATCTGATGCGTCTGGTCAAACGCGTCAACCCCCAAATCTTGCCGCTGTTGATAGTAGTAAAGACCGTAAGTGTAGCGCAAACCAATTTCGGTCTGCTGCAAGGGAACGTTGAGAGAAATTGTCGGCGAAACCTCCAGACCAAAGCTGCCCTTTTGATTGCCGCCCGCCGCGTAATTGTCATCATAAAACCCACGCAACGTCCCCGACACATTCCAATCCTTTGGCGAAAGCACATCCGGCCCTGCCGCAAAAACAGTTTCAAATCCAGCGGCGCTAACCGCCGCCAGCCCGGCAGAGATAAATATTTTTTTCATAACATATCTAAACTTTTAACAGACTTTTAATTTGGACTACAGGCGCCACATTTCATTCAAAAAAAGCGCCTCAACCGATGACTCTGGACAATCTAACAGGCCCGCAAGCTGTCCGTCAAAGCTTTTTTTCATATCTTATTCACCGCCAATATCGCCATAGCAACGTCAATTTAACACTTTTCGTTTCATTCCGTCACCCGTTCGTTGCAATTCCTTTGACATTTTTTGCCACCCAAAACTGTTCAACACATCCGCCTTTTCCAGCCAGCCTTTGCGTGCGATCCCCGCGCCCAAACGCAGAAAACCCGCGTGTTCATTGCGGTGCGCGTCGGGATTGATGACGCACTTCACGCCTTTGCTTTTCGCATAAGGCCAGTGCCGCCAGTCCAAATCGAACCGGTGCGGATTGCAATTCAGCTCCAGCCACGTCCCCGTCGCGGCGCACGCCTCAATCACCGCCGGCACATTCACCGGATACGGCTCGCGCTCCAAAAGCAGCCGGCCCGTCAGGTGACCGATGATATGGACGAACGGATTTTCCACCGCGCGAATCAGCCGTTTCGTGTTTTCCGCCTCGCTGCTCGACGGCACATGCAGACTGGCGACCACCACGTCCAATTCCGCCAGCAACTCTTCGTCGAAATCCAGCCGGTCTTTCAAAATGTCCACCTCGCTGCCGGTCAATAATCTAAAGTCGCTGCCGCGCGCCGCCAACTTCTCGTTAATCTTTTTAATCTCCAAAATTTGTTCCCGCAGCCGTTTCGCATCCAGCCCATTCGCCTGAAACGACGACTTTGAATGATCCGTGATCGCCCAATATTGGAGTCCCAATTCTTCCATGTAGGCCGCGATTTCTTCTAGCGTGTTCCGGCCATCGCTCCAGTTCGAGTGATTGTGCAACGCGCCTTTCAAATCCGTCCACTCGATCAATTTCGGCAAATCATTTTTCTCCGCCGCCAAAAATTCGCCGTGATCCTCGCGCAATTCCGGCGGCACAAAAACCAGGTTCAATTTCTGAAAAATCTCCGCCTCGTCCACGCACGGCACGAGCAATTTCGCATCACGTGTCTCCTCTTTCGACTTGAACAAGCCGTATTCATTCAGCCGCAGCCCGCGCTGAATCGCCCGCTGCCGCATTACGATGTTGTGTTCCTTGCTGCCGGTGAAATACGCCAGCGCGAACGGAAATTCCGCATCGCTCACCACGCGCAAATCGCACTGGATGCCGCCTTCCAAAATCACGCTCGCCTTCGTTTCACCTTTGGCGATGACCTTGATGATGCCCGGTTGCGAAACGAAAAATTTAATCACGTCCGCCGGTTTCTTCGACGACGCCAGCAAATCAATGTCGCCGCAAATTTCCTTGAACCGGCGCAAACTGCCCGCCGGGCTGCACCGGATCACCGCCGGATGTTCGCGCAAATTTTCCAGCAACGGCTCCGCCGCGCGCAACGCCTGGCTCAACAAATGTTTGCTCGCGTAAGTCCGCTTGCGCCCGATGCCTTCCAAAATGTTTGCCTGCGTTTTATCACCGAAGCCGTCCAGTTCCGCCACTTTGCCCGCCTGGCAAGCCGCTTCAAGTTTCTCAATGGAATCCACGCCGAGCTTTTTATTGAGCGCCTGAATTTTCTTGGGGCCAAGCCCGGATATTTCCAGCATCTCAATCAAGCCCGGCGCAATGGAAGCCTTCAACTCGTCGTAGTATTTTAATTTTCCCGTTTCGACGAGTTCCGTGATTTTCTGTTCTAGCGCCTCGCCGATGCCCTTGATTTCGCCGAGCCGTTTTTCCGCGACGAGCGTTGCCAGCGGCCCGCTCAAACCTTCCATCGTCCGCGCCGCGTTGGCATAAGCCCGCGTCTTGAACGGATTTTCACCCTTCAATTCCAGCAGCACGCCAATCTCCATCAAAATTTCCGCGACCTTGTCTTTGTCCATGCGCCAAATATGAAGTGCATTTCAGAAAGTTCAAATTTGTTTCTTCACCGTCTTAATCCTAATCTTAATCTTAATCGGTTTTGTGTTCGGGATTACGATTAAGATTATGATCAAGAGAAAACAATTGCCCGTCGCGCTCACCATCGCCGGTTCCGACAGCGGCGGCGGCGCGGGCATCCAGGCGGATTTGAAAACCTTCGCCGCGCTCGGCGTCCACGGCACCAGCGCCATCGCCTGCCTCACCGCGCAAAATCCCAAACGCGTGCTCGCCGTCGAACCGTGTTCGCCAAAAATGTTGCGGCAGCAAATCGAAGCGGTGTTTGCAGAATTGAATCCGGCGGCGATAAAAACCGGAATGTTGTTCTCGGCGGAAAACATTTCGGTCGTCGCCGACTTCTTTCGGAGGGACGAGTTCCACGAGTCCCAAACTAAAAAAAATGGGGACTCGCGGCGCTCGTCCCTCCGAAAAATTCAGCTCGTCGTTGACCCGGTTTTCATT
>Ga0209385_1001284_pt1 | contig 10648 bp, 5 predicted proteins | sample NGEPerB_FD_184506 | JGI IMG/M metagenome (GOLD analysis project Ga0209385, IMG submission 184506) | Arctic peat soil microbial communities from the Barrow Environmental Observatory site, Barrow, Alaska, USA - NGEE PermafrostAB12-B... | ecosystem: Environmental > Terrestrial > Soil > Wetlands >... | reverse complement strand
GTCCGTCTTCGTCGATCGACGCCTTCAGATCGGCGATGAGTTCTCTCAGAGCTATCGTCCACCCCGCAGCCCACTCGACATCGACCACGGATCGCACGGGACCGGGGCCGATCCCCAGTGCTGCGATCCCCTGGCTCGGTGCCCACAACGGAGTATCCGGAGGTGGGGAGATCAGCCGCTGGTCCCCGAGAACGTAGCGCTGCCCACCGACACCTAGCAGAGCGGTGACAGTGTCGTCACGAACGTCACCACCGTCCAGCAGTCCAAAGGACATGTCCCGCAGTCTGGACCACACCGTCGGCTCCGCCGCGACGAACCGCCAATTCTGGCGCTGGAACCCGTCGACCTCCTCGTCAACGGCCTCGATTACGGGCTTGGGCTTCCGGCCGAGGAACCGGATCCGGAACTGGCTCGACCCGTCGAGACCCGCACGCTGGTTGATCCTGTCGTCCACCCGGTCACCCATGGACTGGACCCGCTCGCGAGCCTCGTTCATGACGATGGACGGCAGAGTCCCCGTGAGCCAGGCCCACAGCATACGGAAGAACTCCATGATGCTGATGACCTGTGCGGAGACCTTCTCCTCGACACTTACGAATGGCTTGAGTGTCAGGTCATGCCGCTTGATGATCTGATGGAGGGCGAGATCGGTGGCGTGGTGAGGATCGGGGGCGATGAAGTACTCGACCTCGTCGGACACGGGGACACGGTTTGCTGACCCGCCGATGCGCGCTAACACCCGCACCGGGAGTTCCGGAGCGACCATCGACCGCGCCCTACCGCGCACCACGGTCCACTGATCAGGTTCCCACGACGGGAACTCGGGGTCCCAGGTCGCCCCGGCCCAACAACCGGCGACCGTGATCAGTGCAGTCCCCACGTGGGCCAAGTACTCCTCATTGGCAGTGACAGGGACCACTGCCTGCAGCGATGTCGACTGGATCTCCGGTGCGACGACGACGTTCGCCCAGCCCGAGACGTTTGCGGCCACATTCGGGCCCCGGCTGTGGAGGTACGTGGGCATCGACCGCGCTTGTGCGGCCGGCACCACGAGGTTCACCACGTCGAGCCGTTGGGCGGACTCACCGGTGCTCGACTCGAACTTGAATGCCAGCGCATTCCGGATGAAAGCGTCGACCTCGAACGCAGCGCGAAGCTCCGGCGCCACCGGGGTCTCGGCGGAACCCGCGTCCCCGGGAGCATCCACTCCGGCACCCGGAAGTTCGATATCCGATGCCTGGTCCCCGATCATCGGGGGGCGCACGTCCGGTACAGGCTCCTGCGGGGACGACCCCTCGACATCGGACACGGAGCCCATCGCGTCCGCTGTCACCAGATTGACGAGCAGAAACCGCTGGCAGCGGGCCGACTCGATGTGCTGCCGGAGCGGCTTCACCTCGTCGTGGTCCGGCGTGGCACCCAGCCGCCGGGCTTCCATGGCGTTGTCCACCAATAGAATCGGGGGATCGATCAGCTTCTGGACGACCAGTGCACGTAGCAGATCCACCAATGGTCCCGTCGACGGAGCATCCGGAAGGATGACGACGCGGAGAGTCCGGTCGTCACCCAACATCACCCAACCTCAATGACGGTGTCGACAGGCACGCCTCCCAGTTCGGCCGCGTCCAGCATCTGCTGGGCCGCTTCCGAGATCAGAGGTGCGAGCTGGACGAAGTAGCCCACCTTCGCGTAGCCGGGTGTCGCTGGGATGTCCAGGCTGCCGAGACTAGCGAGCAGTGCCTTTAGTGCACTTGCCAGGTCCTCGGGAGGCTCCGCTCCGGCCGGCACGAAGAGTCCAAGGTGGAGGTCCCTCGCGGACAGCAGTGCGGGGTTCAGGCTGTTGTAACCAACGGACACCTCTTCGCGGCCGCTCGAGCTGCCGAGACGAAGGAGCAGGTGCAGTGCGGCGAACGATTCCGTGTCCCCCTTCGACGCCAGCATCTCCGCAAGGAGCGCCGACTCCAGCGACATGCCGAACCAGTCCCACCCCGACTTCGGATTGCCCAACGGGGGATTGAGCAGCGCATAGGACTCGCCGCCGTAGGAGATCGTGCACTTCGCCGTTCCGCCGTCTCCTTCGATTGAGACAGCGCCCAGGAGGCGTGCCGCGATCCAGCCCCGTGTCAGGCTCAACCGGGTCGACTGCGTGAGCGGAATGCTCTCCAGCAGCGGTCGTGCCCTTCGGCCGTGCCAGAAGTTCTCCGCTCCCGCACCCACCAAGCCCACGGACGAGTTGAGCCGCGTCTCCCCAAATGCGTCGGAGATTGGGTCAGCGAGCGAACGAGCCCCCGAGGGGCTGAACGGATCCAGCATGGCGATGATGTCGATGTCACCGAGATGATCCGAGTTGAACGCCAACTCCCGCGTCTGGGGATTGGGTAGGTGCTTGGCGATCGCGGTGTCGATGATCTCGTAGGTCACCGGGTCATCCGCCTTCGACGCTGGGATCCCTCCCGAGAGGAGAAAGTTATACACCACGTCGTAGCTGAACGCGCTGCTGAGCCAGGACTTGTTGAGCTCGACGAACGGATGTGCCGCGACGAATGCGCGTCCCAGCAGACTGGCGAACTTCTGGGCCCGCTTCTTGTTCTCCTCGGGCGATCCGCTCCTGAGATAGTCCTTCAGAGTCTCCGAGATGAAGTTGCCGGGTGCTGTCGACTTGTCCCGCGTCAGCCACGCGATGGAGCGGGTGTCCACGCTCCGCAGATCGAACGCGAAACTCGGGCGCATACGCGAGCGGACCGTCGTATCGCCGGACCGGAACTTGCTCATGTCCGGTTGCCACGGCTCAGACGTCGCCCACGGCCGAAGGTTGTCGGGTAGCCTTGACCTGAGTTCGGGATCGCCGATCTCACCACTGAACGCCTGGACGCGTGCCGCAGATTCCGATCCAGCCGTCCGGGTAACGAGGTCCACGTAGGTCTTCGGGAACGAGTCAACCTCCTCCACCAGCAGTTCGTTCTTCGGTGGCTGGAGCGACTTCGGAACGGCTCCGTCACTCAGGAGCTTGTACTCCGGACTGCCGTATTGTGCCGTCAAGCTTTCCTGGGCCTCAGCCAGAGCACGCAGGATGGGCGTGAACAGGTTTGCAGCCATGTCCTCGAGCAGGGATGCCGCTACTTGACGCACATCATCCTGAGCGATGGCATTCACCTGGCCGATGATGAACTCCTTCATCACGTCCTTGAGTGTCTGCGGGAATTGGCCCTTCCTCAGCTTGGCAACAGCTTTGCCGACCGCCTCAATGAAGCCACTCTGGAGGCCCTTGCCTTCCTTCAGCTCCACGACAGCCTCGGCGCGCAGCTCCTCGGGAATGGTCTTCGCAAGGTCCTGCTCGGTCACTTGGCGGACCACTTCGACCGTCACCCGGATGCCCTGCGTCGCCACCCACCGCACGATGGTGTCCATTACCCGCTGCTGCGTCACCTTCGCCCACGGGTCAACCGCCTCGATGATGCTCGCGTGGACCTGCGGGATCTTGAGTTCGCCGTCGATCGTCACGGTCTGCGACGAGCTGCGCATCGCCTGCTTGAATTGGTCGAGGATCGCCTTGGGATCGTTCACCCGCTCCAGCACGTACGACTGGAGGCTGGCGGCGGCCTCGTCGACCTTGCCCTGGTCGAGCAAGGCGTCGAGCACCTGGTCGTTCCTGCGCGTCGCTTCGTTCAAGCCGCAATCGTCAAGGAACTGCGTGACAAGGTCATTGGCGGTGTCGCGAGCAGTGAGTTCCTTGATCCTCTGGTCGACGGTCTTCCGACCGGATCGGACGTCGTCGTCCTCGTGGGCGGTCATGATGAACTCCACGGCCCCTTTGGTCATCCGCTGCGCCGCGTAGCGCGCCAGTCGGTCGCGGCCGAGCGTGACCCGCGCGAACCCGAGCGACGACAGCGGCCTATTCGATGCCGTCAGCCCCAAGTCGTGGATCGCTGGCGCCGTGGTCGACGCCGACGCCGACCTTTCGCCCCAGTTTGCTTGCAGCCATTCGGACAACGCCGTCCCTGCGTAGCCGCTGAGCGCGAGGTTGCTGAGAATGTAGGCGGCCATCTCGTAGGCGGCATCACCGCTACCCAGGTTGATCTCCCCATTGTCCGTTCCGAAGAGCAGCGGATACTCGGGGCCGCGATTCGACCCGGGGTGGGACGACGCGATGATGTAGGGGAACGTGTCCCACGGAGCCCAGTGACCTGCGGTCAACTCTGTGATCGCAGCCAGGGTGTTCGGGGAGATGCCGGACCGGTTGAAGCGGTCCTGGGTGTAGAAGACCGACGGCTCGAACAGGATCCCCACGCTCCGTTGCAGCCATGGCTCGCCCCCGGACATCCGCCGCAGCAAGTCCGCAACGTCTATGAAGATCCCGGATCCGGCACCGCCACCCAGCGACGACACGATGAACGCCATCGGCTGGTCGATCGCCTCCGTTTCCGCCCTGTCGATACCCAGCTTCGACGCGACCCTGCGAAGCGCCGCTTCCGCCATGTCACCGGACATCGACCGAACCGCACTCGCCACCCGGTCGCCGACCTTCGAGTCGAGGTTGCAGCCGGCCACGACGCGACCGACTGCCCGCCACTGCCCGGCACCCTTCGAGACGTCGACCGGGGTCTTGCCGGGATCCGGACGCCACTGCACGAAGTCCCGTCGGGAGTGCTCCCGCCGGCTCAGCCGGTCGTCGATGCCTCCGGCGAACAGGTAGCCGCTGGCCGAGTCCGCGAGCCCGACGTAGCTGGTCCCGGCATAGCTCTTGAGGTCGGCGTCGTTCAGTTGCTCTGTTTCCGGAACATCGATGACCAGGAACTGCCAGGCATCGGGAAACTCCTCGCGGCCGATTCCCGCATTTGCCAGCCGGAACTCCAGCTCGCGACGGAGATGCCGCAGTGTGCGGAGGCCCGAGCCTCCGCAACCGATGAACAGCATGGGCTTCAGCACAATTCCTCCTGGATTCCTGAATGGGCACTGGTCTTCGACTCACTGACGCACGTCACCACAGCGTCGTCTCCTCGGCCACCGGCGACGGGTCACCGTCCGGTCCGGTTGTCGATCCGCTCGCGCCCTGCGCGCCCAGCCGGTTCGCACGAGTACGGATGCGCTCGAACTGGAGCGGAACGTCCTTACGGATCTCATCGAGCAGGCCGCCCGGCCTCGACTCGGTGCCGGCCGCGTCCTGTAGGACGAAATAGTGGAGGGTTCCCTCGACTTGGTCGGCGTCCGCCGCAACCGATGACGACGTCGGAGTGGTGAAGACCCACTGGCCCTGGATGCGGTGCTCGATTCGGCCATCCAGGTTCTTTTCGCCGCCGGCGGCCCCCAGCGTCCCAGTGACGACCCGTCCGGCCTGCCCGATCACGAGGTCCTGCGGCCGGAACAGCCGGATGGGCGCTCGCAACCGCAGTCCCTGGGACGCCGCGGTCCTCGTCCGGTCGTTCGTCATGCCTACGAACTCGAAGTCCTCGGAGTTCGGCGCGTCGAACCGGACGACCGGCTGACCCTGCGAGGAGTCGAGGACGGCGTCGACCATATAGTGCTGGATCCTGCGCGTCTCCTGGGACAGCAGCGCCGTCCACCAGCACATCACGAACCAGAGCGCCGCGGCGCCGAGGAGGGAGCCGATCACGAGGAGCCAGAGCGTGGTCTGGTCGACGATCGGACTGCCCGGAGGGACGACCACGGTCCCGGTGACCGGGATGGCCCACGAGTACGTGTCGGTCCCGTCGATCCACTTCGTCGTCGCTGCGATCGACCCGATGAGCTTTCCGCTGAGGGGTCGGCCGGCCAGGAGCGAGAAGTGGATGTCGACGACCTGGCCCGTCGCCAGGTGACGGCACAATGCCCCGACGGAGCGCACCCCCACCGGGGTGCCTGCCTCGGAAATGTCGCTGGTCGACTGAATGCAGAACGTGCCGGGTCCATCCGGTCCGGCGGTGACGGGCAGTACACCGGTGGCGGCGAGCGGCTCGACGGGCTGCACCCCGTTCGGGTCGCGCTGCTGGGAGAGCGTCGCCTGCAAAAGGCCGAAACGGAGCGCCGACGCCGGTTGGGGACCGTGCGGTGCAACGACCGGGATTTCCGGGGGCACCAGGTTGACGGGCACGGTCTCGCCGCTCTTCAGCGCGACCGATCCGGAGATGTATACCGAGGCAGCAGTCGCCGTGGTCGTCGGATCAATGGAGGGGACCTCCAGTCGGAACCGGTCCGACTGCCCCACCTGGGTCACCGCGACAGGCGTGACCACGCCGTTCAACGTCACATCGCTCGTCAGATCGACGCTGGCGATCTGCGCCGCCGGGATCAGCGTCGTCCCGTCCACCAGTCGGTAGTAGGCGTTGCCGGCACCACCGCGCTTCCACGGGGAGGCGATCGGCTCGGGCACCAGCTGCACACCGGACACGACGTTGGCCTGCCACGCCATCGTGGGTGCCAACGACTGCGATAAAGGAGTGAACGCGACGCTCCAGGTAGCCGCATGGTCACTCGTCGGTGCAGGAAATCCGGTCAGACTGACGAGCCACTGGTAGCCAGGGTTGCTCTGGCCCGGCCACGGATTGGAGATGCCCGTCGTCAGGGTCACACCATCGATCTGTTGGCTGCCCCCGAGCGCCGGCACTGGGATCGACTGGCCGTCGGGCCCGGAGACTGCGAGCTGCCCGGGCTCGTTCGTCGTCACGTAGACGGATGCCGACTTCGTGTACGGGTAGGTCGAAAACGAGGTGCTGCAACTCGAGGAGGTGCACATCGCGGGCGCCGGAGTCCCACCGACGAGGCCGGAAATGATGCCGGACGCGAGCTGATTGACATTCCCGTTGAAGAAGGCACCCGTCCCGTTCGGCGTACCGCACGACGCATATCCGGGCACGGGTGAACCGGTGGCCACTCCCTGGAGCAGGCTGAAGTCCTGGGGAGGGCCCGCCGGGGGCGGCGTCGGCGCGAGGCCGGCCGCGAACAGGAAGACGGGGGGGTCGTAGGTGCGGAGTGAGTCCATGATGCCGTTGGGCCCACACAGGTCCTTGATCCCCTGGGCGTAGACAGCCGAATTGGGGTCGTTCGCCTCCGAGGCGCTCACCGGGCCGTACCACGGCGGAGCGGCACCGGGATTCAGGCTGAACGCACCATCGGTGAACAGCACGATCGCGGTGCAGGCTTCGCCCCCCATCGCCTGCCGTTCCAGTTGCAGATTCTGGTTCGCGGTCGTCAGTGCCGTCACGTAGTCCGTATTGACGTCGGAATCGCGGGTCCGGAACTGCTCGAGACTGGCGGAGATCGACGGTGCGGAGGAGCTGGTCACCGGGGTCCAGTCGTTCGGACCACCCGTTGCCACCGGCTCCACTCCGGTGCCGAACCCAGCCGCCTGGACATTGATCGCACCACCGGCGATCCCCTGTACCTGAGCGAGCGCCTGGACGACGCTCTGGGCCAGGACGACGCGCTTCCCTGTCGGGTCCGTTCCCGGCCCGTGACCAGCGATCCCGTTGTCCCCGTACTGGAGACTGGCCGTCTGGTCGATGAGCAGCTCCACGGCGAGTTTCCTGTACTGCTGGAAGCAGAGTGCGAGGTTCTGCGCACCCGTCAACGCAGTATTCGGCACGAAGTCGGCCCCGGCGGTTCCGGAGGTCAGCCCGAGGATCGGTAGCACCACGAGGACGGCGACGAGCAGTCCAAGGCAGCCACGCAGGACACGCTTCCTGCCGCCCACCGGACGACCCATCAAATCGTACGCTGTGCGATCAGTACGGCATTGACTACGATGCCCACGAAGCCCACGAACACGCCCGCCAGCATTAGGCGGTCACTCATCTTGTTCGGGAGGTAGAGGGGCTGGACCTGCCGCTTGCGCAAGACCCACCGGTAGGCGATTCCGGCGATGACCGCTGCGAATCCGAGGCTCCAGCCGACGAAGGCGGCATGTCCACGAAGCAAGAGCGCACTGGCCAGACTGCACACCGCGAGTCCCACAGCAGCCAGTGCGAGTCCCATCGGGGGCTTGACGAATTCCGAGATGATGATCTCGAAATCTGTCGCCGGTTCCGAGTCATACAGCGAACTCGTCATGCGCGTCCCCTCGCCCGGGTGGACGCATGAAATTCCCCGATTTCGACCGCCATACGCTCCGCCTGCCAACCTTCCACGGGCACTTCCACAGGTCCCTTCGGTGAAAGGTCGCCCCTCATGACTTTGCTGAGGGCACGATAGCCAGACGAAGTCGCTCGCGCAATTGGCGGTTGCCGCCCAACCATTCACCGGTCAGGATCGTGTGATGCTCAATCGAGGCGGGCCAGGTGGAGCGGAGCGTTCGGACCTGTTGACCCGTCTCGGGGGGCTCGCACTTCTCGCGGTGTCAGCATTCGTTCCCTGGGCCACCACACGTGACTCCGGCACGTCGAGCGAAGTGTCCATCGCCCAACTCGCCATCAGCAAGTGGGTCTTCGTCGGCCTGATGGTCGTGATCGTGATCGCGTCGATTCTCGAATGGCTCGGGACGTTCCGGGTTGTCGCCCGGTGGACCGTCACCCTGTGCTCGCTGTTGATGCTGATCGTCCCATTGCTCGCAGTCGTGACGATCAACCTGGTTAATCTATGGGCAGTACCATCCCTTTTTCCCAGGTCGCTGCGGCGCCTGTCCTTTGGCGTCAGCCCGTTGATCGGCATCTGGCTGGCTGCACTCGGAGCCGGGCTCATCGTGATCAGCTCGACCGGCGTCGCGTCTGGTTTCACAGAGCGCGTCGGCTCCCTCGGACGCGGCATACTCCGGCGCAGTCCCTCGGCGATCGGAGTCATCATCCTGGTCGTGGGAGTCCCACTCCTGGAGTTCGGTCGCTACGGGGCGTGGATCAATCTGGACTCCCAGGTCGACCAGTGGTCCATGCCGGGATTCGCCATTCCGTGGCTCGGGGTGATGACGCTGATAGCGCAGCTGGCCATCGTGCTCCTAGCGGCGAGCTGCTTCGTGCGCCCACATCTCGTGAGCGGCTTCGCCCTGGTGTTGATGGGTTGGGCAGTGACGATCCCTCCCGCCCTGATCCTGATCGCCTCCGCGGGCACTCCTGAGTTCACCGCTCCGTCATGGCTGCGTAACCATCTGCTGCACTGGTCGGTACAAGCGCACGACCTGGCGCGGAACACCCCAGCGAGCTCGTACGTCCCACATGTTCCGACAACCCTCACCGCCTCGCTGTCGGCCGGAACGGGAACGGTGATGACGTACTTCGCTGGCGCGCTAGTGGCGGTCGCCGGGCTGCTGATCTGCAGGGGAATGAGCAAGGAGTCACTATGAGCCACGTCCTCGATGCCCTCCTCCTGTTCCTCGGACTTCTCGTCGGACTCTGGATGGTCGTCTTCGGCCTGCTCGGGCTGATCCTCAGCGACCGATCCGGCGTGCCCCGGTCGGTAGGGGTTCTCGTCGGGATCGCTCTCGGACCCATCGGGGTGGGTTGGTTGCTCTGGAAGTCCAGGCGGTCCGGCGCCACGTCGTATGACACCTCACCCGATCGCGACACCGTCGACGACGCCGATTCAGGTCTGCTGTTCTAGGCGCTGAACAATCCGCCGCCGAAGATCGGCTCCAGCCCATTCTCTAGGCCTTCCGCCGTGCTCCCCACCAGGTGTCCTCATATGGACCCACGGTCACATCTTCGCCCACCTCGTCGAACTGATGCGAGAGAGGGCTTGAACCCTTTCGATGTGCATGTTGCGCGTGGGCTCCGAGAATGGCGGAGGATCTCCGGTCCCTGGTTGCTCGACCGTTGAGCTGAAGGTGACGGCACCTCGGCAGCCCATGCGCCACCTGCTGGCTGGAGGGTGACGTTCGAGCCTCGAGCATCGTGCCTGGTCAGAGTCTTGTTTTGGCCAGGGTGACACACATGACGTCGGTTCGGAGGATGGGTGGTGTCCGGAACGCACGGTCCCGGCACGTTGCCCTGGAGGTCCAATGATCCCCCACACGCTCGGCACAAGACTGGCCACCTCGCTCCTGGGCGCCAGCTTCAACATCACCCCGAACAGCTCGCTCCCGGGTTCGTCCCAGGTGACGTCCTTCCTCGGCGGGATCGAGCAGTGGGCCGTCTACGCCTGTCTACTCGGTCTGATCATCGGCGGTGCCGGCCTGTGGTGGGGGTCCAGAACGGGTCCATCAACCGGACCTCGGTCTCCCAGCACAAGGTGCTGGCCGCCTTCGCCGGGGGGTCATCATCGGGGCCGGGGTCTTCCTCATCACCTGGGCCTTCAACTTCGGCAGCTCGGTCAGCTGAGATGCTCACCGGAATCTCGCTCCTCGATCCCCTGGGGGGTCTGGGCCAAGACGTCGTCAGCTGGTTCGGGCATTCGATCTCGGAGGGTATCGGCGGGTTCGCCAGCTGGGCCATCAATGAGGTGATCCATGCCATGCAGTCGACCACCACCCCGGACTTCACGTCGTGGTTCAAGGGCCCGTGGCGAGCCAGCGTCGACGTCGCCATCGTGGCCGGGTCCGTACGGATCTCCGAGAACGGCAGGATCATCCGGGTCCACCAGATCCGCCATGACCACACGAAAGGTGCGGATGGTTCTTGGTCCCCAGGCCGGATGGGCATGCCTCATCTCGACGATCCGGGCTTCGACGACCGGGGTCATCTGGTGGGGGCAGGTCTCGGGCTTGGAGGTCTTGTCCACCAGACCGGCG
>Ga0209385_1001282_pt1 | contig 10649 bp, 10 predicted proteins | sample NGEPerB_FD_184506 | JGI IMG/M metagenome (GOLD analysis project Ga0209385, IMG submission 184506) | Arctic peat soil microbial communities from the Barrow Environmental Observatory site, Barrow, Alaska, USA - NGEE PermafrostAB12-B... | ecosystem: Environmental > Terrestrial > Soil > Wetlands >... | reverse complement strand
GCCCGGTTCGTCGGCCGGGGCGAGCACCAGCAACTGTTCGCGCTGCTCGCCCAGCTCGGCGCGCTGGCCGACGCGGTCACCCGGCTGCGGGAGAACCAGGACCGGGCCGCCCAGGCCGCCGCGGCCCGCAGTGCCGCCGAGCAGCTGCACCGACTCGCTCCGGTGCAGCCCACCCCCGCAGACGGCGGCCGAGCCCGGGAGCCGGTGTCGGCGCTGGCCTCGGCTCGGGCGGCCGCGGACGCGCTGAGCGAGGTAAGCCGGCGACGCGGTGGACCGACGCCGCCGGCGGCGAGTGCGCACCGCGGGCGGCGACGGTAGGGCGCATCCGTGCGCGGTGCGGCTTGTCACCTCCCACGCAGACTCTGCAGCCCAGGAAGCGTCGACGCCCATGGCTGATCTCCCCGCCCGGCTGACCGAGGCGGTTGCCGGCGCTGCAGTGGGTTTCGGTCGGGCTATGGCTAACGACCGGACGGCCCTTCGAGGAGGAGCGTCTCCTGGGGTTTCTATGCCCTCTACGTCGGGCTATGGCTAACTAACGACCGGACGGCCCTCGATTCGAGGAGGCAAGCGTCTCCCGGGGTTTATATGCCCTCTACGTCGGGCTATGCCCTCTACGTCGGGCTATGGCTAACGACCAGGCCGCAGCGGCCGCTCCCGAGGGTGCTCAGGTAGCGGAGAACGTTTCTATGCCCTCTACGTCGGGCTATGGCTAACGACCCTGGTTGGCGGTGTGGTACATCCGGAACAAGGGCGTTCCTATGCCCTCTACGTCGGGCTATGGCTAACGACTGGTTCCACAACGACCCCCAGGCTGCAATGCCGAAGCAGTTTCTATGCCCTCTGCGTCGGGCTATGGCTAACGACCCGTCGATTTCGCTCCGAAGGCAGGTCGTTCCTCGTCTCTATGCCCTCTACGTCGGGCTATGGCTAACATCATCATCATCATCATCATTATAGCGAGCGTGGTCGGAGCAATCGTCTCTATGCCCTCTACGCCGTGGCTAACGACCTGTCCGTAGTGCTGATCGTGGCGGCATTCGGCGCGTTTCTATGCCCTCTACGCCGGGCCTATGGCTAACGACCGTACGGTTATCGACCCGTCGTCGTTGAACGACGTTTCTATGCCCTCATGCCCCTCTACGTCGGGCTATGGCTAACGACCTCCCCAGCATTCCCGGCATCCTCGGTGGTGGTGGTAGGTTTCTATGCCCTCTACGCCGGGCTATGGCTAACGACGCACGAACGACCTGATCGCCACAGTCCGATCCGGCTTCTATGCCCTCTACGTCGGGCTATGGCTAACGACGGTCAGTGTCCTCGCGGTCGCTGGCATCTTGATCGTCGCCGTTTCTATGCCCTCTACGTCGGGCTATGGCTAACGACGACTGGCGGCGCAGCTACTTCATGGCTGTGTTTGAGCCGTTTCTATGCCCTCTACGCCGGGCTATGGCTAACGACGCGTTACAAAAAGAACTCTTAGGTGGGGACTGGCAAGAAAGGTTTCTATGCCCTCTACGCCGGGCTATGGCTAACGACGGACCCCGGGTACGCGGATACGTGGAGCTGCGGCGATGGTAGCGCAGCGCGAGCACCGGCCCGGAGAAGGTGGAGCGCCGCCAGGCGGAATGTTTGCTGCCCGCGCCACCGCGCCTTCGACCTGCACAGACTCTGTTGCGAGCACCACCGGCGCGCCGGGCCGGTGGCCACGTGCCTGTACGGACACCTGGTCCGCCCGAACCGCGGGCGGCTAGCGGACGATCCAGTAGTCCGCACGCTCCTCCACCACCCGCGCGCCGATGATGTAGCGCTCGCTGAAGGTCTGACTCGTCGTGGGGTAGAGGCGCGCACCTGGTCCATCGAGCGGGTCGATCCGGTCCCGGAGGCCAGCGCGCAGCTGTGCCAGTTCCCTGTCAGTACGCACCTCGCACTCGAAAACGGACAACTGCACGCGCGGCCCGTATCCGGACAGCAGCGCGGCCACATCCTCGCGGCGCGGGTCATCGGCGATGTCGTAGCAAGCCAAGACGATCAGTGGGTCCGAAACGGAGCGTACGTCGGGCGTTGTGCACGCGGGTCGTGCTGGCGACCGGAATCTCGGCGCCGGGGGTGGGGGCCGGGTAGACGTTGGCGACCGGCACCCGAACCAGTTCCAGCACGCTCGTCGTCAGCCCGGTGCGGAAATCCGTCGACTGGCCGAACGCCAGCATGTCCGGCTGCCGGCTGACCGGCGGCGGGTAGACCGGCGTCGGCGGTGAGGACGGCGGGGCGAGGACGGGGCCGCAGCCGGCGTGCCCGAAGAGCAGCCGGCCAGCAGCGCGACCGCGGCCGCCGTGGAGGAGTCCTGCCCTGGCGTTACCCCAGCCTGACATCAGGTTCTTCTCCTCGGCGTGTCCGACTGGAGTCGACGTCCGGGTTGATTGGCACTTCGGGCCCAGGGTTCTTCAGGTCCAACCTGACAGTCAGGGTGCGGAGAGCGATGACAGGACAGCGGGTGGGCTACGTCCGGGTCAGCACCGTGGTCCCCCCTACTGGGGCGGGGCCTTCCATTCGGTAATGCCAAGGTCGGCTTCCATCTCGGCGATGTGCCCGTCCCTGCGGATCCGCTCCCGGCCGGGTCGGTTAGCGCTGGAGCGCCAGGCCACTACGGCGGCGATGATGAGCGCGACGGGGACGACCACGAACCACAGTCGGAGCAGGCAGCACGCAAGCAGGAACCATGCGCCTGCCTTAACCACCGGCCGGTTCCACCACTGGCCGGCCTGGCGCATCTGGGTCGCCCAGGTCCGCCCAGCGGGGGTCGCGTAGGCGACGGCGATCGCGGCCCACACTCCGGCTGCGCCAAACCACTGCCAGAACGTCACCCACGCCCGAGACAGCCAGGCGCTGTTACGGGACGGGCGAGCAGCGACATAGCGGATGGGCCGCCGCACTGCGCGATGCCGCCGCCCGCGCCGTACTGCGCGATGCCGCCTGCGGTAAGGACTGCTAGCTGAAAATGGCCCTAGGCGGACCCCGGCACTACGGGTGCCGACCCGGAATGGCCCGAACCGGATGCTGGCGGACATGCGCACACCGTAAAGCTCGGGTTACCGCCGCCTTCAGGCCGTTCGGGAAAATCAGACTCACAGGCAGAAGCAGTTCCGGGTAGACGTGCCCGCTCACCGCGCGGCGGCCGCTCGCGGCGACGTCGCACCGACCCGGGCCCAGTGCCCGGTAGACGGTGGACCGGGTGACGCCGAACAGCTCCTCGCGAGCTGCGCTCGCAACGCCGTGTTCTGATCGGTCAGCAGCACCACCGAGCGGTCCCGCTCCGCGAGCTGCGCGCGCAGTTCAGCCAACTCAGCGCGCACGGCGCGCAGCACTGTCGGGTCGTCCACAGTCGGACCGCCAAGGGGGAAGTCGCGGTCATCGACACCTCCACCGGGTGCCGACCGCCCACCAGCCTGGCGATCGCGACTTCTCGGTCAAGCGGACACGCTGATCAGGGTGGTCAGAAGCTGCTGATCAGTTACCGAATTTGAACCGTGTTCCTATGCCCTCTACGTCGGGCTATGGCTGACGACTAGGCAAATAAATACAAGGGGCACAACAACAAGTTCGTTTCTATGCCCTCTACGTCGGGCTATGGCTAACGACATGGTTCACTACCATCATTGGGGAACCGTCAACGGACGCCGTTTCTATGCCCTCTACGCCGGGCTATGGCTAACGACGGACCCCGGGTACGCGGATACGTGGAGCTGCGGCGATGGTAGCGCAGCGCGAGCACCGGCCCGGAGAAGGTGGAGCGCCGCCAGGCGGAATGTTTGCTGCCCGCGCCACCGCGCCTTCGACCTGCACAGACTCTGTTGCGAGCACCACCGGCGCGCCGGGCCGGTGGCCACGTGCCTGTACGGACACCTGGTCCGCCCGAACCGCGGGCGGCTAGCGGACGATCCAGTAGTCCGCACGCTCCTCCACCACCCGCGCGCCGATGATGTAGCGCTCGCTGAAGGTCTGACTCGTCGTGGGGTAGAGGCGCACCTGGTCCTCGACGAGCAGGCGCCCAGTTCGGAGCTACTTGTCCGCCGGTTCTCCGCTGACCTGTTCGACGTACTGCTCCGGATCCTTCGGCCGACCACTGAGCCCTCGGGCGTGCGCGTGCTCCTCATGGAACTTCAACCAGGCCAGCCCGATCTCCTCCCGCAGGGAGGAATCCGCTTCGTCGCGGAAGGTGGCGAGCATGTCGTGCTCTTCCTCCTCCATATGCTCGCTGTTCTCCTCCTGAACTGCAGCCACGGCCTGCCACCAAGCCTCGGTTCCCACCTCGTGCCGAGCTACCTCCTGCACAGCAGTCCGGATCTTGTTGTGGTCATGCACGGCGTGCACGGTGTCGTCCTTCTCAGCCGGAACCTGGCGCAGCAGGCGCGGATAGAACACCGCCTCCTCGCCGCTGGCATGCACTTCCAGCCGGTCGGCGAGGTCGTTCCACTGGGCGGCGAGCTCGTCGGGGTCCGAGCTATCCCGCAATTGAGCAAATTGACGCCGAAAGCCGTCGTGCTCGGTGAGGATGAGTGCGGTGATGTCGTAATCAGTCATGGCGTTATCCAATCGAGGTTCCCGGTCCGGCACCCTGTCGGCCGGTAGTAACGACTCAAGGCGGCATCGACAATCGACTTGCCGCCTGGGGCCCTTGCCGGAAGCGAAAGCACGTGACCGGCCAAGGCTAACGGCTCAGTCTCAGCGGTCCCCAGCCGGGCTCGGTGCGATCCGCCGTATCGGCTGGCCAGCAGGTGGTCTTCTGGACGACTTGAGTCCGCGCCGGCGACCATCGCCCCCACCAACGCCGGGACCTTCAGGTGCGCGTTCACGCCCGCCTTGGCAGGCAGCGTCAGTTGCGCGGCGGCTCGACAACAGCGCAGCATCTGTGCCTGCCGAATCCACGTAGAGGGCCGGGTTGTCCGCCCCGGGGCGTGCAATTGCTGCATGGCTGTTTCTATGCCCTCTACGTCGGGCTATGGCTAACGACCTGCGGTGGATCGGCCGGCACGTCCCCAGGTTCGTCCTGTTTCTATGCCCTCTACGTCGGGCTATGGCTAACGACGAGCGTGACGCAGCGTATGACCTCATCATCGTGGGCAATCCGTTTCTATGCCCTCTACGTCGGGCTATGGCTAACGACGTGCTATTGATCTAGTGAGCGGCTTACCTCCTGGGCCTCCGTTTCTATGCCCTCTACGTCGGGCTATGGCTAACGACTCCAGCAACGATCCGTCACCGGAGCAACCATTCGAGTTTCTATGCCCTCCACGTCGGGCTATGGCTAACGACCAGCAGAGGTCATTCATCAAGAGAACGCACCCGGACAACGGGTTTCTATGCCCTCTACGTCGGGCTATGGCTAACGACGAGAGCACCGGGACGCCGGCCTACGTCACTTGTTTCTATGCCCTCTACGTCGGGCTATGGCTAACGACAGCAAGACCGACACCGGTGCCACGGCCTGGCTACTAGCGTTTCTATGCCCTCTACGTCGGGCTATGGCTAACGACAGAAACAGCGGATCTTTTCCAACTGCTCTGGAAGTTCTCGTTTCTATGCCCTCTACGTCGGGCTATGGCTAACGACGCCCTCAAGTTCTTTGAGGTCGAACCGACCCATGAACTGTTTCTATGCCCTCTACGTCGGGCTATGGCTAACGACTCCGGTTACAAGAATAAATGCACCCCGCGCCCATTTGGTTTCTATGCCCTCTACGTCGGGCTATGGCTAACGACGGACCCCGGGTACGTGGATACGTGGAGCTGCGGCGATGGTAGCGCAGCGCGAGCACCGGCCCAGAGAAGGTGGAGCGCCGCCAGGCGGAATGTTTGCTGCCCGCGCCACCGCGCCTTTGACCTGTACAGACTCTGTTGCGAGCACCACCGGCGCGCCGGGCCGGTGGCCACGTGCCTGTACGGACACCTGGTCCGCCCGAACCGCGGGCGGCTAGCGGACGATCCAGTAGTCCGCACGCTCCTCCACCACCCGCGCGCCGATGATGTAGCGCTCGCTGAAGGTCTGACTCGTCGTGGGGTAGAGGCGCACCTGGTCCTCGAGCGGGTCGATCCGGTCCCGGAGGCCAGCGCGCAGCTGTGCCAGTTCCCTGTCAGTACGCACCTCGCACTCGAAAACGGACAACTGCACGCGCGGCCCGTATCCGGACAGCAGCGTGGCCACATCCTCGCGGCGCGGGTCATCGGCGATGTCGTAGCAAACCAAGACGATCAGTGGGTCACTTCCACCGAAACGGAGCGTACGGCTCGTCGGGGTCCAGCAGGGTGCGAGCGAGTGCTTTCGCCTGCAGGGCCAAGGCGACGCGGTAGGAGACCCTCCGGCCGGAGGGTTGGTGGGTGGTCAAGGTCAGCATCCGACGTTCGTAGGCAGCGAGGAAGGTGTGCCGAGCGTCCGCGCCCATTCGACAGCCCTGAGCGGGGTCGGACTCGAACTGCTCGGGCCGCACCTGCCGGGTGCTGATACAGCGCCAGACCGCGACGTCGACCGTGACTGGGCGAAACTCCTCCATCAGGTCGAGGGCTAATGCCGGTCGGCCCCAGCGGTGTTGGTGCAGAAACCCGACCGTCGGGTCCAGCCCGGCCGCCTCCGCTGCCGCGACCGCCTGGTGAGTGAGCAGCGTGTACCCGTAGGAAAGCATTGCGTTCACAGGGTCAGGCGGCGGTCGCCGCTGCCGTCCCTCTAATTCCCATTCCGGGTCGAGCATGCGGCGCAGCGCCTGAAAGTACTCACGGGAGGCGGTGCCCTCCACTCCGAGCACTCCGTTCAGGTTCCCTGCGTCTGAAAGCCCGTCGACCAGCCGGACCAGCAGATCAGCCGCCGCGGCCGCCGCCATGTCGTCTTCCCGCCGGGCGGCGCGCAGCAGCGCGACCCGGAGGTTGTTGACCTTGCCCTCGACGAATGAGCAAGCCAGCCGCAAAGAACGTCGGTCGTCGTCCGCCGCTCGGTACTGGGCGCGGCGTACTTGTGGATCGCTGGAAGTGACCGGCACCAGTCGGGTGCCCAGGGTGCGCCCTGCTCGGTCAGCAGCACGACCTCGATTCCCCGCTCGGCCGCGTTGTGCAAAAACGTAGTGGTCAGCCCCACGCGGCCGAAACACACCACCTGCCGGACCCTGCGCAGCGCCAGTCGCAGCAGCGACTCCTCCCCGTCGGTGACAATCAGCCGGTCACCCCGGCTGCGGACCAGCGCTCCCTGCCGATCGACGTAGACGACGGTTTCCAGGGGGTGCGAGGAGCGTCTCGCCGCGGCTGACCGTCGAGGCGGTGGTCATCTCGCCGAGGAACCGCACGCCTTCCTCGAACGACACGACGTCCGACTTGCCGGCGTTGAGCTCCAGCCGCAATTCCTCCAACTCGGTCGCTGCAGACAGCAGGGCCCGCTCGGCGTCTGCTCGGTTTTCGGTGGGAATGGCCATGTCGTCGCTGTAGCGGATCACCCGCCAGCCCGCCCCGAGCATCGCCCGGTCGAAGGCGTCCAGGTAAAGATTGCTCAGCAGTGGTGACAGCACGCTGCCCTGGTGGAGCCCGAGGCCGCGGTCGGGCGGTTTGGTGCGCCCGCCAGCTACCGGTCGGTCCAGCAGCATGCCGACGAGGTGCACCACCCGCTCGTCGTCGACCACCTCCCGCAGCCGGCGCATCACTTCCCACTGCGGGATCCGCTCGAAGCAGTTGGTGATGTCTGCTCGGGCGACCCAAGACATGCCTTGGTCCCGGGCCTCGGCGAGCGCGGCGAGCGCGTCTCGGGCGCCCAGCCCCCGGCGGTAGGCGAAGCTCCACGGCAACAGCACCGGGTCGATGATCGGGTCGAGCTGCCGCAGCAGTGCCCGCTCGACGATCCGGTCGACCAGCGACGGCACACCCAACACGCGCGTTCCGCCGGACGGTTTCGAAATCTCCACTCGCCGCACCGGCGACGGGCACCAGGTTCCCTCGGCGAGCATGGAAGCGAGCTGGTCGAGGCGCCGGGCCGCGTCTGCTTCGAACGCGTCGACCTCCGGGTCCGGCCGGCCGTCCGCCAGCGCGCTCTCGCGGACCTGCTGCCAGGCGTCCAGCAATGCCTGCGAGGCGAATGCCCGTCCGTACAGCACGCCCATCCGCGGTCAGCCCCGCCGCCGCTGTACCGGCCGCACCTCCACCGCGCCGAAGCCGTGGGTGGTCAAGGCTCCCACCCCGGCGATCGTGGCGAACTGCGTCAACGCCCCGAACGTCTGGGCCGCGGCAGCTGGCGCCGACCGGGTCAGCCCCAGCTCGAGGTCGCCAACGAAGCCGGTCTGGTGCAGTCGATGGCCGATCGGCAGCTGGACGGTGGTTCCGGTCATGCGGGCGAGGAACACGCTGTCGAGCAGGTCCCTCTCCAGGGCGTCATCGATCGCCAGCTCGGCCGGCGCGTGCGTGTTCCACCGGTTCGCCAGGTTGCGGGCGATGAGCACCGGATCCGGCAGCGGCAGGTCCCGACCGTTCCGGGAGAAGAACATCGGGGTCAAGACGCGCACCCCCGCCCGCCGGACCGGCTTGCCGGAGGCCAGTCGGGCGAACGGGGACTCTTCCCGGTGGCGGCCAAGCACCTGGCAGGTGACTGACCCGAACGTGACGGTGGGCGGGGGCCAGCCCGGCGGCCCGGCCCGGTCGGGCAGCCAGCCCAGCCGCCACTGGGCCGAGCCGATCCCCGAGATCAGCGGACCGACCGCGAATGGCTGCATCGGGGCGTGATGGTCGGAGTCGGGTGTTTCGAAGAGCTGCCCGGCCGCGCCACGCAGCTGCGTGGGGTGCGGATCGAATGGCGGGGCCACCACGACCAGCGTCAGTAGCGCCGGCACGGCTACTCCTGAGCCCGGCCGGCCGGCGCGGCGTTCACGGCGCGACCCGCAGGAAGGCGTCGAGGTGCCCGTACGCGGTGCGCTCGTCCAGGCTCAGCTGCACCGCAGGGGCGTTCTTCACCTTCAGGGACAGCTGCGCGTTGTCCGGGCCAATCCGGGCTCCGAGCACGTGGTAGTGCAGTCGGAAGCCCATCCGGTCCGTCGCGTTCGCCCGGTACGGCCGGATCCACAGCGGGGAGGCGCGTCGGAGCTCGGCATTCCCCTGCCACAGGTTCGCAGTGGCGTCCTTGAAGACGACCGGCAGACCGAACGCCCCGAGCCGGAATCGCGGCTCGACCGGCTGGCCGGCCCGGGCCGGCACGACGGCGTCGACGTACTCCCGGGTGACCCAGCGCCGGTAGGCGGGCAGGCCCGTCATCGCGAACGGGGCTTCGTGCCGATCGACCGGCGCCCGGAACCTCCTCAGAGCCGCCCCGGCCGCCCGGAGCCGGTCCACCCAGCTGCCCCGCTGCGCCGACAGCTGTGTGTGCCACCGGGACCACGTCGGGGCCGCCGGCCACGGGTCTGTCCAGCCCGCAGGCGGTGCCGCCGGGCGTGCCGGCGGCACCGGGAGACCCCACCGGTCCGCAACCACCTGGTGCAGCCGGTGAATGGCCGGGTGCGCGTGATCCGGTGGCGAGGTCCCCGCGTCGGCGAGGACGGGGCTGAGCCGGTCCAGGCCGTCGAGCCGCAGGGCGCCGAAGCCGCGGTGCACCCGCGCGCCCACTCCGCCGAAGGTCGCCACCGCCCACAGCGAGATTCCGGCCACCTCGGCGACGTAGTCCGCCGGGACGTCGAGGGCGTTGCCGACCACCCGGACCAGGAACGCCCCCTTGGCTGAATCCTCCACCTGCTGACTCGGCGGCAGGTAGTGCGGGCGGAGCAGCCCCGGATGGCCGCCGGCCGATGGGGGCTGGTAGATCCCCGGGCCCAGCAGGTAGCCGATCCCGTTGACCGCCCCGGCGCCTCCCCGCAGCCAGGAAGGCTGCGGGTCGCGCACCGCAGGCACCGGCCGCAGCTGGCGCAACGCCACCCGGGACGGGCCGCTGTGCTGGTCCGGGCCGGCGGCACCGGATGCGGCGCCGAAGACCTCTGCCTCCGCGGCGGCGACCTGGACCGGATTGTCGGCAAACACCGGTGCGGCGAGAGCCCGGAACCAGTAGCGCGCGGCGCCCCGCAGGGACGGCATGCGCAACTCGGCGGGCGCCTCGGGCCCTTCGGCCACGAAGACAGGTGTCTCCACCGTGACGGTGATCTCGGCACTCGTCATGTCCGGGCCCGTCCCGTCCAGGGCAGGTGGCTCAGGGGGTACGTGACCGGCCGGTCGTCCCAGAGCACCTGCAGGAACACCGCGGCGGCAAGACCGACCGCCGCGCACAGCAGCAGTCTGGCCGCGGTCGCCGGCCCGGCCAGGGCGGCCAGCTTGTCCGCGAGGCTCGGCTTGACCGCCGGGACGACGAAGGCCAGCACCAGCCCGGCCACCCCGATGGCGTGGACGTAGCCGAGGGCGGCGACGGCGGCAGACCGAGCTATCAGCCGGCGGCGCGGCACGCCGTGCGCGGAGGCCTCGAGAAGGAGGTAGCCGACGGCGGCTCCGATGAGGACCGCGCAGGTCGTCCACCACCGCCGCCCACTCTTCGGTCCGCCAAGGCAAAGGCAACAAGGACCGCGTCGTACCGTTTCCGCAGACCTTCGCCGAGACGCTCGCGCTGCACATCAGCGACCGCCGCAAGACCGGTGGGGCGCACCTGTTCGAGAG
>Ga0209385_1001281_pt1 | contig 10651 bp, 8 predicted proteins | sample NGEPerB_FD_184506 | JGI IMG/M metagenome (GOLD analysis project Ga0209385, IMG submission 184506) | Arctic peat soil microbial communities from the Barrow Environmental Observatory site, Barrow, Alaska, USA - NGEE PermafrostAB12-B... | ecosystem: Environmental > Terrestrial > Soil > Wetlands >... | reverse complement strand
AGCGGCCGTGATCTAGGCCGAGATCTCGCCCGATCCGCGCTGGATCAGGCGAGTTGGGATGACGATGCGCTGGGGCGGCCGGGCGTCACCGGCCATGCGCGAGAAGAGCAGTTCGGCCGCCGCCCGACCAAGCTCTGCAGGATCGTACGCGATCACCGACACCGGGATTGGCAGCAAGTCCGCCAGCTCGAAGTCGTCGAAGCCCACGACCGCGGTCGGTCGGTGCGCCGCCCGAATGGCTCGCAGCACACCGACGCACTGGCGGTTGTTGCCCGCGAAAATGGCAGTGGCCGGGTCCTCCAAAGCGAGGAGCTGACCGGCCGCCGTCTCCGCCTTCTCGACGGCAGATGAGCCCAGCCGGACAAGCTCGGGATCGTAGGTGATGCCCGCTTCGGCCAGAGCTGCTTTGTAGCCCTCCAGCCTGTCGACGGCAGTCCGGACCGTGGCCGAGTCGCCTACGAAACCAACGCGCCTGTGGCCCCGCCTGATCAGGTGATCGACGGCCCGCTTGGCACCGCCGAGGTTGTCGAGGACCACCGCGTCCGCTTCGATGTTGCCGCCGCTTCTGTCCAGGAAGACGACCTGCGCGCCCAATCTGCGTTCGGGCTCCAAGTACAGGTGGTCGCCGCCGGCCGGCACGACGATCAGGCCGTCAACCGGTCTGTGGAGCAGGTTGATGACCAGTTCTCGCTCGCGGGTCGCGTTCTCGCCAGAACTGCCGATGATGACGACCGCGTTGTGGCGAATGGCCACCGCTTCGACGGCCTTGGCGACGCTCGAGTAGAACGGATTCACCAGGTCCGCGACGACGAGGCCGATGCTGACGACCCGGTGGCCGGTGCGCAGACTGCGGGCGGCAACGTTGCGTCGGAACCCGAGGCTGGCGATGGCGTCTTCGACGCGCTTCTGCGTCTCCGGCCGGACGCCCGACTCTCTGTTCACGACTCGCGAGACGGTCTTCAGGCTGACGTGGGCGGCGGCGGCGACGTCATGCATGGTGGCCTGAGCCGGACGCTCGGGAGAAGAGCGTCCGGCCACGGTGACCGCGGCGCCCGCCTTGCGACGCTCGGACGCCGTGCCCCGCCGGACGCGAGCGGTTCGAGCCTCGCCCGCGTGGAAGCCAGCGGCATCGTCGCCAGTAGAACCATTCATCGTGGCTGGGTTTCCTCCTGGGGCTCGGCGAGGGAACGCCTAAAACCCGCCACCTCCGGCGGCCCGTGGCGGTAGAATGACATCGTTGCCATAGTCTCCATCCTGCCATCGGTTGCCGTCAACGGGAATATCCAAGCGCGACTGGCGGGTTCAGAGGAACCTGTGCAATCTCGAATTACGCGAGGTTGACAACGTTATCAGCGTCCGCTAGCGTGACCGCCAGATTTTTGTTGCGGCTACCCGCATACTCAGGATGGCGGGCGGCTCGCGTGTGGGACGGCGAGACCCAGGGTCGTCCTAGTCCGGATTGCTTTATCGGTCGCCGTGTGGAGGAGGTGAGGCAAAAGCCATCCTTTTGGTGGAGGCGGTGATCGCCTGGCGTGGCCTGTGGTAGGTCGGCGAGGCGAGGCTGACCTGGGCGCCTGCCAGATCCACCGACCCGGTCCGATGGTTTCATCGGGACATCCAAGGTGAGTGAGGTGTTAGCAGTGAAACTCCCGTCGCGACGGATTCTTGCTCTGTTCTCCGTCGCCGCTCTAGTTGTTTCGGCTTGTTCCAGCAGCACGACCACGACTGCCCCCGGCACGAATGCCCCCGGCACGAATGCCCCCGGCACGAATGCCCCCGGCGGAGCGGTCACGCAGGTCGAGGTCGTCTCGTGGTGGACGACCGGCGGCGAGGCGAGTGGCTTCAACGCCATCATCGACAAGTTCAACGCCGACAACCCGACAATCAAAGTCACGAACAGCGCCATCGCCGGCGGCGCCGGCTCCAACGCCCAGGCGGCCCTTACGACCCGCGTTGTGAACAACACTCCGCCCGATAGCTTCCAGGTCCACATGGGCCATGAGCTGCTCGACCAGTACGTCACGCCGGGCTACATGGACAACCTGGACGACCTCTACACCGCCAACGGCTGGACGACCCAGTTCCCCCAGGGCGTTCTGGACATCGTCAGCGCCAAGGATTCCGCGGGCGCGGTCCACTACTACAGCGTCCCGCTGGACATCCACCGGGCCAACGTGCTCTGGTACAACAAGACCGTCTTCACGGCCAATGGCCTGACGGCCCCCACGACCTGGGATCAGTTCTTCACCGTTGCCGACGCACTCAAGGCCAAGGGGATCACCCCGTTGGCCGTCGGCGACAACGGCATCTGGGCCAATGGCATGCTCCTTGAGTCCATCCTGATCAGCACCCTCGGCGCCGATGGGTACAACGGTCTCTGGACCGGCACGACCGATTGGGCCGGTGCCAAGGTCACCGACGCTCTGAATACGTACAAGAAGGTCCTGACCTACATCAACACCGACCACTCGTCCCTGAGCTGGGACCAGGCTGCCGACAACCTCATTCCGGCCAGCGCGGGCGCACAGCCCAAGGCCGCGATGACGCTTATGGGCGACTGGGCGGCCGGTGAGTTCGACGCCAAGAAGTTCACCGACTACGGCTGGGCCGCTGCGCCCGGTACGGACAAGATCTACGACGCTCTTGCCGACTCCTTCGGTCTGCCCACCAAGGCGACCAACAAGGACGCCGTCAAGAAGTTCCTGACCCTCCTCGGCTCGGCCGCGGGCCAGGACATCTTCAACCCGTACAAGGGCTCCATTCCGGCCAACAAGACAGCCGGCACCCCGCCCGCCGGTGCCAAGCAGTACAGCACGTACCAGACTTGGGCCATGGGTGAGTGGAAGGCCGATACCATCGTCCCCAGCGTCGAGCACGGCGCCGCCGCTTCTCCGGCCTGGAAGGGCGCCTTCGAGGCGGCCGTCACGATGTTCGTCGCGAACCCTGACGTGCCCACCGTCCAGACTGCTCTCGTGCAGGCTTGCAAGGACGCGAAGGTTTGCAAGTAGTCAGCGCATAGGTTTTCCGGAGGGGGCGACTCGGTCGCCCCCTCCGCTTTTCGCCCTGCCTGGGAATTGCAGCGGGATTATGAAAATCAATCGCGATCGAGTTATCTCATTACTCGTGCTCGCGCCGTCGGTCCTGGCGGTGGCGGTCTTCGTCTACGGACTCATCCTGTGGACCGGCTTTATCTCGACGGTGCAGTGGGACACGCTCCGTCCCGACTACACGCCGGTCGGCCTGGCCAACTACCAGGCCATCTTCGCCAACAACCGGTTCCTCATGGACATCCGGAACACGGTTGTGTTCACCATCTGCTTCGTGTCCGCGTCGCTCTTAATCGGCCTTCTGCTGGCCAATCTGATCGATCGCGGCATTCGGAGGGAGAGTTTCTTTCGGAGTGTCTTCCTCTTCCCGATGGCGGTCAGCTTCATCGTCACGGGCGTCGTCTGGAAATGGATCCTGTCGCCGGGTCAGGTGGGCAGCCCCCAAGGGGTCAACCAGCTGTTCGGGTTGGATCCGGCCTCGAACCGCTGGATTACGGACGCCCACGTCGTCTACATAGCCCCGGATAGTCCCGTCTACCAGGTATTGCACAACATCGGTCTGGGGGCCATCACCAGCCCCAACATTGGTGTGCCCATCGCGTTGCTGTCGATCGTCCTGGCCGCCGTCTGGCAGATGTCGGGCTTCGTGATGATTCTCTATCTGGCCGGTCTGCGGGCGATACCGGAGGAGCTGAAGGAGGCCGCCCGGATTGATGGATGCAGCGAGTGGCGGATCTTCCGCCACATAGTCTTTCCCTTGCTGGTCCCGATGACCCTCTCGGCGATGATCATCCTCGGTCACATCAGCCTCAAGATTTACGACCTGACCGTGGCCATGTCCAAGGAGGGTCCTGGCTTCGCCACTGACACGCCCGCCAACTTCATGTGGCAGACCTCTTTCCGTGACGGTCTGTTCGGGCGAGGAGCCGCCGTGGCCATCATCATGCTGGTCCTTATTGCCGGAGTCATCGTGCCGTACCTCATCTGGAACCGCCGGCAGGAGGTGGAGGCATGAGCCGCGAGACACAGCCGTATCCCTCGAATTCGGCCGACGGGATGAACCCGCTCAAAGCGGTCGTGATCTTGGGCGAAGAAGAGTCGGGCGCCGGCAATCGATTCCGTCCGGACCTGCCCTCCACCCGGGGCGCGCACTCGCATGGAGCCAGGGCGCGGACCAGCCGCTTCATCCTGTATGCAGTGCTCTTCTTGTTCGCGCTCTGGTACCTGACCCCGATCTACATCCTGCTGGTCACCAGCTTGAAGGGCTCCAGCGAGATCACCCTCGACAAGATGTGGGCTCTGCCCACCTCGTTCAGCCTGGACGGCTTCGCCGCGGCCTGGAAGGCACTGGCTCCCAACTTCCTCAACAGCTTGCTGCTGGCCATTCCGGCCGCGATCATATCCGCCATCCTTGGATCGCTGAATGGCTACGTTCTCGCCAAATGGAAGTTCCGGGGCGCGGACACGCTGTTCTTGTTGATCCTGTTCGGTATGTTCATCCCGTACCAGGCCATCCTGATCCCGCTCACCCGGATGATGACCGAGGTTGGGCTCTACGGTTCGATCCAGGGGCTGATCCTGGTTCACATCATCTATGGCATTCCAATCACGACCCTGATCTTCCGCAATTTCTACGCCGGCATACCGACGGAGCTGCTGGAGGCGGCCAAGGTCGATGGTGCCGGGTTCTTCCGGATCTACCGATCGATCATGGTGCCGTTGTCGGTGCCAGGTTTCATGGTGGTGCTGATCTGGCAGTTCAACTCCGTCTGGAATGACTTCCTCTTCGCACTCACGCTGACCGTACCCAGCAACTGGCCGCTTACGGTGGCTCTGAACAACCTGTCGGGCACCTTCATTGCGACATACAACGTGCAGATGGCGGGCGCCCTAATCGCCGCCGCGCCAACACTGGTGATCTTCGTAGTCCTCGGTCGCTACTTCGTCCGCGGTCTTCTGGCAGGTTCGCTCAAGGGCTGACACATATCGTTCGTATCAAGAGGCCGGGGCGGCCATCTCCCGCCCCGGCTTCTTCTTTGCCCTCGTTCCGGGAGCTGCTCCCTCGGCCGCGCTCCACCGTTGACACCCTGCGGGACTCGCTGATACCATCCACTCAGCACGTTAGCACTCGCACGGTGAGAGTGCTAACCACCGCCTAAGCCAGGCCCCAAGGGGACCCGACGGGTCTCCCAGGATCGCCGGGCGGCAGCGGACCCTCTGCCCTCGGGCTAACGCCGCGTCCCGTCGCCGTTCGCACCTCGAACACTGGACCGGCGTGGAATGGAGTCAAGCATGGCGCGACGGCCACGCCGCACCATCGGCTCGCTCGATACGCGATCGGGCGCAATCCTGCGGGCCGTCATAGACGAATACATCACATCGGCGACGCCCGTCAGCTCGAGCTCGCTTGTCTCCCATTACCCCATGGGCGTCAGCAGCGCCACGGTCCGCAATACCCTGTCCGACCTCGAGGGCCTGGGGCTGCTGTCGCATCCCCACACTTCGGCCGGACGGGTGCCGACGGACGAGGGCTATCGCTACTACGTCCAGGGGCTTTCGGACGAGTGGTCGCTGCCTCCAGTCGAGCAGCGGATGATCCGCCATCAGTTCGGCCAGGTGGAGTTCGTCAGCGAGCACTGGTTCCGCCTGGCAGCCAGCACGCTGGCTGCCAATACCGGCACTGCCGGGCTGGCCACGACGGCCAAGCCTCAGACGGTCCGGGTGCGGCGCATAGACCTTGTTTCGGTCCAGGATCGGATGGCCATGATGGTCGTTGTCTTCCGTGAGGGAACCATGAAGCAGGCTCTCCAGAACCTGCCCGCAACAACCGATCAGGAGCAGTTGAACCGCGTCGCGGGGCTGCTGAACGTGCTGGCGGTTGACCGCACCGCGGACGAGATCACGGCCGCCCTGTCGGATCTGCCCCACGAATATCAGCTGACTGTTGAGTCGGACCTCCTGCGTCGGGCCGGCGAGGGCTTGCTCCGGACAATGCGTGAGTTCGATGCTTCGGTAATCGACGATCTCTTCAGCGACGGCCTGCTCAACGTGATGGCCGCCCCGGAGTTCGACCGCAGCACGAAGGTCCGGCAGGTCTTCGCAGCCCTGGAGAATCGGGCCTACCTCGGCTCGCTTGTTGAGAGCGTCGCTGACGCCGGCGGCATCCAGGTCTTCATCGGCCATGAGAACCGGCCGCTCGAGATGCAAGACGTCTCGCTCATCCTGGCGCCGTACGGCCGGGTCGGCCGGGCCGTCGGAATGGTCGGAGTACTCGGGCCCACCCGCATGCCATACGCCCAAGCGATTGCCTCGGTCGAGTTTGTTTCGGGGCTCATGAGCGAACTGGTGGAGCATTTGTATGCCTGATCGTCAGTCTCATCCACGAACGCACCACCGCGGCGCTGCCGGCGACTGGCCCGGCCAGACTGCCGATGGACCGCACTCAGCATCCCTCACGACCGAAGAGGCGGTCGCGCAGTTGACCGCCCAACTCGAGACGGCCAGGGGTCTGGCGGCCGAACATCTTGCCAGCCTGCAGCGCACGGCGGCCGACTTCGCCAACTTCAAACGCCGCACGGCCGAGGACCGCGAGCGCGAAATGGGCCTGGCCAGCGAGTTTCTCCTGCTCAAGCTCCTGGTCGTGGCCGACGACTTCGATCGGGCCCTCGAGGCGATGCCGGCCGAGCTCAAGGGAGTGGCCTGGATCGAAGGGATCAGTCTCCTGGACCGCAAACTGCGGGCTCTGCTGGAGAGTGAGGGAGTGACCCCGATCGAGGCGGTCGGCCGCGCCTTTGACCCGCGCGAGCACGAAGCCGTTGGCACCGTCCCGTCCACGGGCCGGCCCGAGGGCGAAGTCGTGGCCGAGATACAGCGCGGCTACCGAGTCCGCGACAGAGTCCTGCGACCAGCCATGGTCGCGATTGCCGATGGCGGCGCCGCCGCCGCCCCGGGCGATACCACCTCACATACCCACTGACGCAACAAGAGACCAGCAAGGAGCACCAACCGGATGGGCAAGATCATTGGCATCGACTTGGGAACGACGAACTCCGTCGTGGCGGTTATGGAAGGCGGCGAGCCGACCGTTATCCCGTCAGCTGAGGGCGGCCGGACCATCCCCTCGGTCGTCGCATTCACCAAGAACGGCGACCGGCTGGTCGGTCAGCTCGCCAAGCGGCAGGCCGTCACCAACCCGGGCAACACCGTCTATTCCATCAAGCGCTTCATGGGACGCCGCTTCGACGATCCGGAAGTAGCCCACTCGCTCCCGCTCGTTCCCTACAAGGTCGAGCGCGACGCCCACAGCGACGGGATCAAAGTCGTCCTTGCCGACGGCAAGACGTACACCCCGCCCGAAATCAGCGCCATGATCCTGCAGAAGCTCAAGGCGGACGCCGAGGCCTATCTGGGCGAGAAGGTCACCGAGGCGGTCATCACCGTCCCGGCGTACTTCGACGACACCCAGCGCCAGGCCACCAAGGACGCCGGCCGCATCGCCGGCCTGGACGTGAAGCGGATCATCAACGAGCCCACCGCGTCGGCCCTTGCCTACGGCCTGGACAAGAAGCACGACGAGAAGATTGCCGTCTACGACCTGGGCGGCGGCACCTTCGACATCTCGATCCTCGAGCTCGGCGAGGGCGTCTTCGAAGTCAAGGCGACCAACGGCGACACCCATCTGGGCGGCGACGACTTCGACCAGCGGGTCATCGAATGGCTCCTGGCCGAGTTCAAGCGCGACGAGGGGATCGATCTGCGGAGCGACCCGCAGGCCCTCCAGCGGCTCAAGGAAGCCGCCGAGAAGGCCAAAATCGAACTCTCCACGACGAGTTCGACCGAGATCAACTTGCCGTACATGACCGCCTACGAGGGCAATCCCAAACACCTGGTCATAACGTTGACGCGCGCCAAGCTCGAAGACCTGACCGCGGACCTCGTCGACAAGACGCGCGGTCCTGTCAGCCAGGCGCTCCGCGACGCGGGCCTCAAGCCCTCCGAGATCGATGAGGTCGTCCTCGTCGGCGGCATGACTCGCATGCCGGCGGTCATCGAGGCCGTCAAGCAGATGTTCGGCGGCAAGGAGCCGCATCGCGGCGTGAACCCGGACGAGGTCGTGGCCGTCGGCGCCGCGATCCAGGCCGGAGTCCTGGCCGGTGAGGTCAAGGACGTCCTACTCCTCGACGTGACTCCGCTCTCGCTCGGTATCGAGACGATGGGCGGCGTCATGACCCGGCTCATCGACCGCAACACCACGATCCCGACAAGCAAGAGCCAGGTCTTCTCGACCGCGTCGGACAACCAGACGCAGGTTGAGGTCCACGTCCTCCAGGGCGAGCGCGACTTCGCCACCGACAACAAGACCCTGGGCAAGTTCATCCTGGACGGCATTCCACCGGCCCCACGAGGCATCCCGCAGGTCGAGGTTACGTTCGACATCGACGCCAACGGCATCCTCGACGTCAAGGCCAAGGATCGGGCCACGAGCCGCGAGCAGCAGGTGCGCATCACGGCCAGCTCGATGCTTTCCAAGAACGACGTGGATCGGATGGTCAAAGAGGCCGCGACCCACGCCGACGAGGATCGCGTGCGCAAGGAAGAGGTTGAGACCCGCAATCAGGCCGACGCACTGGTCTACCAGGCAGAGCGGACCCTGCGAGATCTCGGCGACAAGGTCGCACCCGAGGACCGGGCCGAGACCGAGCGCCGCGTCGAAGCGGTCCGGGCCGCCCTCAAGGGCAGCGATCTGGCGGCAGTGAAGTCATCGTCCGAGGCGCTCATCGAGCAACTCCAGAAGGTGAGCACGGCGGCCTATCAGGCTGGTGCGGCGACGGACACTGCCGGTACGCCGGATAGCGGTCCGGGTGACGAGAACCCCGAAGGCCAGCCTGCCGGTCCAGCCGATCCGGGCGAGGAAGTCGTCGAAGGCGAATACAAGGAAGCTTGATCGCGGTCGGCGCAGCCAGGCATTGAATGCAAGAAGCCCTGGGGGAACCCGGGGCTTCTTGCGGCTAGCCGGTGCTGTGTCAGCCGATGAGTCCAGCCTCGGAGTCTTGTTCGGGTGTGCCCGGCTCGGCGCTCTCGCGGGGAGGGCCGGCGTTGGGGACGCCGAAACCGGCGCTGCCCTGCGGCGGGCCACCCACGCCGCCGAAAGACACGCGCGCAGCGAGGCCGCCGAAACCGAGCCCGCCCTGGGTCGGGGCCGGCCCACCGAAAGGCTCACCTACGACCTGACCGCCGAACCCCGCGTCGTCCGAGGTCGGTTCGCCAGAACCAGGGTCGTCCTGCGCGATGTATCTGGGCACGCGTTCCACAACCCGGTCGTCAGGATCCTCGTCGAATGGGTCGCCTCGAGCCGGCCCAGCGGTCGCGTATTCGCCTTCGCCGGGCCGGGTCACCCACGACCGAGACCGGCCGACGCGAACGAGCGTCCTGCGAGTCCGTTGGCGCTGGACCGAACCGAGCGTGATCGGCACCAGCATCGCCAGCGACGCGAACGCCGAGCCGGCCAGACTCCCGATTAGAAGGGCGATGCCGATCTGACCCGGTCCAAAGCCGCCAGACTGCCAACCCACGACTTCTGTCCGGCCGGACAGCATAGACGCCGTGTAGACGGCCAGGCCGATAGCAGGCAGGGCCGCGACCGCGATGGCCAGGACGTTGGCGATCCGGAAGCTGACGGACCACATGGAGGCGAGCGGCGAAGTGATTGAGCCCTCGACGCCCAGCTTGGCATACAGGTCGGGGAGGTGGCTAGCTGGCCGGGTCAGCCAGCCCAGCGGATCATCCATATGCCTTTGGGCGATCTCGACAGTCGCGATCATCGCGATCAGTCCAGGAATGGTGTATCCCTTCCAGATGATCATGGCCGGCACGATCAGCCCGACCGCGATGCGGGTCTGGGCCCACAGGGCGCTCGCCCAGCAGATGCCGGCCCGGTAGGGCGTGAGTAGCGGTTGGTCGGCCCCGAGGCCCGTGGCGTTGTGCGTCGTCAGGCCCACGAACACCGAGAAGCAGAGGAGGCTGACCATCGCCAGGACCGCGACGCCGAGGCCCAGCGTCTGCACTGTTCCTTGCTGGCCCGCGGTGAGCTGCCCCCAGGCCTCGGAGGCGTTCATGTACTGGAGGAGGTAGCTCATCGCCGGCGTCAAGTTCATGACGAGGGCGGCGCCGCCGAGCGCCACGAGTGTCACCAGAAACGCCGTCACGTAGCCTAGCCCGGCCACGGGTACAGATTGGCGCATGGCAAGCGCCAGGACTAGCTTCTGGCGCGCAGCCGCGATCGGATGGGGCGGGTGCAACTCGTGCGGGTTGTTGCTCTTGGTTGGGCGCACGACCGGGCCGAGGGCAACCGGGCGAGCAAGGTATGGGGCGGGCGACGACGCGGCAGCCGGAACCGCCGGCGACGCCGGTGGAAGTGGCGTCGGAGCCCCGGCGCTGCGATTGAGCGTGCTGACTTCTTTCGGCTTTGAGCCGTACTTGTTCCTGCAGCCGTAGCACTTGCCCGAGCCCAACCTATTGAGCGACTTGCAGTACTGGCAAACCCAAAACTCGTCCACACCTCACCCATGTTTGGTATGCGAGGATGATAGGCGCGTTCAATGGGT
>Ga0209385_1001277_pt1 | contig 10669 bp, 6 predicted proteins | sample NGEPerB_FD_184506 | JGI IMG/M metagenome (GOLD analysis project Ga0209385, IMG submission 184506) | Arctic peat soil microbial communities from the Barrow Environmental Observatory site, Barrow, Alaska, USA - NGEE PermafrostAB12-B... | ecosystem: Environmental > Terrestrial > Soil > Wetlands >... | reverse complement strand
CATCACGAATGGCAAATTTCGTCGCAGCTCACGATAGGGAAGCAGGTCTTCATTCCAGAGGCGCTTCCAAGCCTTGTCAATCAATGGCAGGTCGTTGTGCGAGTCGAGATTGGCTTCCCCTAGCCCCGGGAAGTGCTTGCCGCAGCCAAGAATCTTACAGTCGCTGAGTCCGCGCAGGAACTCGCGCGCGTATTGGATCGTCTCTTTGGGGTCAGCCGAAACCGTTCGCGAGGTCAGCACACTTTTCGATGGCTCAAGCTGAAGGTCGAGCGCCGGCGCGAAATCGGTGTTGAACCCTAACGCACGCACTTCGTCGCCGATGATGCGGCCATGTTTGCGGAAGAGCTTCTTCGAACCAGCGGCTGCGACGTCGGCAACGGCTGGCGCTGGCGCGATCACGTCGCGCAGGCGATCGACCGTTCCGCCTTCCATGTCCACGCACAGAAACAGAGGAATGGAAACCGCCTTCTGCACATCGTGCAGCAGAGCGTGAGTTTGGGCGGCCTCCTCGATGTTGCGCTGGAAGAGGATGACACCGCCCGGATGCAGTGTGCCCAACATGGACCGCAGACGCGCCGACATCGCGGTGCCCACGCAGCCCATGATCAGCAACTGGCCGACCTGCTGGCGAAGTTCGAGTGTGCTTCTGGAAGACATAGGGAATAAGAAAGTGTAACGCTAGCAGGTCAGGAATTCAGCTATACAGGATGGTACAGCCCGTGCGAGTTACAGATAGCGGCTATTTCTTCATGGGTTCAGCTGTGATTTGAGACTTTATCTCCGGAGGATGACCCTTCCAGTCCATGACGTATTCGCCTTGAACAGCGACCCCTTCGAGTCCTTTTCCCGAAGCGGAAACCCAGGCATGGGGACCAAAACTAGCATGTACGCCCGCGCTTGCCGACTTGAGCATTGTCAACAGGCGTTTCCAACGAGATGCAGTCAACTCCTGAGCGGGGAAAACGACATAACCTCGATCATCAGTAGTCAGTGAGACTTCATGTTCGTCGTCTTCGGCTGAATAATTTTGATAATGCAGGCGAACAGTGACGCCTCTGAGCGGATTCGCCGTTCTTACCACCCAAACCTCCCAACGAGGACAGTTTAGTGTAGTGACCGGCCACAAGAGAAAGGCGCAAAACGCGACAATCACCAGCGTTGTGACGACGGCTTGTCTGGACAATCCCCCCCAATCACTCCATCTGCTTCTTCAGTTCATGCAGCAGGGTCAGCGCGTCCATGGGGCTAATGCGGTTGAGGTCCGTCTCCTTGATGCGATCCACGATCTTCTGCGAAAGCGGGGTGAAGATGGTTAGCTGCAACGGTGCGGTCTCCTGCGTTTCATCGTGTGCCAAGTGCTTGACCGCACTCCGCTCGGCGCTCTCATGCTCGGCCAGCACCTCACGCGCGCGATTCACCACGTCAGCGGGCAGGCCAGCCAGCTTGGCGACTTCAATTCCGTAGCTCTTGTCGGCTGCGCCTTCTTCCACCTTGCGGAGGAAAACAATTCCGCCGCCGCTCTCCTTCACCGAGACATGATAGTTCTTTACCCCACTCAGCCGGTCGGCCAGCTCCGTCAGCTCGTGATAATGCGTGGCGAAGAGCGTCTTAGCGCGGGTGTTGGCGTGGATATATTCGATAGCGGCCCACGCGATGGCCAACCCATCATAGGTTGAAGTTCCGCGCCCTACCTCGTCGAGCAGGATCAGGGAGCGCGCAGTCGCGGTGTTGAGGATTGCTGCGGTCTCGGTCATCTCCACCATGAAGGTCGAGCGCCCACGAGCCAGGTTATCGGCTGCGCCGATGCGTGTGAAGATGCGGTCCACCAGTCCCATGCTTGCCGACCGCGCGGGGACGAACGATCCCATCTGTGCCATCAGCACGATGAGCGCAGCTTGCCGCAAGTACGTGGATTTGCCTCCCATGTTCGGCCCGGTAATGATCAGGATCGAATGAGTTGTGCCGTTCAGATAGAGATCGTTGGGGACGAAGCGATTGGCGGCACCGGGGATCTCCATCTGCTCGATCACAGGGTGACGCCCTTCAACAATTTCGATGTCCGCGCCATCTCGAAACAGCGGACGGCAGTAGTTGCGATTGGCGGCGAGCGCCGCGAACGCAGCGAGCACATCGATTTCCGCCAGCGCCAGCGCGGTCTGCCGGATGCGTCGCGCCTCGGCGGCAATTGCGGTGCGCAACTCCGCAAACAGGCGCCGCTCGATCTCGACTATCTTCTCCTGGGCGTCGAGCACCTTGACCTCGTACTCCTTCAACTCTGGCGTGGTAAAGCGTTCGGCGTTGACCAGGGTCTGCTTGCGTTCGTACTCCCTAGGCGCGAGGTGCAGGTTCGCCTTGGAGATCTCGAGGTAATAGCCGAAGACGCTGTTGAACTTGACCTTCAGCGAACCGATGCCGGTGCGCTGGCGTTCGCGCTGCTCGATCTGTGCGATGTACTGTTTGCTGTTACGGCTCAGGTCGCGAAGTTCGTCGAGTCCCGCATCGACTCCCGACCGGATGACCCCGCCGTCCGCCAGCGTAAGCGGAGGCTCATCTTCGAGCGATGTCACGAGCCGGTTACGCAGATCTCCCAGTTCGTCACATTGCGCATGAAGTGTCAGCAGACGCTCAGCAGGGAAGTGCGACAGCGCGACGCGCACGGTGGGCAGCTTAGCCAGCGATGTTGCCAGAGCGAGCAGGTCTCGCGGATTCGCCGTTTCCAGAGTTACGCGGCTCAGCAGTCGCTCCAGATCGAGAATGCCATCGAGGGAGCGACGGAGTTCTTCCCGGGCAACCACGTCCTTCACCAAGCCTTCGACCGCATCAAGCCGGCGGTCAATCTCGCCGGCATCAATCGAAGGCCGCAGCATCCAGGCCCGCAGCAGGCGTTTGCCCATCGGGGTTATGGTGCAGTCCAGACAGCGGAACAGCGTGGCGTTGTCAGCGGCGCCGGCGAACAGCGGCTCGATCAACTCAAGATTGCGCACCGTGACCGCGTCCAGCACCAGGCAGTTTTGGCGCTCGTAGAAGCCAATGCGGTCCACATGATCGAGCGTGCCACGCTGCGTCGTGCGAACGTAATGCAGAATGGCTCCCGCCGCGGTGGCTGCCGCCGACCGGTTCGCCAGTCCGAACCCTTCCAGCGAGAGCACGCCAAAATGGTTTTCCACCTGCGGAATCGCGTAGTCGGGAGAGAACACCCAATCGTCGAGAGGAGTCTCGGCCCAAAAAGCATTTTCGAGCGACGTGATGCGCGGCGCCGATGCCGCTACGGGCGAAGAGGCCCTGCTGTGTGGTTGATCGAAGAGAGGAAGCGACGAGGCGAATAGCACTTCGCGCGGACGGAGCACCAGCAGTTCCTCGCGCACGCGACGCTCGGCATCTTCTCCCTGAAATTCGGTCGCACGAAATTCGCCGGTCGAGAGGTCCAGCGCGGCGAAGCCGAACGCACTTCCCGCCCGCGCCACGCAACCCAGGAAATTATTCTCTTCCGAGCCGAGATGCGTGTCAGCCGCCGTGCCTGGGGTGAGCACACGCGTGACTTCACGCTTCACCAGCGTCTTAGCGATGCGCGGGTCTTCCATCTGTTCGCAGATGGCGACCTTGAATCCTTTGCGGATCAGCTTGGAAATGTAACCTTCGGCCGAGTGGTAGGGCACGCCGCACATCGGTATCGCAATGCCTTTTTCCTTGTTGCGCGAGGTCAGAGTAATCTGTAGTTCTTGTGACGCGACCACGGCATCTTCGAAGAAGAGTTCGTAGAAGTCTCCCAGACGGAAGAAGACGAGCGCGTTGGGATGCTCTTTCTTGATCGCGGCATACTGCCGCATCAGTGGGGTAGACGGCTCAGTCATCGGATTGGCGGGAATTGCGCGGATTATAACACTCGAGCGTAACGCACCTCGCTGCGCGGAAGCGGTGATGAGTGTTACACTGCGAGGTTTTTCGGATGCGGAAGGGAACTCATGAATACCGGCCTTGAAAGGGCACAGCTTTAGCTGTGCCGTATCGGTGTGAGAAGAACTAAACTTCGGAGCGTTTGTGAGAACTTGTTTTGAGTTGGCAGGGTGGAAAGATTACGCAAAATCCAGCCCCTACGGGGCGAAAGAGCTTTAGCCCAGCGCTTCAGCGCTGGGTGGCGTGGGAAACAAGAAAGAGTCCCGTAGGGACGGTAGAGGTTGCGGACACAGACTCTTCAGCCCGGAGGGAACTTGGTTTTGGTCGCCACGCGTGACGTATCTGTGGCGCGCGCCTAAGAACGAATTCCCTCGGTGGCTAAAGCCGCTAAAGGCAGGGCCTCTATTCGGCACGGCTAAAGGCCGTGCCCCTTCAAAGCACATCACAACATTGTTACTGCGAGGGCAATCATTCCATGGCGAAAATCGTTGGTTTCGAATGCAGCAAGTGCGGCGCCACATTCATGGCGGAGACGGCCCAAAATGTCTGCACGAAGGACGGAGGTCCGCTCTACGTTCGCTACAATCTGGCGGACATTCGACGCAACGCGGCTCGCGAGTCGGTCAACGCTGGACCGAAGAGCATGTGGCGTTACGCGGCGGTGCTTCCCGATGCCGAGCCCGTGACGCTCGGCGAGGGATTTACGCCGATGCTGCCGAGCCGCAAGTACCCTAATCTGCTGATTAAGGACGAGGGGCTGAATCCCACGGGCTCGTTCAAAGCGAGGGGCATGAGTGCGGCGTTGACCATGGCGCGTCACTATGGGCTCACGAAGCTGGCAGCTCCTTCGGCAGGAAATGCCGGAGGATCGCTGGCCGCCTATGCCGCCGCCGCCGGGCTGGAGGCATTCGTCTTCATGCCGAAGGATGTCCCGATCGCGAATCGGTTGGAGGTCGAAGCTAGTGGCGCGCATCTGACGCTGGTGGATGGGCTGATCAGCGATTGTGGGCGAATGGTCGCCGAGCGCAAGGACCAGGAAGGCTGGTTCGATGTCTCGACGTTGAAGGAACCGTTCCGCGTCGAGGGCAAGAAAACCATGGGTTATGAAGTGGCCGAGCAAATGGGATGGACCCTGCCAGACGCCATCCTTTACCCGACGGGCGGAGGCGTCGGGCTGATCGGCATGTGGAAGGCGTTCGAAGAAATGGAAGAATTGGGCTGGATCGGCAAAGGGAAGCGTCCCAAGATGGTTTGCGTGCAGTCAGACGGTTGCGCGCCAATCCCTAAAGCGTTGCATGAAGGCAAGGCCGCTTCGGAAATGTGGCCGGACGCGCATACGCTGGCGGCCGGACTGCGCGTGCCCAAGGCGTACGGCGACTTCATCATTCTCGACATCGTGCGCCAGAGCGCCGGCACGGCGATTGCCGTTAGTGACGACGAGATCATGGACGGAGTGAAGGAAATGGCTTCGACGGAGGGCATCTTCGCGGCTCCCGAAGGAGGCGCTGCACTCGCCGCCTACCAGCAACTGTTGCAGAGCGGATTTCTCGCGAGCAGCGATCGAGTGGTGCTGTTCAATACCGGCTCGGGTTACAAGTACCTAGACGTGTTTGCGAAATACTGGGGGGTGGGGACATTTATGGCGGCGATGGATTTGCCGACCTCGCGAAACATTGGAGGCATTATCGGGCCGTACTAGGGGAGCATTCAGCGCTCAGGACTGAATGCTAGGGCCATCGCAGTTTCAGAGTTGGCGCAGACCGGGTAGAGCCAGCCTTTAGGCTGGCGTCACGATCGCCCCGCACTATAACGCTGAGCCGCTGCGGTCACTTTTCAATGACCGCAGCGGCTCAAGCGGTTTGTCTTTCCGCAGGCGAACGCGGCGCTAAAGCGCCGCTCTACCTTTTGCTCGTGCGGAGTCGAAGGACCCCTATGGCGCAAGCGACCGTGGTCCGATCAAAGCTTGCGGCCCGCCTGGCCTGCTACAGACTTCCGTGCCCCGGACCGATGTGGATGCTGCCGTTTACGTTGCTCACTTCGATTCGCATTCCGCCGCTGCCCAGCGTACCGTTGAGGCTCTTACCTACATATCCGCCTTGCACTTGGAGAGGGAAGTCAGTTCTAATGCCGCCGCTCATGGTACTGGTTTTGATCTGGGCATTCGGCGAGTCAGGCAGTCCTAGTTCAATGGATCCATTTACCGACTTGAGCTTGATATCGCGGACGTTGTTCAAGGAAGCGTAATTTGCTTCGATTCCGCCATTGGCCGTGGACAGGTCGGCCCGCCCGGCCAGGTCGTCAACCCGCAGCTTGCCGTTCACCATGTTGGCATTCACCTCGCCGCTGACTTTCTGCACGCTGAGCGAACCGTTCACCAGGTTGATGCGATCGAGGCGCGCGTTCTGCGGCACGTGCAATTGGTAATGCACAGAGGCCGGGTTGTTGTTGGTGTGGCCCTCCGGATAACGAGTCTTAATTTCCACGGAATCGCTGGCGGCGTTGACGTCGATGCGAGCTTCATCGAGCCGCTGCTGATCGTGCGCTTTCTTCACCGCATCGATCTGCACTTCATTGCGGTCCCAGCCGGTGATCTCGACGTTGCCATTGATGTTGTCTAGCGAAACACGGCCGTTGGCGGAGAGAGGAACCGTACGGTGGAAATCCTGTGTGACCTGCGCGTGGGCCGAGGCGGCGAACAGCAGCGCCAGCAGCGATCCTAGAATGGCTCCGCCCAAAGTTGCATGTTTACGAACGTCGGACATAATGCCTCCTGCCGCGGGTTAGACGCAAGGTGAGACGAATCGTTATGAAATTGTTTGCCACCCGAAGCGGGCCGCCTGGGTTCATCGGTGGCGCTTATTTTAAGCCTTCGCTAATGACCGTGCCCCCCAAACTGACCTGCTGCCGCTTGCTACTGTTCAACCACTTCCAGGATGACGCTACGGTCTCCTCCAAAGACCGATTTGCAGTCCAGCGGAGGAGTTGCTGACCTCGGGTAGGATCGGCAACCAAGCTCGGTGGATCTCCCGCCCGCCGTGCTGTTATGCGGAGTGGGACGGAATGCCCGGTGATTTTTTCAACGGTGGCCACAACCTGTTGAACCGAATGACCGCCGCCGGTGCCAAGGTTCAGCGCGGTAAAACCGCCGCCGCTCTGGCTTTGCAGGAATTCGACTGCCAGCGCGTGCGCTTCGGCGAGATCGGTGACGTGGATGTAATCTCGAACGCAGGTGCCGTCGAACGTGGGATAGTCATTGCCGAACACCTCAAGATGTGGCCGCAGTCCGGCAGCGGCCTCCAGCGCCAGAGGCATCAAATGGGTCTCGGGATTGTGGAGTTCACCGATATCACCGCTTTCGTCCGCTCCTGCCGCATTGAAGTAGCGCAGCGCAACCGCTCGCAACCCATAGGCGCGGCTGTATGCATCGAGAATTCGCTCAAAGAATAGCTTCGTTTCACCATACGGGTTGACGGGCTGGCAGCGAGTGTCTTCGGTAATCGGTACTTTGTCTGGTACGCCGTACACCGCACACGAGGACGAGAAGATGAAATAGCGAACCCCCGCGTCAATCGCTGCGTTTACCAGCGTCAAACCATTCTGTACGTTGTTGCGAAAATATTTTCGAGGATTCTGCACCGACTCCCCAACATACGCATTTCCCGCGAAGTGCATGACCAGATCTATCCCGGAGAGTGCGCGGGCAAGCTGGGTCGCATCTTCGAGATCGGCGACGATCAGTTCGAAGCCGTCCGCAAGAAACCGATGGCCGGTGGACAGATTGTCGTACACGGCGACCTGGTGCCCGTGCTTCGCCAACGACCGAATGGCGTGACTGCCGACGTAGCCGGCGCCACCTGTAACCAGAATTCTCATGAGTGCCCTTTGTCTTTAATCTTCCATTGGGGAATTCATGATCGAGAGCTTCCATTCGCGAGGGGACTCGACCGGAAATCCAAGCATGAATACTGTATACTCGGCAGTCCAAAACGAGAATTCCGAGCCAATCGCATTACGTCAGCTTGAGTTCGATTGAGCACTTTCCGTCTATGGGTCTGTCTGTTGCCATTGTCGCCATGAACGAAGAGGCCATCATCGGCCAAACCTTGGAAAGCGTGGGTTGGGCCGATGAAATTGTCCTGGTAGACTCTGGATCGACGGATCGAACCTGTGACATCGCGCGCGAATACGGCGCCAGGGTGTTGCTGAAAGAGTGGCCAGGGTTTTCTCTACAGAAAAGCTATGCCTTTGAGAACTGTACGCAAGACTGGATCTTGTCGCTGGACGCCGACGAAGTAGTCAGCCCTGAACTGGCGGAGGAAATCCGGGGCATGATCGGCGATCCCGACGCGCTCAACGGCTACTGGATACCGCGCAAGAACCTGTTCATGGGTAAATGGACCCGATTCGGCGGATTTTATCCTGATCCCAAGCTGCGACTTTTTCGCCGCGGTCGCGGGTTCATGACCGGCGCTGAACCGCACCCCCGTATCGATTTGAAACCGGAATTCGACCAGAGAACTGGACGCCTCAAGAACCCCATGGTCCACGATGCGTATCCCACTCTGGCCTCCTACATGGCGCACATGAATAGTTACTCTTCGGCAGGCGCCAGGGCGGCTGTGGCAAAGGGCTATCGTGGCTTCAGTTTTTTCGACATCGTCTTACGGCCGATGGCAACGTTCATCTACAACTACTTCTTCCGTCTCGGATTCCTCGATGGCCGTGAGGGCCTGCTGCTGCACCTTTACCATGCGTTGTATGTGTCGAACAAATACGCCAAAGTATGGGAACTGACAAAAGCGGGTTCCGCAAAAGATCGATCCTGACCCTTCCATTTCAGTGGGCGCTGCGTTTCTAATAAATCTACGACGGTAAACCGGCATCCAGTCGCGGATATACTCTTGTGTGTAAACCATTTTTTGGCGGGGTATGCCGGCAGTAAGCGTAATCGCGACGGTCCTGAACGAAGCGGAAGACATCGACGGACTCGTGTCCAGCCTCGTGCGCCAGACGCTCGCGCCGGCGGAGATCATCGTGGTCGATGGCGGTTCTACGGACGGTACGTGGGAGCGCCTGCAGGCCAGCGCCTTAGCTTACGCAAATCTGAAAGCCATTCAAGACCCGAGTTGCAGCTTGAAAGAGTCACCGGGGCCGATTGCTCGCGGAAGAAATGTTGCCATTGCTGTTGCATCCTCCGAGGTGATTGCCTGTGCCGACGCCGGTTGCGTTTATGGCCCCGACTGGCTGGCGAGGCTTACGGAACCGATTCGTAACGGCCACGCTGAGTATGCGCTCGGTGGTTCTTGCCTGGATGCCGACGAGCAAACCACATGGGACATCGCGTCAGCGCCCTTTTTTGGAATTAAGCTGGACCCGAATCAAAAAACGAAGTCATGCACCGCTCGTTCCATGGCCTTTCGGAAAGGCTTATGGCAACGGGTCGGCGGTTTTCCTGAGACGAGTCTTACGGAAGATAGCCTCTTCGATCAACGCGTCCGCGCAATCGTACAGCCAGCCTTCCCCGAACGCGCCAAGGCGCACTATAGGCCTCGTCATACCCTGAAGACTGCTATCAGGGACCTTGGGCGCTACGCAACACTAGACGGGGTTATGGATATCAGGCGAGGGCGTCTGTTCCGAAATCTGGCGCGCTGTCTTGCGGAGGTGCTTGTTGTCGCGCTTCTGACTCGCACTGTTATCCCACTGGTGTGTGTGCTGGTTTTGGAAATCTATTTTGCGTTTCGACTCGACTGGAAAAGCTTCCCTGGAAAAACTTCAGTCCGGCAGTTGAGCGCCAGGCTCTTCTTCTCTCTGATCGTTCCCTGGTTAGTCACGTGGAGCCACATCATGGGGGCACTCACCAAGACCAACCAGCCCAACCGGCAAAACGTGCCGTCTTAGGCCGCTAATCCTTAAAGCGATAGCGTACGAGGTGGTATACCGCGACAACTCCGTCGATCCAACTGATTTTCTTGCCCTCGGCGTAGGTGCGTCCGTGATACGTAATCGGCACTTCGTAGATGCGAACTCCCAGCTTTGCTAACTTCACCGTCATCTCGGTTTCGACGCTGAAGCGGTCGGAGCGCAAATTGATCTGCGAGAAAATTTCGCGGCGAAACACTTTGTAGCAGGCGGTCACGTCATGAATGCTCAGGCCGGTGAGCACGTTGCATAGCATGGAAAATGCGCGATTGAGAACATACCGCCAATAGCGCGGGACGCGGTGCGGGCCATCATGGAAGCGGTTCCCAAAGACCGCGTCGGCATGCCCCTCCAGGATGGGGGCGATAAGGGCAGGATAATCGCGAGGATCGTATTCCAGGTCGGCATCCTGGATCAGGACCAACTCGCCGCTGGCGTGCTCCAGCCCGCTTCGGACTCCAGCACCTTTGCCCCGGTTCTTCTCGTGCAGCACCAGCTTAACGGTGTTTGCGCCGTTGCCGCCCAAGAGCTCTTGCAAATCGTTTTCCAGCAGAAACTCCCGCGTGCCATCGGTTGAGCAATCGTCAACAATGATGAGCTCTTTATGCAAACTGAGCGGTTGCCGCGACACCTGCTGCAAAAGTCTCATTACCGTCTTGCGTTCGTTGTAAACCGGGACAATGATGGACAGCGTGTGAAATTGTGGCAGGGCCTGGCTCTGCGAGGGTTCGGGAAGCTCTTCGGCGTCGTGACGGGTTGGTGTGGCTGATCGAGTTTCGGAGACCAGATAAACTCCAAGGATCAGAAGCTCCGGATCGATAGGATGCCGATAGCGCAACTCAGGGAAGCATAC
>Ga0209385_1001276_pt1 | contig 10671 bp, 9 predicted proteins | sample NGEPerB_FD_184506 | JGI IMG/M metagenome (GOLD analysis project Ga0209385, IMG submission 184506) | Arctic peat soil microbial communities from the Barrow Environmental Observatory site, Barrow, Alaska, USA - NGEE PermafrostAB12-B... | ecosystem: Environmental > Terrestrial > Soil > Wetlands >... | reverse complement strand
TGATGTGGGGAACACCAACATAGTCTGTGGCCTCTTCGACGGTACTGTCCTGCGCGATAGTTGGCGTCTGACGACCGACAGGGGCAAGACTGCCGATGAATACAGCGTGTTCATCCGCAGTCTATTTCAGTTTTCCGACGTCCAATTAGGGGACGTGGAATCTGTCATTCTAGCTTCTGTTGTCCCACCACTCACGCCAATCATGCGCCGTCTTGTCGATCGCATGTTTCATCTCCGACCTCTCGTGGTTTCGACGGCACTGCATACAAATATCAAATGGGAGGTCGAGTCTCCATCAGAAATCGGGGCCGACCGTATTGCTGATTGCGTCGGCGGATACATGAAATACGGCGGGCCCTGCATCATAGTCGACCTTGGGACCGCGACAACATTCAACTTCGTGAGCGCCGATGGCAGGTACCTCGGGGGCTCAATAGCGCCGGGACTTCTCAACGCGAGTGAATCGTTGTTTACCAAGACAGCCAAATTGCCCCGCATTGAACTTGATCGGCCTGCAACGAGCCTGGGAATCGATACGATCACGCAAATGCAGGTTGGCGTTGTCTGGGGGGAGATCTTCATGGTCGATGGCATGATTCACCGTATCCGTCAGGACACGGGTTGCCCAGATGCCAGAGTGATTCTGACAGGTGGGCTGTCAGGTGTGGTCGTTCCTGGCTTGCAGGCAAAGTGTGTGCATGACCCGAATCTCACGCTTGATGGCTTGCGCATTCTCTTTGAGCTGAACAGAGGTGGGACTGAGTGAACATAGGACCGCTGAACCTCGATGGGCGTGCCTTTCTTGCGCCTCTTGCGGGATATGGCGATAGTCCCTTTCGCATTCTGTGCAGGCACTATGGTGCAGCCATGGTCTACACAGAGATGGTTTCGTCGCTCGGCATCAAGTTCAGCAACACGAAGACGTTTGGGATGCTGGTGTTCGACCCTGTTGAGCATCCAGTCGATTTCCAAATGTTTGGAGCTCGGCCCGATGCAATGGCACAAGCGGCTGAGGTTCTGGCGAAAGCGGGAGTCGATGCTATCGATATCAACATGGGATGCCCCGAGCCAAAAATCGTGAAAACTGGCGCCGGGTCGGCGCTGCTGAAGGATCTCCCTCTTGTCGACGCAATCACGTCCGCTGTCGTGCGGGCGACGCGACTGCCGGTGACGGTGAAGATACGCAAGGGATTCCTGCTCGATGACAATGTTGCCGACGAGATCCTGGCTATTTGCGAGAAGAACGGTGTGGCTGCTCTCACGATACATGGCAGTACAGCTGTGCAGGGACGCTCGGGGTCCAAGGACTGGGATGTGATCGCTGCAACAAAGGCGAAGGCGACAATACCAATCATTGCGAACGGAGGCGTCAAGAAGGCGGACGACGCGAAGAGATTTCTCGACTACACTGGAGCTGACTACGTAATGATAGGCCGGGCGGCTCTCGGGAATCCATGGGTCTTTGAGCAGATCAACGATGTCCTGGATGGCAGGAGCCTTCGGGAGCCCGGAATCGACGAACGGTTCAGGGTCATGCAGGAACATGTCGACCGCGAGGTCGCTCTCAAAGGAGAGATCATTGGTGTCAAGGAGATGCGAAAGCATCTCGCTTTTTACTTCAGGGGTCTCCCTGAGGCGACGACGTATCGAGGGCGTATTAACCAGGTGAAGGAAGCAGACCAGCTGAAGAAGCTGTTGAATGAGTACCGTGCACTGTGCGCGGGTGCCAGCGAGGAGGTTCGCCATGATGCATGACGAAGATGAGCTTTCCGACGAAAGTATTGAAATCACCAATGTCCGTGAAGATGAGGAAGAGAAGCTGTACATCAGTCCCTCTCAGCACAAGAAGATGCTGGAGGAACTCAACAGACTGAAGACCAAAGAGCGCCTCCGTATAGCGGAGCGCATCAAGGAAGCCAAAGGATTCGGTGATCTCTCGGAGAATGCCGAGTACGAAGAGGCCAAGAAGGAACAGGCATTCATCGAGGGAACCATCATGGACCTCGACCGTCAGCTGGAGCATTCCGTAGTGGTCGAACCAGGGGATACCGGAACAGGCGAAGTTCACATGGGTTGCAAGGTTCAGGTCCTTGACGTGGAGACCACCAAGACTCGCTGGTTTACTATTGTCGGTAACCTTGAAGCTGATCCAGTGGAAGGGCGCATCTCAATCGATAGTCCGGTGGGTAAGGCTCTCGTGGGGAAGCGCGAGAAGGAGACTGTTGCTGTGCGTATTCCCAAGGGTCGTGTTTCGTACAAGATTCTGTCCATTCAGAAGGTATAACTGTGTTGGAACTCAACGAGGTTGAGCAGAGCCGCAGGGACAAGATCGGGGAACTTCGCGAACAGGGCGTCGACCCGTTTGGCCACAGTTTTGGGGATGCGCTGGGGGCCACCTACATCGCGGAGCATTTTGACGATCTGGGAGACAGGACGGTTCGTGCCAGAGGGCGCGTCATGGCTGTACGTGGCCATGGAAAGGCGTGTTTCCTTGTGTTGGCGGACATGTCAGGGAGAATCCAGCTCTACGTGCGCTCTGATGACCTCAAAGAGCCTGCCTATGATTGGTTCAAGAAATATGTCGATTCTGGTGACATTATTGGAGTCGAGGGAACGCTGTTTGTTACGAAGACTGGCGAAAAAACCATCGCTGTTGCAAGGCTATGGGTTCTATCGAAGGCGATCCGAACGTTGCCCGAGAAGTTCCATGGCCTCACGGATGTTGAAATCCGTTATCGCCAACGGTACGTCGATCTCATGGTTAACCCAGAGGTTCGAGACGCTTTTGAGAAGAGGTCTCGCATAGTCTCGCATATCCGGAAGTATCTGACCGAGCGAGGGTTTCTTGAGGTCGAGACTCCGATGCTCCAGCCGATTGCGGGTGGTGCAACTGCGCGTCCGTTCGTGACGCATCACAATGCACTTGATCAGGATCTGTTCCTGCGCATTGCTCCCGAATTGTACTTGAAGCGGCTTCTGGTAGGTGGTTTCGAGAAAGTCTTCGAGATCAACAGGAGTTTCAGGAACGAGGGCATCGACACAGTTCACAATCCGGAATTCACGATGATGGAACTGTATGAAGCTTATTCAGACCTTGACGGCATGATGAGCTTGACCGAGGATCTCATCCTTGACTTGGTCGAGAAGATCACGGGTATGCCACACGTGCATATGGGCGAGCGGCTGATCAACTTCACGCGGCCATTTGCGCGGACCACGTTCGACGAGGCCATGCAGAAGTACGCGGGTGTTGGTCTGGAAGAGCTCCGCGATGATGGGCTGGCGCACCGCAAGATCGCAGAATTCGGCATTCACATGGACAAGTCGTTCGAATATGCCAACGTCGTGAATGAAGTGTTCGACAAGATGGTCGAGCCCAACTTCATCGACCCGACGTTTGTCCATGACTATCCCGTGGAAATCTCTCCGCTTGCCAAGCGCACGGCAGAACAACCGCAGAGAGTCCAGCGCTTTGAGCTTTTTGCTGGAGGGATGGAACTTGCCAATGCTTTCACCGAACTGAATGACCCCATGGACCAGGAGGAAAGGTTTACGCAGCAGGCTGCCGCGAAAGCCAAGGGCGATGACGAAAGCCAATCCATGGATTTCGACTACGTGCGTGCCTTGCAGTACGGTATGCCGCCTGCGGGCGGACTGGGCATCGGAATCGACAGGCTCGTCATGCTTCTGCTCGGCGTGGAGTCTATCCGTGAGGTTATCCTGTTCCCTCAGCTGAAGAGAAGGGAGTCACAGGACTGACGTTCTTGTCTCGACATAGGAGGGCATGATGGCGAAGCCCCAGGTACAGTACAGGTGCAGCGAGTGTGGACATATTAGTGTCTCGAAACTCGGAAAGTGCCCCGAGTGCGGGGCTTGGGGCTCCTTTATTGAGGATGTTCCCGAAATAGAGATCGCGGCGAGAGCTGCCTCGAGAGTGCCGATTTCCGGGATACTGCCCGCTGAGGCGGAGCTGGAAATCGCAGTGGAGAATGTCCAGCCTGAGCAGCGTATGGTGACTGACATCGGACCGTGGGACGAAGTACTGGGAGGAGGTCTGGTGGTCGGTTCTGCCGTCCTTGTGGGAGGGGAGCCTGGCATCGGGAAGTCGACTCTTGTGCTTCAGGCGGCAACGGCTCTAGGGCGACATGGAAAGGTACTATACGTGAGCGGTGAGGAGTCTCGCTCCCAAATCCTCGGGCGCGTTCGACGACTGGGACTGGACCCAAAGAACCTTCTCCTGGCTACCACCAATTCGCTTGCTGATGCGCTGGCCATGGCTGATCGAGCCAGGCCGGTGGCACTTGTCATGGACTCGCTGCAGTCGTTCTCGACGGATGAGGATTTCTTCGGATCCGGTACACCGGCTCAATTGAAGATCACTGCTGCCGCTATTGCCGGGTTCTCCAAGAAGTCTGGAGTGGCAGCGCTGATCATCGGGCACGTGACCAAGGACGGGACGATTGCGGGTCCCAAGTACGTCGAGCATCTGGTCGACGCCGTCCTCTACATGGAGGGAGACCGATTTGGTGCTTACAGACTGCTGAGGTCAGGGAAGAATCGCTACGGGAAGAGTGGGGAGACCGGGTTCTTCGAGATGACCTCGACAGGGCTCGTACCCATTTCCGATCCGTCGAGCGCGTTTGTGACCGACGTGCACAACCTTCAGCCAGGGTCTGTGGTAGTCCCTGCAGCCCAGGGGAGTTTTGCGGTACTCGTGGAGGTGCAGTCTCTGGCCGCTACCAGCTACCTGCCGTCCCCGCGCCGCATTGCGACCGGACTGGACTATGGCAGGCTCATGATCGCGCTGGCGATAATTGAACGCAGAGCAGGCACGAGCGCCGGAGGCAGAGACGTATACGTCAATATCTCAGGTGACTTTTCAGTCGAGGATCGAGGTATCGATCTCGGCGTCGGCTTGTCGCTGTACAGTGCGATACGCAACGTGGCAATGCGTGACGGGGTCATGCCAATCGCCGAGGTCGGTCTCGCAGGAGACCTGCGCCCCGTGTTCAACTTGCACCGGCGCATCGAGCTGGGGGCACGTATGGGCTTCAGGGAGTTCATCGTGAGTGATAAGGCTCGCGACGACCTTTCGGATCTCCCCGGTCTGACGATTCATCGAAAACGCTATGTGAGTGAGGCAATTGCTGCCAGTTTTCCGCGAGTCTCCGATGCTGGAGGCGAGTCGCAGTGAAGGTTGCCAGAGCCCATCGACCGAGTCTTGCCGCCATTGTCGTGGCGGCTGGAAGCAGTACCCGGTTTGGAGGGGACAAGCTTCTCGCTCCTTTCGTGAGGAAACCGCTCATTTGCACTACGTTGGAGTCAGTGTGCCAGGTTCCCGTGCGCCGGCTGGTTCTGGTCTGCAGACCGCATGATCGTGCGAAGATGGAGAAATGCGTTGCTCAGGCAGTACTTCCGCGTCGCGTGCACGTTGTTCTGGCGGACGGAGGCCCCACACGAGCCGAAAGCGTCCTCAACGGCCTCAAGACGCTTGCAGACAATGGTGCTTCGGGTCAGGACTGGGTCCTGATCCATGATGGGGCTCGTCCACTGGTTAGCCGGGCACTCTTGAGGAGACTGCTTGCGGCCAGGGATATGGGAGACATCGTCGTGCCGACGATTCCGGTGGTCGACTCATTGCGCCGAACGTCGGCTGACAGGACGCAAACACTGGACAGGACAGGAATCGTTGCCGTACAGACACCTCAGTTCTGTCGAATGGCGACGCTGCAGGCCGCATACGCCAACTGTGCGGACTGTGCATCTCTTGGCGACGAGGCGGCTCTTATTGAGTCGACTGGTGGACAGGTCGCGACCGTTGAAGGCGACGTCCGGAACATGAAGGTGACAGTGCCGGGCGATGCTGCGATTCTCGAAGCAGCATTCAGCGCAAGAGTCAGAACCGTGGTAGGGTTCGGTTACGACATCCATCGGTTCGTTTCCGGGCGACGATTGATCCTCGGCGGTATAAGGATCGCCTCGGAACTGGGGCTTGACGGGACATCAGACGCCGACGCTGTCCTGCATGCGGTCATGGACGCTGTCCTCGGATGCGGTGGGGCGGGAGATATCGGTGGCATGTTTCCATCATCAGACGAGCAGTACGTGGGAATCGACAGCACCGTGCTTCTGGGACATGTTATGGCAGACAGGCGGATTCGCAGATTGAGGATCGTTTCGGCCGACATAACGATTGTCGCTGAGAGGCCCCGATTACGTGACTACCAGGTTCCGATGCAAAAGAGGCTCGCTCGACTCCTTGGGCTCCGGTCGACTGATGTCGACGTCAAGGTGACGGGCAACGACGCGATAGGATGGATCGGCAGGGGAGAGGGTATAGCCGTTCTCTGTGTTGTGACTGCTCTCCGTCCAACGAAGGAAGAACGAAAAGCCGTACGCTGAGCACTTGTTGCGCAGACCCCCGGCGTGGTCGACTGTCTCCGGCTCCAGTTGCATCGGGCCACGGCACATGTTCCACTCAGTACTGTTGCTTCCTTCCGGACCTGGCAGAGTTCAGAGCTTCCCATTGCATGGTTTGCAGCCTTCAACACCTTTGACAGGGGCTGTTTCGGAAACGTACGCCCCGCATGCCCGGCATAGACCCCGGTGAGCGGATTCCGGGCAACAGGGCACCGCTGTCTCCCCGTCCTGTACGGCTTCAGTAGTATATGCGCCGAGACGTTCCCCGTCAACCAGTCACTAGTCCAACTTTGTGAGGGCAATGGAGAGTCGACTCGTCTGTCCTTTGGAGACCGATCCTTCGCCTGACCACGGGAGATACCCTGGCAGTTCCAGCTCAATCTCATGAGGGCCATCCTTCAGCTTGCTGAAGGTGAAAGGTGTAAGCTGACCTGTAGCTTGACCGTCAAGTGTTACGGATGCACCAGGAGGATCAGTGGAGATGGCAAGCTCACCAAGCTCAAGGTCGAACTTGTATTGCTTTGCCAGAAGGATTCCGGTTTTCACCGAGAGAGTGTCGGTGATGTCCGCGCTCCCATTCAGTTTCAATATCAGCGCGTAATCACCCACAGGAAGGGAGTTGATCTTCAGCGGTGTCACCCCGCTTGACTTGCCGTCCATAATGACTTGAGCTCCCGCAGGGTCCGATACGATGCTCAATTTGCCAAAGGCCTGCTTGAGAGCGAAATCCTGGGTGCCCTCGGTTGTATCGGAAAGGTCGACTGTGCGCGAGATTGGTGCGTAGCCCTTGAGGGAGATCACCAGCTCATAATTGCGTGGTTTGAGGCCTATCAGCGTCAAGGGCGTGACGCCTTTGGTTGCTCCATCGAGTGCCACTGTTGCACCGGGCGGGGTTGATGTGACGATCAGGGAGTAGGCAGCGTGTGTCATGTTTGCAATGACTTGCGTCGTGGACCCCCTTGCTGCTGTGGTGGTGCCGTTCCATGTGTCCCAGCCGGACATGCGGATCTGTATCGCATGGGTTCCCGGGGTCACATTGGGCAGGACCAGGGGCGTCGTCCCAACCTGCTGTTCGTCGAGCAACACGGTTGCACCTGATGGAAATGATCGGATATTCAGGCTGGCCTCCCTTCCCTGAAGAAGAAAGAAGACCGCTCCAGCCGCGACTGCAGCAATCAGTGCAAACATAATCCAGATCCTGCTTCTGCGAGGGCGCCGTGGGGCTGGCGGGAGCACACTGGTTTCAACAGGAGTCTGTGCCGTGCGGGACTCGTGAAGGCTTCCGAGAAGTTCGTCGATGCGGTCAGGTTCGTGAGACTGCCGTTCGGACATGTTCATGCCTCCCCTATTCCAGTCGTTTCAACACTGCCTCGAGCACATCACTGAAGACGTCATCCGCAGGACGAGCCGCGTCGATAGTCACCCACCGTTCCGACTGACTTGCGGCCATGTCCAGAAAGGCACGGCGCACGACGTTGAGGAATGGGCCTCGTTGCTCGATCCGGTCGAGGTCAGTCTTCCGAGCCAGTGCAACGCGCGGGTCGATATCCAGAAGCAGCGTCAGGTCAGGGACCAGGCCCGAGGTGACGATATCCATGAGTTGCTCGACTCGTTCCTTGCCGACGTTTCCTGCAATCCCCTGATAGGCGATGGATGAATCCGCAAATCTTTCGCCAATGACGATTTCGCCGCGTTCCAGTGCAGGGAGGATGACCTCATCAATATCCTGTCTGCGGTCGGCCGCGAACAGCAGTACTTCAGAGAACAAGGACAGGTTGAGTTCATCCTGCACGAGGAGGATTGTTCGGAGCTTACGTCCGAGCATTGTTCCTCCCGGCTCGAATGTGTGCGTGACAAGAAATCGTCGCTCGGTCAGGGCCCGCTTGAGCCGTTTAGCTTGCGTGCTCTTGCCGCATCCGTCGATCCCCTCGAAGGTAAGAAAGAAGGCGCGTCGCATCACGCGCCTCCTGGTGGTCCCTGAGTCGGTTTCATCACGGGAGAGTACACGACGACGCGCCGGAATGGCTCGATGCCTTCGCTCTCACTGAACAGCCCGAGTCGTTCTGCCAGTCTGTGTTGTATTCGCCGCTCAAAGGCACTCGAATATGGCAGTTCACGCGAAGTTGAGGAGACGACCGCTTCGCGCATGAGGTGAATCCATGAAGCATACTGGTTCTTGTCCACGGCCATCGAGTGGATGCGCCTGAGGAGGTCCTTGATGGCAGCCAGGCTGTTCTTGCTGGTTGTATACACTGGCAACCCCAGTGCCTCGGCTCGTTCCACAAGAAATGGTTTCTTGGCTGCGAGTGCATCACTGAGCAATACAATGTCCGCGTCCTCCATCGTGCGCGCGACCTGTACGTCGGCGTGCAGACTGTGAGAGGCTCGCTCGATGTAGCTCTGGCTGACTCCCTGGATGTAAAGTCTGACGCTGGAATCCTGTGTCCATAGCTGCTCGGTGCCCAGTTGCGAAGGGGAGCCTTCTTCCTGATGAGATGGTTCGACCATGAACTCCTTGCCGGTCGTTCTCTTGCGTATCTCGGGCTGCACGTCGAAGCCGCGCAGGACTCTGTCGACAACATCCGCCAGGTCGCGATACACAGCCAGGACGTCGCGTTCACGTATTTCGACGAGGGTGTCAAATGTGGGAGCAGCCTTGCGTTCGAGGACGCTCTTCTGCGTTCCGCGGCGCTGTGCTTCCTCATCACTCAGCGTGACTGTCTGGATGCCTCCGAGCAAGTCGATGAGAGTTGGGTTGGTGATGAGGTTGCCCAGATCGTTACCATGTGCTGTCCCAATGAGTTCAACGCCGCGCTCAGCGATCGTACGGCATGCTTGTGCCTCTTCGATGCGGCCGATTTCATCGATGACGATGACTTCGGGATTGTGGTTTTCCACGGCCTCGATCATGATGTCATGCTGTTCTTTGTTGAGCGGGACCTGCATACGACGAGAAGATCCGACACCGGGATGGGGCACGTCACCATCCCCACCGATCTCATTGCTCGTATCGACAATGATGACTCGCTTCTTGAGCGTATCGCTGATGTACCGGGAGGCCTCGCGCAGTAAGGTCGTCTTGCCTATGCCTGGTCTGCCCAGTATCAGGATGCTTGAGCCTTTCTTGACGAGATCTTCGATGATCTCGATCTTGCCATACAGGGCGCGTCCGACCCGGCACGTCAGTCCGACGATATCATTGTGCCTGTTCCGGATGGCCGAAATGCGATGCAGTGTCTGTTCGATTCCAGCCCGATTGTCACGGTCGAATTCTCCGACTTTTCGGACGATGAAGTCGATGTCCCCTTTCGTGACCGTGTTCTCGCTGAGGGGAACGAAATCGAATTCGAATCGAGCTTCCGGGACACGTCCGAGGTCCAGCACGATCTCAACGAGGTCATCGAATCGGTCGAGCCTCTCAAGTGCCTCCTGCAGAGGCTCGGGGAAGATGCTCAGGAACGCCTGGGTGTCGTAGTCGTGTTCTGCCATGTCAGTCCTTTCTGGAGAAGCGCTTCAGTAATGCGGTCGGTGACCCTCTCATACTCACCAAAGAGGCTGAACAGATCAAGATCGTCTGTATCGATAGCGATCAGTGGGGCGCGCAAAAACGAACTCCCCCATGCCTCGTAGCGCTGGTTGAGTTTCCGAAGGTAGGAGGAAGGCAACGACTTCTCGAACGAACGTCCCCGCGACTGTATGCGTCGCGAGAGCGTTCTTGTGGATGCGCGGAGATAGACAACGAGGTCGGGTACCGGAAGGTTCTCCAGCAGGTACTCGTACAGTTGCAGGTAGATCTGGTATTCGACGCGTGACAATGCTGTACGGGCGAATATCTCTGCGTCCTCATACAGGGTGCGGTCCACGATCTTGGCATGATTCAGCGCGCCGGCTTCCTTGAAGAGTCTCACCCGTTGTGTCAGGAAGAAGAGTTGTGACTGTATTCCCCATCGCTTGGGATCATCGTAGTAGAGTTTGAGGAAAGGGTTCTGTTTGACTGGCTCAGGGAGTAGAGTGAGCCCCCACTTGTCGGCAAGATGACGGGTCAGGGTAGATTTTCCTACGCCGATGTTACCGGCGATGGCAAGGAACAGGGGACGGTCGCCGCCGGCCGTCGTGGGCTGAGGCTCCCCGCTCATGGATTCTTGAGCTGAGCTGGGTCGAACGTACCCTGCTCGAAGATATTCTGGTAGAACGAGGCCCAGGAGACTTTCTTGTTGCTGGTCCGGGAGATCCTGCGCATTTCACGGAAGA
>Ga0209385_1001275_pt1 | contig 10675 bp, 6 predicted proteins | sample NGEPerB_FD_184506 | JGI IMG/M metagenome (GOLD analysis project Ga0209385, IMG submission 184506) | Arctic peat soil microbial communities from the Barrow Environmental Observatory site, Barrow, Alaska, USA - NGEE PermafrostAB12-B... | ecosystem: Environmental > Terrestrial > Soil > Wetlands >... | reverse complement strand
CTTCTGCGACGAGGCCGCCTGGCTCCTTAAGGGCAAGCTGATGGGCGTAGGGCCGGCCAACGACGTCATCACTGAATACGCCGACCAGGCGCACAATGTCCGGCAGCGTGTGGGTGCCGCGTCGGCGGACGGTAGGTCGGCAGAGGGCGAGGACCAGACCAAGGGACGCTTCGGAAGCGGTGAGGCGACGATCGACAAGGTCGAGCTGCTGAATGCCGGCGGCGAAGACGTGCGTCAGATCCGCACGGGCGACCCCGTGACCATCCGGATGCACTTCACGTGCCACCAGCAGATCGAGAACCCCGTCTTCGGGTTCGACATCGAGCATGAGAGCGGTTTCCTCATCTGGGGCCACAACAACGAACAGTCCGACTGGGATCCGCCGGCGATGCGGCAGGGACCAGGTTCTGTCGATCTGGTCATCCCGAGCCTGCCGCTGCGGCCGGGCCTATTCCGCGCCGGCGCCGGCATCAATGCGGACCGGAACGCCCGCACGATCGACTCCTTGCCCCGGGCGCTCACGTTCAGCGTCGGCACTGGTGAGCCGTTCGAGTCGATCGGGGTCGCCGTGATGCACAGTCGGTTCGAGAACCTCGTCCAGGAGTAAGCCCGACCGTTCCCCGGGACCGAGGAGTCACGACGAGGGTCGGTCAGATCCCGAGGTTATGCCGAAGAGCGGCGACGAACTGCCTGCTGCTCCCCTCCCAGGTGAGCCAGTCGATCTGCCCCGAGCGTGGCGCAGAGCCGTCCTTGAGGGCCCTGAACCAGCCGGTCAACGATGTCGCGAGGTCATGAGTCCGGTCGCCACTGAAGTACGTGACGTGGTCGCCGCCCACCTCGCGGAACACCGGGAGGTCCCGAGCGAGCACGGGGATGTCGTATCGTGCGGCCTCGATGAGCGGCAGGCCGAAACCCTCGCCCCGTGAGGCCATGAGGCACCCGTCCGAGGCTTGATACAGCCGCATCAGCTCCACGTCGGTGGCCGCCTCGAACCACAACAGACGCTTGCCCCACTCCGGGTGTTGACGGAGGTCCTGCACGAGGCGCTTCACGCCCCATCCGGCTCGCCCGACGAGGACCAGGTTCGCCTCGACTCCTGCGCGCCAGAGCTCGGTGAACGCGGCAAGCACCTGGTCGTGGCCCTTGCGGGGCTCGAGTGTTCCGACCATGAGGACGGACTGCCCGGTGCCGCGTTGTGCCCAGCGCTTCTCGAAGTCGGGGGCGACATCTTCGGTGGGCGCGCTGTTCTCGATGTCGGCGCCCAGGTGGAACCAGCTGACAGGCATGTCGACGCGGGTCGGCTCGTTGTCCCGGATCCACGCCTCGATGTCTCGAGCCGTGCTCTCCGAGATGCAGATCAACCCGTCGCCCCTGCGGACCAGTCCACGTACGTAGTCGTCGAACCAGCCCAATCCCGGCGGGAACCACTCCGGATGCCTGCTTGCGATGAGGTCGTACACGACGAACTGGCAGCTGACGCCGATCGAGCGGAGCTGCTCCAGCATCGGCTCCAGAGGTTCGGCGACGACCGTCGCCGGCATCTGCACCGGGAACGTACGGTCGTTGAGGTCGAGCCCCAGGAAGACGTCACCGCGACGCGCCACCACACGATCGCTGCGGAGCTGCGGCGCGTCGTAGCCGAGGAGCTTCGCCGCGTACGTGCGGGCATAGCGTAGGTCACCCTCGTCGTCGCAGTAGACCGGCTCGACCCGGAAGCCGTCCGGCGGTGCGATCAGCAGTTCTCGGGCGATGCTCCGTGCGACACGCTGGACACCGGTCCGCGGGTCGACCCGCACCAGGCTGGAGAGGTCGACGAGGAGAGTGGGCTGTCGGCTCGGGAACGGGTGGTTCCGCTGGACCGCGGTCACGGTCCGTGCCCACTGGTCTCCGTCAGGCATCGGCTGGCGTCCGGCCACATGGAGGATCTCGGCCTGGAGCGCCAGCTTCCCGTGAGTGTGGAGATGCTCGATGGCGTCGCGGTACTCCTCGATGCGCGGCGGGACCTCGTGAGTGCGCTGACCTTGGGCTTCCCGGTCCCATGCCTCATCCAGCATGGCAACGAGTGCGGTCTGGGTGGGGTCGGTGCCAGCCTCAAGATCCGTGATGACCGTGATGCCGAGCGATCGACAGGCGAGGGCCCACCGCGACTCCTCGGCCTGTGGGCCTGTGGAGAGCTGAACGCCGAACCTGATCCTGTCGACCACCTCGTCCGCTTCGTCGAACGGGACGAGCCGCCATCGGGCGCTCGGGGCTGCCGCCGTCAGCGTCTCTGTGAGCACCTTGCCGAACGGGGTGTCCTCACTCTGGCCCACCAGGAGCAGCTCGGCCTTGGGATCCGAGGCGATCCGGCTGTCGAGCCATGCGACGATGATTCGGTGGATCAGTTGCCGGGTCCCCTGACCGAATACGGCGACCGCGGGTCGGGAGGCATGTTTCGAGCTGTCGACGAGGCGACCCGGGTAGAGCATCGGCACGCAGACCCAATCGCTGACGAAGTCGTCGCCGAAGTGCTCTCGCGCGATTTCGAGAGTGCGTTCGTCGGTGACCATGACGCCGTTCGCCGCGGTCAGCACGTGCTCGTTGAGGGCCACCCGCGGGCCGGTGTTACCCGTGGCGCGGGCGTGCTGGAAGCGGTGCAGCGTGTCGTACCCGTGGGCTTCGATGACGGACTCCATCCACGCCTGGGGAGGATCCATCTCGGCCGAGGAGCACGCGAGCGCGCGGTCGAGATAGTAGTCGTCCAGCAGGAGCGTTCCGGGGTGCCGGGCCAAGATGTCGCGGACGAAACCGAACTCCGGCTCGTTGGCGAGATGGTGCACGATACGGTCGAAGTCGCCGGACGTCTCGTCGAACTGGGCAGGGGTGACCAGCCGAGCGGGGCCCTCGAAGTCCCACGGCTGGCCGGTGTGGTTCGTGATCAGGTGCACGTCGTAGTAGCGGTCGAACTCCTCGACGATGTGGAGGAGCTGCTGTCGCAAGCTGCCGCGGCGAGAGGGAAGCGGACTGACGAAGGCGAGCCTGGGGCGGTGAGGAAGTCCGGGATCCCCGTGTCGGCGTGGGCGTGACCGAGCGACGACCTCCTCGAACGCGGCCAGCGCTCGCTTCGCGCTGTGGTCCCAGCTGAACGTCCTGGCCTGCTCGAGTCCTCGGCGGGCCAGCTCATCGCGGTAGGAGTTGTCGGTGAGCACCCGCTCGAGCTTGGCCGCCATGTCGGGCGTGTTGTGAGGAGCGAACAATGCGTCCGGATTGCCCAACACCTCGGGTAACGAGGACGTGTCGGCCGCGATCGTGGGGATGCCGCAGCTCATGGCCTCGAGCGGCGGCAACCCGAAGCCCTCATGGTCGGAAGGGAAGGCGAAGGCAGCGCTGAGGTTGTAGAGCGCGACCATGTCGTCGTCTGGGACGAAGCCGGTGAAGACCACCTGGTCGTCCCTCAGACCCTCGCGTCCAACGTGGCTCACGAGCCGTGGAGTGATGGCGGGGTCGCCGCTGCCGACCAGGACCAGCTGGTGAGCTTCCCGCACGTGGGCGGGCAGCATCGAGAAGGCGGTGATCAGTCCGAACACGTTCTTCCGGGGATCGACGCCACCGGTGTAGAGGACGTAGGGCTTGGAGATGCCGTACCGCTCCCGTACCTCGGTCTGGCGCTCCGGAGAGAGTGTCACCGGGACGAAGATGTCGTCGGCTGCGCATCGGATGTTCACCAAGCGCTCAGCTGGCAGCCCCAGGATCTCACGGCCCTCGCGCTGCGACGACTCGCTGATCGCGAGCAGCAGGTCGGCGCGCCGCAGTTCAGCCACGCGCTGGTGGTACCAGCGTTCGACAGAGATGTTGCCGAGGTACCGCTTCGCATCCAGCAGAGGGATGAGGTCGTACAGCGTCGCCGCTGACGGCGGCCCGTCGAAGTGGCGGTTCAATGTGGTCACGGAACTCTCGCTCGAGCCTTCGATCACGCTCGAGCAGTGGATGATGTCGGGTTCCAGGGAGTTGATGAACGCCTCGCGGAGAACCTGTGCTTGGCCCAGCCGATTGTCGTTCTGCCAGAAGATGTCGCCGGTGGGTGTGACGGTGTTCCAAACGAGCATGCGCTCCTCTGGCAGCACGTCGGCCAAGGCCTCCTTGAGCGGGGCGATCGTTCCGGGAAGGCCGTTCGTCATCCCGACCCAGACCTCGTGGTCACCCGCGTTGCGGACGATGCCGCGGGTCAGCGCGATCGTGTACCGGCCGATTCCTCGCTGACGGCTGACGGTCTGGGCGCCCTGAAGGTCAAGGAGTATCTTCACTCGTCGTCCTCCCGAACGGGTCTGTTGTTCGCGTAACTCTGGAACCTTGCCTCTATCCCAGGAACGGCTCTCAGCACACGTCGTGCCCGGGATCTGAGGCCCTCGTTGCGGCGAACAGCCTCGAGGCCGGCGTTCAGCATGGGCTTCGCGGCTTTCTTCGCCGTCGAGAGAGCCGCCATCCTGACCCCCCGCAGCGGGGCCGTGACGCGCCAGGACACTGAACGACGGATGTGGTCGCTCTCCGCGCGGGCCGACTCCGCAGCGCGGATGGCGTTTCGTGCTTCCTCGCGGGCCGCAGCCACGTTCTCCTCGGAGCGAAGTAGCTGCGCCTCCGTGACGCGCGCCCAGTCCTCGGACCGTTGTACCAGGGACTCAAGCGTCTCGAGCAGTGCGCGCATCCGCTGCAGCTCCGTGTTCGCGGACTCGGTCTCGGCACGCAGTGACAGCCGCTCCTGCTGGTTGACCAGCCCGTGATCCGACGCGAGGACGAAGTTGTCGAAACAGTTCGGTTGCAGCGTGAAGGCAGCGGCGAGCTCTTGGTGCTCGGGGGAGGTGTAGTAGTTGTTGAGACCGTCGAAGTAGACCTTGGTGTAGCCAGCGGCCAGGACGCCGGGCTCCCAGCTGTCCGACACCACCCTCTGGGACAGGGGTGCGGTCGCCTCGATGACGAGGAGCCAGGGATGCCACCTGTCCAGATCCAAGCCGGCGAGCACAGCCTTTTCGGCGCCCTCGACGTCGATCTTGAGGAAGTGGATGGGGTCGCCGCCGTGCTTCTCCAGGATCGTGTCCAGCCTCATCACCGGAGTCTGGTGCTCGACGACCGTCCAGCCGTCTGCCCGTACCTCGGCGGCATGAGAGGCGTCCAGGGTTGACAGCCCTGTGTCGACTGCCTCGTACAACACGAGTTCACCATCCGCGTCGCTGCACGCCACCTTGAGATTGACGTCCTCGGGGCGCCGGGCCTGGAGCTTGTCGAACATCGCGGGCACGGGTTCTACGTTGATGCCGCGCCAGGCGTGCTCGTAGAACAGGCGGGTCACCGACGCCGTGTCGGGGTCGTGGGCGCCGACATCGACATAGCGCCCGTTCTCGACGTTGCCCAATGCCCGCCAGAGGAGGACATCCTCGAAGTTCTGCGCATACACGGTGATCACGTGCACTTCCTCCCGGCCTTCATTGGACAGCTCATGACACGGCGTACATGGGCACCGGAGAACTGTACCGGGGCGAGACGCGCCAGGAGGGCCAGGCAATCAGTAGCGGATAGCTCGGCTCAGGGCGCTCACCCAAGGTCGACGGCGACCATTCGGGACACCAGCTGATCGAAGGACACGGTGGGACGCCAACCGAGGACGCTGTGAGCCCGCGAGGCGTCGGCCATCAGGAGAGTCGGGTCCACGGGGCGGTAGAAGGCTGGGTCCTCGACCACGTACTTGTCCCAGTCGGCCACTCCTGCGGCCGCGAAGGCTGCGGCTGCGAAGTCACGTACGCTGTGTGCCTCGCCCGTGCCGATGACGTAGTCGCCCGACTCAGGGTGCGTCGCAGCCAGCACCATCGCGGCGACGTAATCGGGTGCCCATCCCCAGTCGCGACGTGCCTCGAGGTTCCCGAGGCGTAGCTCGGTGGCCTCCCCCTTGGCGATCGCGGCCGCACCTTGGGTGATCTTGCGGGTCACGAACGACGGTGGCCGCAGGGGCGACTCGTGGTTGTAGAGGATCAAGCTCGACGCGTGGAGGCCGCGAGCCCGGTAGACGCCGGCCGACAGGTGTGCGAGAGCCTTCGACGCGCCGTACGGGTTCACCGGACGGATGGGGGTCGACTCGTCCTGCGGCGTCGTGTCCGCCTCGCCGAAGATCTCCGCGCTCGACGCTTGGACGAACTCCACCTGCTCGCCGGTCTTCTCCTGCAGCTTCCAGGCGGCCTCCATCAGGAAGACCGCAGCGGTGCCGTTGACCTCCGCCGCGAGGACCGGCTCGGTCCAGCAGAACGCGACTGAGCTGAGGCCGCCGAGGTTGTAGATCTGGCTGGGCCGGATCTCGTCCAGCAGGGCGGTCATGGCCGGCCGGTCGGTGAGGTCGCCAGAGTGGACGGTGATCAGCTCCGGTTCCATCGGGGGCTGGTCTCCCGGACGTACGAGTCCGTGGACCTCGTAGCCCTGGGCGTGGAGATGGTGGGTCAGATAGGTGCCGTCCTGGCCCGTCGCCCCTGTGATGAATGCCCGCGTCATCGCCATCAGGGCCTGTGGAGGTTGGTCTGCTCCTTGAGGTCGTTTTCGACCATCATGCCCACGAGCTGCTCGAAGTCGACTTCCGGCTTCCAGCCGAGTTTCTCATGGGCCTTCGTCGAGTCGCCCACGAGCATGTCGACCTCAGCCGGACGCATGAAGCGCGGATCCTGCTTCACGTACTTCTCCCAGTCGGTGATCCCGACATGGCTGAAAGCCGCATCCAGAAGCTCACGGATGGAGTGAGTGTGGCCCGTGCTGATCACGTAGTCGTCGGCGATCGGCTGCTGCAGCATCAGCCACATCGCACGTACGTAGTCACCCGCGTAGCCCCAGTCGCGCTTCGCGTCCAGGTTGCCGAGCGTCAGCGAGTCCTGCAGGCCGAGCTTGATCCTCGCGACCGCGATGGACACCTTGCGGGTCACGAACTCCGTGCCGCGGCGCGGCGACTCGTGGTTGAACAGGATGCCGGAGCTGGCGTGCATCCCGTACGACTCGCGGTAGTTGATCGTCATGTAGTGGCCGTAGACCTTGGAGACGCCGTAAGGGGAGCGCGGCCACAACAGCGTGGACTCGCGCTGGGGCACCTCCTGCACCTTGCCGAACATCTCCGAGCTCGAGGCCTGGTAGAAGCGCACCTTCGAGATGTCGCTTCCGGCGTACAGGCGGATGGCCTCGAGGGCGTTGAGGACGCCGAGGCCGGTCACCTGGGACGTCACCGAGGCGTTCTCCCAGCTGTACGCCACGAACGAGATCGCGCCGAGGTTGTAGAACTCGTCGGGGGTCGAGGCGTCGAGGGTGCGTGTGATGCTGGAGCTGTCCAGCAGGTCGCCGAAGTGGACCTTGAGGTCCGGCACGATGCTTTGGACGAGCTCGAGCTTGGGATTGTTCTGACCACGGATGAACCCGTGGACCTCGTACCCCTTGGACAGCAGAAGCTCCGCCAGGTAGAGACCGTCCTGCCCGGTGATCCCCGTGATCAGTGCGACCTTCGACACTCTGGACTCCTTCTCGTGACGCCTCGTGCAACGATTTCACCCTAGCGTGTGGTGACCTGTTGCCCGGCTAGCGCGCCGGATAGTCGGTTCGGCGCCGCCCGTACGAGCCGTGGCAGGCGCCCGGCCGGGGCTAGAAGCGGGTTTGGGCTCTGGCGAAGTACTCGTCGCTGTTGGCGATGTCGTAGGCGAGGGCGATGTCGCCGGTGGTCAGGACGCGTTGGGTCCAGAAGGGCCAGCCGACGCTGTCGGGTTCGCGGTTGAGCAAGACGTGGTACATGGCTTGGACGCGGTCTTTGCGGGTTTCTTCGGATTGGTAGAAGTTGTAGGCGACTTTGTCGCGTCCCCAGCTGGGGTCGTTGGTGTGGTTGATCCAGAACTGGAGGCCACCGGGGTCGGGGGTGCGCCATCCGTCGTCCTGACCGTTCCGCCGGCATCGACGTACGGCCCGGAGAGCTGGGTCGTGACGGACGGGATCGAGGCCTGGACCACGCCGCGGTCGTACGTCGTGGTCGCGGATCCGGAGACGAGGGCCGTGCGGGCGCCGGACACGAGAACGCTGGTCGCGGTGGACGAAGACACGACGACCTCGGGGCCGAAGCCGGCGGAGGAGACCGTCCGGGTCCACACGGTCGTCGTGCCCACGCCTTGCCGGTCATCGATGCCGACGGCTCGATCCGGTCCGTCGGGGGTGAACAACGGGTGACACGCTCTTTTCCTTCCACTGCAGGCGTCCCAGCCACAGGATGAGCACTGGTTATTCGTCGCGGGGGTGGCGCACCCTAGAATGCGAAAGATCGTTCAGCAGACCGGAGGGGGATGTGATGTCGGTGCCCCGCCGGGCGTGCACGATCGCTGCGCGGGAGGCGATGACCCGAGCCCGGGTGATGATCGCGTCCCTCGAGAAGCACCATCCGGGCGTCGAGATCGTCACGCTGATCACGGACGGGTCCGAGGCCGACCGTTCCATTGCGGGACCAGGGGAGATCCTGCTTCCCGGCGACCTGCTGCCCGACCGCGAGTGGGCTGATATGGCCGCGATCTACGACGCGGACGAGTTCGCGGGTGCCCTCAAGCCGTACCTTCTGGCTCGGTTGGTGGGGGACGGAGGCACTGCGCTCTACCTCAGCCCCGAGACGGTGGTCTACGACGACGTGGTCGAGGTGTTCGAGGCAGCCGAGCGGTCGGGGATCGCGCTGACGCCGCAAGTGCTGGACCCGATGCCGCGCGACGGTCGCTATCCGGACGAGCGCACGATCCGTACCACTGGTGTCTTCAACATCGGCCTCATCGGAGTGAGCTCCTCCGCTCGGGAGTTCCTGGAGTGGTGGTGCGAGCGGGTCCGCCGGGATGCGGTGGTCGACGCGAGCGAGGAACTGTACGCGGATCAGCGCTGGGCCGACTGGATCCCGGGCCTGTTCTCGTGCGAGGTGCTGCGCGACCGTGGCCTCAACGTCGGCTGGTGGAACCTCCACGAGCGAGTCGTCACCCGCGGCCCCGATGGCGGCCTGCTGGCCGGCGGAGCGCCCCTGCGGACGCTCCGGCTCGACGGGTGGGACCCGGCGACCCCGTGGCGCCTGACAACCCACGACAAGGCTCGTCCGCGTGTGCTGCTCAGCGAGGAACCCGTACTGGCGAAGCTCTGCACGGACTACTCCGCCGCACTCGAGGCCGCCGGTTCTGACACAGCCGAGCCGTACGGCTTCGACGACTACCCCGACGGCGGCGAGTACAGCCCGATCGTGCGCCGTATGTACCGGAAGGCGCTCATCGCCGCCGAGGCCAAGGGCCAGCAGCTTCCCCCGAACCCGTACCTCGACACCCCACAGTTCCGCGAATGGGCGTTCGGGTACGCGCCGGGAATCCTCTACAACCGGCTCGACCTCGCCATCTGGGACGTGAGACCCGACCTCAAGGTCCTCATGTCCGACCCCGAGGGAGCCTCCGCTCACGCCTTCTCGGAGTGGCTTGCCGTCGACCCGGTCTCGATGCACGAACGCGAGCGGGCGGGAGTCCCCACCACGCAGGTGCCCAAGCGAACGACGGTGCAACCCACGCGGCGCGGATGGTCGGTGCTCGCCTACGCGAAAGCAGAGGTCGGGGTCGGCGAAGCCGGCCGCAGGATGGCGGCCGCCGTCGCGCACGTCGGCTGCCCCTACGAGGTCGTCCCTGTCGTCAAGACGGAGTCACGGCAGCAGCTGGCGGTCGACGTCGCGCTCTCTCCCCAGATCAACTTCGCGAACACGCTGACCTGCGTGAACGCCGACTTCATGCAAGCCGCCTGGGAGTACGCCGGCGTGCAGCCCTCCAAAGGCCGCCGCATCGGCCTGTGGTTCTGGGAGGTCGACGTCTTCCCCACCAAGTGGGCGCCCATCCTGAGCGCCGTCAACGAGGTCTGGGTCACCAGCGACCACACGAAGACGGCCATCGACGCCCTCGGGACGAAGACTCCGGTGCGCGTTGTCCCGCTGCCGGTGCTGCCACCGAGCGCGCCGACCACCTTCACGCGGGCCATGCTCGGCATGCCGGACGACAAGACGATCTTCCTGTGCAGCTACGACTTTTTCTCCGTGGTGCGGCGCAAGAACCCGCTCGACACGATCGAGGCCTACACCCGCGCGTTCGGGCCCGACGACGGCGCCGTACTGCTCCTCAAATCGATCAACGGCCACCTGCGCGTGCCCGAGCTCGAGGAGATCCGCTACCGCGCGGCCGGCAGGCCGGACATCCTCGTGATGGACGGCTACCTCGACGCGGTCCAGGTGCAGGCGATGATCGAGCTCAGCGACTGCATCGTGTCCTTGCACAGGGCAGAGGGGTACGGGCTCAACCTGATCGACGCCATGGTCGTCGGCAGGCCGGTCGTCGCGACCGGCTACTCGGGGAACCTCGCGTTCATGGATGAGAAGAACTCCTTCCTCGTGCCGTACGACCTCGTCGAGGTCGGGCCAGGCAACGACCCGTACGAACCGCATGCTCACTGGGCACAGCCGCGCATCGACGATGCTGCTGCGTTGATGCGCGCCGTCGTGGATGACCCGGCGGCCGCGGCCCGAAGGGGAGAGGCGGGCAGGTCGAGCGTCCTGTCGCGGTTCAGCGTGGAGAAGGTGGCGGCTGAGTTGCGGCCGCTCCTCATGAAGGCGATCAGGAGATGGTGAGCCCGATTCCAGGGA
>Ga0209385_1001274_pt1 | contig 10686 bp, 10 predicted proteins | sample NGEPerB_FD_184506 | JGI IMG/M metagenome (GOLD analysis project Ga0209385, IMG submission 184506) | Arctic peat soil microbial communities from the Barrow Environmental Observatory site, Barrow, Alaska, USA - NGEE PermafrostAB12-B... | ecosystem: Environmental > Terrestrial > Soil > Wetlands >... | reverse complement strand
ACGGCCCGGTCACCCATGGAGCCGGACAAGGCCTGACGATGTTCGGATCCGACCACGACGTCGACCCCCAGGCCAGCGGCGGCGGCAACGAAGTCCGAGGCCCGGTAGGTGGCAGTGGGCAGCAGCAGCAGGATCCGGGGCACCCCCCTATGATGGTCGTAACCCACCAAGGTTGGAACAGACACCATGACCGACACCGAATCCCCCAGCGTGGCCGTCCTGCATGCGGCCGACGCGGCCCTGGAGATGGTGCTGGAATTGCGGTCCAGCGAGGACGGCGGGGAGTCGTTGGCCCTCTGGGTCGAGGTGACCGGTGCGAGCGGAGACGCCTACACCTACGACATGTACTTCCAGGCAGTTGGTGACGCCAGACCCGATGACTGGTCCAACGAACGTGGTGGGCTCGCACTCGTGGTTCCGGCCGACAGCATCGCCAGAATTCGGGGGTCGGTCCTCGACGTCAACCGCGATGCAGACCAGGGCGGGATGGTCATCCAGAACCCCAACCAGCCACCGCGCCCCGCCGGCGCAAGCCCGGGGATGGCCGGGCCACCGGTGGACCTCAGCGGGGACGTGGCGCAGCGGGTCATACAGGTCCTCGAACAACAGATCAACCCGAGCATTGCAGCACACGGTGGTCGGGCCGATCTCGTGGCGGTGGAGGGCGAGGCCGCCTACCTCCGCTTGAGCGGTGGCTGCGCGGGCTGCGGCATGGCGGCGGTGACCTTGAGCCAAGGGATCGAAGTCGCCCTCCGCGAGTCGGTCATCGAGATCACTCGGGTCATCGACGTCACCGACCACGCGGCCGGCACCAATCCCTACTACGAAGCGGCCAAGAAGTAGCCTCGACGACGCGGCCGAGCAGCACGCCCTACCGAGCAATGAATCGGCGGGCATCCTCCGCTGCATAGGAGGCCACGACGGCGTCGGTTGCCGCGGCCGCCTGGATCTGGCGAACCACGTCATGCAGGCGGCTTGCCGGGATGGCGCACGTCATTTCGGTCTTGGGCATGGCAGTGCGAGTGCGGCTGAGCATGCAGCCCACGCTCACGGCCACCTCCCCCTCTTGCTTGGCTACCGCAACGATGTGGCACTGGGGCTTGCCGTCGATGCGCAGGCCAGGAAGCGCGTCACTCAGCACCATGAGCTGCTTGGCGTTGACCCGGATCATGACGACGTCCGGGTCCACGGGTGTTTCTGCCAGTGGCCCGTAGGTCACGACCTCGGGCCGGTCGGCGATGACAGGGATCTCGGGAACCATGTCCATGGTCACCCAGCCTGACTCCACCAGGGCCGCCACATCCGAGTGGCCGGCGACCTCGTCGAGGGTGGCGAACCCGTGGGTCAGACTTCCCACGCTGCAGTTGCCATGGTCGGCGGCGACGGTGGAGAACGTCCGGTCGAGCGCTTTGGTCCAGAACACGCACCCTGCCGGGACCCGACCAGTTCGGCCATCAGGAGTCGGCTCCGGCATCGGAGCGTCGAATGGCGCAACACCGTCGGGAACGGACTGGGAGAAGGTGATGGCTATCGGGGGCGTCATGAGGCTCAGCGCCTGGGTGAGCGCGTCGGCAGCATCGGACCACGGCGAGGGAGTGGGCATGGCGACAGTCTTCCCGAAGGCACCAGTTTGGGCAATGCGACTGAACAGGCACTTCGCAGCGAGGTCGGTCGACATCCGTTGAGGAGATCCTCCCCCGATTCGAGCCATGCCGAATCCTCGGCTTGCTCAGCATTCAGCTGACCCGTGGCTCCGAGCGGACGTAGTACGAGTTCGAAATCCGGCCCGCAGTGGCGGTTCCAGCCGGAACCAACTGGACGTTTCCGCACCTCAGAAGCGCTGGCGAGGAAGCAATCGGAAAGGTGGTCTCCGAGCGGTAGGACAGTCTGCAGGACGACGTCACTGCCAGTTCATCGATGAGCCATGGCACGAATCAGTGGCGACGACGGTGCCCGGCCCCGTCAAGGGTTCCCCTTCGGGCGACCTGCGGTCGGCCTCGACCGTGCCTACCGAGTCGAGCTTACTGGCCCCGGAATCCCCACAGTTCGACAGTGCCACCTGTTGCCGTCACGGGGCGTTGCGATCAGGCCAGGCGCAACCGGTCACCGAGGAAGAGCGGAGCTCTCGGGTACGAGCTTGTGTTCGACCGACTCCACCTTTCGGCGGATACGGCCACTCGGTTCGCCCGGGCGATGGTCGAGCTTCATCACGACCGAGACGCGTGGCGCGACTTGGGCCATCGTGTCGACGCACGTCTTGATGACGGCCATGATCTCGTCCCACTCGCCCTCGACGTTGGTGAACATGGCGTTGGTCTCGTTGGGGAGGCCACTCGCGCGTACGATGCGGACTGTCTCGGCGACCAGATCGCCGACAGACTCGCCGGTGCCCATCGGGGTGATGGAGAACGCAGCCAGCATGCCCAGTATTGTCTCACCCGAGGACTCGGGCCGCCAGCGGCCACCGACCATGATGTCGGCTCCGGGACCCGGGGGCAGGAGTCGTGGGGTCGAGGCGTCGATCTGGGCCGCATCGGCATCTGGGCCTCAGCGCTCGCCCGCCAACCGGCGGTGGTGGTTGGCCAGGCCGACGCCGAGATCGGCGGCCTCGGGTGTAGGACGCCGTGGGAGGGCGAGGCCGACCGGCAGCGGACCCTTGGCGAAGCATGGGAGGTACGGTTCCTCCTCGACCGGGGGTCTCCGTCACGACCCGCTCGTCACGCCGCGGGGTGGAGAGTGCCATCGGTGAATCGCCGCCGACCACGCGGAGGATGCTCCGAACGGGCGCCTGCTCCGACCGAACGAATCCACCCATCGACGGGTGAACGGCGCCGGCTCCAGGATCGACATCTCCACCGGTGTCGTCTTCGTCGTGGTGATGGCTGATCTGGCTTGGGGCATCAGCTCCGAGAACGTGATCCATTCGGGCCGTGCCGCGGGGAGGGAGCTCCGAAACTGCCAAAGTGCTGATGGGTTTGTTGATGTCAAAGGGAGCGATTGACAGGCGATTCTGGCCGCCACCGCCTTCGGGCGGGACACCCTCCCGGGCAAGGGCCGGACGCGGAGGTCACCTGGCGACGCGCCCGTCCAAAGGGCGCTCAGACGCCGAGTGGCAGCACGTCCAGCCAGGAGCGCGTGACCAGCGGCGCAGATGGGGACGCAGCCTGGCTGCGGTACCCTGTCGTCAGACCGACGGTGCCGGCTCCTAGGGTGGCCGGCTTGGTGGGCGCTGCAGACGGCGGACCGTCGGGACAATTGGGTGCAGTGGGGAGCGCAGGAATGACAGACCGGTCACGTGTTCGGTGCAAGGCCGTCGCTGACAAGGTGATGTCGGCCGAAGAGGCCGCCGCGTTCATCGCTCCAGGAGACAACGTCGGGATGAGCGGGTTCACCGGTGCTGGCTATCCGAAGGCAGTTCCTGCCGCTCTGGTCCGTCGCATCACCCACGCGACCGAGCGCGGTGACCCTTTCGCCGTCAGCGTCTGGACCGGCGCGTCTACCGCGCCCGAGCTCGACGGTGCATTGGCGGCAGTCGACGGGATCGACCTGCGCATGCCCTACCAGTCGGACCCGGTGAGCCGCGCCAAGATCAACGCCGGGCTGCTCGACTACCTGGATCTACACCTGTCGCACGTTGCGCAGATGGTCTGGGAAGGCTTCTTCGGTCACCTCGACGTGGCGCTCGTCGAGGTCGCCGGAATCACCGCCGACGGCGCACTGATCCCGTCCTCCTCGGTCGGCAACAACAAGACGTGGATCGACATGGCCGACCGGGTGATCCTCGAGGTGAACTCCTGGCAACCCATCGAGCTGGAGGGCATACACGACATCTACTACGGCACCGAGTTGCCCCCACACCGCAAACCGATCCAGATCCTCGAACCCTCCGACCGGATCGGCGTGCCCTACCTGAATTGTCCACCGGAGAAGATCGTCGCCGTCGTCCCGACGCACAGCCCGGACCGCAACACACCGTTCAAACAGGATGACGGCGATTCGCAGCTGATCGCCGGTCACGTCGTGGACTTCCTAACCCACGAAGTGCGACGCGGGCGCCTTCCTCCCACGCTGCTGCCGCTGCAGTCTGGCGTCGGCAACATCGCCAACGCCGTACTCGCCGGACTCGACGGCGGACCGTTCCGGCCGCTGACCGCCTACACCGAGGTGATCCAGGACGGCATGCTGCAGCTGTTGCGCTCCGGCACGCTGAGTTTCGTCTCGGCAACGGCCTTCTCACTGAGTGAAGACGGCATCGCCGATCTGCGCGCCAACATCGCCGACTACCGCGACCAGATCATCCTTCGCCCGCAGGAGATCAGCAACCACCCGGAAGTGATTCGTCGGCTTGGGTGCCTGGCGATGAACGGCATGATCGAGGCCGACATCTACGGCAACGTCAACTCCACCCACATCATGGGCTCGAGCATCCAGAACGGCATCGGCGGCTCCGGCGACTTCGCCCGCAACGCCTACGTCGCGATGTTCCTCACCCCGTCGATCGCCGGCAATGGGGCGATCTCCTGCATCGTGCCGATGGCCAGCCATGTCGACCACACCGAGCACGACGTTCATGTGATCGTCACCGAGCAGGGCCTAGCCGATCTACGCGGCTTGGCGCCGCGGCGCCGCGCCCAGCAGATCATCGACCACTGCGCCCACCCCGACTATCGGCCGGCCCTGCAGGACTACCTCGACCGGGCCACGGCTAGCGGATCCGGCAAGCACACCCCGCACCTGCTCGACGAGGCATTGTCGTGGCACGTGCGGTACCTGCAAGAAGGCACAATGCGACTCGTCTGAGCCGTCAGCCCACCGGCACACCGGCACTCGTTGTCGTTTCTCGGGTCATCCACTCCTCGTTGGGGGATCGGGCCTTCCTCGCGGGTGGCTTGCCAAACAGTGTCAGGGCCCCTCCCGGGCACGGGAGCGTCGGCCCCGATGAGCCACGGGTCGACGCCTCCGAAGGCAGGCAAGGGCGCGGCGGCCGGCCCGGCCGGCCACGCTGACCGCTTCGGACGATACTCCCATCACCCTGCAGCCCGGCAACACGTGGGAGGAGCTGGTGCCCCATGGGGTCCCGGTGACGACCACGGCCGCAGTACCGTAGCCCCGGGTACCGGACGTGAACCTCTCGGTTCATCCGGCTCTTGCAGGCCAGTCGAGGGTGCACGGAATCAGATGACCAGGGGACAGTAGAGCTGAGGCCTGAGGTGTGGGGTCGCCACAGCGGACGGAACGCCGACACCGATCCGGCATCTGGCTTCCTGGGACACCTCTCAGGCGATCTTTCCACCAGGTTCCCCCGGCCGATCACACTGTCCACTGATGGGATCCGCGGCAGACGGCTGGGTACGGAAGCGGCGTTCGGTCTTCGTTCAGTCCGGAATGACGCGAATGTGGGACTGCTCGGCCGCTCCTGACCGGTGGATCACGCTCTCATCCGTGAGCCGATGGCCGCCCGCCGGAATCCGGGGCATTCCAAGCGTCGTGGTCGGACGGCTCACTGCCAGGTAGCTGCGGATCCGATCGGCCAGTGTCGAGAAGTGAGCTGCATCCTCCGGCGCATCACAGGCTTCGCCGGCCAGATCCAGGGCATGGGCAGCCTCGATGAGAAGGTCCATGCCGGTGTCGTATCCCCCGACCATTATCGGGATTGGACGGCGTAACTGGGTCCCATCGGGACTCTCGATCTTGTCACCGTGAGCGGAGACGCTGGTGCTCTCATTGAGCCATTACGACGGTACACCACACGGTGGCTTGCACCAACAGCGGGGGGTCGTCGAGCCGACAGCGAGGATCGAGTCGGGCGTTGATTGATCCACCATCTCGGCGGAACTGTCGGTACGAGGCACTTCGGGGTGTGGCCGTTCACGCCGCATGATCAATCGTGTGCCCTCCGGCCAGGCAGAGGGATCGACCAGGTCGGCCAGCTCGACCACCCACGCACCGTCCCGGATGCTGCCGTCGGTCTCGATCGCCTGGTCGAGCAGCTCGAGGTGGTGGTCTGCGTCATTCGACTCGGCGTTCCCCGGACGGAGCATGGCGGGCAGGGGCTCGTTCGTCGTTTCGCACCCCACCCCGGGAGGAGACGCTGCCCATACCTTCGCCCGAGCCGCAGCCACCGCAGGGGGGATCGCTCGGAGCCCGGAGGCTGCCGCGGCTCTTACCGCTCGCCAGGCCGTGACGATCGAGGCGACCGGACCGAACAGCTCGTCGTGCTCACGCAGGGCCACCAAGTCGACCAGGCAGCCGGCACCGTCCGTCCTCGGAGAGCGCCGATCGCTACATCCCATTCGAAAAGTGGGTGGCGATGACCGGCCATGCCGAGAATCGCTTGTCATCCGGACCCCACTTCCGCCAGCGAGCCCAGCCCAGCCTCGAGTGAGTTGGCGGTGGCCACGGACAACAGGTTCATCGGCTGAATCCAGAACTTCCACCGAGGACTGCGTATGTTCTTAACTGTGACGTTAACGTTATACTGAAGCCATGTACGCACGCACCATCCTGACTGCAGACCGCACGCGGGCCGCCCAAAGACTGTGAGTCGCAACGCGGCAATTCCACTGATGCCGGGGGGTCCTACCTCGCCCTCCTCCTCCGAGTCCCGCTACAAGTGGATCGCCCTGGCGACCGTAACGCTCGGCACCCTGATGGTATTCATCAATCAGTCCATCGTGCTGATTTCCCTACCTGACATCTTCCGAGGGATCAATCTCAATCCCCTGGCCCCGGGCAATACGGGTTATATGCTCTGGATGCTGATGGGCTTCATGGTCGTATTGGCCGTGCTCGTGGTCTCCTTGGGCCGGGTAGGCGACATGTTCGGGCGCGTGCGCATCTTCAACCTTGGCTTCGCCGTATTCACCCTGTTCTCGATCTTGCTCTCGATAACGTGGCTGACAGGACCAGCTGGGGCGTTGTGGCTCATCACCATGCGAGTCGGCCAGGGCGTGGGAGGCGCCATGCTCTTCGCCAACTCCTCTGCCATCGTCACCGATGCGTTCCCCACCCACCAGCGAGGGCTCGCGCTTGGCATCAACAACGTTGCCGCTATCTCGGGATCGTTCATCGGCCTGATACTGGGCGGACTCTTGGCGCCGGTGCAATGGCACCTCGTCTTCTTGCTCTCGGTTCCCTTTGGCCTCTTCGGCACCGTCTGGGCTTATGTGAAGCTTGAGGATCGCGGCATTCGCACGCCGGCCAAGATCGACTGGTTCGGAAACATCACATTTGCGACCGGGCTCATCCTGATCCTGGTCGGTATCACCTACGGCCTGCTCCCCTACGGCCATCACACCATGGGCTGGTCGAGCCCGGTCGTGCTGAGCGAGATCATCGGCGGCATCGTCATCCTGCTCATCTTCGGGGTCATCGAGACCAAAGTGGAACAGCCCATGTTCCACCTGACCCTGTTCCGCATCCGGGCATTCTCTGCGGGGAATGTTGCGAGCTTCCTCGCATCGCTCAGTCGCGGTGGCCTGATGTTCATGTTGATCATCTGGCTGCAGGGGATCTGGCTCCCCTTACACGGCTACAGCTTCTCTGAAACGCCGCTGTGGGCCGGGATCTACATGATCCCGCTGACCGTGGGGTTCTTGCTGGCCGGACCGCTCAGTGGCGTGTTGGCCGACCGCTATGGCGCGCGACCGTTCGCGACCGGAGGCCTGTTGATTGTGTCCCTGACCTTCGTGCTTCTCCTGATGCTGCCGGTTGACTTTTCCTACTGGGGTTTCGCCGCGCTCATCTTCTTCAACTCGGTCGGCATGGGCATGTTCATTGCGCCGAACCAAGCCGGCATCATGAACAGCCTGCCGGCCAGCCAGCGCGGGGCAGGTGCTGGCATGTCCGGCACATTCAATTCGTCAGCCCAGGTGTTGTCCATCGGCATCTTCTTTACCCTGATGATCTTGGGATTGGCCGCCACATTGCCCTCCGCTCTCTACCACGGGCTCATCACCCAGGGTGTCGGTCCGGCGACTGCCCTTCGGGTGTCCCACCTACCCCCTGTCGGCAGTCTGTTCGCAGCGTTCCTAGGTTACAATCCGATGCAGATCCTGCTCGGGCCGAGCACCCTGTCGCACCTCCCTCCGGCAACCGCGCACTACCTGACCAGCCGTGCATTTTTTCCCCAACTGATCGCCGCTCCCTTCGCCCACGGTCTCACTGAAGCCTTTTCGTTCGCAGCAGGCGTGTGTGCGTTAGGTGCAGTTGCCTCTCTTCTCCGTGGTGGGAAGTTCCACTACCAGGAGCAGACCGGAGTGGGGGTGGACACGGAAGAGCCAATAGTCGTGTCGGCTCAAGAGGCGATCTCCGAAACCGAACCACTCTTGGCGGACTGACATGGCAGCACGGACCGGCAACGGGGTTCCCCAGACCACGACGACCAACCGGCCCGTGGGCACGGTGGAATACAATCAGGCAGTGGATACTGCATCGGAGACAGAATGCGGAATCCCCATCAGTGATGCCGCCGCCACCGCCGGCGTATCGCCCCGTACATTGCGCTACTACGAAGAGCTGGGATTACTCAGTCCTTCGCTCCATACACGCGGCGGTCAGCGACGCTATACACAGAATGATCTCACGCAACTCAATCGCATCCTCGAACTACGAGAGGTCCTCGGGATGAATCTTGAGGAAATTAGGGAGTTCCTGTCTTTCGAGACCAGGCTCGACGAGCTGAGAACCACGTATCGCGCCACTAAGGTCTCGACCACCAAGGGAGCGCGCGCCGAGCAGAGGGCGACGTTGCGTGAAGCACTCGAACTCAACGAGTCTTTGGCCGAGCAATTGAATGTCAAGCTGGCTCGGATGGATAGTTTTCGAGCGAAGGTGGCAGGAGATGCCCAACGATGCCGCGAACTCCTGGCTAAGTTGGACTGAGCCTCGGAGGCACAGCAATTGCGCCGCATTTCTTGGTGTGCCGCATTCACAGGGGCATATGCAATCACGAAGCTGTGTCCGTCATGCGATCACTAGATCGGGCATTGGCAGCTTCGGGGAGTCCCGGCCCGTTTCGCGGATGGTCACCGGGGCGATGGCCGGCGCCGTGCCACAGTTTGGCCCGGTGGCCGAGCCCCTGGTTGGCTCGCATGTTGGCTCTTCCCTCCGGCTCGGCTAGGTCCGCGGACGGGGGGGTGAATCGGGTCACTCGCACCCATTTGAGAAATCCTGCACCTGACTCTGGTCAGATGCTGCGGGTGCACGACTACCGCGGCCGTTCTGCGTGCCCCATGGTTCCCAAGGCAGTTTCCGCAGGTATCGACAGCCTCAACGGCACTTCCGTTCGCCAACAGATCCTGAAGATACCGATGTCTCACTATTCGGGGACCGTGGGATCCGAGCGAGCGCAGGCAATGCCTCTCACGTGACAAACAGGCCACCATTCGAATCGGCCGGTCCGCAACCTTGGCAGATTGCCTCTCCGGTGAGTCTTTGACCAGACTGAGAGGCCTGGAGCCGCGTGATCTTCCCCGAGCCCTGCCGAACGTCGGAATTGCGTCAACCAGATTCTGGTCAGGTGCTGGGGTCTCCGCTGATGCACCTACTCAGATCTCCCTCGGCAACGACTTGACCGCACGGGTCCTCGCCGAAGCGTTCACGCCCGAGCTGCTCGGCCGACTTCGCCGCGCTTACAAGGATCTGCGAATTTGACCGAGAGCTGCCGCATCTCGAGAGTGTCCTCGACATTGCAGTCGCCGCGCACGACCTTTCGTTGTTGCCGCAAAACAGAGATCAGCCGATATGGGTATGGCCGAATTGCAGTGGAGCGCGGGTGAAGATGACCGTTGCAAGCAGTTGGTTCGATGGTATCGCCAAGACAACGACGGCCACCCGACCCGAAGATCTTCCGAGCGGGTGCGAAACCATGGTCTTGTTGAACTGCCCAACGAACGCGATCACACAGACTCGTTTTGGGGAGACACGCTGTGTGGCCAGCGCCGTGAAGAGCCGCGGAGCCTGTTGGCGTAGCGCCGTCGAAGTCAATAGGTCCACTCCGAGCAATCGGCCATGTCCACCCACTGCGTTGGACGCGGACGGCAAGGCGAGGTAGCACGAATTGTCGGAGGTGCCGAGGTCATTGCGTGCTGTGGAGCAACCGGCAAGGACGATAGCGAGAAGCACGAAGCCGACAAAGCTGCTCGCGAGTTGACGCATCAATCCTCTCCTCCTCACCTCCCGCGTCTTCACGTACTCACCGCCGTTGACGGCTCAGCGCCCTCATTGGTTGAGGTCTCGGGTCCAGGATCGGCATCTGGTCCCGCCTCTACGGGCGCAGTGAGCGGGTGGAGACTCCAACGTCCTCGACGCACCTGGAGTGCGAGATCACACCACAACACCCATCCAATGACCAGCACGAGCCAAAAGCTGATGAGTCGGTAGATCAGCACTGCATCAACAGTGGTCACGCGAGGACCACCAAAGGCAACCAGCGCGATGGTGATGCTTCCTTCAACTGCACCCAGTCCACCTGGAGTGATCGGAAGGGTGGCCGCAAGCTGGCCTGCTCCGTAGGCGAGCAGGAGCCCCTTCCATGGAATGCTCGAGTCAACCGCCAGGAACATCATGGCGAAGCACGCGCAATCGAACAGCCAGTTCGCAGTTCCCCAGAGCACGACGTTGGCAATCTGGCGCCACCCAAGGCGCACTGTGGTAACCCAATGGACGATCCGTTCGATCTGCGTC
>Ga0209385_1001273_pt1 | contig 10701 bp, 8 predicted proteins | sample NGEPerB_FD_184506 | JGI IMG/M metagenome (GOLD analysis project Ga0209385, IMG submission 184506) | Arctic peat soil microbial communities from the Barrow Environmental Observatory site, Barrow, Alaska, USA - NGEE PermafrostAB12-B... | ecosystem: Environmental > Terrestrial > Soil > Wetlands >... | reverse complement strand
TTGCATCTGCACAACGAAAGGAGGCAACGGGACTCCAACCCCGATCGAGGCGGGATGTCCTCAGCTCAGCCAGCTGAGGACACAGCTCCGGTGCTTAGCCACTTGAAGCGAGGTCCAGTGGCACCTTCGTCACTGGACCACGCAGGTCTAGACAGGTCAATTCCAGTTTGGCGGAGGGAGTCTTGCGGGTGGGGAGGACTCGAACCTCGACGGCGAGGCGCTGCGGGCGGATTGCGGGGACGTTCGGCCCTGTCCGATCCGGCGGACGAGCGCGAAGCTGGGGATGGGTCAATCGAGAGGAGACGCCGATGACTGCGCTCGTGGTGTGTGTTTCCATTTCTGAGGGCAATACGAGGCAGGTGGCCGAAGCCATCGGCGAAGTCTTGGGCGCGGCAGTCGTGGAACCCGAAGAGATAGCTCCCAATGACGTGGCCGGCTATGACCTCGTGGGGATCGGTTCGGGCATCTACGGAATGATGTTCCACGCCCGGCTGTGGCGATTCGCCCGCTCCTTGCCGAAGGTGCAGGGCACACCAGCCTTTCTGTTTGCCACCAGCGGGGGTCCCGAACCCCTTTGGCGGCCCGCTGTCCTGGTACTGAGTCGCCTGCTCCGTTCGAAGGGCTACCGCGTCGTCGGCACGTTCTCCTGCCGGGGCTTCGACAACTTGGGGCCCCTGCAACTTGTCGGCGGACTCAACAAGGGCAGGCCGAACCATACAGACCTCGTCGCGGCGAGAGCGTTTGCGTCGCGGCTCGCCAGGGACATGAAGAGCGTGTCTGGCTCCCACGTAGGACCAGCATCCAAGAGCAGAGGTGCGGCGGGCCAGCAGTCACCATCGAGCAAGCGCGCTGCATCCTGAATTTCGCTGAGGCCACTGGAGGCCACCCCTTGATGCGCGCCGTAGAGGTGGTTCGCTCCTTGTGTGGCCCATGAGACGGGGATGGTGGAGCCATTCATGCGCGCTGAGGTCGACTCCGCGCCTGCATCCGTGGTCAGCAGGCGGGTCGTTTCGGTTCGCCTCCAACAGGCCATCATCTGCCGAGTACGTCCTCAGCTTGGGAGGCTGGGCACAGGCTCGGCAGCGATCAGCGTCCGAAGCCTCGGAATCGAGTCTGCTCAGAAATCGGTTGACACCGCCAGGACTGGTCAGGCTGCCGTGCTCGCCGCCGGCGACGGGCCGAGCGCTCACATGATCTCAACGATCAACGTCTCGGCTTCCGCCTCGAAAAGGTCATCGACGACCGGGTGAGTCCCTGGTGGTGCGCTGGGTCGCCTGAGGATGAGGGATCCGAGGACCAGAGCCACCAGAACACTGACCAGGGCGACGATGAAGGCCAGACGGTACCCACCGTCCAGGGCATCGACGGCCGAACTTCCCGAGGCGAGCAGCGATGCCGTGTGGCCGGCAGACACGGCCCCGAGGATCGCGACCGAGAGCGCTCCCGACACCTGCTGGGACACGTTGACGACGCCCGAACCGATTCCCGCATCCTTGGCGGGGACTCCGGCCAAGGCAATGGTCAGCAAGGGCGTAAACGCCGTTGCCGCCCCAAAACCGATCAGCAGCACCGCCGCGAAGATCTGGGGGAAGTAGGCCGTATCGGGACCAGACATGACGAACAGTGCGAGCCCGACGGCCACCACCGGCAGGCCCATGAGCGCCGTGGTCTTGGGCCCGAGTCTGCTCATGATCCGGGCGGTGAGCCCGGCGGACATCACTGCCACCATGAGCGTCTGGGGTAGGAATGCCAGGCCGGTGACGACGGGGTCGTAGCCCAGCACATGCTGGAAATAGAGCACACCGATGAAGAACGTGCTGTACATACCCACGACCATCAGTCCTCGGACCAGACTCGAGGTCAGCAGACCCGGGGATCTCATGACGTGCAGGGGAATCATCGGATGGGTCAGCCGACTTTGGAGAAGGACGAATCCGGCGAGCACGACGACCGCTCCCGCGCCGAAAGCCAGGGTGTGGGGCGAGCTCCAGCCGTACTGGCTCGAGCTGACGATGACATAGACCGCGAGCATCAGGCCCCCGGTGCTCAGGACGGCGCCGCCGACATCCAGTCCCGCCCGAACCCCGAGTCCGGCATTTTCGTCGATCAGCGCGGCTCCTACAACGAACGTGGCGATGCCGATGGGAATGTTGATGAAGAAAATCCAGTGCCAGCTCAGCGCCTGGGTCACGTACCCCCCGACCAGGAGGCCCAGCGACCCGCCACCCACGGCCACGATGATGTAAGAGCTCATCGCCTTGGCCCGTTCCGCGGGGACGGGGAAGTCGGCGACGATGATCGCCAGGATGACCGACGACGACAGAGCGGCCCCCAGCCCCTGGGCAAATCTGGCTCCGATGAGGAGGGCCTGTGTGTCGGCGGCGCCACAGGCAGCCGAGGCCAGCGTGAACAGCGCCACACCGACCAGGAAGACCTTCTTCCGGCCGATGAGGTCGCCGAGTCGACCGGCCAGCAGGAGGGCCCCGGCAAAGGTGATCAGGTAGGCGTCAATCACCCAGGCGAGCGACGCCTGGGTGAAGTGCAGATCGTGCTGGATGGTGGGCAACGCCACGTTCACGATCGTCTGGTCAAGCGTGTTCATCAACATCGCGAAGCAGACGACGATCAGGGCGACCCAACGGCGACGCTCATGGACGAAACCGCGGATGGACGACGGCATGGGAGCTTCCTCGGTCTCTGGGGGTGCAGGTTCCCTTACGATTGATAGTCACTGATCTAGTGAGTGTCAAGCTGCGGTGGTAATCATCACTTCAGGAGGGATTCGGCTATGATTCGGCCTATGTCGAAGAGCACAACACCTGGGGTGACGGTTCTGGTGACCCAGCTGTCGAGGCTCATCTACCGACGCACGTCAGAAGAGCTGCTGGGTATGCGCGTGAAGGAGTTCGCCACACTCGCCATGCTGCGCGACCACAGCCCGATCCCCCAACAGGAGCTCAGCGAGATGTTATACATCGATGCCAACAATCTCGTGCTGCTGCTGAACGACCTCGAGTCAAAGGAGTTCGCCTTCCGCCGTCGTGATCCGGCCGACCGTCGCCGGCACCTGGTCGAGATCACGGATGAGGGATTGCGGGCGTTCGACAATGCCGAAAAGGGGATCGAGAGCGTCGAGGACGAGGTCCTGGCGCTGCTCACCCGTCACGAGCGAGTCGAGCTCCAGGAACTGCTGGCCAAGGCGCTCGACTGAGCTCCATCTGTCGCATGATCGACAGGCTCACCTGTCGAAGGTGAGATCTGGATTCATGACGATGTCCCCAGCCTTGGCAGCTGAGGACCTTCCAAGGCACCGGCACCGGGTCTCGTTCAACGTGCGGACGACCAGGCCCTGTCCTTATGGGGACGCGCTCCCTAACCTGGGCCCATGGCCTTCGTCCCCGTTCGTCCTGGCTGGGCGAGCCGCTTGGGTCAGAAAGTGCTGGTGGTTGTGGCCGTGGCCCTCGCGTCCTGCAGCTCGGGCGGGTCAACGGCGGGCATCCGGAAGCCGACCACACAGACGCGGGAGCATACGAGCACGACGGCCCCAGAGCGGTCGACGACAACAGTGCCGTCGCGCACCGGAAGCCGGGAGGCAGGTGGCCTCGGAACGCCGTTGCCCGTGCCCACGGCACTGCCGCCATTAAACGCGCTCGCCGCCCCTGGTGAGGGCGGCTGGCATCCTGCCGGACGTCTCGTCGGTGGAGTCCCAGCGGTCTACGAGACCACGTTGGTTCCGCCAGGAAGCTCACAGCCGGCCGGGATCGCCTGGATGGACACCCATCTGCTATCTGCGCTGCTCTACTCCGGCTCGAAGAGTCCGGGCGGTGGGCCTTACCTCTACACGGCGCCGATCGAGCCGGCGCAGGCGGTATCGCTGGTGGCAGCATTCAACGGCGGCTTCCTCATGGACACCGCCGGTGGCGGCTACCTCACCGAGGGACGGGTCGTCGTCCCGCTGGTCACCGGGGCGGCGTCGCTGGTCATCTATGCGAACGGGACGGTCAGCGTCGGTGTGTGGGGCAGCGACGTGTCGATGACTTCGGATGTCGTAAGCGTCCGCCAGAATCTGATGCCGCTCGTCGAAGGGGGCCAGCCGACGGCGCAGGCGGCCGGCCCCGACTGGCAGTCATGGGGAAACACCTGCGGTGCGACTTCGTGCGCGCACTCGGTCCCCAGTGTCGAGCAGCAATGGCGGTCCGGGGTCGGCGTCACCGCCGACGGTGCGCTTGTGTACGCGACAGGGCCATTGCTCGCACCCCTCCAGCTCGCCCAGCTCCTCGTACACGCCGGTGTCGTGCGCGGCATGGAGCTCGACATCAACCCGTCCTGGACCTTCCTAGTCACCTACGACCCGATCGACCCGGGCGGGGTTGCCGCTCCAGGCAACGGCACCCGACTGCTCGCCGACACCATGCAAGGGCCGGCGACGTTCTTCGACCCGGCCTGGGCGCGGGACTTCGTCACCATGTCCGCGCGAACGACGCCCGCTGGCTGAATAGCGACGTATTCGCGATCCGACCCAGGTCCGACGAGATGGTGGCAGCGGTGGCCTGGGCGTGAGGGTGCCGAGAATGTCATCTGGATGCCATGACCAGGGCTGTCGTTAGTTGGCCCAGGATGACGAAACTGGGCCATGCGCACACGCAATCCGATGCTGGCTCGCCACACATCAGCGAGTTGGACGCCCTCAGCTGCGCAAGCTAGAGCCGCTACCTGAAGAGCTCAGCTACTCTGGCTGAGGATACGCGAGAAAGCGGCTCTGAACTGGGAATTCTAGGTCAACGCTCAAGTTCGTTCTTGTAGTTTCAGGTCATCTCGGCACGCTCCCACCGCTGTCCGAGCGCTGTCGGGATCCGTCCGCACCACCTCGGTGCCCTTGGGTGAGGACCTCGTCCCTGACACCCTCCTGCCTGGAACGAGCCAGGGTGGATAGTGTCTCGGTTGCGCCGGTCCACGGTGCATACCGGGTCGCTGCTCGGAGGAGTCGGCGGGGGTGCGGGGCGGTGCCCGGTCGAGCAGTGTCGCGACGAGCGGCACCGATCAAGGGGAAGACCATGCGGATCGATCGTTCCGAGCAGCCTCGTATTGGGAGCGGCATCCGTCGCCGGGGCGCGCTGGTACTGGCAGTACTCGCCATCGGGGGCGGTACGCTCACGGCCTGTTCCTCGACGAGCAGCTCGAGCTCCAACAGCACTGGTTCGTCGTCCGCGTCCTCCGCGTCGACATCGTCGTCCGCCGGTGCGTATCGTGCGCCGATCCCGGCGTCGGCGTTCACCAGCACGACTGGCCTCACCTCGTCGACGGTCACGATCGGGAACGTGTCCACGGAGACCGGGGGGATCTTCACCGGATCGGTCGTGGGGACGGAGGCCTTCGCGGACTACATCAACTCGCTCGGAGGGGTGAATGGTCGGAAGCTGGTCGTAGACGCCCTGGACGACCAGTTCAACGGGGCCCAGAACAAGCAGCAGACCCAGAACGCAGTGAACAACGACTTCGCGCTGGTCGGGAGCTTCTCGCTCGAGGACAGCTTCGGCGAGACGGTGCTGGCGGCGCACCCTCAGGTCCCGGACGTATCGACCACGCTCGACCCGGCACTCAACATGCTGCCGAACACGTTCAGCGCGAACCCTACCGGGCTGGGATGGCCTACAGGGCCGCTCTATTACTTCAAGAAGAAGTACCCGACGCAGGCGCTGCACACCGCAGTGCTGTCGTCCGCGTTCCCGTCGGCGCTCGCCAGCTGGGATCTCGAGAAGCCCGTTCTGAAGCAGGCCGGCTACAAGCTCGACTACTACTCCGAAGTCCCGGTCACCCAGACGGACTTCACCCAGAACGTCGTCGACATGCGCAAGGCGGGAGTCCAGTTGATCTACATCGACCAACTCCCGGAGAACTATGCCGGATCGCTGTTCAAGTCACTGGACCAGCAGAACTTCCACCCGGTCCTCGTCATCGGAACCGCTTCCTACAGCGAAGCCCTGGTGCCGGCTGCGGGCGGCCCTGCGGTGGTCGACGGGAGCAACTTGGAGATGCCGAACGCCCTCTTCCTGGGTGAGGACGCGTCGCAGATCCCGGCGGTGGGCACGTTCCTGAAGTGGGTGCAGAAGGCGTCGCCGGGCTTCAAGGCGGACTATTACACCCTGGCCGGCTGGGCCAACACGCAGCTGTTCGTGCAGGCGCTCAAGGCGGCCGGGAAAGACCCGACCCAGGGGTCGGTGCAGCAGCAGCTCCGCAAGATCACGTCGTTCAACGCCTCGAACCTGCTCGCCACCACCAACCCAGCGCAGCGCAAGCAGGCGACCTGCTACCTGATCGCCAAGGTGGTGAATGGCCAATTCGTGCGCTCGGATGATCCGCCGGTCAACGGGCCGACCAACGGCTACCGGTGCGACGGTGGCTTCCTGGCCGCGTCCAGCTGAGCACCGGCGACAGAGGCTGTCGGGGGCCTGCTCGGCTGAGAGTCGGCATCGGGTCAAATGGCCGGCGGACACCCACGGATCGGTGCTCACCGGGGACCGCCGGCGGCGGTGCCATGGAAGCGGTGTCCAGCTAGGTCTGGCTGAGACTGCACGAGAATGTGCTCAGCTTGCCGGCGGACACCCACGCATCCGTGCCCACCGGGGACCGCCGGCGGCGGTGCCATGGAAGCGGTGTCCAGCTAGGTCTGGCTGAGACTGCACGAGAATGTGCTCAGCCAGGCAAACTGACAACACTGGCTCGTGATCCCAACTCTCAAGGTTGAGACCGCGATCGTAAGGACCATCCCGAACTGCACTTCAGTGGCAGGTCTGAGCGCCCGGCTGACTACCCGGTACTGAATTTCGCCCGACCGGTGCGCGCTGAAGCGAGTGAACACCAGCCACGTCGTCCACAGCGATGGGACGGCTGGGCCAGCCGGTCGATCCTCATGCCATCAGCCGATGTGGAATGCTCATTGTGGTCATGCGGCGTCGGCATTGCGTCGATGGGCGTCGGTCGGCCCGCACTGTCACGGAAGGGGGCGCTGTGTCCGAGCGCTACTTGATCATCTCCGCCGACGGCCACTGCGGCCTGCCGCTGGCCGACTACAGGCCCTACCTCGAAGCCCGCTACCACCCCGTCTTCGACGACTGGGTCGCCAGCAAGAACGCTGAGCGCTCAAAGAAGCTGGAGGCGAACTTCGAATACATCATGGGCTGGGAGACCTCCAACGAGGAGGGCCTGCGCGGGGCCTACGACCCCGCCGTACGCGATCGTGAGCTTGATCAGGACGGCGTTTCGGCCGATGTGCTCTTCGCCGATGCCGACGCGATCACGGGAATGGGCTCGCCGCCGTTCGGCGCCGGACTCTCTGCCGGGGAGATCGACGATCCGGACCTGGCGTTCGCCGGGGCCCGCTCCCACAACCGATTCTTGGCTGAATTGTGCTCGACCAGCCCGGAACGCCGGGCCGGCATTGCCCTCATGCCTCTGTGTCACGACCCGTTACGGGCAGTTGCAGAAGCCGAGTGGGCCGCGGAGCAGCCTGGCATCCGAGGCGTGATGATCCCGACGATGTGGCGCGAGCGAGCGCCGTACAGCAGCGAGGTCTACGAGGACTTCTGGGCGGTATGCGCCGCCGCTCACCTGCCGGTCCACACCCACTCCGGTGAGGCGCCGCAGGAGGACTACAACGGCCACCTCGGCATCTACCTGGCCGAGGTTGTCTGGTGGGCGGCACGACCGTCGTGGCACCTCTTGTTCTCCGGGGTCTTCGAGCGCCATCCGGATCTCAAGTTCGTCGTCACGGAAGCTGCCGCCTACTGGATCGCAGACTCGAAGTGGAAGTGGGACCAGTACATGGGCGGAGGGCACACAACCAAGAAGATGGCCGCGTTACTCGAAGGGAAGATCTCGAAACTTCCGTCCGAGTACTTCGGGACCAACCTCTTCGCCGGAGCATCGACGATGTCAAAAGAGGAGATCCGCCGGCGTCACGTCCTCGGCCTCGACGCCGTCATGTGGGGAACGGACTACCCACATCCCGAGGGCTCATGGCCGAACACGGCGGTCAAGCTTAAGACGGACTTCTGCGACGTCCCGGTGGAAGAGACCCGGCAGCTCCTGGGCGGGACCGCTGCCAGGGTCTACGGCTTCGACCTCGACGCACTGCAGGTGGTAGCTGACCGGATCGGCCCGACCCCATACGACCTGGGCCAGGACCCCTCGTTGGCTGCCGACCCCGATGCTCCCGCGTCAGCCAAGTGGTGGCTCGCCGAGTACGGCATCACCCCGACCCGCTGATCTACCAGGCCCTCAAGACCTGCGTCGTGTCGAAAGCGTTAGAGGTCGACCCGGCCGGGTAGTCGCCTGCCGCGATCGGCACGGCGATCTCTTCGGCCAACGGTCCGAACCGCGCCGCCAGCGGGGCAAGAGCGTCGAGGTCGAAGCCGTAGAGCGCGGCTGCATTTGTACCCACACATCGCTGGACGACGTTGGGATCCTCGCCGGCGAACGCCACGCGGAGGGCCTCGCGACTGAACGGCCACGTCCCTTCCGAGTGCGGGTAGTCGTCGCCCCACATGATCCGATCGGCTCCGAAGCCTGGCCGCAATGCGGACTCCGACGACCTCAGGAACGACGCTCCCACCCACACGTTCCGCGCGAAGTACTCCGACGGTTTCATCGACATGCCCTGGGCCGCCGCCCCGAAGAACATGGCCTCGGCGGCGCTGCCACCCGCCATGCGGCCGTAGAACCAGTCCAGTGTCTCGAGCCCACGAGGCAACCAGGCGACGCCCTGTTCGGTGAGAGCCACCTTGAGATTCGGGAAGCGATCGAAGACACCTCCGAAGATGAGGTGCCACAGCGGACGGTGGCTGAACCACGGGAGCTCGACCAGCATGACCGCCCTGGCGATCTCGAGGTCGCCGTAGTCGGGCAGGTCGCCGTAGTCGGGCAGGCCTGACCCGGCATGCACGTTGACCACTGCACCGACCTGTTCGCACAGCCGCCAGAGTGGGTCGTAGACGGGGTCGTACAGACCGGGGAGGTGAGACCCCGGCGGTATCGACGGCAGCAGGATGCCACCGAAGAGGTCGACATGCTCGGCCGCCCATGAGACCTCGGCGAGCGCGTCGTCGAGGCGATTGACGAATATCTGGACAACGCCTGCACGCCTACCGGGCGCTGCGGCGCAGAAGTCCGCCACCCAGCGGTTGTGGGCCTGGACCCCGGCCCAGCGTCGCTCGTAGTCGGCCTCAACCGGAGGCAGCGCCACCAGGTTTCCCTCCTCGAAGAAGGGGGGGACCGTGTTCGGAAACAACACCTCGGCGACGATTCCATCGACCTCGTGCTCGGCCAGGCGTCGGTCCGAGTCCCAGTTGCGGTAGCGGATCGGGGCGAGCAGGTCGGCGAAGGGGACCTCGTACGTCGCTGCCCACGCATCGAACTCCTCGTGGAATCTCGAGGCGAGGTACGGCCGGTAGTCGATGACGTCCGCCCCGCAGTGCGTGTCGGCAGAAATGACGGTGTAGCGGCGCTCCATGTCGGTTCCTCCTCTAGTGCAGCAGCGTCGGGGGCAGCTCACCCTTGGCAATGGCATCGGCACGGGCATGCAGGAGGCTCCCGAATCGACCCGCGTCGGGACCCAGGATGTAGCGGCCTTCGTCCAGGTCCTCGAGAACCTTCATCCCCAGCCAGTTGAGGTCGACGATCTTGGCCGGGAGCCCGGCCGCTTCGAGCTGGGCCTTGAACTCGGCGAATGTCGTCCCCGGGGCGGGGGGACGGGGACGAACCCGTTCGAGCTCGGCTGGACGGTTGCGTGCCGCGGTCCACAACCCGGTGTCGAGGAGTCCCCCGCCGGGGTAGAAGACATGGGCGTTGACCGGCGCCTCGATCTGGCGCAACTGGTGCGCCACCGATTCGATGAAGCAGCTGACCGCCGCCTTGGACGCGGCGTAGACGCTCGCATAGGGAACGGGTGCCACGCCTCCGTCGCCTGACGACGTCGCGACGACCTCCCCGGGAATCCCCGCCCCCAGCATTCTGGGTAGGAACGTCAGGACTGTTGCAGCAACACCGATGACATTCACCGAGAAGCACCAGCGCCAGTCGTTGACCTCCTGCTCCCAGGGCAACCCGCCGCCCCCGGAGGTGACGCCAGCATTGGCAAAGAGGAGATCGCACCTGCCTTCGGTCGCGTAGACGTCATCTGCGAGCGCCACCACCGAGTCCTCATCCGCGACATCTACAAGCACCCCTCGCGTCGTCCCGAGCGGGGCGAACTCGTCGATTGCGGAAGTGAGCGCTGCCGCCTCGACATCTGCGACGACTACGTGGGCACCTCTCGCTATCAGTGCATGCACAAGGCCCCTACCGATGCCGCCCGCACCGCCGGTGACAACGGCAACCTTGCCTTCAAAGTCCATCAGGTCCCCCATCGTGAGTCTTGTACCTCGTGTCGCTCGGCACCGACAGTTGTGGGCAGATCGGACCGGACGAAGCCGAGCCTGCCTATTCCTCGGCGGTTGGGGAAAGGTCGTCGTAGCGCTGGTGCATGAAGGGCACGATCCATTCGGCCGGCACCTTCGAATGAATCTGCCCCCGTTGGATGGCGCTGCGCTCGCCCACCGTCACTCCGACGAGTGAGAGGACCGGGAGGTCTGCGACAGGATCGAACCTCGAGTCGCGTAAGTCGAGTTCGCCTTCGCACGCCTTGACCCAACGAACGGTCTCCTC
>Ga0209385_1001271_pt1 | contig 10709 bp, 9 predicted proteins | sample NGEPerB_FD_184506 | JGI IMG/M metagenome (GOLD analysis project Ga0209385, IMG submission 184506) | Arctic peat soil microbial communities from the Barrow Environmental Observatory site, Barrow, Alaska, USA - NGEE PermafrostAB12-B... | ecosystem: Environmental > Terrestrial > Soil > Wetlands >... | reverse complement strand
ATCCACTTCCGCAGTGGCAGTCTTGCATACAAATCGCGATGTTTTCGGATGAATCGCAGATCCCGTTGCCGCAATAAGTCACCTTGCAGTCCTGAGGACAATTCTGCAGCGTCTCCTGAGGCTCGCAGATGCCATTGCCGCACTTGTCCTTGGGACAGTCGTTGGGACAAGTCGCTGCCGACTCCAGTGCCCCGCACACACCGTCCCCACACTTGTTTGTAGTACTAGTGCCGCCCTGTTCTAGTTCCGCTCTCCCACAAGCAAAACTCGCCAAGGTACACAGAAGAAGCGCGCGCCTCACCCAACAACTAACGACGTTGTCCTGAGCCATAATCTCTCCACAAGAAGCAATGAATACACCACCGGCTACGACGAGCGCGGTTCGCATTATTCTGAATGATATTTGGATCATTGTGCCAACTTCATTGTTGTTTTCATCTGGCACACCCTGACATTATTGCCTTTATCGCAATTAATCACTGAACGGCCGCTCAGCCTTTTGCGTCGCGCGACACGCGATTACTAACACGTACATGTACGTCGTCTCCCAAGCCTGCCGGTGACAGCACGCGCAGTTCCGAGCAGACCTAGTACATTGATGCCACCGAATCGATGTACTACAAATACGCGAAGCGCCAACTTGGGTTTAGGCGAAGCCCAATAAAATTGGGTGACTTCCCCTTAGGATTTTCGCGAATAGTTCGTGTTTTCTAGCAAGATAACGTTCGTCCTTGAACGCGACTCCCCTGCGCTTGTGACGTATACGGCAGGTTTGTCGACAATCGGGCAAGCTTTCTCGCAGGCGCCACAACCAATGCACAATGATGGATCCACGTGTGGCCGCTGCAGCTTTACCGTCGTCATGGCGGCTTGCTCCCCCTTACCCTGGTATCGATCATCACGCTTGGGCACGGTAACTTCTTCGACCCAAATTGCCTTGGGCGACGTCGGACAGAACTCTTCACACACGATACAAGGTGTAGCCATCGCCCAAGGTAAGCATCGACCTTGGTCGTACATAGCCGTGCCAATTGAAATTGGCTTTTGGCCAATCCCCAGTTTCTCCTTTTCGGTTATTTTTTGTATAGCTCCAGTCGGACAAACTTGGCCGCACAATACACAAGAGTATTCGCAATACCCAATGCGCGGAATTAGAATCGGTGTCCACATTCCCTCAATGCCGGCCTCAAAAAATGCGGGGTGCAGTGCGTTATTGGGGCACACCTTCATGCACTCTGCGCAGCGAATGCACCGATTCAAAAAATCTCGCTCTTCGACGGCGCCCGGTGGGCGTATTACTTTCTCGTTGTATGCCTTATCGGGCCAGTTGGCAATTCGCATGCCGGGCAGGGCCACCGCACCCGCAGCGGCGGAAGCAATTAGGGTGCGTCGTTCCCAATTTGGCGCCTGAGTCGACGATTTTCGATTAGGGAGGAAGCCCCAACGGATTACGTCTTCTGGACAAGCAGCTTCGCAATTCAAGCACACGTGACACTCGTCCTGGCGATGCTTCACGCCGCCTTGCGGACTATCGGCAGCTTGGCAATGCACCAAACACAAGTTGCAGTCGGTACACTTCTCGTGGTCCTTTTTCATTCCGAAAAGTGCAAATCGAGACACTACGCCTAGCAAGGCGCCCAGGGGACAGAGTGCGCGGCACCAAAAGCGCGGAATGATGCGGTTCATGAACAGAATCGCAATTAGCGAAAACACAATCAGCCAAGTTTGATGGTAATAGACTTGGTTGCTTGTCCATACGTTGCGTGCAAGTTCTGCCTGAATCGAATCGCTCAGAGCCTGAACGGCGTGGACACGGGTACCGGCCACGATATCGGTAGTACGAATCCCGATATATTGTAGGACTGGAAATACTCCGAGCCCAATCGCCCGCACGGAAATGCAGATTGGATCGAGCAGACCGCCAATCGCACTTCCAAAAAGTGCCGCTCCCAAAAAGGCCACGAGCAAATAGTACTTGGTGATCTGCCAGGCGTGAGTTTTGTTTGCGTTTACGCGCTTATTGCCGCGCAAGTACCGACTGGGAAAAATCCACCCGAAAAAATGATGGAGTGTGCCGAATGGGCAAATCCAACCACAGAATACGCGCCCAAACACAATCGTGATGACCGTTACAATCCCCGCCACCGCAAGACCACGATACAACGTGTGCGTGCTCAGCAAGGTCATGATGGCCACGTATGGGTCCGCCAGAAGAAACACTTCTACCGGCCATGGCAAGCGCACTGGTTCAGAAGCCTTAGCGCTGAAAGTGCCCCGAAATGCCGTGTTAGCCAATAACCACAAAAACAGCGCAATAAAGATGGTTTGTGATGCCCGCCGTACCCAGACCAAAACACGAATGACAAGTCTGGCAGGAATGCCACTGCCCGCTCGCTTTGATAACTTTCGCTGAAACATGCGGCCAAAGACCGACGCAATGGTATCTGCAATGCCTCTCAGGACCTTGGATGAAGTACGCACTTCAGGTGCATTTACCTCGGCCACAGTTGTCGGGATTTTTGAGATTGACTCGCCCGACGCGGCCACAATCTTGCGTTGGTAAGAAGCGCTGTTACTGATGGGCGCAATAACATTGCCGGCTCGGTCAAAATTGTCCAGAGCAGCTACCGGACCCAGTTGACCTCGCCATGGAATTGGCTGGGGCCACGGTTCTGTCCCCGCCAACGAAGTCGCGCTTACGGACAGCGCCGAGTTCCCTGCGCCGGTCACCTAAACCTCCACGTGATTCACTTTTTCCCAATTGGAATTGCCGAGACCACGTTGCATACCTATCTGCAAATATTCGACGGCGGCCGGCTCAACGCCAATCAACGTGGCACCATAAGCGTCGGCTGCAACCGGGTCGAGACTTGCGATGACCTGAAAAACATCTTTTGCGTCATCGATATTTCCTCCTTGCGGACCGTTGCGGAGCAGCACTCGCGTTGCATCAAGAATCGTCAAAGTTGGGCGCATGAACGTCGCTAAGTCCGCAATCGACACATTGATATTCTGGTGCAATCGGTTTCTGCGCCCCCCGAGCAAGCCGTACCAGTTCTTCATCCCCCCGGTGAATTTGGACAGATTGTGGTGCTTGGCGATTGGAACATTTATGACTTTGTCCGCATTGACCAACGGTGTGTACACCGGCCAAATATCCAAGACGTCGCCCCGTAAGCGCAAATCACGAAATAGGTGCGCCGCAGGTAATATCACTGTGGCTCCAACTGCATGAGTCGCGCGCCATATTCCCGAGCGTTGAAAGCAACGGTTGGGCTCGTTACAGGACGCGTCGGTAACGATGACTTGTTTGGCCCCAGCATCCAAGACAAGACGCACGACTTCGGCAACCACCAGGGGATTTGTATTTGCCGCGTGTATAGGCAAGCGATCCCACCCAATATTTGGTTTGATTGCAACGATATCGCCGCGACTTACGAATTTTTTCATTCCACCGAGGGCATCGACGGCTCGCCGGACTAGGACTTCGGCCTCATGGCTGCTCTTCGCTATGGCCATTTTCAAATCGGACGAGGGACTTGCCGTAGTGAAATCACGAACTTGGCGTTCGCCACGGGCGTGGCTTACGTCGTAACCGCCCCGATCATAAGCCGCGCGGCCAATCGCACCCGCCGTTGCAAGCGCCGCGGCGGCGGCGCCCAGCCGCGCAATCAGCTCACGACGATTCACCCTTTCTGACATGTCAAGAATGATGTGCCCGAAAAGCATCAATCCGTCAACTTTGCCTGGAGGCCCCAATTTGTTGCTAAATATGCTCCAACCCCCAGTTCGGGGTACGTTGGCACCACCCGAATATTGCAGGGTTGGGTTGCCGGCTCCTTGCTGTGCTGCGAGTCGAGCGCTAAAGTCCGCCTCCCTTCGGCTCAGCGCACGGGGGGCAAAAAGGCGCCATGAAGGAAGGCATTCACCCGCAATACCAGGTTGTCACGGTTCTATGTGCCTGCGGCAACACGTTTCAGACGCGTTCCACTCGCAAAGAGATGCTCGTGGATATCTGCAATCAGTGTCATCCCTTTTACACAGGCAAGCAGCGCCTCGTGGACACGGCTGGCCGCATCGACCGCTTCCGCAGGAAGTACGGTCAGACCACGAAGACGGCGTGAATCCGGCGTGGCCGTCGAAAATCCCAATTGCGGCACGGGTCGAACTGCGCTTGCTGACAGGCATCGAGCCACTAAATAGCGTGCTTGTGCGGCCAGTGTTGGCAGGCCCTGGAAGTTAACAACGGGTAAGGCAGCAGGCGCCCGCAGTTGGGGTGCTGAGGCAACGAATGGTTCCCGTTGAAAAGTTACAGAATCTTGCCCGCAGGCTTGAGGAGGTCGAGGCCCTCCTGTGTGACATGTCGGTGGTGTCAGACCCCACACGACTCAGGAAATTGGGTCAGGAACGAAGCTCCCTACAGGGGGTGGTGGATGCGTTTCGGCATTGGCAGGACGTGACCAAACGCATTGAAGAAGATCGGGCGGCAATGGATGATCCCGATTTGTGTTCATTGGTGCGCGAGGAGCTGCCTGAGCTCGAAGGGAAGCTGTCGACAATTGAAAAAGACATTGCGTTGCTCCTGTTGCCTAAGGACCCCAACGACGACCGTAACACATTGCTTGAAGTGCGAGCGGGGACCGGTGGCGAGGAGGCCGCTCTATTTGCAGCGGACCTTCTGAGAATGTATAGCCGCTACGCGGAGCATCGCGGGTGGCGGGTCGAAATCTTGAGTTCAAGTGCAGCTAGCGCTGGAGGCTTGAAGGAAGCAATTGCCCTGGTTTCCGGGGATCGGGTATTTTCATCACTTAAGCACGAGGCCGGGGTGCACCGCGTGCAGAGAGTTCCAACGACAGAAGCTCAGGGCCGGATTCACACCTCAACAGCAACCATCGCGGTATTGCCTGAGGCTGACGATGTTGAGGTGCAAATTGACGAGAAGGACCTAAGGTTCGACATTGCCGCCGCAGGTGGGCCTGGCGGGCAGGGCGTCAACACGACCAACAGCGCCGTGCAGGTGACTCACCTGCCGACAGGCCTCATTGTCAAGTGTCAAGATGAGCGAAGTCAGCTGAAGAACAAGTCTCGAGCACTCAAGATCTTGCGCAGTAGACTGCTTGATCTTGAGCAGCAACGACAAGCGGATTCGGTTCGCGACGAGCGACGCACGATGGTCGGCTCCGCCGAGCGTTCGGAAAAGATTCGTACCTACAATTTTCCACAGAATCGAATATCCGATCATCGAATTGGCCTTACGCTTTACGAGCTGGATCGAATCATGGAAGGAGACCTCGACAGTATCGTCAACGCGTTAGTTGCCTGGCATCAAGCGCGCCTGTTGGAGGCCACGCGCGAGCCTGACGGCAGGTCTTCTCCGTGATGGACACACCCTCGTTTTCCGTGGACGGCCTGTTGTGCGCTTTGGTGATCGCGCCCCAAGTATACGCCAGAAATCGCTTTTTTGACTGGTTCGAGCAACCAGCCTTGCGCAAAGCGCGGCGCCGCGCATCAATCGTACGCGGAATTGTGCGACAATTAATCGGCATTCCGGGTCGGCGTGGGCAAATCGTTGGTGAACAGGTTTTGGCCGACGGGCGAGTGCTTCTGCGCTACATCGTCCCGGAATTGAATTTCACGCGCACGACGGCGCTGTCCGGTCTGGAGGCGGCAGTCATCCGTTACGTTATTGCTCGAGCGCGACACGTCCCGTCTGACCCCGACGACAGATATCGGATAGAGCAAGCCGTTGCAGGCCTTGCGCCAGGTTTGCCGCGACCTAAACTCGACGCCGACCCAAGTTCGGATAAATCTCCGGGAACATAGGGGTCGTTCATTGATGACCTTGGCATGAGACCGTACTACTATCGATCGCGAAATGCTGTACTCGCTCTTGCGCCAGATATCTGCTTTGCTTATTGTGGGCACTACTTTATTAGCCTGTGGTGGCTCAGAACCGGCGACCCCAAAGTCCCCTCGAACACATAGGGTCAAGCCGATGTTAGTCGAAGACGATGGCAATAAAGCTGAAGTTGCAAGCCCGGACTGTCACGATGGCTCGTGCTTCGCTTGCGGACCTGGCTTTTGCATCCCCGGGTTTTTCTGCGATGAATCTTCAAGTCAACCCAGCTGCCAATGGTTGTCCAAGTGTGGACGAGCCACTAGCTGCGAATGCCTGACGGAATCCTTGGGCAACGGCTGTTCCTGCGCGGAACGCAACGGCGGCATCTTCGTAAAATGCCAAACTTAGTGCAGCCTTAATCGAGCTCGTCGCAAACAAGTCGCGAAGTCAGATATGTCTATTGCGACGTGACTACTACGGAGTTTGCATTGTTGACGCTGACTCCACCTTGCGGCACTGCCACTCCGTGGGCGACCAATATGAAATTCAGTATCGCCCAGTACTCTTCCGGCTTTAGACTGCCGGCAGCCTTCATCGGCATTTGATGACTAATATAGTTAAATACGTCTTGTGCTGTATTGAACGGATCGCGCTTGGGAGCGCCTGCAGGTCGCGAGGCTTCGCGTAATTTCAGTTCCGAAGGATCGCTGAATGCTGGGTTCATCGACATGCCGGAATCCTTTGGATATACCGGCAAACCTCCTGGTCCCATAATCGATGGGCCCGTCGCGCCTTCTCCACGTTGCCCATGACAGTTCGCGCATTTTTGTCCAAACAATTTCGCGCCTTCCCCGGCCTTAGCCGTGGCATCCGCCACGCTGGCATCGGATGCTCCGCGCTGAGTGGAGGCACAAGCTACTAATGCCGTAATCGCAATTGAGACTGTGAGAACGCTTAAGCGAATTATGCGAACGGGTCGGGCGAACATATCACTTCAGATCCTTTCTCTTGGTTCCATCTGCTCAATAACCGGCCACCTGGCCCGCGCACTTCCTTATGGTATCATTTGGAAGAGTCCATTGAAGGTAACTCAAAATCTAGTCCATCGGGCCAATAATCTTGCGCCTCGTATCCCAAAATTCGGCGCGCGGGACCCATGTCAAAATGCGTCTCCGCGCCCTTACTTGCCGCATACACGACTGCAAACTCGATTCCCTTAGCTTCAATCGCAAGAGCAAAGAAGCGCCCCGCATCACGCGAGCTCAAGTAAAGATGGGGGCGTGGTCGTCGAAGCATCGACATTGCCTCATCTTGATTGCGCACGAGCCACGCAATTCGAACCGCCAGTACACTCAGTCCGTAGCGACGCGCATACATCTCCCCCATGGTTTCGGCCCACAATTTCGTGAGCCCATAATGATTTCCGGGTGATGATTCAGACACACTGGCTGGAAGACTCCCCTCGGAACGACGGGCTATAACTTGTATTGAGCTTGCCAGCACGACGCGATTTGCGTTCTCTTGCCTGGCCGCGTCCAATACGTTGAATAGCCCAACAATATTGGGTCCGACTAAAAGCGGAAAATCTGCGTCGTGTGGCTGAGCCGCCAGGTGCACGACGGTGTCAATTCCACGCATCGCTTCCCGTACGGATGTGCGATTTTCCACGTTGTCTACGACCATATCTATTAATCCGGGCGTCAACCTCTGGTCAAAACCTCGAAGCTGGTGACCACGGGCAAGGAGTTCGCGGCATACCGCCCGGGCAACAGCACCTGACGAGCCGGTAATGAGTATTTGGGCCACAGGTTATCTAGCTGCCCGTTCTTTGGGCACGGCAATTCGGAATCGACAAGTCTTTCGCATAATCCTGGGAATTTCCACCGTATACAGGCTACCAAGAACGATATCAACTAATCTCACCCCGGTAGCGATTTTTCGTGAGTCGACCTGACGCGCCTGAATTCCTTCTCAGGGGAGTCTGCTGTCGCCGTAGTAACTCATCGGATGGCTTGTGGGCCTCAAATGACGCGAAACGATTGCGTGACAACTCGCGAAATAGGCGGATTTATGGGCCCCTTTGTCAACTCGGGGCCCAAATGCTGTCTCTAGCCGTCTTGCATTCACAGCGCCCCGAACGTAAGTTCCGCGCCGTCGTGGCGACGTGTAAGCGCAACGCGCGGCATTCGGTTAGCGGCTGCGAGTTGAAATCAAGGATCCAAAATGTCAAAGGTTCTAATCGTCGGGGCGGGTGGAGTCGGAAACGTTGTAGCTCATAAATGCGCTCAGCTTCCTGAAGTCTTCGAGCATATTGTTTTGGCAAGCCGCACCTTGTCGCGTTGCCAGAAGATCGCCCTGGACGTCGCTGCGCTGCAAGGTCGCCAGATTGATATTGCCCAGGTTGACGCAGACGATCTGGCTCAGATGCAGGGGCTTCTCGCGCAACATCGACCCGACGTCGTCATTAACGTTGCGTTGCCCTATCAGGACTTGCACATCATGGACGCCTGTTTGGCAACCAACATTGCTTATCTCGATACAGCCAACTATGAGCCCAAAGATGTCGCCAAATTTGAATACAAATGGCAGTGGGCCTATCAATCGCGCTATCATGACGCAAATTTGATGGCGTTACTTGGTTCGGGGTTTGATCCGGGCGTAACCAACGTATATTGCGCCTACGCTCAAAAGCACCTATTTGATGAAATCGAAACGATAGATATCCTGGATTGTAACGGGGGCGACCACGGCTATGCGTTTGCAACAAATTTCAATCCGGAAATCAACATACGTGAGATAACGCAACGCGGTCGCTACTGGGAAGATGGAGAGTGGAAGGAAACGGACTCGCTTTCCGTAAAGCAGGACTACGATTTCCCCGCAGTCGGCGTCCGCAAAGCCTACCTTCTGTACCATGAAGAGCTTGAAAGCTTGGTCAAGAATATTAAAGGCCTCAGGCGAATACGATTCTGGATGACATTCGGCGAACAGTACCTGACTCATTTGAGCGTTCTGCAAAACGTGGGTATGACGCGCATCGACCCAATCGATTTCCAAGGTCACAAAATAATCCCGATTGAATTTCTAAAAGCTCTTCTGCCGGATCCAGCCAGTCTCGGCGCTGGGTATCAAGGGAAAACGAGCATTGGCTGCGAAATCGTGGGAACGAAAGACGGAAAGCCCCGCAAGGTCTTTATCTACAATGTTTGTGACCACGCTGACTGTTGGAAGGAAGTGCGCGCCCAGGCTGTCTCGTATACAACCGGAGTGCCAGCAATGATCGGTGCCTTGTTGATGGTAACAGGCAAATGGAGTGGGCATGGCGTATTCAATATGGAACAGTTTGACCCAGATCCCTTCATGGATGCGCTGAATCGCTACGGTCTTCCCTGGGACATTCGCGAGGACTGACCACAGCATGCTCCCATTCAACCCAGCCGATATCGAAACTCCGGCCTACGTAATCGATTTAGGTCGCCTGCGCGCAAATCTGGCTGTGCTGGGACACGTTCAGCGGGAAGCCAACTGCAAGATCCTCTTGGCACTCAAGGGATTTGCAGCGTTCAGTACCTTTCCTTGGGTCAAGGCAATGCTCAGTGGGGCGGCGGCAAGCTCAGTTGCGGAGGCCCGCCTGGCTCGAGAATACATCGATAAGGAAGTTCATGCCTACGCCCCGGCTTATTCGAATGCTGATATTGAAGACCTTGTAACTTTGGCGGATCATATTGTCTTCAATTCCGTATCGCAACTCGAGCGCTATCTGCCTGAACTACGCAATGCGGCTCGCAGAATTGAAGTTGGGCTTCGCATTAATCCTGAGCATCGCGAGACTGAAGTCGCCTTGTACGACCCTTGTGCGCCCGGGTCACGTTTGGGGGTGCCGCGCCGCGCAATGGTCGGCCAAGTGCTTGATCAGTTGGACGGTCTTCATTTTCACAACTTATGTGAAAAAGATAGCGATGCCCTGGTTCGAACGCTTGGCTCCGTAGAGGAGAACTTCGCACCCTTCATCGAGCGTGCAAAATGGGTCAATTTCGGGGGTGGTCACCTCATAACCCGGCCGGGCTATGACGTAGACCGGCTGGTGCACGTGATCCGTAGATTCCGGGAACGCTGGGGTACGGAAGTCTATCTTGAACCGGGCGAAGCTATTGGCCTAAATACGGGTTGGCTTGTTGCCAGCGTCCTGGACGTCATCGACTACGGAAAGCCCATTGCGATTTTGGATACGTCAGCCACCGCACATATGCCCGACATCCTTGAAATGCCATATCGACCGCGAATCGTGGGTGGCGCGGAACCCGGCCAGAAGCCATTTGCCATTCGACTTGGCGGCCTCACTTGCCTCGCCGGTGATGTCATAGGGGACTATGCCTTCGACTCACCGCTTCAAGTCGGTGATCGCCTGGTATTCGAGGATATGGCCCACTACACAATGGTCAAATCCACAACTTTCAACGGTGTTAGATTACCTTCCATCGTGTTGCTAGAACCTGAAACGAAGATTCTAACCGTCGTTCGCCGCTTTGGTTATGATGACTACAGGAGCAGACTGTCTTAGCTATTCGCGTAACTGTCCTTGCGGGGTGACAAACCTCAAATCTCAGGGCAAACGCACCGATTTGACGCCCGGCTAACATGGCAAGAAACGCGGACAAATTTTGGGTTGCAGCAAGGAAATCAGCAGCCAAAGAGTCCCAAAGTGCAGCCCGGGCCAAAGATTTGTTCCGGGGCACGGCGAAGTATGAAAAAGCCTTGATTGAAGGGGTACGGGTGTTTCGTTTGACCGTGCTGCCCGGTGGCGCCACTTGGCCCCAAAGCTATGCAATCGACGAGGCATACCATTTGCGGTGGACGCAACTAAAATCCA
>Ga0209385_1001270_pt1 | contig 10713 bp, 9 predicted proteins | sample NGEPerB_FD_184506 | JGI IMG/M metagenome (GOLD analysis project Ga0209385, IMG submission 184506) | Arctic peat soil microbial communities from the Barrow Environmental Observatory site, Barrow, Alaska, USA - NGEE PermafrostAB12-B... | ecosystem: Environmental > Terrestrial > Soil > Wetlands >... | reverse complement strand
CAGGGCCATGTTGTTGTCCAATGTGGTCGATGCCGCCGAGCGGCTGGCCGCGGCGGCGCCGTAGCTGTGCTCGAGGATTCCCTATAGGAGATCGGCCTATAGGAGATCGGCCTATAGGAGATCGGCACTGAGGAGATCGGCACTGAGGAGATCGGCACAGAGGAGATCGGCACACCCAGATCGGCAGAAGGGACCACGATGGGCCACGGAGCGGACGCTGACGGCCGATCCCGCGCGTTCTGGGACCGCGCCGCCCGGGAGGACGCCCGGTGGCACATCGCGACCGCCGCGGCGGCTGATCCCGACGAGTTCGCGGCATCGGGCCGGCGGGAGACGGACATGTTCCTGGCCCACGCCGGGCTGGTGCCAGATCGCTCACTGACCGTGCTGGAGATCGGCTGTGGCATCGGCCGGATGACGGCGCGATTGGCCGAGGTCTACGGCCGCGTCCTCGCCCTGGACGTCTCGCAGGTGATGCTGGACCAGGCCGCCCAGGCGCTGGCCGGGCTGGACAACGTCACTTACGTGCTCGGCTCCGGCTCCGACCTGGCTGGTATCGACTCGGCGTCGGTGGACGTGGTTTTGTCCTACATCGTGCTGCAGCACGTGCCGACGGTGGCGGGCCAGCTGGAGTACTTCAGGGAGACCCGCCGGGTGCTCCGGCCGGGCGGGGCCGCGGCCATCCAGATCCGGTCGAACACCCCGACCGCGGTGGCGCTGGATTGGGGTGGCCACATCGCGCACCGGGTGAGTGGTCACCGCACGCTGTCCCGGGCCTGGCGCGGGTCACGGATTCCGCGGACCGAGCTGCTCGCGGCGGCATCCGGGGTTTGGGCGAACGGGCACTCCGGTGCCGGCCCGCGGGCGAGGGTCGAGCTCCGCGCCTTCGGTCAGCGACACACCTGGGTCGTGATGCACCGGGACGCCGGCTGATGGCCGACCCCCGGGTGATCCGGGCGGTGCCGATCACCGTCGTGCTGACGATCGTCGTCGTTGCGCTGATCATGATCGCGCTGGCGTACTGGCGGCGCGGCGCGATCGGGCTGGGGCTCGCAATGCTGGTGGCCGGTCTGCTCCGGGCGATGCTCAGCGACCGGACCATCGGGGTGCTGGCCGTGCGCGGCAAGCGGTTCGACGTGTCCTTCTACGTCCTGTGCGCTGCGGTGATGATCGCGCTCACTGTCGGGACTGTCTGAGCGGGATCCGTCGCCGAAGGGTCCGGATGCGGCGGAATTCCCGGCTGTTCCGGGGTGCGACTGGTGGCCCGCGCGGAAATGACGCCGCCCGACCCGTCGGCCCGCGACTGTGCGCAGCTCAGTGACGGGCGGGCCCGCGGGCCGCGCCGTCCCTGCGGCGGTGGGCGACCTGGGCGGGCTTCCGGTGACCCGGCACGCCGCGGTCTCGGAGCGGGCCCCCGCCGTCGCGGCCGGCATTGCCGTTCGCCGTGATGGCCCGATCGCCGTCCGGACCAGACGCCTGGCCACCGACGCGATCGCCCCCCTCGAGGCGAGCGAACACCGCAGCGATCACGGCGGCCTCTTGATCGCTGATTTGAGACGTGAACTCCCGCTCGATCCCGGCGATGTGCACGACCGAGGCCCGGCGCAGGGCCGCTCGCCCTGTCCGGGTGATGTGCACGATGACCCCTCGGCCGTCAGCCGGATCGTGCAATCGCTCGACCAGCTTCTCGGCTTCCATCTTGGCGACCTTGCGGGACAGCCCGGGCTGCGAGAGCACCACCCGGTTGACCAGTTCCTTGAGCCGGAGCCTGCCGTTGTTCTCCGACAGCTGGACGAGCACGTCGTAGCTGCCGAGCGAGATCAGGTTCGCGTCGTCCAGATCAGCGGACAGCCGGGTGACCATTCGCGCATGCGCATGAAGGAGGGCCGTCCACGCGGCCTTCCTGTCGCCTTCGAAAAGACCTGCCCCCATGTTTCCCCCTGGCAATGACCGAGCGTGACCGGGCGCGGCCCAGCCCCGACCCGCCGCATCCCGCAGTCGTGCACTGACGGTACGGTGCGCGGAGATCGTGCACCAGTGGGGACCCCCCAGGCAATGCGGTCACCTGCAACGACGCAGAGTGTCCGACTGCCCCTCGAGAGGAGACATGCCACTTATGGCGAAGATTGCGGTGACGGGCACCGTCGTCGAGCTGGACGGCGACGAGATGACCAGGATCATCTGGCAATTCATCAAGGACAAACTGATCCTGCCCTACCTCGATATCAACCTGGAGTATTACGACCTCGGCATCGAGACCCGCGACGCGACGTCCGATCAGATCACCATCGACGCCGCCCACGCCATCCAAAAGCACGGCGTCGGGGTGAAATGCGCAACCATCACCCCCGACGAGGCGCGGGTCGAGGAATTCGGCCTGAAGAAGATGTGGCGATCACCCAACGGCACCATCCGCAACATTCTCGGCGGCGTCATCTTCCGCGAGCCCATCATCATCTCGAACATCCCACGGCTGGTCCCCGGCTGGACCAAGCCGATCATCGTCGGGCGTCACGCCTACGGAGATCAGTACCGGGCCACCGACTTCCGGTTCCCCGGTCCGGGCACGCTGACGATCACGTTCACCCCGACCGACGGTTCGGCGCCCATCGAACACGAGGTCTTCCAGGCCCCCAGCGCGGGCGTGTCGCTGTCGATGTACAACCTGGACGACTCGATCCGCGACTTCGCCAAGGCCTCACTCAACTACGGCCTGGCCCGCAATTACCCGGTGTACCTGTCCACCAAGAACACCATTCTCAAGGCCTATGACGGCCGGTTCAAGGACATCTTCCAGGAGGTGTTCGACGCCGAATTTGCCATCGCCTACAAAGAGGCCGGCCTGACCTACGAGCACCGGCTGATCGACGACATGGTGGCGGCCGCGCTGAAGTGGTCCGGCGGCTACGTCTGGGCCTGCAAGAACTACGACGGTGACGTGCAGTCCGACATCGTTGCCCAGGGCTTCGGCTCGCTGGGCCTGATGACCTCGGTGCTGTCCACCCCGGACGGCAAGATCGTCGAGGCGGAGGCCGCGCACGGCACCGTCACCAGGCACTACCGCCAGCATCAAGCGGGAAAGCCCACCTCGACCAACCCGATCGCCTCGATCTACGCCTGGACGGGCGGGCTCAAACACCGCGGCAAGCTGGATTCCACTCCCGAGGTGATCGGTTTTGCCGAGGCGCTGGAGGACGTGATCATCAAGACGGTCGAAGGCGGCAAGATGACCAAGGACCTTGCCGGCCTGGTCGGGCCGGACCAGGAGTGGTTGACCACCGAACAGTTCCTCAACACGCTGGACCAGAACCTGGCGACACGGCTGAACGTCTGACGTTGACGACCTTGGTGGCGCGGATCAACTTCCTCGGCGGGGCTGAACGTGCCGGTTGTGGGAAGTGTGTGACACGAGTCGACTACTTCATCCGCGCGACGGTGGCATCCCGGTTGACGGTCTGAGTTGATGGCGTGAGTTGGGCTCCGCTGCGCCCGGTGGGACGCTCCCGCCGGGCGCAGGCGCGCAGCGGCGCATTTCTCGAGCAGTCGAACCTGATCCTCCGCTACCATCAGCGGAACCAGTCGGCAGCCGCGATTCGTGAACACCGTTCGCCGACGCAGAGCCGCTATTTCTCGAGGGAAGCAGGGTCCGTGACCGACGCCGAGATCGTGAATCCCGGTGTTCGCACGCCTGCCTACCCCGGCCATTCTGACGGTCACCATTCCCTGCGGGGCCACTCCCGGCGGCACGTCGACCTGGCCCGCGTCGCCAGCGCTTTGTGTTGCGGCTGACCCGCTGATCCCTGGCGCCGCGCGCCCTGTGGTGACTCGAGTTCCTCCTCGGTCAACGGCGCGCGCACTGATCCTCCGGCTGCTGCCACTCGAGCCGCCCGGTCCGTCGATCCGGTGATCAGCGAACCTCCGTGTCCGCTGCCCGCTCCCAGCGCACCCTGGGTCCACCGAACGGAATGCGATGGCTGCCGTCCATCCAGCACCAACGACTGTGCGCCCCCTCGTCTCCCGACCCGTCGACTCCGCTGCGATCGACATCCACCAGCACCTGTGGCCCGGCGAACTCATCGAGGCGCTGCGCGCGCGCCGCGAGGCTCCGCGGCTCGACGGCTGGATCCTCGTCCTCGGCGGCGAACCGCCCTACGAGGTACAACCCGCCGATCACGACCCGGTCGAGCGTCGCGCCCAGGACAGCGGACGGGTTGTCCTCGGGCTGTCCAGTCCGCTGGGCATCGAGGACCTGCCCGTCGCCGAGGGTGCGCCGTTGCTGGACGCCTGGCACCAGGGTGTCGCCCGGCTGGCCGGGCAGTTCGACGGCTGGGCTTCCGTCAGCCACGCCGAGCCCGATCTCGACGACCTGCGGGATCGGCTGCAGGCCGGCTTCGTCGGTCTGCAGATCTCCGCCGTCCAGCTCGCCACCCCGGGCACGCTGGAACGAACGGCCGCGATCCTGCGGGTCTGCGAGGCCGCCGGCAAGCCGGTGTTCGTGCATCCCGGGCCGGTCGCCGGTCGGGCCGGGGACGGCGCAGGCGCCGCGACCGAGCGGCTGCCGTCCTGGTGGGCTGCCGTGGTCGACTACCCGAGTCAGCTGCAAGCGGCGTGGTGGTCCTGGCAGGCAGTCGGCCGCCAGTTGCTGCCCGACCTGCGCATCTGTTTCGCGGCAGGCGCCGGCCTCGGGCCCGTGCATCACGAGCGGTTCCTGGCTCGGGGCGGCCACCCGCTCGTCAGCGATCCAGGGGTGTTCGTCGACACCTCGTCCTACTCACGGCAGGGCCTGGACAGCTTGATCCGGGTGCTGGGGATCGATCCGATCGTGATCGGCAGCGACCGCCCCTATGGCGAAGCCGCCGAGCCCGACCTTGGGGACGCCGCCGCCACCGCGCTGCGCCACACCAACCCGCTCCGACTCCTGGAAGGAACACGCTCATGACCGCACCCGCTGATCACCTCGTCACCACCGGCCGGCCGGTCGTAACCGACGTTGCATCCCAGGACGCCGTGGAGTGCGCCCCGGTCGCCGACATCGCCGGTCGGGTGGGTGACGACGCCGTTCCCGCCCGCAGCGCCGTGGACATCGCCGACGTCCGGCCGACGGTCACCCTGTCCTCCCTTCCGGTACGCGACCTCGAACAGAGCGAACTGCTCGAGTTGGCCGCGTCCGTCGCCGGGCAGCAGGAACTGCTCGCGCCGCACATCGCGTTCAGCGACGACAAGCGGCATTACGTCAGCCTGCACCGGGATACCCATGTCGATGTCTGGCTGCTCTGCTGGACGCCGCAGAACGACACCGGCTGGCACGATCACGACATCTCCTCCGGCGCGGTCGCGGTCACCCGAGGTGCGCTCACCGAACACAACCTGGCGATCGGTGCGGCGAGCGTTCGGACCGACGTGCAGGCGGGGTCGGCCTTCAGCTTCGGGCCTGACCACATCCATCGGCTGACCGGGCGTGACCCGGGAAGTGTGTCGGTGCATGCCTACTCGCCGCCGCTGTGGCGGATGGGCCAGTACACCCTCGGTCCGAGCGGGGTGCTCCGCCGGCGTTCGGTGTCCTATGCCGACGAACTCCGGCCGCTGGACGACATGGCGTGAGCCTGGGGGGCCCGCGACTAGCATCAACGTCCGTGGACCCCCCGCCTGCCAGGCGCTCGGCTCGGGCTGCCTCGCGCCCGGAGGCGGTCAGGTGAACGAGCTGCTGGGGGAGATCGCGCTCGTCCTGCTGTTCATCGCGATCGGCGGCCTGTTCAACGCCGCGGAGATCTCGATGATCTCGTTGCGGGAAAGTCAGGTGGTCCGGCTCGCGCACACGGGGGGCAAGCGCGGCCAGCGCCTGGCCAAGCTGGTATCCGACCCCAACCGGTTCCTGGCCGCGGTGCAGATCGGTGTCACCGTCGCGACCATGCTGTCGTCCGCGTTCGGCGCCGCCACGGTGTCCGAGCGGGTCGCCGACTGGCTTGTCGAGGAGGGGATGAACCCCACCTGGGCGGTGCCCGTCGCCCTGGTCGGCGTCACGCTGATCATCTCGTTCTGCTCGTTGGTGCTCGCCGAGCTCGCCCCGAAGAGGTTGGGACTGCAGCGCAGCGAGAGCATCGCGCTGTTCGCGGCCGGGCCGTTGTCGTTGCTGGCCAGGCTGTTCCGGCCGGTCGTCTGGCTGTTGGGCAAATGCTCGGACGCCGTCATCCGGGTGTTCGGCGGTGACCCGAAATCCAGCCGCGAGGTGATGGGCCCCGAGGAGTTGCGTGCGCTGGTGCTGGCGCACGAATCGCTCAGCTCGGCGGAACGGAAGATGATCGTCGACGTTTTCGACGCCGAGACCACCCGGGTCAGGGAGGTCATGGTGCCGCGGCCCGATGTGGAGTTCCTGCCCGCCGCGATGACGATCACCCGTGCGGCGCGGTTGGCGCTGACCCACCCGCACTCGAGGTTCCCGGTCATCGGTCACGACGCCGACGAGGTGATCGGGGTCGTGCACATGCGGGACCTGCTGGTGCCGACGCATCCGCTGGGCAGAGCGGCTTGCGTCAAGGACGTCTGTACGCCGATCACCGTGCTGCCAGGCAGCAAGGGCGTTCTCGACGCCCTGCACGACATGCGGGAGTCCGGGCAGCATCTTGCGGTCGTCGTCGACGAGTACGGCGGCACCGACGGGATCGTCACGCTCGAGGATCTGGTCTCCGAGATCGTCGGCGAGATGACCGCCGATCAGCAGTCCAGCGTGTCGCCGGCCGGTCCGCTGAACGGCCGCGCGACGCAGGTCGATGGCCGGCTGAACCTGGACGACTTCGCGGAGATGACCGGGATCGAGCTGCCTGCCGGCCCGTACGACACCGCCGCAGGCTTCCTGATGGCCGGGCTCGGCCGGCTGGCCGAGCCCGGTGATGCGGTGATGTGGGACGACCGCACGCTGACCGTCGCAGCGCTGGACGGCCGGCGGATCGCCCGGATCGACATCAGCCCGCGCGCCGACGCCGACCACCGGGATCGCTGACGACGCTCCGTGGCCGGAGAGGCCCTGGCCAGGATGGCAAGATCGCGTTCATGAGTTCCGCCACCGCCGCCGTCCGGCCGCCTCGCGTCTTGTCGGGCATCCAGCCGACCGCGGATTCGTTCCATGTCGGCAACTACCTCGGCGCCCTGCGCCAGTGGGTCGACCTGCAGGCCACGCATCAGACCTTCTACTCGATCGTCGACCTGCACGCGATCACGGCCGACTGGGATCCCCCCCTGCTGCGCAAGCGCACCAGGGTCGCCGCGGCTCAGTTGCTGGCGCTGGGCATCGACCCGGAACGCTCCACCCTGTTCGTGCAATCGCAGGTGCCCGCGCACACGCAGCTGACCTGGGTGCTGGAGTGCTTGACCGGTTTCGGGGAGGCCGGTCGGATGACCCAGTTCAAGGACAAGTCGCAGAAGGGCGGCGCCGACCGGTCCAGCGTCGGGCTGTTCACCTACCCGATCCTGCAGGCCGCCGACATCCTGGCCTACCAGGCCGACGCCGTCCCTGTCGGTGAGGACCAGCGTCAGCACCTGGAACTGACCCGGAACCTGGCGCAACGCTTCAACTCGCGGTTCGGGCCCACCCTCACGGTGCCGGAGCCCTACATCTTGAAGACCACCGCGAAGATCTACGACCTGTCCGAACCGAGCGCCAAGATGAGCAAGTCGTCGCCGGGAGGGGCGCTGGATCTGCTGGCGCCGGTGGCCACCTCCTTGAAGAAGATCAAGTCGGCGGTCACAGACACCGGCCGCGAGGTCCGCTACGACGAGGCCGCGAAGCCGGGCGTGTCCAACCTGCTCTCGTTGCTCTCGGTGTTCACCGGCACCTCGGTTCCCGACCTGGAGGTGCAGTACCAGGGCCGCGGTTACGGGGACCTCAAGAAGGATCTCGCCGAGGCTTTCGCGGCCTTCGTCACCCCGCTGCAGCAGCAGGTTGCGGTTTACCTGGACGACCCCGGGGAACTGGACAGGGTGTTGGCGGCGGGTGCCGCGCGGGCACGCCATGTAGCGGACGAGACCGTCACCGCAGTGTACGAAAAGGTGGGGCTGCTGCAAGGCTGACGCTGATCGGCTGGGTTCCTCGTCACCGATCTGCGATGAGTTCCAGTCGATCCGCGCCGTTCCGGATACGTTCCACCGCGCATTCCGGCAACCACCCGCAGACCGGGCCCGAGCACCACCGTGCTCGCCGGCACCACCGAGGGAGGCAGCATGACACCTTCGACCAGAACCCCTCCGGTTCAAGCGTTGCCGGCCGAGCGCTCGTTCGCCAGCAGAATGGTGTTGCGCGGCAAACGCATCGCCTCGAAGAAGAGCGTCAAGCACCTGATCCGCGCCGTCACCCGGTACGGCGACCGGCTGGGCAGCCAGTTCGCCGGGGCCATGACGTACTTCTCGTTCCTGTCCCTGGTGCCGATCTTGATGGTTGGGTTCGCGGTCGCCGGCATCGTGCTGGCCAACAACGAATCGCTGCTCATCCAGTTGGAAAAGCAGATCACCGAAATCCTGGGGACCGAACTGGCAGCGAAGATCATCCCGCTGATCCAAAACGTGGTGGACAATCCACTGGGCATTGGCATCCCCGGTCTGCTGATCGCGTTGTATGCCGGTATCGGCTGGATGGGGAACCTGCGGAAGGCGACGCGGGCGATCTGGCGGCCGGAATTCGAGGAGGACAAGTCCAAGGTCGACAACATCGTGATCGCCACCCTCAAGGATCTGGGGTCGCTGGCCGGTCTGGCAGTCGCGATCGTCGTCTCTGTCGGACTGAGCACCTTCGGCTCCCAGTTTGCCAAGCAGATCCTCGACTGGCTCGGGCTCACCGACCAGCCCTGGCTCGGTCCGGTGGTCACCGTGATCACCCTGGTGATCGCCATGGCTGCCGATGTGTTGATCTTCATGTGGGTGTACACGGTGCTGCCTGGCAAGGATCTGCGGTCGCCGTTGAAGGCAAGGCTGCGCGGATCGGTCCTTGCAGCCGTCGGATTCGAGATCCTCAAGTACGCGCTCATCGTGGTGGTCCCGGGCATCGCCACCACATCCAAGACCGCGGCCATCTTCGGTCCGGTGATCGGCCTGTTGTTCTTCTTCAATCTGGTCGCTCAGCTGGTGCTGTTCGTCGCGGCCTGGATCGCCACAGCGGAGGGCGGCCCAGAACTCGACGACGGCCCGCTGGAGGAGGTCCCGGAAGCCACCGTCGTTGTCCGGAAGGACGTCTCGCCGTCCAGGGTCGCCGCGCTGGTCGGGGTGGGCGCAGCAGTCGGCTGGGGCGCGGCGCGTCGGCGACGGTGACGTCAGGCCGGCGGAGCCGGGGGTGGATTCCCGGGCGTGCTGCCAGCGCCGGGTGCCTGGTTGTCTTCGGGTGAGGAGCCCGCGTCGAGGGTAGGGGGGTCCGAGGGTGGTGGCTCAACGGGCGGCGTGCTCCCCTCGGGAGCGACAGGCCCGCCGGCTGTGGGGGCCGGGTCATCGCCTGTGCCGATTGCCCTGGAATCGCCCTCCGCTGCGGGTGTCGCGGTGGTCTCCGACGAGCCCTCATCGGCGGCGCCGTCCGAGCGGGCGGGCACTGCCACCTCCTCCTGGACCGGCTCGGCGTCCCCGGCGGAGGCCGCGCGCCTGTTCAGATACCGGCGCCTGACCAGCAGGCCCACCCCCAGGATGAGGACGAGCACCCCGATCCCGGCGAGAACGATCACCGCCGTGGGTAATCCACCGGTGGTCGGCGTTGTCGTGGCAGTTGGCTGCGCGTCACCGCTGACCGCCGCGGGGTCGGCAGCGCCGGTCCCCGCTGAGCCGGTGGCGGCGGTCGCCCCCGACGCGGTCGGCGGCCCGGTGCTGGGGGTCGGCGACGGTGCGTCGTTCGCCTCGGCCAACGACCCGACGAGCCGGCCCACCGGCGGTGTGGTCGCGGGCAGCGCGAAGCCCCAATCCAGCAGCGAGGCAGCCTGCATCCACTGCCGCCGTGGCACGTGGTTGCCGTTCATCATGGTCACCACGAGGCGTCGACCGTTCCGCTGAGCCATGCCGACGTAGGTGTTGCCGGCGTCGTCGGTGAAACCGGTCTTGCCGCCCAGCGCGCCCGGGTACTGGTAGAGCAGCTGATTGTCGTTCGCGGCGATGTACCCCTCGTTGCCGGAGCCAGGGACACGGACGTCCTGCGCCGAGATCATGTCCGGGAAGGGCGGTGTCGCCATGTCCTTGCGGGCGAACAGCGCCAGGTCGTACGACGACGTCGACTGACCGGGTCCGTCAAGACCGGAAGGCGTTGCCGCCCTGGTGTCCAGCGCACCCAGCGCCAAGGCGGTCGCATTCATGTCGGCGACCGTCTTGTCGTAGCCGCCGTTCGTCCTGGCCAACGCGTTGGCGGCGTCGTTGCCCGAGATCATCACCAGGTAGGACAGCAGCTGGCGGACGGTGTAGACTCCGCCGGCTTCCAGGCCGACCCTGGTGCCGTCCTGCGCGGTGTCGGCCTGAGCCCCCTCGACGGTCTGGTCGAGGTTGGTGAGGTTCTTCAGCATCACCTGGGCGGTGAGAAGTTTGAGGGTGCTGGCCGGGCGATAGCGGCCATGCGTGTCCTTGGCGGCCAAGATCTCGCCGGTGTCCAGGTCCGCGACCGTCCAGGAGCCGGCCGAGATGTCCGAGGGCAGCGGCGGCACTCCACCCGGGACGATCACCCCGCATTCGCCCATTCGTCCGGCACCGACCGGCGTGGCA